>Ga0210123_1000688_pt1 | contig 19925 bp, 22 predicted proteins | sample Muzzi_PWB_D2_FD_185535 | JGI IMG/M metagenome (GOLD analysis project Ga0210123, IMG submission 185535) | Wetland microbial communities from San Francisco Bay, California, USA, that impact long-term carbon sequestration - Muzzi_PWB_D2 (SPAdes) | ecosystem: Environmental > Aquatic > Marine >... | reverse complement strand
GACCTGTGCAGAGGTTCCCTAGTGGCTCAGCCGGGCCCTTCCTCCGTCAGGCTTTGATCGAGCCGCGGCGGCTTGCAGGCGGTCGCACCATACCGATGACCTGCGCTCTCCATGTCGGGGAAGACTTCTTGTTCAAGGAGGGTGGCGGGGCTGGCTTCCACTCGGAGCTGCGAGCATACGTCGCCCAAGGCTGTGGCAGCGTTCTCATCGCAAACTCGTCGGAGATTGACGTCAAACGGATCCTGTCCCGCTTAGATGCGGTTCTGATGGATGAACCTGGACTCAGTGCGATCGGGAGAGGGCTCGGCTGAGGAGGAGATGACTGATGAACATGGTACTTGTGGTCGTCCTGCTGCTCGCGTTCTGGGGGCTCTCCTTCTATTGGCGGAGCCACCCCGGACATCCGCTGTCGCTTCTCCTGCCATCGGCTGCGGGCCTATTCTTCCTGGTCAACGCAGCTCTGAATCCAGAACAGCGGTACTTCTCACTCTTCTTGGTCATGTTGGCGGCCGGTGCCGCCTGGCGGGCACATCAGGTGCGCAAAGCTCGTCACGGCGCTCATAGCTTGCGGGTCGGGTCAGCAGGTCGCTGATGTCCGGCCGTACATGGCTCAAGACGGTTTCTGAGGCGCCGCGCCCGAAACCTCTGAACGTTCTCTGAAAGCCACATTCCCGGGACGGGGAGTTGGAGGGTGGATCGATGAAGGTGTCGAGAGTCGTCGCAGCGGGAGTCCTGGCGGTTGGCTTCGGGTGGGTGTCGTTCGTGATGCTCCTGGTGGAGCCCGGCATGGGCTTTACGGAACCCGCCGACTTCTTCGACGCCGAGAAGGTCACGGCCGGATACACCTCGTTCGTGTGGTCGGTTAGCAGCGTCGTCTACATGCTTTTCCTGCCCGCCTTGTGGGTGATCTCGAGGTCATCGGATGATCTCCACGTCAGGTGGTCGGGCATGGCGTCTGGGCTGCTCTTCATGGCGGTTGGTGCGATCGACCGTGTCGGGGTACAGCTCCCAGGCCTGCTTTCGACGGACGACGCTGTGGTTTCCGCTGTTGCGGCGACTCTTCCGGTGCGCTTCGCCCTATTGAAGTCGGCTGTGGTGATGCTGGGAGTACTTGCATGGGGAACTACTCGGGTGAGTTTGGCGGGCGGTGCGGGAAGCTGGATGTGGCGAGGGCTGGGTTGGTTGGTTCTGCTGTCGAGCATAGGCTTCTTGTTCGTGTTCATTCCCGTGCCGGTGGTGTTCTTTGTCTGGGGCGCGACCCTCAGTCTCATGTCGTTGCGGAGGTCAATCATGAGCTGCGCGACCGCGACAGCAGGCGAATAGAACGTGACAAGCGGCGGATGTTTCCGAGGGACGCGCCCGCGTCGGCAACCGCAGAAGTGTGGCGCTCGGTCCAGTCTGTACTTCTGGTTGGCCTGAACGAACACTAGAACTCGATGCTGAATCCGAAGGTCGGAAGAAAGCCAGATCCATCAATCGGTCGTATCCGAGAGGGGTAAGCGGGATCTTCAGTGTAGCTGAACCCAACAGCGTTTTCCCTGTTCAGCACGTTTTGAACGTCAAGGTAGAGCATTGCATTCCACTCCTCGAAGCTCAGCCATCGCTCGACCCGCACGTCTAGTCGCGCATACGCAGGAGTCCGGACCGACCCGATACGGCTCCAATCCGGTATCCCGCGACCGGTCAGAGCGTAAGACGCTTCAGATGCCTTCAGATCCCAGGGGGTGGTCGCCAGTCCGGATAGCGCCCTCAGCTTGGCTCCGATCTCCCAAGCGTCCCCGAGCCGGTAGCCGGCGGTGAGGTCGAGAGCGTGCCGGCGGTCCCAGGCCGATGGAGTCAGGGCCTCCTGACTCGGCCCGAATTCGCTGAACGCCAGCGTGTAGGCCCCCAGTACGTACAGGTTCTCCAGAAGCTTTTGCTGCGCGAAGAATTCGATGCCCTTGGCCCTGCCCACTCCATCGCCGATGAGTGCTTCCGCACCGACGAAACCATAGTCACCGCCCAAGTTGGGGACGGCGATGCGCGGGTCGGTCTCGAGGCGAGGCACCCGGTGATACTGCTTGAAGAAGCCTTCCACAGAGAACCTGAGGCCGGTGCGGGCCACCCACGACATCCCGCCCACCACCTGACGCGTCCGTTGCTGGCGCAGCTCACTGTTTACGTACTGGCCCGCCTCGGTGACCGAGAGTGACAGCAGTGACGGGGATTGATGGAAGAAGCCGGCGCCCACCTGCGCGGACAGTCCGCCCCCGAGCTCGACCCTTCCCGAAACCCTGGGTGAAACCTCGAAGCCGTGTCGCAGCGCGGTGACCTCGTCACCCCTAAGGCCGGCGGTGAACGAGACGGACGGTGATGGAGAAAGGGTCGTCTCGAGGAACGTCCCGATCTTCCACAACGCTCGGGTCTCGTCCCAGACGAGGTCTTCGGCCAACGTGCCGCCCGGCACGGCGCGCTGAAACAGCGCCGCCTGGACGGATGCGCGATCGGCTTCAACTCCGAAGGACACGGTCATGCGGCTGGAGGGCGTGAGGTTGGCTTTCACAGTGGCGCGAGTGATCGCTTCCAGGCTCTCGTTGGCCAGCACCGCACTGCCGTCCGCACCGGTGTCGGCAAAGGAGAAGTCCGAGACCGAACGGCTGATGGATGACGTGACGTAGCCGCCGTTCACCAGCCGGAGCCAACTAGCTCCGAGCGTGAAGCTGCGCTGGTCGTTGTCGATCACGCGTTGGGCGATCTCGAGTTTGTCGAAGTCGTCACCGGCCGTAGGCGGCACGATGTCGAAGTTGTCCAGGGCACCCAAACCCACGACGAGGAACCGGTCCTCCGGAGTCGGCTGAACCTCGAGACGCAGCTGGGCGTCCCAGTAGTCAGGGCGGATAGGCAAGTCCAGCGCCTCGAAGAGGAACTGGAGGTATGACCGCCGAACGCTGAACAGCCAGTTCGCGGCTGAACCGGCCGGACCGTCCACAGTGAGCGCGACCTCAGTCGCACCGAGCGTGAAGTCCCCTTGCACCCCATCCGGGCTCCCTGGTCGGTTCTCAATGCTGAGCACAGAGGAAAGCGCATCGCCGTACCGAACCGGGAAAGCGCCTGTGAAGAACTCCGTTTCTCGGATGAAATCGGTGTTCACCAAACCCAGGGCGCCCCCAGAAGCACCTTGCGTGGCGAAGTGATTGATCTGCGGGATGCGGAAGCCGTCCAAGTAGTACGAGTTCTCGCTCGGCCCACCGCCCCGCACAAGCAAGTCATTCCGGTTGTCCACGCCACCGAGGACGCCAGGCAGCGAAAGGAGCGTTCGGGATACGTCCATGAAGCCGCCAGGCGTGCGGCGTAGCTCTTCGTTCGACAGAATCGTGACCGAGATCGGGGCCGCAGCGGGTACGCGGAAGACAGGCGCACCCACGACGATCCCCTCGATGTCGATCGCCTGCCGCTCCATCCTGACTTCGAGGTACGTAGGCCGGCTGGTCTGCGTCACGACGTCGGTCTTCAGCACCTGCCTGTAGCCGAGAGCGGTGATCTCCACGGATGTCGGACCCGGGGGGAGGCCCGCCAAGACGAAACGCCCGTCGCCGTCCGTGAGAGCCCTCGCGCCCAGCCCGACGACTCTGACGTCAGCTCCCGGAAGGGCCCGGAGGTCCGACCCGTCTAGAACCAGGCCCCGAAGTACGGCGGTCTGAGCGCTGGTATCGCCGGCGCTCGCAACAAGTAGGGTTACCGCGACGAGCCATTTCCGTGTCCACGAGAGCGTGAGCAGCGGCGTCACGTGGACTCCGGGACAGCCGGTCGACGGAAGAGTCGATCGATCGTTTGGTATCGATAGTCGAAGATGGCTTCGAGTTGACGGCGGACGACCGCGCCGTGGGCCAATGAGCCGAGCGGCCCGAATGGGAGGCGATACTCCACGACATCAGTGACCGCGACGCCATTCGGAACCTCTTCGAAGTAGTGCCAATGGTACCAAGAGGCGTAGGGCCCCCTGAGCATCTCATCTGCGAACAGGCGATCCTCCTCGTACTCGGATATGCGAGATCTCCACTTCATGGGGAAGACCTGCCAGCGGAGGTGGTAGGTGATCTCCGTCCCGAGCCGGACCACGTCGTTGGACGAGGACACGACTCGGAAGCGGAGCCAAGGTGGTGTGATCACCTCGAGATTCATCGGGTCCTTGAAGAAGCCGAAGGCCTCACGCACGCTGCCACCGACCACCTGACGGCGTTCCAGGCGGTGCCGGCTCATGCGGCGATACGCGGAATGGAGCGCCGGCTAGCGATCAAGGACACCAGGCCCGCGGCAGCGGCCGACCAGCCCACGCCGGCCAGCAATGTGGAGTCGGAGTAACGGACCGCGATACCGCTCACGGCCCATGCCACCACGATTGGAAAAAGCCACACTCGTCTCCGCCATGCCATGAAGGCGGCGAGAGCAGTCGTCGCAAAGATCATGATCGCGGACCAGATGGGGCCGTTCCCCAACCCGAGGTCGACACCCAGGTATGACAAATACTGGAATGTGTTGGCCACGACTGCGACGGAAATCCAAGCCAGGTATAGGCCGAACGGAGCCGCTACGAAGATTCGATCTCGCCACATGAGACGGTCTTCGATCCCGATCTTCACGTGGATGCCGATCAGGGTGCCGAGGAGCAGCACCATGACGAGCATGGCTGCTCCGAATCGGCTGAACGAGAACGCCACGATCCACCCGATGTTGAGCATGCCGTTCGCTACCCACCACCATCCAATACCGCGAAGCAACGGACTGTGCCGCTGAGACGGCAGCGCTTGGTACGCGGTGAACGCGAACAGGCCCAGGTAGATGAGTCCCCAGATGCTAAACACGTAGTTGGCGGGTAAGAAATCCGAGCGATAACGGTTCGCGATGACACCGACGGACTCTCCGCTCAGTGCGCCTGACCCGGCGAGTCCATTCAGCCAAACCACGACGCCGAATACGAGTGCTACGGTCAACTGGCGAAGAACATCGGTTCCTGTAGAAGAGTGCGACGGACTCATGCGGCGCTCTCGTAGAGCTGGTGCTCGTGCGTGAACGTGGAGCCGACGAAGCGAAATAGGGTCTCAGTCCTAGGCATATCAGGCACCGACTCCCAGGTAGCGACCGATCCCGTATCCGGCGCCCGCAACCGATGCCGTGACGAGTGTGCCCCACGCCATGTCGACCGCGGCGAGGCGGAGAGGAAACCCCTTGAAGACCGCCATCGCGGTGAGGTCGAAGGTTGCGTAGGCCACGAGGCCCAGGAATCCGCCGAGTGCGAGGCTTCGCTGAAGTTGTCGAGCCTCGAGGCCCGGGAGCACAGCGAAAACCAGGATGGCCACCACGTAGATCATGTAGAAGGCGGCGGCGGGTGCGGGACGGAATGCGGGCCGGAGGAGGTGACCGACTTCCTTGCGGAACAGGTCGCCTGCCACGAGGCCGAGCCACGCGGCCTCCGCGACCAGGAGCGCCGCGGCGCTGGCGAGATAGAGCCTGATCATCGTTGCACCGGTGCCATGAGGTAGTGTCCGACCATCCACTCGGACCCGCGGTGGTAGCCGAACAGTTCCTCACACGCCAGGAAGAATAGGCGCCAGCGTTGGAACCAGCGTCGAGCCTCCCCTCCGTACGTGTCCTCGAGAATTTCCATGACGTCGTCACGGCGCCGTTCGATGTTCTCTCGCCAAGCCCGAGCCGTGCGTTCGTAGTGCGTCCCGTCGACCTTCCATTCCGCTTCCACTGCGAGGTCGTCCGGGAAGTGGGTGAAGAGGTCGAACGAGGGCATGATGCCACCCGTGAAGAAGTGGCGGCCCATCCAGTTGTCCGAGCCCTCCGTCTCGTACGGGTAGGCGAAGTCCTTGTGGCAGAAGATATGAACGAAGAGACGGCCCTCCGGGCGCAGCCACGACCGTATGCGCTTCAGGAGCTCCTGGTAGTTCCTCATGTGCTCGAACATCTCGACGCTTACGACACGATCAAACCTCTGGTGAAGCGCCAGGTCGTTCACGTCTGCCGTGATCACTCGCACGTTCTTTGGGGCGCGCTCCTCAATGAAGCGTCTCTGGAGTGCGGAGTTGGAGACCGCCGTGATTTGGCTATTTGGGAAGGCCCAGGCCATGTATAGCGTGAGCGACCCCCATCCACATCCCAACTCCAGAATGTCCTGTCCGTCTTCCAGTTGGGCCCGTTCGCTCGTGAGGGCCAACATGGCCGCCTCCGCCAGGTCGAGGGACTCGACGCCTTCTGGCCAATACGCCCCGCTGTATTTGAGGTGCGGTCCGAGCGCCAGCTGGAAGAACTCAGGCGGCACCTCGTAGTGCTGCTCGTTCGCCTTCTCCGGGGAATCGGCGAGTGGGCGGGTGGTCAGCCATTGCGCGAAGGCCGATACGTCGGGCCCGGACTGTGCGTCGCTGAGGCGCTGACGCACGAGGCCTCGAACGCCCATGCGTAGGCCGGGCAAGGGAACGAGCCCCCGTTCCGCGAGTTTGATGCCGAGGTCGCCTATCATGAGTGAGCCTTCGGAGGCCAAGGGATGAACACGCTAGTCGTCTCCTGATAGTCTCGATAAGCATCACCGCGGGTGCGCAGCGCCTGCTTCTCGGTATAGGGGATGCCCGTGAGGCGGAATAGGAAGAGCAGCATGGCTGCGGGGCCAAGCCATGTAAGCGCGGCGCCGCCGCCGATCAGGACGTAGGCCCACCAATGGACCCACTCGAAGAAGTAGTTGGGGTGTCGCGAGAATCGCCAAAGCCCCGCGCGGCACACGAGTCCCTTGTTTGCGGGGGAGGCACGGAAGCGGGAGAGTTGGGCGTCGGCGATAGTCTCACCGACCACGGCGACCATCCATATCACGACACCGAGCACCGCGGCGGGGCCGAGGGCTCCGCCCTGCATGGCCGCGAGCATGGGGAGCGAGAAGAGCACGGCGACTGCAGCTTGGCCCTGATAGACAAGGAAGAACACTACAGGAGCCTTTGAGCCGAGCTCCGCCCGCATCGCCTTGTACCGGCCGTCCTCTTCGTCGTGCTTCAGGACACGGTCCGTGAACAAGTACCGGGCGAGCCGGAGGGCCCAGATGGTTCCCAGGACCGATACCAGAACACGGCGCCCAATATCGCCGTCGCCGAACCACGGGTATAGCAGAGCCAGGAACGCCAACCCGACCGACCAAGCTACATCGACACTCGTGGCGTTCTGTGTCTTCAACTGACGCAGCCACAGAGCTGCCAGGGCGACGGCCAGGACGGCCCAGCCCAGGAGCACCGCGTGGATCACGCGACCACCTCCATGCGCTCGCGCCGACGGGTGTCGATGACCCCCTTGTTCGCCGGCTTGGCCCAGACGATCTGGGTACATCCGAGGATCGCCTCCTCGAAGCCACCCTCGCAGTAGCAGAAGTAGAAATCCCACAGCCGGCGGAACTGTGCGTCGAAGCCGAGCGCGCGGATGCCGATCCAGTTCTTCATGAATTCACTCCGCCAACGACGCAGCGTTCCAGCGTAGTGCGGCGTCTGGTCCTCGAGGTGCACCATGCGCATGTCTGTCTTCCCGGCTGCGCTGCTGAGGGCCGAAACCGATGGGATGAAGCTTCCTGGGAAGATGTAGCGCTTGATGAAGTCGACTTGGCGCTGCCTCGGGTCGTACCAGTCGTCACGAACGGTGATGGCCTGAATGGCTGCGCGGCCGTGCGGAGCGAGCAGGTCTGCGCACTTTTGGAAGTACTCTTCCAGGAAGTGGTGTCCTACGGCCTCGACCATCTCGATCGAGACCAGCTTGTCATAAACGCCCCCGAGGTCGCGGTAGTCCTCTCGTAGCACGGTGACCCGGTTCCCGAGCCCAGCCGCGGCTACACGTTCCGTGGCGAACTGGTGCTGCTCTCTCGAGATCGTCGTTGTGGTGACGCGGCAGCCGTACCTGCTTGCGGCATGGATTGCAAAGCCGCCCCAGCCGGTGCCGATCTCGAGAACATGGTCATCGCGAGAGATGTCCAGCTTCCTGCACAGCCGGTCGTATTTTTCGATCGATGCGTCAAGCATCGACGCCTCTTCGTCCGCGAAGATGCCGCAGGAATACGTCATCGTCTCATCTAAGAAGAGCCGGAAGAAGTCGTTCCCAAGGTCGTAGTGGGCACAGATGTTGCGCTCGCTCCCGGAACGTGTGTTTCGGTTCCACATGCGGAGCAGGGCAAGGAACGGTTGAGAGACGCGAGCCCAGCCCTTCTCGAGGCCGTCCAAAGCCTCCCGATTCGCGGCGAAGAGCCTCATCACCGCCGGGAGATCGTCCGTCTCCCACTCGCCGCGCACGTACGACTCTGCCGCGCCGATGTGGCCGCCGAAGGCCAAGGCGCGAAAGAAGTAGGGGTCGTTCACATGCATCGTGGCGGACGACCCGTGTGGGCTACCGAAGGTCGTCGTAGTGCCGTCGAGAGTCAGATTCAGCCGGCCTTTGCGGAGACGGTTCAGGCTGTGCGAGACGGCGCGTCGGGCGAGACGATCCAGGATATTCATGCGGCGATCTGGTCAGGGTGAGGGTGGTAGCGGTTGCCCTTGAGGCGCAGCCTGAGCGCATGCCAATAGATGTTGGCTGCGACTTGGGCAGTCATGAGGGGGAAGCGGACGAGCATGCGGGCGAGGGATGCTCCCGTGATCTCCGTTCGACACAGGCTCAGTGAGGCGTCGAACACCTTAGCGGCGCCCTCGTGGTTCTCCATGTGGACGAGCAGGCGATCTTCGGGCGTGCTGAAGCGCCACGCGTATTCCTGCGCCATCGACATGAACGGCGAGACGTGGAATGCCTTACCGAAGCGACGCGTGTGCGCGGCGGGCGAGTCGCTGAGTTCCGCTGCCTGGAGGGCGTAGACGTGGCGCTCTTTCCAGGGGGTGTTGGTGATCTCGGCGAGAATGACGTCGAGATCCTCGCCGTCCCGGTCGAAGCAGTAGTAGAAGGTCACGGGGTTCATGACGAAGCCCATGTACCGCAGATGCGTCAGCATTCGGATGGGACCGCTCGGACGCCGTCCGGTCAGCCTTTCGGCTTCGGCCCGGACCGATTCCTCCAGGTCTGCCTGGCCCTGCCCGAGATAGTCGGACACCCGAAACCACGCCGGAGCGGGATTCCTCGCGGACCAGAACCAACGGTTCTTGAACAGCGTCGGTAGCTCGTCGAGGTCGAGGTACATCATGAAGAGAGGAATCGTGAAGTCATGCGGACGGGGGCCGAAGCGTCGGTGACGAACCGTACCTTCGTAGATGCAGCTGTTCACAGGACGCCCCCGAATCGCTTGGCAACCTGCACCGCGCTCCGAACACCGTCCTCATGGAACCCAAATCCCCAATAGGCGCCGCAAAAATGCGTGTGGCCGAGCCCACTGATCTCGCTGTGCCGCTTCAGTGCGGTCATGCCGGCGAGCGTGTACTTGGGGTGACTGAACCGAGTCTGGTGCAGAATCGAGTCTGGGTTGATGGAGTCGGTGGCGTTGAGCGTCACGCAGTACGTCGACGCCGCGTTCAGCGTCTGGAGCTTGTTCATGTTGTATGTGACGGTCGCTGGCGCTTCCGTGTCCTCGCGGACGCGGTAGTTCCACGACGCCCAGGCCCGGCGGCTTCGTGGCAAGACCGACGTATCGGTATGGAGCACGACTTCGTTGGCCTCGAACGGGAGAGCACCGAGGATCTCTCGCTCCGCTCGGGTCGGGTCGACGAGGAGGGAGAGCGCCTGGTCGGAGTGGCAGGCCATGACGACGTGGTCGAACGCCTCGCCGTCCACGGTGACGTGCGCGTGCTGGCGCTCGACTCGGCGGACCGGGGTAGAGGTGCGTATGCGATCGCGGAACGGCGCGACGAGGGCATCCACGTATCGAGCCGAACCTCCGCTGATCACCCTCCATTCGGGTTGATCGTTGATGGTCAGCATGCCGTGGTTCTCGAAGAAGCGGACGAAGAAGTCCGCGGGCATCTCCAAGACCCGACCCCCCGGCACCGACCAGAGAGCGGATCCCATCGGGATCAGATAGTCCTGCGCGAGCCGAGAAGAGAGGGTCGTTGTCGAGAGATACTCGCCGAGCGTGAGCGACGCCGCGCCATTCCGGATGGCGAGCCTGGCTTCAGAATTGAAACGCAGGATGTCGCGCAGCATCCGCACGTAACCCGGATTGAACAGGTTGCGCCGCTGCGCAAAAAGAGTGGACATCGTGGCGCTGCTGTACTCGAGACCCGTCGGGTCGCTGCGCACCCCAAAGCTCATGTTCGAAGGCTGCGTCGGGACACCGAGCTGGCTAATCAGCTTCGAAAAGAGCGGGTAGTTCGTTTCGTTGTAGACGATGAACCCGGTGTCGATGGAGCGGGCGTGCCCCATCGAGTCCTCCACCTCAACTGTGTTTACATGCCCACCGATGCGGTCTCGTGCTTCGAAGACCGTGATGTCGTGACGGTCGTGGAGCAGATGGGCCGCGACGAGTCCGGAGACTCCCGTTCCGATGATTGCGATGCGCATGACAGGTCCTGGTGGAGGAGTTTGCCGAGGCGACCTCGCAAGAGGCCGCCTCGGTTGCTCCACTTGCGATTGGCCTGTGGCCTATCGTTGAGGGGGGAGCATGACCCACAACGCTCGAGGCCATCACTCTCCCGGAGACGACGTGGTAGGTGAGTACTCGGGCGGGCGCTTCTTGGTCAGCCAAGAGCGCCTCCACCGTGCCTTCGTGGAGCTTCGCGGAGGCCGCATCCGTCGGTGCGAAGACCGTGAAAGGACCGTCGCCTGGAAAGCGGAAATCTTGCGGATCATGGTTGAGTACTCCGTAGGGTCGATGTGCGTATGTCAAGCTTTTGTCTAAGGACGGTCGCCCCATTCGTTCGGCGTGTCAAGGTGTTGTCCAAAGATTATTTGACAACCCTTGTACAAGCGTTACGTTCCCGACATGAAAGACACTGCAGAGGGACGACACCCGATTCGGGTGGTTGAGCAGAGAACCGGGCTTACGTCGGCGACCATCAGGGCATGGGAGCGCCGCTACGAGGCGGTGGACCCCATGCGTTCGGAGGGCGGACAGCGACTCTATTCCGACCAGGACGTGGCGCGTCTGCAGACCCTCAAGGCACTCACCGATGGGGGGCGCGGTATCAGCTCGGTCGCCGCCTTGTCCTCAGGCGATGCCGAGGCGCTTCTGACGGAGGACCTCGCTGCTGCGGCTTCAGAAGGCCCGAAGGTTGCGGGTACTTCCCCTGCGGGTCAGGTGGCTGAGGCGTATGACCGGGTGCGTGCTCTAGATGGTAGCGGTCTCGAACGCGTGCTCTGGCGAGCACTCGTCACCCATGGTGCGCGCCCGCTGCTCGCAGAGGTCATGGGTCCGCTACTGCGCCGGGTCGGTGAGGGATGGGCGTCCGGGGACATCACACCCGGACACGAACACCTTGCGAGTGAGGTCGTGGAGCAACTCCTCGACCGACTTGTGGATCGGGTGCGTCCACCGAACGCACCCATAATGGTTGTTTCGACTCTTCCAAATGAGCGGCACGGTCTTGGCGCACGGCTCGCGAGCGCGGCCGCGTCGCTCGATGGTTGGAATGTCGTCTACCTGGGTACCGACCTTCCGGTGGAGGAGGTGGTGATGGCCGCCACGACTCTGGGGGCCGGAGCCGTCGCGATTAGCGTCGTCCGTGGTGCGGACATCACGTCCAGCGCTCGTGATCTTACGAGGCTGCGAACGCTCCTTGGCGCGCGGATCCGGCTGTTCGTTGGGGGCAGCGGCCTAGGGGATATCCCGGAGGACCTGATGCCCAAGGGTCTCATCAAGATCGTGGGGCTCGAGGGTTTCGCAGCACATGGGCTCAATGTGTAGGGGTGGACCATGAGGCTTTGGAGTCTCCACCCTAGGTGCTTGGATGCGAAGGGGTTGGTCGCACTTTGGCGTGAGGGCCTCCTGGCCCGAGCGGTTCTGCGAGGCGTGACGAAGGGGAACGCCTGGTCCGTGTTGGATTCACGGGCCGACACAGTCCTTTTCATGGCTGTCGGAGAACTAGATGTGCCGGTCCTAACCACAGCTGTGATTGAGACCGGACTGTAGGTCGCTCCGGAGTACACGGCGCGATCTGGTCTGACAGAGGAGCACGCCAGCCTATTGGGTCGGTGCCTATAACTTTGCACTGCATTCGGGATCCTTTGATGTTGGTTGGTCGATCCGAGACCAGAGGTATGCGGTCGTGTTGGGACTCGTCTCGCCGCGGTTGCGTGCCGGAAGGAGGGCCGCAGAAGTGCACCGCACCGGCGCCGAGCTAGGCACTCGTTACCTCAACCGTCCGGGGGGGCGCATCGCCTATGACGTTCGAGGCCGCGGCCACCTCGTTTTATGCGTGCCCGGCATGGGTGAGCTACGCGCCTCCTACCGCTTCCTGGCGCCCGCGCTGGTGGAGGCCGGTTACCGCGTGGCTACCATGGACCTCCGGGGGCATGGAGAAAGCGACGCCACGTTCGATGCCTACGACGACCTAGCAGCCGGCTCCGACGTGGTGGCGTTGATTGAGGAGCTGGGCGGGAGCGCGGCAGTTATAGGCAACTCGATGGGGGCCGGCGCCGCGACGTGGGCCGCGGCGGAAGCGCCAGACCGTGTGACCGCATTGGTGCTGGTGGGGCCATTCGTTCGGCAGGTGCCCATAGGGAAGCTCATGGAATTTGGCTTCAAGTTGGCTATGATGCGTCCCTGGGGCCGCGCGGCCTGGCTGGCCTGGTACCCAAAGCTCTTCCCGGGCCGGAAACCGCCAGACTTCGACGAGCATCGAGACCGGATCGGCCGGAGTCTCACGGGGCCGGGAAGGTGGCGTGCATTCGCGGCGACCACCCGTACCTCCCACGCACCCGTGGAGGCTCGCCTGGGGGAAGTGCACGCCCCGACGCTTGTCATCATGGGGGAAAGCGACCCGGACTTCCCCGACCCGGCGGCCGAGGCCCATACCGTTGCCGAGCGTTTGAACGGAGAGGTACTCATGGTGCCCAACGCCGGCCACTACCCCCAGGCGGAGTATCCCGAGGTTGTATCATCGTCGGTGGCCGGATTCCTCAGTCGTGTGCTCGCTCGCTAGGACGACGAATGAGCTGGATACGCGTCCTGACCGCCGTCGCCGTCTACCTCGTGATCGCGCTCTCTGCGTCGGCTGTCCTCAGCCGCCGGGGCAGCAATCTCACGGAGATGGAAGGACGGGGCGCCACCGCGGTTCTCATCGTCGGCACGCTCGCCAATCTTGTGGTCCTTGCAGCGGTCCTCATCATGGTGGTGCTGGCTGATCACCAGCGATTGGAGGCGCTGGGGTTGGACCTGGATCGTCGGGACGCGCTCTTAGCCGGCGTGATGGGGGCCCTCACCGTCACGAGCGCCGCAGCATTTCTCGCCGTGCTGCGTGGAATCCACCTTCTCGACGTCAAGCCCAAAGCGCTGCCTCCAGGGAGCACCGGCCGGCTTCTGACCATGGCTACCGCCCTGCTCGTGGTTTCCCTCCAGGAGGAGGTGCTCTACCGCGGATACATCACGTTGAACCTCATTGACCACGGCCCTGTGGTGGTGCTTCTGATCAGCACGGTGGTATTCACGGCCATCCACTTTCCCACCAATCGGGTTTCGCTGGCGCAGATAGCAGGCTGGCTCCTGGGCGGGTTCCTACTCGGCTGGGTCTACCTCGCGACCGGCTCAATCTGGGTACCTGTGTGGCTCCATTTCGCGATCGACGCAACCAATGTCCTGGTCTTCGGCGTGGCCGGAGAGTTGGCCGTCTTCGACCTCTCCCGGCCCCTGAGCGATATGGACCGGACCGTCTACCGCGCGGGGTACGCTGTGCTGATCGGGGCCGTCCTGGTTGGCGTCTACGGCCTCCGTCTGGCACCGCGGTGGACCGGATGAGCGGAGTGGAGAGGATCAACCTGGCTCTCCGTGGGGTGATGGAGCTCGGGGTGGTCTGGGGCCTCGCCTACTGGGGGTACCGGTCCGGCGGCGCCCTGCTTGCCCTCGGGGCGCCCCTCATCGGGTTCGGTTTCTGGGGCGGTGTGGACTTCCACCAGGCCGGCCGTGCCGCCGAGACGATGCGTTTGCTCCAGGAACTCGCCATCTCCGGCTTAGCGGCAGCGGGGTTCTACGTTGCGGGCAGCCGCACCCTTGGTTGGACGCTTGCCGCTATTTCTCTGCTGCATCACGCACTGGTCTACGCTACGGGAAACCGACTGCTCAAACGCCAGCCGAACACGGTCGAGCTATCTGAACGCTGAGTCGCTACTACCGGCCCTGGGGACGTTCGTGGATGTCTGCCGGGAGCAGGATTAGGTTGGCGGTCGCGAGTCTTGAGGACGTGCTGATCGCGAAGCTCGAGTGGAGCCGTCAGTATCGAGCTGGGGTATTCGTACGTTCCGCAGTCGACCGAGGTATCGGGCGGCGCCCCCCGTCTTCGCTCGTTCAGAGTGATGGTGGTCGGTTCGCTCCCGACCGAGAATCGCTCCGTGGAGCTCTCGGGCGGACTTGGCATGGCCACGCTCACCGTGACGACTCAGCCGATCGACTGCGGCGACTCTTCGAACTGCGAGTGGGCTCTGAGGAGTGGCACCAGGAAGGCCGCCGTCGGCAAGGCTGGGGCGATCGTACGACGGACCTGCACCTCTTTCGCCCGTGGGGAAAGGACTGGAGCCCCCAAGGCGATCCCGACTTGATCTTGGAAATCAGCCTGGGAGTTGGGGTGAGCCTGGGTGGTCACTAGAATTTGGGAGAATGTGACCGAACCCAGGCCGGAGCAACGTCGTGGTTGAGGGCCCGAGGATCGAGATGCTTGTCGGGATGACCGTGGTGGGTTTGCATCGGTCCATGACCTTCGCAGAGCTGTCGATGGGAGAGCTGTGGAAGGCGTTCCGGCCGAGAGTAGATGAGGTGAGACACCGGGCATCGCTCGACTTCATCTCGATGCGGATCTACGAGGGGCCCGTGGGGGCGGCCCCCACGCCGGGCTCGCGATTCGAGCAGTGGGCGGCGGTAGCGGTGAACCAGTCAGGGCCGATCCCCGAGGGGATGGACTCCCGTGAGATCAAAGCTGGGCGGTATGCGGTGTTCGACTACCGAGGACGTGCCGACGCGTTTGAGGGTGCAGCACGCTACATCTACGGGGAATGGCTTCCGGCGTCCGAGTACGAGTTGGCGGATCGGGAATTTTTCGAAGTGTTGGGACCGTCGTATCGACCGGATGATCCGGAAGGGAGAGAGCAGGTCTGGATTCCGATCCAGGAACGAAAGAGACGGGGATAGGGGGCACCGTCCGGATCCTCGAGCCGCGTCACCTGTACGAAGAACATGTGGGATCTCGCCGGGAAGGGTTCAAGACCTCTACGCTATCCGGAGGAGGCATATGCGAAGCCTTCGTGCGTTGTCGGTCCTCGCGATGGCAACGACAGGTGTCGTCGTGGGTGCCACGCCCGCATCGGCTCAGGGACTTCAGGTGAGCGGAACGGTAACCGCGGCCCCCGACGGTGCCCCGGTTCGTGGCGTCATCGTGCAGCTGCAGGGGACGAACCTCTCGGTGCTGACGGGCCCCACGGGGGAGTACGCGATCGACGCCCCCAGCGATGCGGACACTCTGAGCTTCTCGCGCCTCGGGTTCGTTGCCGAGAGCGTCGCGATCGCGAACCGGAGTGTCGTCGACGTCTCCCTTCGGCCATCCCCGGTGGATCTTACGGACCTGGTCAGCGTGTCATACGGGCGATCCGCCGGATTGCGTTGCACGGGAATCCCTGACCCCATGCCCGGCTCGGCTTTTGATCCGAATTGGCAGAGGGCCCACCCGGAGTTGGCGAGGCTACTCGTCGGTGAATGCGCGTGGGCGGCGCCGGAGGACCGCACGCCCTGACGGAACCGCCGACCTGCGTCGGGGGTCCCTAGCGTCCGGGGGTCGGGTCCGCTCCCCGTTTCGTCCGTGACCTGCCGGACCACCGCACACACGTCTGTTGAACCGCACCGAGGGAGACGAGGATGGCGTACCCACACGAGTTGCCCGAGTTGGGCTACGACTATGGCGCCCTGGAGCCCCATATCGATGCCCGGACCATGGAGATCCATCACACCAAGCACCATCAGGGTTACACGAACAAGCTGAACGCGGCTCTCGAGGGGCATCCCGAGCTCCATGGCTACTCGGCGCATCAACTACTTCTCGGCCTGGGCTCCCTTCCCGAGTCCATCCGCACAGCGGTTCGCAACAACGGTGGTGGCTTCGTGAATCACTCCATCTTCTGGGCGATCATGGCCCCAGGAGGGGCCAGTGAGCCGTCGGGCGACCTCGCCGCTGCCATCGGCGACGCCTTCGGGTCGCTGAGTGGGCTGAAGGACAAGCTCACGGCCGCCGCGGGCGGTCAGTTCGGATCCGGATGGGGCTGGCTCTCGGTTTCACCGTTCGGGGGGCTGGAGGTCACGGGCACGGCCAATCAGGACAGCCCCTACCTGCGGGGCTCCACACCGATCCTCGGCGTCGACGTTTGGGAGCATGCGTACTACCTGAAGTACCAGAATCGTCGGCCCGACTATCTCGGCGCGTGGTGGAACGTGGTCAACTGGGACGCGGTGGCGGAACGGTACGCGGCCGCCGAGGGAGGCTGGGTCGACTCGGCCTGAGCGGATCCACCGGAACCGCCCCCACCGGGCCCGCGGTGGAGCTTGTGCGAGCTGGGACCAGATGTTTATTAATACAAAATCGCCCTAGCCCACCCCGAACGACGACGGTCTGGCCGATGACCCGATCCATCCGCTCCCTCGGATCCCTCTCGTTTTCGGCGTTTGCCGTCCTGCTTTCGGTGGGGGCCTTTCCGGCTGCGGCGCAGAGCCTCGTCGGCTCGTCGGCCTCCCTGGACATCCAGAACCGCGTCGCCCGGGAACACGACTTCACCTACATCTCAACCGCCAATCAGTTGAGGCGTTTCGTGCGGTCCGGATACCTGGTGGCGGTGAACCCGAACGGCGACTTCGATCTCCACGCGGTCTCGTTCCCCTACGCCAGGGCCGAAGTCGAGCTCTTCATCCGACGTCTGGCGTCGCAGTACCGTGCGTCCTGCGGCGAGAAGCTCGTGGTCACGAGCCTTTCCCGCCCCCTCAACATGCAGCCCGCCAACGCGTCGGACCGTTCGGTCCATCCGACGGGGATGGCGGTCGATCTGCGGCGCAGCTCGTCGAGCAGGTGCAGAGCGTGGCTGGAGGACGTGCTGCTGAGCCTGGAGCGGAACGGCGTCCTCGAGGCGACCCGGGAGCGATATCCTTCCCACTACCACGTGGCCCTCTTCCCGCAGCAGTACGCGTCGTACGTCGGCCGGCGGGTCTCGACCGAGGCGTTGGCCAACGCCTCCTCCCCCGGAGTGGATCTGAGGAACGCGGAGTACCGGGTGCGGTCCGGGGATTCTCTCTGGACCATCGCCCGGAGGATGGGCACCACGGTCGATCGTTTGAAGAGCGAAAACGGTCTCTCGTCGAGCCGTATCTACGCGGGGCAGGTGATCGAGGTACCGGCCTCGACCAACTGAGCGCCGTTCAGGGCGGGTTTCCCCACAGCTCGAGGATCGCGTCCCCGTAGGGAAACAGCTCCGGGCGAGCATCCGGTTCTGGCGTTCCTAGGAGCAGCACACGCGCGCCGGCGTGGGCTTCGATCAACGTGCGATTCTCCTCGGGTCCGAGGTCCCTGGCCAGGAGCACGTGGCCTCCCGTGCCCGGGAAGGGAAGCTGCCAGAGAAGGGGTGCGAGCTCGACGACGCCTCGTCGGTCGGAGCGTAGCTCCCGCAGGCACTCGGGAGGCATGTCCTCCCCCTCCAGACGGACCCTGACACCCCACGGCATTTCCAGAGCCGTCAGTCCGACGGGGGTGCCCGGCCTCGGTTCCAGGTCCAGCACCGGGAGTGGCTGCACCCCCCGAGCACGCGCTTCGGCGTACTGTTGGACCCGGCACAAGTCATTTTGCCGCACGGCCGTCTCCACCGAATCACGGCGCATGCCGGCGGCGGCGAGTCTGGACGCCACCCGGTTGGCCCACGTCCCATGGACGAAAACGATGGTGGGCGTGTCCCCGCCGGCTTCGAACGCGGGGACGGTGGAACGGGCCAGGCCGTCGGCGCTCCAGCTCTCGCCGCCGATCCGCGAGGGTGCGAGCAGGGCCAACCCGGTGACGAGGGCCGCGGCCAACGTCCAGAAGGCGGTCGCACTGAGGAGGGACCGTGGCGCCACTGGGGCCCCCGTTGGGAGCCCGGGATCCGTCCCTCCTCGGATCAGGCCCGCGGCGGCGATGACGGTCAGGGCCGACCAGGCCGGCCCCGCCTCCAGGAGCATCCTGGGACCCATGTGCTGCCCGTGGTGCCAATAGAGGGCGTTGGCGGCGACGGGGGCCAGAGCCCATACCGAGAGCAGTCGGGTCTGGAACGACAGCCCGGGCGAAAGGAGAAAGAACGCGCCTACGATCCCGACGGCCGACACCGGAGTCTCGAACAGGTGGAGGCCGAGCGTCGAGAGGTCGGCTGCCGTATATGCGAGGGCCTCTCTCAGGCCGTACAGATTCCCCCACGGGTCGGGGTGGAAGCCCAGGCCATGGGCCGGTCCGAAGGCGACATCGTATCCGAGGCGCATCGGGGCGCCGAAGACGGAGGTCCCGTAGGCGAACATGGCCAACGCGAAGGGGAGGGAACCGAGGGCGGCCAGCGCCATCCTCCATCCCAACCATCCGACCGACCGACCGTCCCGCCACCACGCGCACGCCAACGTTCCGGCGACCAGGCTCCCTCCCAGAACGAGCCCCATCCACGGCCGCGACGTCACCATCAAGCCGAAAGACGCCCCGGCCAGAAGTGCCCACGCGGACCTCCCGTGCCACGCCCTCAACGCCGCCCAGAAGGCGACCGCGGCGGCCGCGGCCGCGGATCCGTGGCTCAGGTACCCACTGCCCAAGAGGAGGAGGAACGGGCTCGCAGCCACGGCGAGCGAGGCGATGCGGACGGTCGCCGTCTCCGTGGGATAGAGACGATCCAGGGCCAGGTAGGTGAACAGGACCGTCGAGGCCAACAGGATCGGTCCCACGGCCCATGCCGCGCCTACGAGGAAACCCGCGGCGAGGAGGACCGTGTGCCCCGGAGGGTAGATGGAGGTCCAACCGGCCGAGGTGAGGACCGAGTTCTGGACCAGGAACGCCGCCACCGGCTCGGGGAGGGGGAGCGCGAGCGCTCCCGATGCCAGCACCCTAGCATGGAGCAGCTGGACCATCTCGTCCAGGAGCCTCGGGAGACCCTGATGCACGGCTCGGGCGGTGGCGAGTGAAAGGACCAGCGCGAGCGTGAAGACCGCTCCCCCCCAGACCCGGCGGGAAGGCGCACGGATGCGAGCCGCCAGGTTGGCGAGGCTCCCCCGCATGTAGCGGCTCGGGATGACGGTGGCCAGGACGAGCCCCGCGAGAAGCGCGACGACCGTACCGGTCTGGACGAGCGCGAGGTCTGCGTCCGCGATCGAGACCGTGGCGACTCCGGCCGGGCCTGCGCGCTCGGCCGTGAGGAGACGATGGATGGGGAGGTAGGAGGCACCGAGCAGGAGCACGCCTCCGCCCCGCCGAATCCCGCGAAGGAGTTGCTCGGGTCTCACGTGAACAGGGTCACCCTTTTGAATGCGTCCACGTCGACCAGACCCTGGTCCGTGATCTTGAGGGAGGGGATCACCTCCAGGGCCAGAAAGGCCATGGCCATGAAGGGATCATGGAGTCCGGAGCCCAGGGTTCGGGCCGCATGGACCACGTCGTCCAGTTCCTCGCGCACCTTCTCGATCGTGGCCTCCGACATCAGGCCCCCGACCCGGAGCGGGAGGGTTGCCAGCACCGCGCCGCCTCGGGCCACGCCGAGGCCACCGCCCAGATCGGCGACCGCACGGGCGGCGGTCGCCATCGAGCGATCATCGACGCCCA
>Ga0210123_1000683_pt1 | contig 20048 bp, 18 predicted proteins | sample Muzzi_PWB_D2_FD_185535 | JGI IMG/M metagenome (GOLD analysis project Ga0210123, IMG submission 185535) | Wetland microbial communities from San Francisco Bay, California, USA, that impact long-term carbon sequestration - Muzzi_PWB_D2 (SPAdes) | ecosystem: Environmental > Aquatic > Marine >... | reverse complement strand
CCCCCGCGCCGCAAGCGAAGCCGGTACGCCAAGCGGCGCCCGTGCCCCCGCCCGCGCCGGGGTGGCACGCGCCGGGCGCGCCGGACGTCTGCCCCAAGTGTAAGAGCGCCGTCCACCGCGACGATCAGTTCTGCATTGGGTGCGGCCAGCAGTTGGTGGCGTCGGTGCCGCGCTGTGCCTCGTGCAAGGAAGTCGTCCACGCGAACGACCGATTCTGCATTTTCTGTGGAAACGACCTGCGCGTGTTGAAGTCTTAACGGTGGGAGGCGATCATGCCCGTAGAGCCGATTGTCGTGGTACTCCTGCTGATCTGTGGGTGCGCGGCGTTTGCGCTATGGGTGATGTACTGCGCTTTCTGGGTGGTCGGCAAAGCGGGCGGCGGCGTCGCGCGGATGTTGGGTCTCGGCCCGAAGCGTCTTGCCGACGCAGGCACCGGCGTGGCGTTGGTCTGTTCCAACGACCGGTGTCAGAAGATGGAAAGGCGAAAGGGTCGTTATTGTAGTCAATGCGGCTCGCCCCTGCAGCCGTATCAACGCTCGGTGGATGTGTGCAGCTAAATGACCGCAAACGCGTCTAAGGCATTGTATTTTGAGACTGAGTTTCTCAACGAGATCCAAGGCAACCTGGACGCTGCCAAGGGCCGGTTGTTACGCGGATCGCAATGGGAACGTACGGAACACGATGACGACGCTCGGCTTCGCGGCTTGATGGCGGAACATCGCAACTACGACCGTGAATTGGTGAAAACGTTGCCGACCAATCGGCGTGTGTGCGTTCATGGATTTGATCGCCGGTTCGTCTTCTGGAAGCGTAAGACCGGCGTGGCCACCGCCTCCGTACTGTCGCCGCTGAGTCATTATGCCAAGGCGCCGACCGAGGAGGCGCCACCCATTGGGCTCGGCGAACTGACCGATCATGTGCGACAATTGACCGCTGACGCCAAGGTCATGCACATTGTCGGCGTGTGCAGTCCGACCGGTTTTTCGGAGGAAGCACGAAGCGCCGCGCTCAGCACGTCAAGGGTCCAGGTGGTGCTCATCGAACCGGATGGCCATGGAGGATGGCGCGTAACGCCTGCGGGCGACGACGTGGATCCTCGACTGGTCAAGATGTTCGATCCGGAGGACGCCAAAGAGAAGGTCCAGCGCGTGAAGCGCATCATCGAAGATCGGAGCGCCGACTTGCTCACCGGCGGGTTGTCGGTATCGTCGGTGGCGGAAGAGACCCATTTGCCGGAAGATGTCGTGCGGGAAGGATTTCGCGCCATCGCCAAGGCCGACCCGGAACTCCACATTACCGGAAAGGCCGACCAGGTCATGATGTATCGCGGCGCGCCCGTGCGGCAGCAGGAGAGGCATTCGATGAACGTCATCGACAGGATCAAGAGTCTGTTTTCCGGAGACGGCGACGACGCCGACAAGATCAACGTGCTGGCGGAACGCCGTGCGGCGCTGTCGCAGCGGCGAGATCGAATCTACGAGGACATCAGCAAGCTCGAAAAGAAAGAGGCGACGCTGCTCGAAGAGGGCAAGGCCGCAAAATCGCAGGTCCCCCGCCGACGACTCGCCGCGCAACTCGCGCAGTTGCGCAAGGATATCGGCCGGCAGAATACCTCGGCGGCCATGCTCAATAAGCAGATCAACATCATCAGCACCGACATTCACAACCTCACGCTGATTCAGCAAGGCGATATGGCCAAGCTTCCGGATACCACCGAGCTGACGGAACATGCCGTCGCGGCCGAGGAGATGCTCGAAACGCTTACCGCCGACGCGGACATGGTCGGCAGCCTCGAAACCGGTATGGAGCAGTCGGTCACAAGCGAGGAGGAACTGGCGATCCTCAAGGAATTCGAGGAAGCGGACGTCACCGCCGCCCCGCCGGAGGATGCCGCACCGGCCCGCACCACACCGGACCGATCCGCCGCACCGGAGCGGACAGTGGAGGCCTTTCCCGACTCAGGTACCGCCGAGCCATCGCCACCTGCGGGCGAAAAGCAATCGCGCCCTGCCGATCCGGAGGCCAGCTAGCCTATGGGTTTTCTCGAGTGGCTGACAAAACGTAAGAAGCCGTTGTCGCAAATGACCCGGTCGGAGCTGCGGCGACAGGAACTGCTGTTGGAAAAGGACCGCACGCAGCTTCTCAACAAGATCGAGAAGCTTGGCAAGGAAAAGCAGACGCTTTTCGAACGCGGTACGAAGGAGAAAACACCGGAAATCCGCCGCGCTTTGGCGCAGGAATTCGAGTTGCGCACCACCGAGCAGCTCATGATCTCCCGCCAGCTCAACATGCGCAGCAAGGAAATGATGACGGTCTCGCGTCTGCGCATGCTGCGCGAGAACGCCGACCGCGCCGGGGCGACGGGAAAGATCGGTTTGATCAGTGAGGCGGACATGCTCCGCCTCGGTAAGATGATCGAGAGCGACGCGGTGCGCACCGAGGTATATCAGGAACGTCTCGACGAAGTACTCAAGATCGGCGCCGAGGTCGATGAGGGGATGACCGGCCTCAGCGATGCCGGCCAGACCGTGCTCAACGTCTGGGAAAAAATGGACGCCGGCGCCATTACAGACAAGGGCGAAGCGTTCGACGAGGCCGACCGCAGCGTACGCGAACGTCACGCGGCTCCGGAGGCGTGAATTTGGACTCGGCTATTGGTCAGACCATGAGTATCCACGGCAACACATTACGGCGAAGCATAGTGGACCGACAGATCGCCGGTGTGTGTGGTGGGATCGGAGAGTACTTTGGCATCGATACCACGGCGGTGCGCGTCGCCTATGTGCTGCTCTCGATCCTGTCGGCGGCGTTTCCCGGCGTGCTGGTTTACGTCATTCTCTGGCTTCTGATTCCGGAACGAGAGTATTACTAATGAGTGTCTTGCTAGTCGCGGGACGAGATCGACCGGCGCTGAGCCGCGAGCTTCAGCTTGCGCGGTGCCGCGAACTCCCGAACGACTCCCGATGTCCGGAACGCCGCGCGGGCTGAAGCCCGCGGCTCGGGAAGACATAGCATTGCAGAAAGAAAGCGTTACCTCATGGGTCTATTCAAGTCGGCAGAAGAGCGTCGCATCGAGCGGGACATCAAGATTCGTCAGGGTATTCGGCGCATCGAGAAGTCTATTCGCGAGCAGGGCAAGTTCCAGGACGAGTTCATCAAGAACGCGCAACACGCCAAGAAGATCGGCGACGGGCAGCAGTACACGTTCATCCGCAATTCGCTCAAGAAGACGGCCGCCATCCGCAAGATGCTCGAAAGGCAACTGCTCTCCGTAAAAAACGCGCTGTTAATCAAACGTCAGGCGGAAGCGTCGGCCGACTTCGCCCAGGCCATGGGCATGATGGCTTCCGAAATCGGCAAGCTATTCGGCGAGACGGATCTGGTGCAGACCCAGGCCGACTGGGAGAAGGCCATGGTTCAATCTCAGACCATGGAGGAGCGGATGGACATGTTCCTCGATACGGTAGAGGACGTGGCCGCCCAGGACGTCGACATGAGCAAGGCCGGCGAGACCGTCACCGACGAAGAGATCGACCGCCTCATCGACGCGGAAGCGGAAGCCGAACACCAGCGCGAATTGGATAAGCTCGCCGGGCTTCGAGCGGAGTTGAATGCGTTGAAAGGGGAAGGGGAGAAGCAGAAATAGGGAAAGAGCTTGACATAATTCTGTTCCGAACTAGCGCCTCTAATCCATGGCGCCGATTAGGAAGGACCGCCCCATCATGAGCGACAGTACCAATGATGGCCAACCACAAGAACAACGCAATGGAGTCCCGATTCGCGCGTACACCGTCACGTTTTTTCACTTGTCCATTATCATCGTTTGTTCACTGTTAGCTTACTCTGAAGCCACATCGACACCAAAGAACGTTGAAACCGGAACGGAAAACGCACCAGCGTCATCCGATAGTAGCACAGACAACCCCTTGGACGGGACGACGCCCAACCTCCCGACGTTCAGCTGGCAGCATGAACGTCGAGATCTTTGCCTTGCCCTCCTATGTGGAGCCGTTGGCGGTGCGATTATGGCGTCCCGCTATGTTGTACATGCGGTCCGTTCGCGCACCTATGATAAGAACCGATTTCTCTGGCAGCTCACGACACCTATACACTCGGGCATTCTCGCCCCTATTGGCATAATCCTCGTGAAGGCGGGAATTCTAACTCTTACAGCATCCGGCGTAACTCAGGAACCTCAATATACCTATTTCATCATCGGCGTTTCTTTTGTCGTTGGATTCTCCTCCGAGAGTTTCGTGAAGAGGCTAATAGTCGCTGCAGAATCGCTGTTTGGCGAACGAGGCGATTTAGAGGAATAGCGGTGGTATTTGACAAACTGGAGTGTGACTTAGTGGACGGCCGGATCATAGACAGCCTAGGCGAACGCAAGCTCATACACGATATCGTTCGCAAACATCTGCATGTGCCTGAGTCAATGCAAACGCTAGACGACGCCGCCGTGTTTCGATTAGCTGACAATCTCTCTCTCTTGGTCACTACCGACTCTGGACCACGTCGCTCTTTCATACAACAATTCGGACTTGGCTCACACGCCGATCTTGGCGATTATTGTGCTACAATGAGCATTAGCGATATCGCCGCCATGGGAGGGAATCCATTGCTTGTGGTGGCCGCGTGCCTTCTTCCTACAAGCCTAGAGCTCGCTTCCTTCGATCAACTGGTCGCTGGCATATCGGAGGCGTGCAAGAGTCACGGCGCACAATATGTCGGCGGGGACACGAAGGAATCGAGCGAACTTCGTGTCGTAACGACAGCGATTGGCGTGGCGCACCCTGGTCAGATCTTGACCCGCGCTGGTGCACAGCCTGGCGACATAGTATGGGTTTCTGGAAAAATCGGACGGACATTGGCCCATTATGTGGATTCAATGCAAAAAGGATCAACTCTGACTTTCCGTCCGCGAGCCAGAGTACACTTGGGCAAAACGCTTGCTGAAAATAAACTGCCAACTTCTTGCATAGATATGTCCGACGGGCCGATTGCAGCCGCTCGCGAAATCGCTGAAGTGGGAGGATTGTGTTTAACCGTCGATACCGATCAACTCCCTTTGGCATTCCCCAAAAAAACAGCTTCACCTCACGACTGGGTAAGCCTCATTCTCAATGTTGGCGGCGACTACGAGCTCATGTTTACCGCTTCTGCCGACAAGGATGCAGAGCTAAAACGACTCGGGTGTACTCCATGCGGCTTGGTCGAACAGATAGGCAACGGCAACTTGAAGCCCGGAGTCAAGTTGACGGGCGGTAATATACCGGATGTGATTGAGCCTTGGGAGCACTTTCGTACAACGCACAGAATTGCGAGTCTCTTTGAGAAGCTAATGAGATGATGAACTGTTCAATTTGCAGCGAACTTGATGGCAGGAGTGGATCGAGACTAGCATTAGCGCTCGATGACCCCGGAATACGAAACGCGGTCAGGACTGTTACCGAACGTTTGGCTGTTATTCCAAGCGTTGGGCCACTTAGTGTTGGACACAGCCTGATCGTTACTCGACATCACAGGACTAATCTCTTGGCAGACGCCACATGTCAAGAAATCGATGACATCTGCAACGTCGCCCGAGACCTCTACCGGACCGGGTTTGTAGCCGCAGCCAACAGCGATGCCCTACTCTGCTTTGAGCACGGAACGGGCGCAAACGGCTGCGACAAGCGATGCGGAACTACTCACGCGCACTTGCATGTAATCCCTTTGGCATTCGAGAGCATAGCGAAGGTCCTGAAGTGTGTCACGGAGCGACATGAATTTGGCGATTCGACAACGGAGCGTTTGGCCGAAGCGAGGAATCTCGACTACATTGTGGTTTTTTGTATCGGTCGAAACTTGGAGTGGCGAAATCTGTCGATTGCGATCGGCGGCGCATATCCATCACAATTAATGCGACGGATTGTCGCCGAGTCCATTGGAGTGGCAGACTGGGATTGGAAGAAGTCAAAAAGACGGGAAGTTCTCACGTCTACTCTCGGCCTAGGATTTGACGCGAATCTCTCGCTGAGGCAACGCCCTGCAACGAAATCGGTAGCATGGGTATAGCCCATTGAGTGGATTGAGATTGCCCTTTATGTACAAGATAGAAGATAACGTCGTGACGAAATCCAAGACCATACATCGACTCCTGCTTACAGCATCTTGCGTTTTCGCACCTTTGATTGTCGCCCAAACGGACGACAGGCGAAACGACAAGGCGACCGTGGTCTACATCGTACGGCACGCGGAGAAGACCGCGGAAACGCCGGATGCGGATTTGTCGGACGCAGGAAAGCGGCGCGCCGACGTACTGAAGTGGATGGTGCGCGACATCGAGTTCGATGCGGTGTACAGTACCGACGCGCCAAGAACGGTGCACACCGTAGAACCGATTGCGAAGGAGAATGGGCTTACGGTCGAATACTACGTGCCTAGGCCTGGGAGTCTCGCCAAGACGATTCTGCGGCTTGTCAGCGGCCGGACCATCCTGGTGGGCGGCCATTCGAACACGATTCCGGTGCTGTTGAATTCACTTGGTGTGCCCATAGAAGACAAGATCCTGCCCGGCTACGATGATTTGTTTATCGTCACGCTGGGCAACGATACGGCGAACGCCGAGAACGTGACACTACAGCGACTGCATTACCCGGGAAGACGGTAGGTCCATTGACGGGTGGCGCCAACCTACGCGACTGAGAGCAAGAGTCATCAGCGAGAGGTTGAAGGATTTCATGCAGCAAGACCAACAGAGACTTCGAATCGCACTCGGCAATCGGTCGCGCTGTTGTTGCAAGCCGATGTTCATCGGCAGGTATGCGCATAATGGAACCGTCAAAGCGTGCTGTGAACGATGTGGGAGGCTCTTTCCCATCGATCAATTCGCGTTCAGTGAGGCCGTTTCGAAATTGAAGGTACCGTGCGCCGAATGCGGCGAGGCGATGCAGCCGACTTCGAACGTGGACGGACTGGGCAGCTATGGTTTCTCCTGCGAGTGCGAGGCCCGGAAGTTGCTGTCGGACCTGGTGCCGCAAATCAGTCGCGCTCTTGGCACCGGCCCGCCGGGCACGGATACAAGTGCGGGGAATACGCCGTACTTCGGTAAGGCTGAGATGCGCTGAGGTACCGTGTGGCGATGATCTGAAAAGTTGGTGGGCGATGCCACCCGACTCTGTGAAGGCAAACAACAATGCAGGCATCCGAATTCCAGTCGGTGTATCGGGCGGAACCGTTCAAGCCGTTCGTCATCAATATGGCGGATGGACGAAGTATCAGCGTGGACCATCCAGAGTTCATGGCCGTTTCGCCGAACGGACGGACCGCTGTTGTGTTCGGAGAAAACGGCTCATTCGAGATCGTCGATGTGATGTTGGTCACCGGCATCAGCGTTGGAAACGGCAAAGCAAAGCGCTCAACAAAAAAGCGTCGTTGAGATGATGGGTGGGCGGTGCCCACCTTAGAACTGCCTCGCGGAGGCCGAACAAAACCGTAGGCGAAAAGGAGAATTGGTGGGCGGTGCCCACCCTACACGATGGCAGTATCGTTTGCGACATTTGATCGGCTGAAGAGCAAGGGCGTGGCGGCCTACCAGAAGGGCGACTATCTGGCGGCCAAGACGTATTTGGTGGACGCGGCGGAATGCATGGTCGAGCTGGCGGAGACCGCCAAGACGCAGGACGCGCAGCGTCAGCATGAGGAGTTGGCCGCCGAATTGATCGATCTGGCCAAAGAGGCTGATCGATTGCACAAGTCCGGCGCCAAGGGCCGGCCGCCGGGTGCCGCCCGCCAGCGCGAAAAGGAGGCCGATTCCGGCGGTGACGCCTCCGATTGGGTCATCAAAGACAAGCCGGACATCGGCTTCGACGACATCGCCGGACTCGAAGACGTCAAGAATGAGATCCGCCTCAAGATGATCTACCCCTTCGCCCATCCCGAGTTGGCGAAGAAATACGGCATCGGCACCGGCGGCGGCATCCTCCTGTTCGGCCCGCCGGGTACGGGCAAGACGATGATCGCCAAAGCCGTCGCCCATGAGATCGACGCCACCTTCTTCCGCGTGAGCCCGGCACAGATGCTCAGCAAGTGGGTCGGTGAGGCGGAACAGAACATCCAGAAGCTCTTCGATGCCGCCAAGGCGGAAAAGACGTCGGTCATCTTCCTCGACGAAACCGAGGCCCTGGTGCCCAAGCGGAAAAGCGACAGCTCCACCGTGATGCAGCGCGTCGTGCCGCAGATTCTCCAGGAATTGGAAGGGTTCGACCGGAAGGGCGACCGGGCGCTACTTTTTATCGGGGCCACCAACCGCCCTTGGATGCTGGATGAGGCCATGCTCCGCCCGGGGCGTTTGGATGCCAAAATCCACGTCCCCCTGCCGGACGCCCCGGCCCGCATGCGGCTGCTGGAAATCTACTTTGCGGAGCGCCCGCTCGCGGAAGATGTCGATTTTGGTGAGCTTTGCGACAAATTAGACGGCTACAGCGGGGCGGATATCAAGAATATTGCGGAGCAGTCGGCACAATTACCCTTTATGGAGGCCATCGCCGGCAGGGACGCCAGATCGATTTCGCGCACGGACGTGCTGATGGTCATCGAGGATACGCCGCCGTCGGTGCGGCCCTCCGACCTGGTGCGCTTCAACAAGTTTGCACAGGGTCGCGGATGAGCCGGCCTTGATGGCGGGATAGAATGGGAGTGAGCGTGCACAACAAATAGGGTGGCATGGGCAAACTCGTTTGCCCGTGGGGCCCCAGTTGGTGGCTGGCACAAGTTGAGTCCGCTTTGGCAACGGCTCACTGAAACGCACGGGCAGGCTGGCGCTTGCCCATGCCACCCGGTTGCGTCTTTTGCGGTACCGCGTTCGAACAAACGCAAACGAAGATCTATGGTGTAGATAATGTCCGCCAAGTTTGATCCAACTCAGTTTTTCGGTCGGGCTGAAAACGTCGCGCTGAACGTGCCGGCGTCCGACGTATTCGGACTGCTGACGCGCTCGCTGGACCTGCCGGGCTCATGGGCGGCACTGGTGACGCGCGAAGCGGGTGACCACGTATTGATTTCGCCCGGCAAAGAGGTCTCGCGCACAGGCGTGGAAGACGTCATGTTCGTTCGCGTCTCACCGCTTGTCGTGACGCTCGAAATAGAAGGGCTTGCGTCCCGCGACGGGTATCAATGCCGCGCGACCGTCGAAGTGCGTGTGGGCGTTCTGCCGGAGCTGGGCGATCTCGAATCCTTTCAGCGCCAGGTCCTCGGTAGCCACCGCGTAGTCCAGGTCGACGCGCTAACCCGCTACCTCGAGCCGCCCGTACGTGCGGGGCTGGTCGAGTTTTGTGCGCAGCACGACGGCAAAGACCTCACAAGCACGGCACAGGCCGACGCCATTAAGAGTGCCGTCGTAGAGGCACTGAAGGCACCCTGTTTCTCCGGTGGTCTGGAAGTTGGGGGCGAGCCGACGGTGCGTATCGACTCGTCGGCCCTGTGCAGCGTGCGCGACGCGGAGCAAGAAACGGCCCGCCGCAAGGCGGAACACGACGCATCACGCGGACTATCCGAAGCGCTGGAAAAAGCCCGCAACGAACATCTCGATCACCTGGCCGACCTGCTCGGGCGTCTGAAGACGCTGGCCACCGATTCGCCTGACGTCGAGTTGCCTGAACTCATCCGCACCTTCACGGAGCGGCAACGCGGCGAGCTCTACGAGGCGCTTTTCGCCACCGAGACGGCGGAGCGTCCGACGCAGTGGATCGTCGCCGCCATCGGCACGGAGGTATTGTTCTTTGATCCCAAGGATCCATCGTCGGTGGCGCGGCGTGTGCCGATCAGCGGCAAGGTGGGCGCCGTCCGCTCGGTGCAAGTCGTGCGGGGCGCCGACGGGAAGGACGTGCTCTGGCTGGGTGCCGCCACGGGCGTCTATCGCCTTCCGATCGAGGCATCGGAGCCGGATCTCACGTTGGCCGTACCGGGAAACCCGGGCGTCCGCGGCGGATTCAACGCGGTGGCCGTGGCGGGCGATCGTGTCTTCGCCTCGCACTCGGAATTGGGCCTTTACGAATGGTCCGTGGAAAAGCCGGAGGAAGGCGTCCCCCTGCTGTACAGCATGACCCTCGAAGCTACGACGGTTCGAGCCGTTTGTACGGACGACAAAAGCGTCTACTGTGCCCTCGACGATCGCGTCGTCTCTCTCCCATTGAATAACACGCGTGATGTTCCTGCCAAGGTCTTCACGGGCAGCGATTCGGCGATCACCGCCGTATGCCCGACGGCGACGGGCCTTTATGCCGGAAACAGCCGGGGCGACGTCCTCTGCTGGTCGGCGCATCGCGAATCGTTGCCGGAGACGGTCTTCCGAGGCGGCGGGCGGGCGGCCGAATCCGTCTGGCACACGACAACACACGGTGTCGCCAGACTGGTCTTCAGTGACACATCGTTGTGCGTGCGGGCACAGGTGCTGGGCGACAGCTTCATCTGCCGCTACGAGGCCGGCGGACAGACGCTCCGGCGTGTGGAGGTCGCCGACGACCTGCTGGTCGCGACCAACGATCTACGCGATCGGCTCTTCTGCTGGACACCGGGCAAACCGGCCAATCCCAAGGTCACCATCCCCATCTCGCGCATCAGCCAACAGAGCGTGCAGGATTTCTGTTTGGTTTGAAGACACCCAACGGGTAGAGATTTCACAGTGGATTGCACGGTGGACGCGGCACTGGCGACGGTGCCCCATCCATTGCGAAGCAATGGGTGGGGCACGAACGAACCTGATATGCTGACCGTCCCCCACCCTTCGCTGACGCGAAGGATGGGGCACGCTCGCTGATACGCGGAACCTGGCTGCTCGTCAGCCAGTGCCGAGGAAGTAACCGCACCGCCCAAGAGCCACTACCGATGCTTGTGCTTGGGATGTTTGGCAACTCTTTTCCGAGGCCATACGATCTCCGCATGGTAGGTCGCAACAGTTCGGGTATCAGCGCCATGCTGGCGAGAGGATTGTCAAGAGCCATTCCCGGGGTGGCATGGGCAAACTCGTTTGCCCGTGTCTTCATGCGCTCTCGACACGGGCAAGCTGTCGCTTGCCCATGCCACCCGCCTCACGCGTGGAAAGGGTCCACGGGGGCGCACAGATTAGGCATCGCGCTTGCCTCCGTCATGTTCATCGCATTCGGAACGTCGGTGCGTGCCGACGACGGACCCAAAGGACCCCCACCGCAACGAATCATCACCATCGCGCCGAACTCGGCGGAGATTATCTGTGCGCTCGGCGCATGTGATGCCATTATCGGGGTCAGCAAGTTCTGCGTGTATCCACCGGATCTCAGTTCGGTCCCGCGCGTCGGCGGACTGATCGACCCGGATATCGAAAAGATCATCGCCCTGAGGCCGGACTTGATCGTTCTTCGCGGAAACAGCGAGTCGCTCGCACGCGTCGCGAGCGACAGCGGGATCCCGATCTACTTCGACCAAACCGACTCGATCGACGGCATCGAGACCTGCATCAAAGACCTGGGTGTGCGGCTCTCGCTTCAGGAACGAGCGGGCCAACTAATCGCACAATTCCGCCGCGATCTTGCCGCGATCGCGAAGCGAACACACGGCAAGCCCCGCCCAAGCGTGCTCGTCACCATCACGCGGCAGTCGAGACGCATGGCCAATCTCCTGACAGCGGGAAAAGGCACGTTTCTGGACGAGATGATCACGCTGGCCGGCGGACGCAACGCGTTCGGCGACATCGAGATGCCCTACCCCCAGATCAGTCCGGAGTCGATCGTCGCACATCGCCCGGACGTCATCCTGGAACTCCTGCCGGAGAGAGATTTATCCGCATCCGATCGGGCCGCACTCACCGGCGACTGGCAGGAAATGTCCACCGTGCCCGCGGTGCGCCACGGTCGCATTTACTTTCTCGACGACGACAACGCGCTCATTCCCTCCCCACGCTATGTTGAGATCATCAACAAGGTATCCCGTCTTCTGCATCCGGAGTGATCCATGAGCGCCGACGCCGCCACAGCCATGGAGCTTCACGATGTGCGATTCGGTTTCGCGTCCAGACCCGACTTTCTCGGTCCGGTGTCGTTGAAGCTCGCCGCAGGAGAATGCTGGGCCGTCGTCGGTCCCAACGGCGCGGGCAAGAGCACCCTGCTGCGAATCATGGCCGGTCTGCTGGAGCCGCACGCCGGCAGTGTGACCGTGGACGGTCACTCCCTCAACGATTTGTCGATCCGCGATCGCGCCCGGCGCATTGCATTCATGCCGCAGCAACTCCCGACGGAACTCGCCGACACGGTCACGGAAGTCGTTCTCTGGGGCCGGCATCCGCACCGTGGGCTCGGAATCTTCGAGTCCGCCGACGACCGCGCGCAGGCCGAGCGTGCCATGCGGGTGACCGGCACGCTGCCGTTCGCGGATCGCCGTCTCGACACGCTCTCCGGAGGCGAGGCCCAGCGCGTACACCTGGCGGCCGCCCTGGCGCAACAGACGAAGATTCTGTTGCTCGATGAACCCACCGCGTCGCTGGACCTCGTGCATCAGCAGGACATCTTCCGCGTGTTGAGGCACACCGCGATGGCGGACGGTGTATCGGTCGTTGTGGTCACACACGATGTCAACCTCGCGGCATCGTACGGCACGCACGCGTTGGTGCTCGATGACGGTGGCGTTGCGGCCGCGGGTCCGACGAAGGACGTCCTGACACCCGAAGTCCTCAGCCCGGTGTACGGCGTGGAACTGATCTCCATTTCTACGTCAGAGGACTCCGATCGCCGCTGGCTCGTACCCGCGCCGGGTCGCATCGGCACGGAGATCGCCCAATGCTAACGCCGCGGCAATACGTGACACGTCTGGCCATGGTGGCGATCGGCCTGCTGTTGCTCCTACTTCTCGCTCCCGGGATCGGCACGGAATCCGCGTCGTACGGCTGGTGGGATGCGTGGCGTGCGAAACTCGGCGTCGAAATCACGGTAGAGGAATTGGCTCAACGCAATCTCGCCGACTACGATCAGGATGGAACGGTCACCCCGGACGAAAGGTACGGCTTCGTCACCACCGCCGGTCGGATCTGGGATCAACGACTCCCGCGTACATTGCTCGCGCTGCAGGTTGGCATCACACTCGCGCTCTGCGGCGCGGTATTCCAGGTGCTCTTCAGAAACGTACTGGCGACGCCCTACACGCTGGGGATCGCCAGCGGTGGTTCGCTCGGGGCGCTGATCGCCATGCGCCTGGGATGGGGCGTGGCCTTGGTGGGCTTGTCCACGGTGAGCCTATCCGCATTCTGCGGCGCTCTGGTCGTGGTGGGTCTCGTGTGGTGGGTAGCCCGCGGAAGCCGGCGGCTGACGGCCACCGAGCTTCTACTCGCCGGCGTCACGATGGGTCTCTTTTGCTCGGCCATGATGATGTTGGTCACCGCGGTTTCGGACGAGCGTGTCACTTTCTCGGCCATCCGCTGGATGATGGGATCGCTCGACCCGATCGGCCGGGTAGCCGGCACGGTAATGTGGCCGCTGCTCATTCCGGTGTGGATCTTTCTTGTCGCCGTATCACGATCACTGAATCAGTATCGCGTAGGCGATGAGATCGCCATATCCCGAGGCGTCGACGTCACGCGTCTGCAGGCGGGCTGCGTGTTAGCCTGCACGATCGCCACCGCCGCCGTGGTGTCCCAGTGCGGCCCGATCGGCTTCGTGGGTCTGGTGGTCCCGCACATCGTCACCCTGGTATTCGGTTCCGACTGCCGCATCCAGATCCCTGCGTCGGCACTAGTCGGCGGCGGATTCCTGATTCTCTGCGACTGGGCATCCCAACTGGCCATGCGCCTAGCCGGCTGGGTCACCGACCGCCACCTCGGCAGCGCCACCCTCCCCATCGGCGTCGTAACCGCCATCATCGGCGTGCCGATCTTCCTGTTCCTCCTCCGCGCCCGGCGCAGCAGTGTGTAAAATATGTTGATGTTTTTGGTCCTACCGCCTCTGTAAGCCCGCATGGATTAACGTCATGATCGTGCTTGATGCGTAGAACAGGTAGCATATTTCGCAGAGGCTATCAGACCAGAACAGTACCCTCGACCAGGAACAAGAAACGTGACTCCCAACCCGATGCAGGTATGATGGACCGCCATGGACATCGACAAAGCACTGAGATGGCTCGCAACTACGGTGGCTCTGATCCCAGCGGGCGTGGAAGCCCTGGAGATAACGAGACCCGAGAGGCCCGGCAGTCTCCCTTTCACGGTCGAATGGGAAGATCGGAGCTTTCGCACCCTCTACTCCGTACACTTCCTCGACAAGAACACTGGCTGGGCCGTAGGTCACATAGGGACCATCCTCACCACCAAAGACGGTGGAGACACTTGGATTCTGCAAACCAGCCGAACCAGAGCGCACCTCTATTCGGTCTGCTTCGTGGACGAAACGACCGGCTGGGCCGCGGGGCAACATACCCTCATTGTCACCACTGATGGCGGAGAAACCTGGAGCGAACAGACCAGCGCTCCTGTCCTTGACGCGGTGCAATTCTTCGACACAGATACGGGCTGGGCCGTCGGCGCCGGCGGCACCATCCTTGCCACTACCGATGGCGGAGACACTTGGAACGAAAAGACCTGCGGAACCACACGTGCGCTCACCTCTGTGCACTTCGTCGATGAACGCGTTGGGTGGGGTGTGGGTGTCGTCGGCACTATCGTAGCCACTACCGACGGTGGAGACAGCTGGAAAATCCAGACGAGCGGAACGAACGAGACCTTGCATTCGGTATATTTCATCGACGAACACGTCGGCTGGGCCGTCGGCGACAAAGGAACGATCCTAGCGACCACCGATGGCGGAGAGAACTGGCGCAACCAGCACAGCGGAATAAAGGGACAGCTCCGCTCGGTTTACTTCGTCACTGAGGACACCGGCTGGGCCGTCGGCAAGTCAGGTACCATCCTGGCGACGACCAATGGTGGCGACGACTGGAGAATCCAAACATACGGACGTGCGGGAATGCTTTACTCGGTGCATTTCCTCGATGAGAAGACCGGTTGGGCCATTGGCGACGCGGGCACGATTCTATCCACTACGAATTCCGGGAAGAACTGGATACAACAAGGCGGGACCTCACGGTCTTTAGGGTCGGTGCACTTCTCTGATGCAAACACCGGCTGGGCTGTGGGTGGCGCAGGCGTAATACTCGCTACCACCGATGGTGGAGTGCAGTGGAAGCAGCAAAACAGCGGAACCGGCAATCGGCTTGGCTCGGTGTACTTCTGTGATGCAAACACCGGCTGGGCCGTGGGCAGCTTCGGCACCATACTGGCTACTACGAACGGCGGGGACACATGGAAGGAAAGAACCAGCGAAACACGGGAATCGCTTTCCTCGGTCTACTTCATCGACGAAAAGACCGGTTGGACAGTGGGCCAAGACGGCACCATCCTGTCTACCACGGATGGCGGCAACACCTGGATCAACATGCACGCCGGAACCACACGTTGGCTCCGCTCGGTGCATTTCTTCGATGCAGACACCGGCTGGGCCGTGGGCGGCGGAGGGACCATCCTCTCCACCACGGATGGCGGCATCACGTGGAACGACCAGACCAGCGGAACAACGGAACAGCTCCGCTCGGTTTACTTCCAAGACGAAAACACCGGCTGGGCCGTGGGCGACGCGGGTATCATCCTCATCACCAATGATGGCGGAAAAACGTGGGGCTACCAGGTTAGCAGATCCTCCGAAGGACTCTACGCCGTTCACTTCCTCAACGTAGACACCGGCTGGGCCGTCGGTGGCAAGGGAATTCTTCTGTCCACCACGGATGGCGGATACACCTGGAACCAGCAGAACAGCGCAACCACGGAGTGGCTCTACTCGGTGCACTTCATCGACAAGAACACTGGCTGGGCCGTGGGCAATAACGGAACTATGGTGAATGCGCAACACAGGAATGACGCCCCTTATGTTTCTTGGTTCCAATCGTTTTCCACTCCGTCTGGAATCAGCATGAAATGGACGCCACAAGATGAACAGCCCGCTTCGGTCGACTGTATCAAGCTTCAGTTTTGTCAAGGCGATCACCAGGCCTGTCTACGACGTAGTGAGATGTGGCAGGACATTGAGCAAGAGTCGCCGCTTACAGCGACCGACGGCGCCTTCGCCTACCTGTGGAATCCTGATGACCCACGCTACCGAATCGAAAAGGGCGAACGGTTTCACTTTCTGGCAACTCTAACAGACAAGCATGGACTTCAATTCACCTCTGGTCCATTCGAAGGACCGGTATGGCAGCCTTGGTGGGAGCGCCTTCTGTGGTATCACTGGACGTTGCTGGGCGTGGCTGCCTATTTCGGGATTTGCGGGCTAATTCTATGCGGCAAGCCGCTGCTGTTTCTATATATTTATCCCAGCGTCCCTTTAGAAGGCCTCGCGGAAGCGACTCCCGAACCCTTCTCCAGGCTAGCCTTGAGAGCATTGCTGGCTGTTGTTGGCTTGAAGTTCTTTGCGACACGCACGCAAACGCGAAGGGCATGGGCTGCCCGACTCCGTGACGGTAGAGCGAAGCTGGATGGTTTAGAATCCTCTATTCGGAAGTCATATCTCGAACACGATGAGGTTCTCGATGCCTGGGTGGAAAAGCACGCCGCTGCTGCGGAGCGGGGTTTCAGAGGAAATCGGACGTTTCAAGAACGAGAAGTCTATGTGCCCGTTCCAGTCACACTCGAAGATAAAGGCCTTCCGAATCTCACCGCAGAAGACCTACGCAAGATCTGTGCCGAGCACTGGTGGTGCCTCCTGGTGCAGGGTGAAGGCGGGGCAGGGAAGACGAGCCTTGCCTGCCAAATAGCCCTTTGGGGCATGTCGGAGCACGAATCCAAACGGCTATGCCCATCACACCGCATGTTGCCTGTTCTAATCGAACCCGGAGCTAACCTGGGCGAAGGAAACACAGGATTCGTCGGGACTCTGCAAGGTCGCTTACGAACTACCATCGGCTCGACCGAGCCAATCGAAGATGATCTCGCTGACCGACTGTTGAGACGGAAACGAATTCTGGTCATCGTTGATGGGCTTTCGGAACTACACGATACTACCGCCTTCGACCCATCCCACAACGCCTTTCCCGTCGCTGCTTTAGTTGTTACGTCTCGTAGAGAAGAACGACTCGGTGACGTCCCTAAACAAATAATCCGCCCCGTGCGGGTCGATGGGCAACGACTATCGTCTTTTATGGACACCTATCTCACTCATAAAGGCATTCGCGACGAGTTTACGGATAGACAGTTTTTCGCGGCATGCGGGAGGCTCTCAGATATGGTTGGCGATAAGTCCGTCACCCCCTTACTGGCGAAGCTCTACGCAGAGCAACTAGTGTCGGTGCGCAATCCAGACGACCTGCCGAGGAGCATACCGGACCTGATGCTGCGTTACCTTGACGAGCTGAACCGGGGCAGGAATCCCGGCGAACCTGACGACCTCGTGGTTCATCAAGCCGCTATGACTGCAGCGTGGCATTGTCTAAAGGGCACATTTATCCCCGCGCTTGCAGACCGCAAAAACGTCGTAACCGATCTCGGAGAGCCAGAACAGGCGGAGCATCTTCTTGCCTACCTCGAAGAACGACTCCGTGTCATCGAGATCATCCGTCCAGCACGCCGGAAAATCCGCTTCTCGCTGGACCCGCTTGCCGAATATCTCGCGGCACTACGAGTCATCGAGCTGAATGGGAAAGACGAAGAGAAATGGAAGGACTTTATCACTCAGGCAGACGGGAAGCCGGGTTCGCCAGAAGCTATTAGAGGTTTTCTGCTGGCTGTCAGGGAGTGTTGTGCAGCCGAACTTCAAAATGAGAGGGTCCCGGATCACGTACAGGAAGAGCTCGCCAGACGAGCCGGCTTGGAGGAGTCTGTTGTTGAACGGGCGCGCCGTTTGCGGCGCATCGAATTTCTCATGAGGAACGTGACCGCACGTGAGGCATCTGTAGAAGACCGCGTAGCGGCAGTCAAAGCACTCGGGAACATTCGAGCCGAGGAAGCTGCCGACTTGCTGACCGAAAAACTGGAGGACGAAACGGAGAACGGACGTGTACGATTCGCAGCCGCTAGGGCACTAGGAGCAATTGGACCAGTAATGTTGCCAAGACTTATCAACAATCTGCAACAGGATGACGAGGGTATTCGCCTAGTGACTATCGAGGCAATACAGTTCATGCGTTCTGACGCCAGGGCAGCGATTCCCGCACTCATCCGCCAAATGGAGGACAAAAGAGTCCGGGGTGCAATACCTCTTGCGCTATCGTATATTGGCCCAGCACCCATTCCCGAGGAACTGGTTCAGGCATCTAAGCACAGCGATGAAGACTTGCGTTACCACGTAACTAAGGCACTCAATTATATGCGGCCCTACTCCTTCGCGGTGCTGAAAGCGATGGCATCCGAAGATCCGAGTGTGCGCATCCGCAATGAGGCCGCTCACTTGCTTCAGGGCCTTGCAGGCGAATGTCAGGAGTAGCGAATATCTACGGCTCGCCGTGCCCCCCTCCCGGAATAGGTCGGTGCGATGGCTTAGCCGAATGCCCCGAGAGCGGCGAGTACGCACCAAAGTGCGGCGCAGGTCAATCGGTGGCGGCTGAAATACTCCCGCGCGACAAAGGAAGTCAGAACGAACGTGACGGCATGGCCGAACATGCTGGCGGCATTGGCTCCATCGCTCGCACCGTGGCTTTTGTGTCTGCCACTGCTCTCGAGCAGTGTTGAAGCCCATGGGCGATTGACAGCCGTAAAGACAACCACTCAGCGGCGGCACACCAACCCGTCAAGAACAGTAGCGTGGATTCCAACCGCCGCGGCTATGCCGATCATGTACGGATGTTCTTCAGAATCTCCAGATACCGCCTTGTGGCCGGACGGCTCGGCTCGCCCTTTTTACAGAACGAGAGCTTGGCCAGGCGGCGATTGGGGTTCTCGATCACCAATAGTTTGTCCACGAGTTTCGCTTCCAGCGTGCCCAAGGCGTCACGAAAAGGCGAGCTCTTTTTCGCAGCTTCGTAGAACGAGAGCACATAGACATAGAAGAAAAGGTTGTATCGCAGGAAGGGAAATTCGGTTTGCATGAACAACGTGCCGATGCCGAATGCACACGGGCCCAGCGGGCGTCGCGTCTTCCAATGGCCGAGCAAAGATGTGACCGCTTTGTCGAGACGTTTGTCTTTGTTCAGGTATGGCGAGAATCTAAACGCATCCAGCACCGCGAGCGTGACGCCGGGGTTCGATGCGTCGGTCACCGGGCCCTTGCCCAGCTTAACGGTGTTGCAGCGCCAGCCGCCGTCGTCGTGTTGCACCTCGAGAAGGTGCTCGAACGTCCGTTTCAACCTGTGGTCCTTTGCGTATCCGAGGTGGCAGAGAACCCGGGCGGCGTTGGCCGTATGGCACGGATACACGGCGCCCTTGGGCGCCGGGCGGATTCGCCCGTCCTCCTGCCACAGGGCGAGGAATTGCTCGGCGATCCCCTTCGCCAACGGATCCGGCCTGCGCAGACCCAATTCCGAGAGGATGAGCCCGCAATCGAATGTGGAAAACGGGCTGCCCACGCCCCAGCGGCCGTCCGGCGTGGCCCAGAAGTCGGCACCGTTGTCGTGGCGCTTTTTCAGAATTGCGTCGACGTCATCTTTGTATTGCGTTGGTATCGCCATGGTTTCGCACCGAGCTTCTCAGCAGATTCGACTTTATGGCTCGCCGCAACTCAAACGAAGGGTCGCGGCGAGTTGCGTCGTCTGATCCGATGGAGCAGGCAATGGTTTCCACCGACTCCACGGCCTGGCTTCGCCAAACCGTGCCACCCCAAGCATAGGACTTGGGATCGCGTCAGGATATGTGTGCATTATTGGTACTGAGAATCGTGCGGCAAGCATCCGGAAGGACCGCTGGGTGAACGCGGGACATTGGATCGCACAAAGACTGACAAGTCTGCCGGAACGCATTTGTGCCGACCGCGATGTCACACCGAAGGAATTCACAGCCGAGTAGCCGGGCCTTCCGACCGCACGCCGCGAGTAACCCCTCCAAAATGTAGTGAAGACTTTTGCCGAGAATC
>Ga0210123_1000682_pt1 | contig 20073 bp, 16 predicted proteins | sample Muzzi_PWB_D2_FD_185535 | JGI IMG/M metagenome (GOLD analysis project Ga0210123, IMG submission 185535) | Wetland microbial communities from San Francisco Bay, California, USA, that impact long-term carbon sequestration - Muzzi_PWB_D2 (SPAdes) | ecosystem: Environmental > Aquatic > Marine >... | reverse complement strand
GTTCTGGCTTCCAGCCAGCGTGAGGATAGAACCGTTTGCGCCGGCCCTCGCGATGCCGTTCATTGGATTGTGCGGGTTGTTGCCCGTGTCATTGTCCGAACGCGCCGGGAAGATCGCGCCATTCAGCTGCGGTCCGCGGCCCGGAGCGCTCAGGTCGATGCCACGCTTGAATGCGCTGTCGGAATGAAACGCGAGACCGAGGTCCGTGTTCGCGTAAGGTAACCCGGCCGCATCATTGAGACCCGGCACCATATCGCCCGGCAGACCCAGCTTGCTGTAGCCGGACGTGTTCAGGAAGTCCATCTGCCCGCCCTGCTGGCCGACAAGAACATTCGACCCGGAGATGTTGGCTCCGCCGGCAAGATCAAAACAGATGAATGGAATCTTGCCGGCTCCTGCCGTTGCGATGCCACATCCAATCGTGTCCAGGTCTCCGGACAAGGCGGCGTAAGCCTCGCGCGGGTTGGAGAACATGCTCAGTAGTCCGCCGCCCATGGCGCAAGCGCTGCCCGAAATGAATCCCTGCGAGAGGAAATCCCGACGCGTGACCGGCCGTGCGTGATCAGGGTGACAGATCGGATCGTCATAATTCCGTTTGTGTTTCTTAGCCATAACGTGTGCCTCTATCCTTAATCTTCTGTCTACTGAATCAGTGCAATCGCGCTGCCGAGTACGGCGCCACAAGCACCTTTCGCAATGCCGCGTGTATCAGCCTGTGGCTGGGGCTGCGGCAGGTCCGTGTTCGGAGCGATCATGCGGTCGATCAGGTTAGCCGGTCGGCCGGTTGCTGCATCTGCCGTCACGTATCCAATCTCGTCGCGAACGACAGTGAAGTCCGGTTGAGACTGAATCGCCAGGCCCATCAGGCGATCGACAAGCGGCGTAATGAACGCATCACGATTGGCGAAAGCAGTAGACGGAGCAGCAGCGAAATTGAATCCCGGGAACATCGCCGCTGTCGATATCGAGCCGCGATCCTCCATCAGCGCGTTGCAATATTCGAACGCCAGCTGAGCGATCGCCACCTGGTGCGACGACAGGAACGCTTTCGGGTCCTCGATTGCCGGCAGCGACTGACGAAGGTTCTGGTACGTGACATCGACAGCCGGTTCTTCCGGGCTCACGCCGGTTACCGTGGCGAACGTCGCATTGATTTCGTCAAATGTACGCACACCAATGCGTTCTGCCGGCGGCAGATCCGTTGGCGTGATCACCAGCGGTGGATCGTCAGTTCGCACATAGCTCTCGGTCCCGAGCTGATCGAAGGTCAGGAAGAACTCGTCATCGGCCGGGCCTTTCTCGAGCGGAATGACCGCGCCAAGCTGCGACAATGGCTGACCCAGGTCCTCATACATCGCGGCATTCGAGCTCAGGAAGTCATCGAGGTTGCCGTAGCTCTGGCTCTTGTCGACTTCGGCACCGTTGATACCAATGCGCATGCCCTGGATCGGAATGTCTTGCGATATTACGGACCCGTCCAGGGTGATGAAATGTGGCTTGGTGAACAGATACGCGTAGCTGTCGTACTGAGCAACCTCAAACAGGACGTATGCGGTCGGAACGTTGATGATGTCCTCGATGCTGAACAGCAGGAAGAATTTCTCACCAACGCCGACGTCGAAGTTCTGCTGGATCTGCGCCGGCGTTAGCGCGAACTTGTGGATCGCAGCAAGGCGAACCGTACCCTGCCATGGTCCGGCGCCGCCGGCCTCGGTACCCAGAACCAGGGCAAACGTGTCGTCCCAGTCGGTCATGGTCCCGGGCGGTGCCGGATCCGGACCCGCAACTAACTGGCCGTTGACATAAATCTTGCGGCCTTCAGTCGCACTGAACGTCGCAACGACATGTTGCAGCGTCGCCTGCAAAACTTCTGCTGCATCGGGCGTAGAGAGCGTCGGGTTATCGCCGTTGGCGCCCGTGGTCTGGTTCCTGTGCTGGAAGTCGTAGTTGTACAGCGTCTGCTGCAGCGTGAAGTTGCGCGCTGTATCGCCGCCGGAATACGTCACGATGCGTGCCATTTCCTGCGTGACATTCGCTGGCACCACCCAGGCTTCGATGGAATATTCACCGGTCTGCCTGAGTTCATCGTAGAGCTTCTGGCTGTCCGTCGTCGAACCCTGTGCACGGCCGTCTGACTGGCCAAGCAGCGGGTCGCCGGATTTGAAGCTGATGCCCCAGCCGCCGAACCACTCGTATTCGCCGGACAGTTGCAGGTCGAGTGCCGGTGTAACGCCGCTCGTGTCATAGGCGGTTGATCCGATGCCGGTCTTGAATTCCCACAGCGCGATCTGATCGTTTTCGTAACGGTTTCCACCGGATGCAACGGTGCCGTCAACCAGTCGTACCGCCTTCGAATTGACCAATAACGGATCGAGCGGAATGATGGGAACGGTCGCGGCGAATGCGGCGATCGCCTGGCGCATTTCCTCAGCAGCCTGCGCGGGTGTGACGTTCGGCCAGTTGATCAGGTTGTGACCTTCTGCCAGCCGTAATACGAATTGCGAGTTGGCCGGATCGTCGAGATCCATCTTCGGTTTGGCCGCTTCAAAGGCTGTCAGGTACGCATCAACGCTGCCGGACTCCGCAAAATACGGTTGCTGGGAAAGCGCAGAATTCGAGTTGTGACAACCCGAACAGTATTGCTCGAGGTACGGCGTATAAACGATGTCACGGAAATTCTCCGCCGTGGCATTGGCATAGCTCTTGCTGTCGCCGGGCTCGACCGACGGAGGAGGCGTGAGAACGATCTGGCGTCCACCGCCACCCGCGGTCGCACCAGCCCAGCCTTCGATCCAGGTCGTCATGATATCGCCACAGGCGTTTGCGTCACCCAGCCAGCAGTTGTGGCCGTTGGTGCCGCCGGTGCCCCGAACCTTGCTGACCAGCAGAGAATTGCTGGGCACGGTCAGGTCGGCCGCAGTAACCGCTGCGTCGTACGCCATATTGATGTCGTCGAAGCGCGCAAACTGTGGCGTCTGCATCGTGGTTTCGTTGTGACAGTTGCCGCAGGTTGCGGTGTTCTGCATCGGCGTCCAGAAATTGTTGAGGAACGCCTGCACGTCGGAATCACGGGGAGGCGTGGTGCCGTTGTAGATGACGGTCGTCGGGCCCGTTACATTGGGCAGCGGGTTGTCAACCGTCTGGGCACCACCGCCACAGGCCGCGAGCACGATGCTCGTCATTCCTGCGACGACAATCGCACGAACCTTACCCGCCGGGGCCAGAGCAAATCCTGTTGCTTTATTCATTGTCATAGCCTCCTACTGGCCCATGCAATAGACAGCCGCCTCGGCGAATGTCTGCTTCATGCGATAGCCCGCTTCGAATGACGACACCATCTGGCTGACCTGGAATCGATCAGCGGCGTCCTCAGGTTCGCGCAGGCAAACGGTGCGGAAGACTTTCTTGACCTGGCAACTTGCGAACGCATCGCTGTTCGCCAGTTCATCTCCCATCGAGGCGGCGCCGGAGCCACTGCCCACACTGCCCGGACCGCTCTGGGCCCAGCCAAGGAATTGATCCTGACCGCCGCGCCAGTAATTCATCCAGGAATCGTCTGTTGTGCGGTATCCCGTTTCGAAGTTGGTGTCATTGTTGAAGTATTTCGGCTGCACGACGTTCGGCGTGTATTCGATACTGCCGGTCGTTTCATTGAAGTTGTAGTAAGCAAACGCACCAGCCATCGGATCCATGCCGCTGTGGCAACCGATGCAGTTATTCAGGAACAGCCGGCTGTCGCCACCCGGGCTGCGGCTGACATCCTGGCGAATACGGTCGGGCACGCGTTTGACGTCATGCACCTGTTCCATATCGTTACAAAGGTGGTTCAGCATCGTGAAGCGAAACTGTGCGCGGTTCGTGCCGGCAACAAAAAATGCCTCTGCGGCGGCGCGCGTGGTCCAGACACCGGCGACAGCACTTTGCGGGAGCCCGGTTACATTTGACTGAACCATTTCCTGCAGTCCGGCCTTCATGTCGATGCTCTGGTCTTCCATCGCCTGGTAATGGTTGTTGTTGTTATTCGAGTACGGCGGCAAGGAACCAGGACCGACATACAGAATGTTCGCCGAAAACAGTGTGTTGAACGGCTTGTCATCGCGAATCATGCCAATGACAGTCGCGATGTAATCATTCAGTGGAACAAATACGCTCCCTTCGCGATTCGTCCATGGGGCGGCGAAGTTCTTCAACGTAACGTTGTAGAAGTTCGGGTCCTCCATGGCCAGGTTGGCGGCGGCAAGTGCCCCGGCCGGCCCGGTAGCGATCGACGCTTCCATCTGACTCAAAACAGCCTCGGTCGGCGGCACGCCGGCCAGACGGTCATGGATCCGTTTCGCCTGTTCGCGTGGCCCTGCAGCTGCGGTACCGATCAGTCCAACGCTGATGAGTCCAACCGTTACCAGCTTGAATAGCCGTCCGGCTTTCATAAGTCCGTCGGCATGTTCGCCTTTTTTCCACGTCCTGTTTTTCATAACAAACCTGCTCAGTTATCAAACGAATCGATCACAAGCCAGATTCTTCTGGCAGTGCATGCACATTCTTCAAGAGGTTCGTACCAGACAAACAGAGGACGCCGGTCATCCGACATTTTGTCCACCTATCCCTGGCCACTCCGCTAAAGCGAATGTGCCTTTTCGAACAGTCCATGTTGTTAGAGGTTCTTCCCTGAACAATCTGCAATTAAACAGGCGGACTTGAACGAAAAATTGTGCCTGAGGGTGCCGGAAATCGCCGTGAATACATTCACAGTCCATCAATTTCCCTGCACCCCGGGGACAAATATTCCTGCCCCGTATAACAAGTAAGCAATTGCTATGCCATGTTTCGGTATGCCACTATAAATTCGATTAAAAGTTAATATAAACAAGAACTTATGACACCATCCTGAATGCCGATCAAGGCTGTCATATGTCAAGTCATTGTCGTTCGTTTCGTACAGTTTTCATCGGCGCGCATTTAAGCTACTGATTGTTAACGTCATCAGGGCTGTCGCGGAATACAGACACGTGTGACCACCCCGGACACGGTTTGCGACGGTTTCCGGCACCGCGTGCAGGCAGGGGCGATTTGTCGTTGTGAAAACGATACGCAAATTGTGCTTGCCCAGATCAGGCGAAATAACCTGCCGGAACCCCGGTGCGTTTTTTTTCGTCTTTACGAAAGGAGAACGGGAAACAGAATGGTCAGATTGTACGAACCCGAATCGCCGCATAAAGATTGTAAAAACAGGATTTGACTTTGCGCACTGTCGTACTTTCGAGACATTACATTGTTGTTTTTCCTTCATTAAACTGCTGTCAAACCGCGATCCTATTTGTGATCGCGTTAACGGTAAGTCAGGCGTTTCGCGTCCACCATTACAAGCTGTTTGTAATGATTGGAGTAGTGCGCACCTGATACGTGGTTCGGTGGTCGCAACGGAATGTCGACTGCCGTCGTAGAGGCAAAAGCTATGAAAATGCTAGCGCAAAGAAAATCGGACGGATCCACTCTTAATGGAGTGCGTATGACAGTGCTCCTGTTAGCTGCATTCGTAATTGCCGCCTGCGAAGGCAGGGGCCAGGGCGTGCAGCTTGGCAACGGGCAGAAACCCGACCCGGTCGTCATCGATTTCCCGATCGCCTACATCAAGGCACCACTTCCGCTTGATAACAATGGCGATCTTATCCAGACAGATGTGCGTGAGCAGATAACTTTCGACTTTGGCGCAGATCTCTATGTCAAGGATCGTGCATCGCCCAGTTCGCCTGCGATCAACGTTACCGGCGACCTGATGCAGGGACTCGGTGCTGTTCGTGATGTCGAGATGGCGTTTGATGGCAGCGCGGTGATCTTCGCCATGCGCGGACCGGTCGATCTGAATCTTGCTATCGATGACGACAACCAGCCAACCTGGAACATCTGGGAATACACTTTTGAGACGGGCGCGCTGCGTCGCGTTATCGTTGGTGACGTGACGGCCGAAGGCGGCCACGATGTAGCGCCGCACTATCTTTCTGATGGTCGAATAATCTTTTCCTCGACGCGCCAGCGGCGCTCCAAGGCGATTCTCGTCGACGAAATCAAACCGCAGTTCGCAGCGCAGGACGAAGACGTCAACGAAGACGCGTTTCTGCTGCACGTAATGGATGCCGACGGCGAGAATATCGAGCAGGTGTCCTTCAACCAGAGCCATGACCTGGATCCGGCCGTGATGTCCAATGGGCAGATTGTTTTCAGCCGCTGGGATCATGCCGGACGAAACAACGCTATCAATCTCTATCGCATGAACCCCGATGGCTCGCAGCTCGAGCTTCTCTACGGCCAGAACAGTCACGATACCGGAACCGGCGGCCAGATCATTCAGTTCACCCAACCGCGGGAACTCGAAGACGGCCGGATAATGGTATTGATTCGCCCATTCACCGGTTCCAATGGCGGCGGTGACATCATCACGATCGACACACCGACCTATCTGGAGAACACGCAACCGACCAAGGACAATCCCGGTATGACCGGACCCGCCCAGGCGCGAGCCACGGTCGTCAACGTGAACACCGTGCCCGGCGAGGTATCACCCGGGGGACGCTACAACTCCGTCTATCCCATACAGGACGGCACAGGTCGTATGCTGGTGAGCTGGAGTCAGTGCCGTCTGACTGACATCGTCGATCCCGCCGTTCAGCCTCCGCTGCCGGTAGTAATCTATCCCTGTACACCCGAGAACCTGATCAATCCGGCGTACGTCGAAGCAGACCCGGCATATGGCATCTGGATTTACGATCCGCGCGACGAGACTCAGCTGCCGATCGTACCGCCGGAAGAAGGATTCATATTCACCGAAGTTGCTTCCGCGGATCCGCGTCCGACACCGCCGTTGATACTCGACGCGGAAAACCGGTTCAACATGGGCCCCGATATTACGGGTGATGGTGAAGCGGTCATAAAAATTCGCAGCGTCTACGATTTCGACGGCACGCCGATTCTCGATGTCGATGCACTGGCCGACCCTGGCCAGACAACGGCCGATCAACGTCCCGCACGATTCCTGCGAGTGGTTAAAGCCGTTTCTCTGCCAGACGAAGACGATCTCGACCTGCAGGACGAAGCATTCGGACCGAATCGTAATCTCGGTATGAAGGAAATCGTTGGTTATGGAATGATCGAGCCCGATGGTTCGGTAATGATGAAAGTGCCGGCAAATACTGCCCTGCAGGTCAGTGTGCTCGATGGCAACGGCCGCCGAATTACCACGCGCCATCAAAACTGGTTGCAGTTGCGTCCAGGCCAGTTGCTCGAGTGCAACGGTTGTCACGTTGCCCAGGGCGGACTTTCGCATGGTCGCTTTGACGCCTTCGACGCGGCTTATGCCGGCACCACGGCCGCGCCGGGTGCACCGTTCAATCCCAACACGGTCAATTCCTTGTATGTCGGCGATACGGGCGAGACAATGGCAGAGGTGCGGGCACGCATTACCTGTTCCGACACCGTCAATCCCTGTTCATCGATCGAACCGTCGATGGATATTGAATTTACCGATGTCTGGACCGATGAAACCAGGGCCGGGCGACCTGCCGATGCCAGTTTCAGCTATGCTTATATCGATCTCACGACCGCCGCACCGACATCGAACAATTGCATAACGCAAGGGTGGGCTGCAAACTGCCGCGCGGTGATCAACTACGAAATAAATATTCATCCGCTGTGGTCAGCGGTACGGCCGGTACTGGATCCGGCGACGGGCCTGCCGGTGAACGACCCGGTCACAGGGTTGCCGCTCACGAACACCTGTACGAATTGCCACGCGACCGTCGATGCGGCGGGCGCGAACATGGAACCGGCCGGGCAACTCGATTTGACCGACGGGCTCGATATACTGGTGCCGGAGCACTTTAATTCCTATGAAGAATTGTTGTCCCAGGATGCAGAGATTCTCCTGGACGCCAATGGAAATCTTGTGCCCTCGGGCGCAACCGTTAATCCCTCGATGAGTGCGGGCGGCGCCAATGCCTCGGATCGGTTCTTCAGCCGCTTCGACTCACCGGTGGATATGCACTATGGGTTCCTGTCAGACGCGGAGAAACGCTTGATTGCGGAGTGGTTGGATGTCGGAGCGCAATATTACAACAATCCTTTCGACGTCCCGATCAATTAATGCGCTGATCATCGCGGTGCTGGCCGTCGTACTGACCCAGACCCCGACCACCGCAATTGCTCAGGCCGCCGGAGAATACCGTACTGTGTCGGTGGCCGATCCCTACCTGGAAATGCACACCGGGCCGGGTCGCGGCTACCCCGTTTTCCATGTCGTGGATCGCGGCGATTCGGTCGAAATCCTGATGCGTCGCACGGACTGGTTCCAGGTCCGTGCACCCGATGGCGCCGAAGGCTGGGTCGATCGCGCTCAGATGGAACGTACGCTGCAGCCGACCGGATCCGAGATCGTTTTCGCCGAGGCCAATCAACAGGATTTCACCGATGCCCGCTGGGAATTGGGCGTGCTGGCCGGTGATTTCGGCGGTGCGAACAGCATTTCTGTCTACGGAGGGTATTCGCTCAACCCAAATGTCTCAATAGAGGTATGGGGTTCACAGATTTTAGGAAATTTTTCGAATGGCTGGATGGGCAGTGTTAACTTAACGCATGAGACCTGGCCTGACTGGCGTATTTCACCGTTTTTCACACTTGGTAGTGGCTTCATTCATACCGAACCGAAATCGACCATTATTCAGGGCGAGGATCGTACGGACCAGATTGCTCATGCGGGTGCCGGCTTCCGTGTTTATGCGACACGGCGCTTCATCTTAAGAGCGGAGTTCAAGAGCTATGTGGTGTTCACGAGCCGCGACGACAATGAGGAAGTAGAGGAATGGAAAGTCGGTTTCGCCTTCTTTTTCTGATAATTTTCGCCTTCGGGTTTTCCGGGTGCGCCGCAACCAGGAACCTGTTTGGATTTGGCGAGGAGGAGACGCCTCCTCCGGCAGAAATTCCCGAAGGCCAGGTCATCGAGCCGGAGGTTGAACGGCGCGAGATCAAAGAACCCGAAATTGATTCCGAGGACTTCGAGCTGGGCGCTTTCGCCGGTATTATGAGTATCGAGGACTTCGGTTCCGATGTCGTTTTCGGCGTTCGCCTGGCCTATCACGTGACCGAAGGATTCTTCGTCGAGGGCAGCGTCGGCCAGGCTGAAGGTGGGCTCACGAGTTTTGAAATCCTGAGTGGTGGGGCGTCACTGTTGTCGCCCAGCGAACGCACACTGACTTACTACAACCTCAATGTCGGTTACAACATCCTGCCGGGCGAGGGGTTCGTTGGCGCAGGTCGCGCTTATAACACCGCGTTATATATAAGCGCAGGCCTCGGTTCGACTCGCTTCGCCGGGGACGACCGGTTTACCGTCAATTTTGGTGTGGGATACCGTTTTCTGTTGAACGATTCGATCGCTTTACATGTCGATTTTCGGGACCATCTTTTCGACATCGACCTGCTCGGTGAAGAGAAGACAGCCCATAACCTCGAGGGCTCGTTGGGCGTAACGTGGTTCTTCTGAGGAAGAGTTCACGGTCAGGGGCCAACACGTCGGGATATGCTTGGAGAATGAGCATGAAACAGCATCAGATTTCACGCATTTTGCTGCCGATCGTTGCCCTCGCGGCCCTTTCCGGCTGCAGCAGTATTGAGCCGTGGGTAAAGCCCTACGAGCGTGATCGCCTCGCCGATCCGATCATGTTCCTGGACATGGACCCGGTCTCCAGTGCTTACATTTATCACGTCTATGAGGCACGTGAAGGCGCGAGAGGCGGTGAGGGGACAGCGGGTGGCGGCTGCGGCTGCAACTGAGAAGCACGATGAGAGCGATCCAGACGGCACGCAACTTCGTTAAGACCACGCTCAATATGCTCATGTATTGGCGTATACACTGCGCTATTTCGCGTGGTCTTGCCTCGTTTCGCACGCGTCTGAATCGCTCTCAGCGCACTTCTCCCAAGGCCGGCATTCGCGTTCTGGTCGCCGGCGTTATGCTAGCAGGCATGGTGCCGGTATCGTTCGCCAGTGTCCTTCCGGAAGACCGTACCGATTTTCTCTATCACCGCTACGAAGGCGGTGGCGTCACCATCGATGGTCCGTCAGTCCTGGTCCGAAAGTCTGTCGGGAAGAGCGTTTCTCTTGCCGCGAACTACTACGTCGACATGGTCAGCTCGGCGTCCATTGACGTCATCACGACGGCCAGTCCTTACAAGGAAGAACGAACTCAGTATTCGTTGTCGGGAGTTTATCTGCGTGGCAACACGACGATGTCTGCCGGATTCACCACTAGTGAAGAATCGGACTTTGACGCCAAAACGTACAATATGTCGGTGAGTCAGGACATGTTCGGTCAGCTGACAACCCTGACGCTCAGCTATGCATATGGCGATGATACTGTTCGTCGCTCGGACGATCCGAACTTCTTTCGCGATAATACTCGTCAGCAATACGGTGTCGGATTGACGCAAATCCTGACACGTAACATGCTGGCTGCGTTGAATTTCGAAGTTATTACTGACGAAGGATTTTTGAACAATCCTTATCGCTCGGTGCGTTTCGCTGATCCGAATAGTCCGGTCGGTTACAGCTTCGAGCCGGAACTTTACCCACGCACGCGAACGACCAACGCTGTCGGGCTCCGTACCAAGTATTACCTGCCGTACCGCGCGGCGCTTGAAGCGCAATACCGCTACTTCATCGATACGTGGGACATCGAATCACACACGGCGTCGATCGCCTACCTCCATCCGTGGAAGGATTTTGTCTTCTCCATGAAGTACCGGTTTCACAATCAGACCGGCGCGCACTTTTTCAGGGATATATTTTCGCGCTCGGAGGCGACCAATTTTCGCGGGCGAGACAAAGAGATCAGCGCACTAACGAGCCGGACGGTAAAATTTACGGCCGCGTACGAATTCTTGCCGGACGGTTGGCGATTCATCGACAAGGGAACGGTCAACTTTTCCTACGATTACCTGACCGTCGACTATGACGAGTTCCGTGATATCTCGACAGGCGCGCCGCTTGGCAGCGAACCGTTGTACCAGCTGAAAGCCAACGTCTTCCAGTTATTCTTTTCTTTCTGGTACTAGGTCCTGTACAGAGCGAAAGCCTTTCGTTCTTACACCGAGCTAAAGTTCAATCCTCCCCTGATGCGAGCTGCTCTCTCAGTCATGAGGGAGGATTGGGGCTCGGACGCTGTTTCTTTGTACAATGTGTGCTTCCCGTACGAGCCGGAGGCCTCATGGGTCGTTTAATTGGTATTGCACGCCGCGAAAAGAAACGCGCGCCGATGGAGACGCTGGAAAGCGCCGAGATCAGTACGCAAACCGGCGTCGCCGGGGATTCCCGTGGCAAGCCGGGAGATCGGCAGGTGACCTTGCTCTCGGCCCGCGACTGGCAGGCTGCATGCGCCGAACTCGGTCAGGATGTCGCCTGGACAACCCGGCGCTCCAACCTGTTCATCGACGATATGGACCTGCCGAAGGCGGCCGGTCACCTTATTGCCATTGGCAGCGTGCTTCTCAGGACAACACTGGAGATTGCCCCCTGTTCGCGGATGGACGAACAGGTCGATGGCCTGACCAGTGCCCTGAAACCGGATTGGCGTGGAGGTGTGGGCTGCGAGGTGGTGGAAGGCGGTCTGGTTTCCATTGACGACCTCGTTGAACTGGTCGAATGAGCTGGTTGATCGCCGCAGTCGTTGCGCTCGTCGCCATCATTGCGATCCTGTACAACCGCCTGGTACGCGACAGGAATCGCGTCGATGCGGCGTGGAGCGACATAGACGTTCAATTGCAGCGCCGTCATGATTTGATTCCTCAGCTCGTCAAGGCAGTCGACCAGTACGCCGGCTACGAACGAGCAACGCTTGAAGCGGTGACTGCCCTGAGAGCCGAGGCAATGGATCTGGTGAAAGGTGAAAATCTCGAAAAGCTGGGGCAGAAAGAAGAAGAGCTCGGCCAGGGTATTCAAAGACTGATAGCAGTTGCCGAACAATACCCGGACCTGAAGGCAAGCGAGAACTTTCTCGGTTTGCAGCACGACCTGGTTGAAACGGAAAATTACCTGCAGTTTGCCCGCCGGTTTTACAATGGATCGGTACGCCAGTTGAATACGCGTATCGAAACCGTACCAAACAACTTCATTGCGGCTCGATTCAACTTCGAACCCAGGGACTTCTTTCAGAAAACCTCTGATGAGGCAGCAAACGTGCCGTTGGTCAAGCTGGGAACGATCGAGTGAAACGGGCGCTGGTATTTTTCCTGCTTTGCGCTGCCAGCATATGCAGTGCCGACGAGCGAATCCTGAGTTATCACAGCGATATCCTGGTTCGTACGGACGGCTGGATCGAAGTGACTGAAACGATTACGGTGCGCGCGGAGGGAGACCAGATACGTCGCGGGATTCTGCGCGACTACCCGGTCGAATACGAGGACAGGTTCGGAAACAACGTGACGGTTCTCTATGAGCCACGTTCCGTCACTCGAAACGGCAACCCCGAACAATTCCGCTCGGAAAGGCAGGGCAGGAATGTGCGCACCTACTTCGGCAGGTCCGATCGGTATATCGAGCAGGGTGAGCACACCTATGTCTATCGTTATGATGCCGGGCGGATGCTCGGCTACCACGACGAGTTCGATGAATTGTACTGGAACGTAACCGGCAACGACTCGACGTTTCCAATAGACAATGCATCGGCTGCGGTCAGGTTTGACTTTGCTGTGCCGGCGGAGTCGCTTCAGTTGCAGGCTTATACCGGGGGATTCGGTGAGCAAGGAATCTCGTATTCCGCCGAGGTCGATTCGACAGGCACGGCATGGTTTCGGACAACGACAGGATTACCTCAGGGTGACGGCCTCACAATTGCCGTCGCCTGGTCAAAGGGACTGGTGCAGCAACCGGGAAAGATGCGGAAGTTTGTATGGCTGCTGGCAGATAACCTGAATCTTCTTGTCGCGCTTGCCGGCTTCGTTGCGCTGTTCAGCTATTACATTCCCGTATGGCTCAGGTACGGCAAGGATCCGGTGCCAGGTGTTATTTTCACGCACTACGATCCGCCCGAAGGATTTTCACCGGCGTCGCTGCGGTATATCGACAACATGGGATATGACAATGCCGCGATGACTGCTGCCGTCGTCAGTCTTGCCGTTAAGGGTTATCTGCGAATCGAGGATGATGACGATACTCATACGCTACGTCGCCAGGATCCCGGCGAGAACCCTCCGGCCCTGGCGACGGGAGAAAAAGCGCTTCATGATGCGCTCTTCAGCGCGGGCGATGAAGTCGTGCTGATCGATGAAAATCATGAGGTCATCGGCGGCGCACGCAAAGCTCACGAGCGCTCATTGAAGCGCGACTATCAACAGCGTTATTTCAGGACTAATGGTGCGCTTAATCTGCCGCCGCTCCTGGTCGCCGTCATTTCAACGCTGGTCGCCGTGAAGATCGGGCCGAGTGTCAGTGTCTTCGCGGTGATGGCGTTGATGGCCCTCACGATCGTTACTTTCGCTATCATCATGAAGAAACCGACTGACCCGGGGCGTCGTCTGCTGGATGAGTCCGCTGGATTTCGTGAATATCTCGAAATAGCCGAAAAGGACGAAATGAACCTCAGGAACCCGCCGGACAAGACGCCACAATTGTTCGAACGCTATCTACCCTTCGCGCTGGCGCTTGGTGTCGAGCAGCAATGGGCCGAGCGCTTCAGCAGAATTTTCGCGAGCCTTAGGGGTCCAAACAACAGCGAGTGGCATCCGGCGTGGTACAACGGCTCCTGGAATAGTCTCGACCTCAGCTCCAATACATCCAATTTGGCCAGTGGTCTCGGCAGCGCCATCAGTTCATCGGTGTCGCCACCCGGTTCCTCTTCTGGAAGTGGTGGGGGCGGATCCTCCGGCGGGGGTGGCGGCGGTGGCGGTGTCGGCGGATGGTAACTGACAAAAAGGGCAACAAAGCTTGAATCAACACATCTACCAGCGTCGACCGGTCAACACCGGTTCGATTCCAAACGTCATTTTCATGTTGCTGATCGCGAACGGACTCGTCTACGCCGCACAGCAATTGCTGGGCCCGAATAATTTCCTGGACCAGTATTTCGCTCTTTGGCCGATTGGTTCCCCCTGGGCCAATTTCTATCCGTGGCAACTCGTGACCTACGGTTTCATGCATAGCGAACGGGATATCATGCACATCGTCTTCAACATGTTCATGTTGTGGATGTTTGGCCGCGAACTGGAAGTTCTCATGGGGCCGCGCCGCTTCCTTACCTACTACATGACCTGTGTGGTGGGTGCCGGCATCGTTCAGCTCATTTTTGCCGCGGTAGTCGGCAGTGGATATCCGACAATTGGCGCGTCGGGCGGTGTGTTCGGATTGCTACTGGCCTTCGGCATGGCATTCCCGAATCGCATGATCATGCTGATTTTTCCACCGATTCCGATGAAAGCGAAGTACATGGTGATCTTGTTCGGTGTGCTGGAACTGACACTCGGCATCAGCGGGGCCGCGCCGGGAATTGCCAATTTCGCACACCTGGGAGGTATGCTGTTCGGCTATCTCCTGATCCAGAGATGGAAGAATGCCCGGAGATAAAATATGGCCAACATCGTCGCATTGATCCTGGCGACCTCCGTTCTCGTATTGATTCCAGGGCCGAACGCCGCCCTGATCGTGAGCAGCAGCCTTCGCTATGGATTAGCAACAGGACTGGTCACGGTACTCGGGACAACGGCTGGAATTTCGTTCCAGTTGTTTCTCGTCATTGCCGGAATGGCCACGCTGATTGAGATGGCGGCGGCGACACTTGCATGGATTCGCTGGCTGGGCGTCGTTTACCTGGTCGTTCTTGGTATTCGCAGCTTGCTGGAAACCGGCGGCAGTGCGCAGGAGGTTCGTCCTCAATCCGGAACAGACACATTCTGGCGCGGATTCGGGCTTGCCGTGATTAACCCGAAAACGCTGCTCTTCAACGCGGCTTTTTTGCCCCAGTTTGTCGTCGGTGGTGAAGGCGCGACGGGCCAGCTAATGTTGCTGGCCGCCGTCTATTTGACGGTGATCGTCGTTGGCGATGGACTCTGGGCGATATTTGCGGCTTCGGCGCGCCGGTTTTTTGACAGGTTCGGTCATCTCAGGAAGAAGCTTACCGGTGCCTTTCTGCTGGGAGCCGCGGCCGGTTTAGCACTGTCACGACGCACGGTCTGAGACGCTGTCGCTACCAATGCCCGGCTTGCATCTGTTACGAAGATAATCGATAAATACGCACGATACTGATTTCGGGAAATTCGATGGATATCAAACGACGAGACTTCATTGGCCACATTGCAGCGGGTAGCGCAATTGTGACAATGCCGGCATTCCTGTCAGGCTGCGGAGTTCAGCAGGCAGTAACAATTGCCGAACCGACGCCCGAAAATCCCTTCATGCAATGGTTTGGTGTCGACGACGCGACGGTCGCACGTGTGATGACAGAGCTCACCGCGAACGGCGCCGACGCAGCGGACCTCTATTTCCAGCATCAGCGCAGCAACAGCCTGTCGATGGAAGACGGCATCATCAGTCAGGCCAATTCGCGTGTCATGCAGGGCGTCGGATTACGTGTAGTCATCGGCGAGCAGACCGGTTATGCGTTCACCGAGGACCTGGCGCTGACCTCGATGCTGGCGGCAGCGCGCACGGCCGCTGCGATCGCCAACGGCAGCGGAACGGTTCCCCCGCAAGCTTTCAACGCCAAGGAAACCGGCGATCTCTATATGACATCGATGCCCTGGGCAGACGTTGGTATCGATAAGAAGCTGCCGCTGCTGAAATATATCGACGCGAAATCTCGCGCCGCGGATCCTGCCGTCAGCAAAGTAACGGTGGCCTGGTCGGATGTCGATGAACGCGTCATGATTGCAACGCTTGACGGCCACCTTGTCACCGACCATCGACCCATGACTTGCCTTTCAGCATTGATCACAGCGACACGTGATGGAGAAACACAGTCCGGGTACTCGAATATCGCGGCGCGTGAGGATCTCTCCTGGTATACGAACGAACGCCTCGATCGAATGGTTGATGAGGCGATCGATCGCACGCTGATTCTGTTCGAATCGAGCAGGCCGCCGGCCGGCGAAATGCCCGTGATTTTGGCTGCGGGCGCAAGTGGCATCCTCCTGCACGAGGCGATCGGGCACGGAATGGAGGCAGACTTCAATCGCAAGGGCACCAGTATCTATTCGGACATGGTCGGCAAGAAAGTGGCGGAACCGTTCGTCACGATCGTCGACCAGGGCACGGTTCCGAATGAACGCGGGGCTCTGAATTACGATGATGAGGGCAACGAATGTGGCCGCAATGTGATGGTCGAGGATGGCATCCTGCGTTCGTACCTGCACGACTTCATCAGTTCGCAACAATACGACGTGGCCGCGACCGGTTCAGGTCGCCGCGAGTCATACAAACATGCGCCAATGCCGCGCATGACCTGCACGTTTATGGAAGATGGTCCGCACACCAGAGATGAGATCATCGCGGCCGTCGATCATGGAATCATTGCGGAGACCTATACGAACGGCCAGGTACAGATCGGCGCTGGCGACTACACCTTCTATGTGAAGAACGGCTGGCTCGTCGAGAAGGGAAAAGTGACTGCACCGATCAAGGACGTGAACATCATCGGTAACGGCCCTGAGTCACTCAAGCGCATCTCGATGGTCGCCAACGATGCGACGATGGACACTGGCGGGTGGACGTGCGGCAAGAATGGACAGCAAGTGCCCGTTTCACTGGGAATGCCAACTGTCCTCGTCTCCAGCATGACTGTCGGAGGCGAAAATGTCGGTTGATCTCGAGGTAAGGGCCGCGAAGGCGGTCGAATCGCTTCTGGCTGCCGGCGCCGACCACGCATGGGCCTCAGCCGGCCAGAGTCGAAACGTCGAATACAATTATCGCGACGGCGCACTGGAAAAGGTTCAGGACACAACGGCACGCAATCTTTCGCTACAGGTTTATTCGAACGGTCGATATTCGACTCATCAGACGACAGATCTCAACGAAGATCGCCTGCAAGGGTTCCTGAAGGAAGCGGTCGCCATCACTAACGCACTGGAGCCGGATCCCCAACGCCGCATTACGCCGTCGAAGCTGTTTGCGAATCGGCCGGATGATGCACTTGAACTCAACGATCCGGAGATCGAGGCGCTCGATCGCGACCAGCGCATGGCATGGTGTATCGCACTCGACGATGCAGCGAGGAAACATGAGCGGGTTATCTCGGCGACATCGCGGGTCCAGTCCGGCACAACGTCCCAGGTCGAGGTCAGCAGCAATGGCTTCGCTGGCGCCGAGGATTCGACGTTCTGTGTGCTGGGGACAAGCATCACGCTGAGAGATCGTGGCGACCGCCGGGCGTCGGACGGTTTTTTTGCCGTTGCCCGTCATGTCAACGACATGCCCGATGCAACTTCCATTGCGAGTACGGCACTCGAGCGTGCGGTAGTGAGGCTGGCGTCGGAAAAGGGCCCGACACTGAAATCTGCAATGGTCGTCGATGCGCGCGTGGCTTCAGGCCTGATTGCGCGACTGATGGGGTCTGCCAACGCGCGAAGTGTGCAGCAGAATCGTTCATTCTGGGGAGCACTGATCGGGGGGCAGGCATTCAGTCCCCGGCTGACGATCGTCGACGATCCGCTGATCGTCCGCGGCCTGGCCTCACGCCATTACGACAACGAGGGCATCTCCGCCAAGGTGGTACCAATCGTGGCAGAGGGGGTCATCCGGAATGTCTACGTCGATACCTACTACGGTCGCAAAGCCGACATGGCGCCTACCACCGGCAGCCCGTCAAACCGCCGCATTGGCACTGGCGACAAGTCGCTGCAGGAGTTGGTGAGTGACGTTGGTGAAGGCGTTTACGTGACGTCCTGGCTGGGCGGTAACGCGGATGGCACTACGGGTGATTTCTCGCTCGGCCTGCGTGGCCACATCATCGAGAACGGACAGATTGGCAGACCGGTAGGCGAGATGAACGTCACCGGTAACTTGCGAGACCTTTTCTCCCGACTCGATGCCGTTGGTAACGATCCTTACCCGTACTCGAGCACGTTGGCTCCATCAATGGTATTTTCAGACGTCGATTTCTCGGGGGCCTGACCAGTTCTCTTTGCACATCGATAAATTGCCGGGCCCGACCGGAAGAAAATAGACGTGACGCCATTATCCGGTTTGACTATTCATCCCCCGGAGCGAAGTCCCGTAACGATATGTGCCGGCGAATCGAACACGACCTGGCCATTCTCCGCAACGTAGGCCTCGAGCGCGGTCTCCGCTTCCGCGAGGATACGACCAATCTGCTCCTCATCAAGCACCACACCCATGACTGGCAACCATCCCCTGAGATCGGCTTCGACCATGGTCCTGATGCTCGGAAACCGGGCGGTCCCTGTGTGAGTCGCAATCCTGACCGATGTTGCTCCTGCACTCTCGAACAACTCGGTCAATTCGGATTTATCGCCTAATACGAACGGCGCTCGCAAGGCATCCGCGGCATCGCGTCCCGCGAGACGCTCGAGCAAATCGACCTCGACGGGATAAGCGTCGGAATTTTCCAGGCTATCCCAGACGGCAATCGCAAAAGTCCCGCCGGGAACGAGTACGCGAAGCATTTCGCGCAACGCTTTGTGTCGATCCGAAAAGAACATCAGGCCGAACTGGCTGACGACGACATCGAAACTTTGCTCAGGGTACGGCAATGACTCCGCAATACCTTCCTGCCACTCTACCGCCGGCGCAACTCTCTTCGCTACCTCGAGCATTCCCCGTCCAGGATCTATTCCAGCGACGTTGCCGGCTGCTCCGACACGTTGCGCTGCTTCGCGCGCGAGAATGCCCGTGCCGCAGGCGACGTCCAGGAGTCGGCATCCGCTATCGATCGTCACGGCATCCAGCAGGCGCGGTGGCCATTGCCTGAACAGGGCAGGAACGTGTAGTGCTTCGTAGGCTTCTGCGGCAGCTATCTGTTCCTGCAGATCGGTGTCATTCATCTCAATTCCACTCCCCTGGTTATGAACCTAAGGAAGAATAGTTGATTTTGGAAAATCTGCACAAAGTCGGGTCTTCGTTCGAGAGGATTCGTCCCTGGCAGGCTAATGCGCAGGAACCGGTGCTCCTCATCTTGACCTGTGCGCCTCCAGCTCGATCTCGATCATGAACCCGGGTAAGGCCAGACCCTTCACTTCGAGCCATGTACCGGTCGGAAACTGTTTTGTGTAGATTGAATTACGGTACGAGGAGACCTCGAGAAATTTCGCCATGTCGGTCGTAAAGACGTTCTCCGCGATCACGTCATCAAACGTGTATCCATAATGCTTCAGTACCTTGTCCAGGTCGGAATAGGCATTCTTCATCTGTAGCTCCAGATCTCCCACTGCGGTCGGGTTGCCCTCATCGTCCATGCTTACGGCGCCCGAGATCTTGATGTCATCGCCAATTCTTACCGCGTGCGTGTAGCCATAGGCCTTTTCGACCTCCGGTCGCAGCAGGAAATAATCCGGCGTCTCTGCGGCGGCCGGTTCTTCCTTGACCGACACGTTCATCTCGTCCGATGCCGGGCCGGTGCAGGCAAACAGGAAAACCAGCAATGGCGTTGCAAGGGCGAGTAATGTCTTGTTGTTCATCTTATCTCCTCGGGCCTGTCGCTTTTCATCCGTTCCCGCTTTTCGGCAGGCAAAAAGCCGGGAAGCCGCTGCAAAAGTCATCGTCAGCGGCCACGTCGGCTGATATTAGCTGAATGCGTGCTTGCAGGCGCGGTCTTCACTGCTCGCCGTCGCACGACGTCCTGAATGGGAAAGGTGCCGTGTACGGATGCAAAAGAGGATTGCGGCACCCGGTAAAAAATTGAATCAAGGCAACCATTCGCCGCTCTCGGACATCCAACAGACAAGACGATTGCTATAATCATGCTCCATATCGAGCACCCCGGAGTTTCTCCCTGTGTCCCTGTTCGAAGAACTCAAGCGCAGAAATGTCTTTCGCGTTGCGGCGGCCTATTTGGTTGCAGGCTGGCTGCTGACGGAGGTTCTGACG
>Ga0210123_1000680_pt1 | contig 20083 bp, 14 predicted proteins | sample Muzzi_PWB_D2_FD_185535 | JGI IMG/M metagenome (GOLD analysis project Ga0210123, IMG submission 185535) | Wetland microbial communities from San Francisco Bay, California, USA, that impact long-term carbon sequestration - Muzzi_PWB_D2 (SPAdes) | ecosystem: Environmental > Aquatic > Marine >... | reverse complement strand
TGGGCCGCAGCAAGATCAGCGACCTCGGGCCCATCGCCCGGCTCAGCAACCTGACCACACTCGACCTGCGCGGCAGCAAGATCAGCGACCTCGGGCCCATCGCCCAACTCAGCAACCTGACCACACTCGACCTGCGCGGCAGCAAGATCAGCGACCTCGGGCCCATATCATCACTAAAGGCATCGGTCTACAGGTAAAACCTGTAGACCGATGCCTTTAGTGATGATTTGACATAGTCCTTTCCAGACACATCTAATGATTTAGCGTGGAATGGCTACGATTTGTATTTTTCACTCCCGCAACATTACCAAATACTCTTCTTCACTTACCGTCCTGACCCCCAGCTTTTCGGCCTTATTCAATTTCGTCGCCCCGACCTTGTCACCACAGACCAGCATATCAGTCTTGCCGGTGATCGATTCGCCGATTCTGGCGCCAAGCTCTTTGGCCCTTTTTTTCATTTCATCCCGACTGCCGGACTGCATGGTACCGGTAAAGACGATCAATTTACCGGCAAGGGGACCTTCGCCACTGCTTTTTTGCTCAGCCGCGAGAGGTGTCATAAGCAGATTGAAGTTCATGGCATACATTGCATCGAAAAGTTCTTTACTGGCCGCCAGGCCTTTCAGCATAGCCTCGGCGATTTTTTCACTGAAGCCCTTGATGGCGACGATCTCCTCTTCGGTCAGGCTGAACACCCTTTCCAGAGGATAGACGCCGAGCAGCTTTTCACAGTTACCCATGCCCATGCGGTAGATGCCGAAGGCGGCCAGAAAACGCCAGTCCTCAATCGGCTCGGTGCGGCTGCGCAACAGCTGGGTAACCATATTTTCAGATTGTTTGGGACCGAAGCCCAGAGCGACGAAATCCTCTTCCGTCAAAGCGTAGATGGCCGGAATGGTCCGATATCCCCCCTCATAGAGCTTTTGAATCGACGACGGCCCGAAGCCGTCGTTATTGCCAAGTACCTTGAAGAAATGCTCGATGGCCCGGGTGATCTGGGCCGGACAGTTCATGGTATTGATGCAGAGCAGATAATCGCTCTCCCAGATTAAGGGCGAACCGCAACTGGGACAGACATCCGGCAGCTCCGGTTTGGCAGGCACCAGCACCTCCTCTATCTTGGGGATCACCTCACCGCTGCGCGACAGCTTGATCTTCGCGCCCTTGCCGATGCCGTTCTGCTCGACCATTTTATAATGGTGGGCGGTGGCCCGTTTAATGAGCGCCCCGCTCAGCCGGGTCGGTTCCACTTCGGCGATCGGGTTGACCCGTCCGGACCGCGAGGTCTGGGCCAGAACCCGCAGCACCTCCACCTCGGCGGTTTCGGTATTTCTCTTAAATGCAATCTGCCAGCGATGGTGATGCCTGGTGGCCCCCATATAGTCCTTCAGCCTTTGATCGGTTATCTCGATGACAATGCCATCGACATCAAAATCCATCCTCTGCCACAGCTCGTCGATAATCGCCTCGAAGTTATCCGCCAGCTCGGCCCAACTCTTCTCCAGGCGGGGCAGCTCGGCAAAGGGATAAAAGACCGCCTCCTTATGCCGGATAGCCTCTGCAGCAGGCTCGTCCAGTTCCTTTTCCTTGATGAGGTTGGCCTGGAAATTGCGGGAATTATCGAAGAGCCCTGCCAGATGCTCACGAAAATAGCTGCGGCCGACCACGATCTCGCCAGCTCCCTGGCCCCGTTTTCCGCTGCCTGCCACCGAGAGGCCCCGGTCAAAAACCCTGGTAATATCGGTGCCCCGCCGGCCATCGCCCCGGGTATAGAGGGTCGTACCATCGTCATAGGCGGCGAACCCGTCCAACTTCGGAGTCGCCCTGAAGAGAAGGGAATCAAAATCGATGCCGCACTCTTCGGCGGCCTTGGCGATACGCTTTGCCCACCGTTCAATAGCGGCAAAGTCATAGCCCTTGTCGGTGGACAGCATCCTCACCGGCAGTTCCACGGTCTTGGCTTCGACCAGCGGCTCCGGCTCCACCGATTTCAGGAAAGGATGCTCCGGAAAACGGTCGGCCAGTTCCTTTAAAAAGATATGGTCATACAGCCGGTCGGAGATCAGCTCCTCGCCCGCCCGGTAGAGCAGGTTGGTGAGTTCCAGAAACTCCAGCAGTTTCTCATCGTCAATCTCCGTAACCTCGACATCCAGTGCGGCATAGGCAGCTACTTCCGCCTCCGAAAGACGAGATAGACGAAATTGCGCCTCGACCAGGATTTCCCTCTGCAGGTCACTCAGCCCCTTGTTTTTTCCCATTGGATTTTCACCTCTTCTCCTGTACCCTTGCTGTCAACGATCGTCAATTTTCAGCCAAAAAACGGGCTGAAATTTCCAGCACCCCACAAGGGGGGTGGATAAGTACCTTGGCGGCACCATTAAGTAATTAATGTTAAACACATCTCCGGGTTTCTTGTTATCTTAGACAGATTTTCCGGAGTAAAGTACTAATATACTTTTCAATAAGCGACAACCTGGAACAGCGATGAACAAAACAATCGATTTGCGAAGCGATACCGTAACCCAACCATCGGAACCGATGCGCCGGGCTATGGCCCGGGCAGAGGTGGGGGATGACGTCTACCGGGATGACCCGACGGTCAACATGCTGGAGAGATATGCCGCCGACCTGCTCGGTTTCGAGGCGGCCATCTTTACCGCCAGCGGCACCCAGGCCAATCTGATCGGCATCATGTCCCACTGCGGCCGGGGCGACGAATATATCGTCGGCCAACTGGCGCATACCTACAAATACGAGGGGGGCGGGGCCGCCGTACTGGGTTCCATCCAGCCCCAGCCCATCGAGTTTGAACCGGACTCGACGCTGTCACTTGCCAAGGTTGCCGAAAAGATCAAACCGGATGATATCCATTTTGCCAGGACCCGCCTGTTCTGCCTGGAAAACACCCAGAACGGCAAGGCGCTGCCGCTTGACTACCTGCGACAGGCCTCAGCCTTTGCCAAAAAGAATCATCTCAAACTGCACCTCGACGGGGCGAGACTCTTTAATGCCGTGGTCAAACAGGGGATCCCGGTACGGGGGATCACCGAAAATTTCGATTCTGTTTCCCTGTGTCTGTCCAAAGGTCTGGGTGCGCCGGTCGGCTCTCTGCTTTGCGGATCGGCCGAATTCATCGATGCGGCAAGGAAATGGCGGAAGATGGTCGGCGGCGGTATGCGCCAGGCAGGGATACTCGCGGCAGCCGGCATCTACGCCCTGGAAAATAATATTGACCGCCTCGCTGCAGATCATGAGAACGCCGGGCTGCTGGCAGATGGATTATCGAGGTTCGACCAGCTGGAGGTGGCCAGAGAGCCGGCCCAGACCAATATGGTCTTTTTTTCCATGCAGGCACCACGAGCCCGGGAGATGGCTGAGTTTTTAAAAAGATACAATATCCTCATCAGCCCTGGTGCAACCACCAGACTGGTCACCCATCTGGACATCGGCCGGGAGGATATCCGTTTCACCCTGGAAAAGATAGGCGAGTTTTTCGCCAAGCGATAAACCGGCGGGCAGGAAGGGTCAGCCGGCGGAACTGACCGCACAGACGGAGGCAATCCCGTCCTTATCCAGCCGGTCAAAAAAACTTTCCACCACATCGGCCATCCAGGCCTGCTTTTTTGTGCAGTGATCGCTGGTCCACAGCCAGTGAATGGTAGTGTCAAAAAGCGGCCAGGCAGAGCAATCGGCACCATGAACCGGCGGAGTGAGGATGGTGAGCACCTCCTCGAGAGTGGGAAGCCGCCAGTTATTCCGGTCCTGCCAGCAGATACTGTTCAGATGCTGTACGTATTCCCCCGCCTGCTGCCAGTCAAGGGTAAAGCCTGAGCCGCGCCGTTGCCAGTAGAGACCACAGTTTTTCTCCAGGGCGACCAGTGGCCCGATTACCGCAAAATCAGGACCCGCATATTGGATCGGCCGCAATAAATCATCCAGGCAGAGTGCCTGGCGGATATCTTTATACATTACCCTGATCGGCTCCCGTCTTGGCTTGCCGGCGACCGCCGGCCGAACTCGTAATGCGCAAGGATCATCTCCGGCCCGCCTTTGCTGGCGTCCAAGGGGCAGTGCCTCAATGGCCAGCCGCATCTCCTGCGCATCGGTGTAGCGCTCGGCAGGATTTCCGGCAATGGCCTTTAAGATACAGGCATCCCATTCAGGTCCGAGTTCAGGATTAAGACTACTGGGGGCAGGCACCGCCTTCTGCCGGTGATCGACCAGCCGGCCGGTCAACATTCGGTAGCCCATTACCCCGAGGCTGAACAGATCGGCCCTGCCGTCCGCGCTCTGCGGCTGTTTCCCTTGTTCCGGGGCGGCGTAGTAGGGCGAGCCCACCTGCATGCCGGGGATGGCCACTTTCTCTTCCCCCCTGACCCGGGACAAGCCGAAATCGATGATCTTGATCCGATCGTCACTGGTAAGCATCAGGTTGAATGGTTTGATATCCCGGTGAACGATACCGGCAAAATGCAGGCGCTCCAGTCCCTTGAGCGCCTGCACCAGATAGGTTCTGGTCTTGGCGACGGAGATTATCCGCGACGGCGCCTCAACCCGGTATGACTCTCCGATGAAGGCACCAATGGAATGGGCAAAATATTCAAGAACGATAAAGGGCTGGCCTTCATGTTCGTCACAGTCGATGATCTTCGCCACATGGTCATGGGACAAATTGCCCATGATCCTGGCCTCTTCAATGAAAATTTCTTTCAGCCGTGCCTCGCCGACCAGGTCGACAAAAATCTCATCCCGCGGCTGAAGGATTTTCAGGGCTACCAGTCGCCCGGTGACCGGAGCCTTCGCCTTATAAACGGTACTCATCCCGCCCCGTCCAAGACGGCCGAGAATCTCATATCTGCCGATGAACTTCATTGGTCAGCGCAACCGAAGGGCATAGATTTCCGGGAAACCCAGGTCTCTTATTTTCTGCATGGTCTTCTTCTGGTCATAGGCAACGAACCGGACGATAAGCTGCCGCTTCACACGGTCCCAGACGATATATTTGGCGCGACGGTCACCGTCTCTCGGTTGTCCGACACTGCCGCAATTGACGATATATTTTGTATCCGGCTCAAGCATCACCGTCTCCTCTTGCAGGGCCCGCCGGGTAACTGTCCCATTTCGCCCACTCACCAGGGCGAGCCGGTGGGTATGACCGACAAAGAACAGCGTGGCCGGAGTCGAGCCAAAGAGGGTGGCAATACTCGCATCCGACTGCCGGTCCAGGTACCGGAAGACCGAGGCCGGCGGATAGCCATGAACGAAATGAGCCTCTTCCACTTCTATCGAGTTTGGCAGCCTGCAGCAAAATTCTTTGTTGTCCTTTGATAAAAGCTTTTCGGTCTCGATATTGTTTTCGGCCGCCTGGAAATTGAACCATCGCCTCCCCCGCGGATCGCCCAAAGCGAACTCATGATTGCCGAGAATGGAGAGATATCCCCGCTGCCGCAGCCGATCGACCACCGCCTGCGGGTCCGGGCCATAGCCGATATTGTCGCCCAGGCAGATGACCCGATCAGCACCCTGCAGCCGCAGGTCCGCCTCTACCGCCTCAAGGGCTTCCATGTTGCCATGGATATCGGAGAGAACTGCAACCTTCACCCAGGGTTCATCCATTCTTTTTCTCTTCCAGCTCGTCCCAGCGGGAGTAGAGCCGCTCTACCTCCGCCTGCGCGGTTTCCAGCTCCTGCCAGCACTGAGCGAGTTCCTCCGGTTGCGAGACCATTTCCGGCTGTTCCATCTTCTTGTGCAGCTGCGCAACCCGCTCTTCTTCAGCAGCGATGATCTCCTCGATCTGATCGTATTCCCGTTGATCCATATAAGAGAGACGACCTTTGCCGATTCTAGGGCTAGTCGCCTTTTCAGCCCTGGCGTCTTTTTTTCCCTTTACCTCTTCTTTCTTTTCGGCCTCGGGCAGGTCGCTCAGCCATTGTTCATAGTCGGCATAATACGTTACCCCGTCCCTGCCGCCAAAACCCAGAAGTCGGTGACAAACCCTGTCGAGCAGATAGCGATCATGGGTGACCAGCACCAGAGCCCCGGGAAAATCGAGCAGACTCGCCTCAAGGACATCCAGGGAGGCGATATCCAGATCATTGGTCGGTTCGTCGAGCAACAGAATATCGGCCGGTTGCCGCATAAGGCCGGCGATCAGAATGCGTGCCTGCTCACCGCCGGAAAGTTGACCGACCGGTGTCTCCAGCTGATCGGGCCGGAAAAGAAACCTCTTCGCCCAGGATACCACATGCAGGGACCTGCCGTTATAGATAATGGCATCGCCATCCGGAGCCAGGGCCCGGCGCAGACTGAGGACAGGGTCGATCGTCTCCCGATTCTGATCAAAGGTGACAATCTTGATTTTATCCGCCACTTTTATGGTCCCCGAATCCGGCACGATTCCAGATGCATCCACTGCCCCCGCGAGGAGTTTCATCAAGGTCGACTTGCCGCAGCCGTTCCGGCCCAAAAGGCCAAGCCTTGTGCCCGGAGACAACACGATATCAAGGTTGCTGAACAGGGGTTGTTCGCCATAGGTTTTCGAAATCCCCTCGGCTTCAAGCAGCTTCCTGGTCTTCCTGCCGGTGGCTTCAAAATCAATCTGAACTTTGGTAAGAGAACGGTTCCGAGCTTTCACCTCGGCCAGTTCATCGGTCAGTTTGTAGGCCTCGTCTATGCGATATTTGGCTTTGGTGGCTCTGGCCTTCGGCCCGCGTCGCAGCCACTCGATCTCCCGGCGGGCTTTATTGGCAAGGCGTTCCTCCTCTGCCAGTTGTCCGTCGAGAAACTCTTCCCGCTTCTCCAGAAACCTTGAATAGCTCCCCTGCACCTGCAAGGTCCCATCGGGATAGACGGCCGACAGTTCGACGATTCTGTTGCTGCAGTTTTCCAGGAAATGCCGATCATGACTGACCAGGAGGAAAGCGGACGGTCCGGCACTGCCGGACAGCATTTTTTCCAGCCAGAGAATCCCCTCGATATCAAGATGATTGGTGGGCTCATCCATCACCAGCACATCGGGGGCAACCAGCATGGCCCGGCAGATGGACAATCTCTTCCGCCAGCCACCGGACAGGTTCTTGACCGGCAGTTCGCCATCGGGAAATTCCGCATGACTGAGCAGGGTATCAACCCGATAATGTTTCTCGGTCTCTTCCATATCATCATCAGTCAGGGCCGCCATCAGATTGTCACGGATGCTATCCTGCTCCCCGAAAACATCCTCCTGAGCCAAATAACTGAGACGGAGAAATTTACGGCCCAGCAATTGACCGCTATCAGGCTCCTCCAGGCCGCAGATAATTTTCAATAGCGTCGATTTCCCTGAACCGTTCGGTCCGATGACACCAATCCTGTCACCATCTTCGATCATCAGGTTGATATTCTTAAAGAGAGTCTGCGCGCCGAAAGATTTTGTAATGGATTTACAGGTAATGAGGTTAGCCATAGTTGACAGACAAACGGGATCTTTACGAGAGGGAGATCCCTAGCGGATGGAGAAAATACACTGCAGATACAATAGGTTCAACAATTAAACCACGGGAATATAATGCTTTTATGGTTGATTATTTGTTTGCACCCTTGTATACAGGGTATAAATTTTATTCATTGCTTCCAATGGACTTTTTCATATAGACTAAGACATCATACTTTCTGTTTACTGGATTAACAACTCTTTTGGATTAGTGGGATGAATGAACAGCTGCACATCATTATAGCCAGCGACAAGGGGAAGGTCATCAAGCTCCCCTTTACAAAGAAAAAACTCTTCCTCCTCATTACCACCTCGGTCGTCTCCTTCGTCATTCTTGCCGTTATCAGCATTTGTTCCTTCTCTCTGTATTCCAGGAACCGTACGATCTCGGACCAGCTGGTCCATATGCAGAAAAAATTGCAAACCAGCGACGAGCAGATAGCTAAATACAGCAAGTTAACCGAAGAACAACGCATCAAACTCGACTTGAAAGTTGCCCGTCTTGAACTGAACAACATCAAACAGGCGACCGCCTTCAAAGAGGAAAAAGAAGCCCTTATCTCCACTGCCGTCGACGAACTCAATGAGCGAAGTCAGCTCATTGAGAGAATAATCGGCAGCATCGGCATCAAACTGCCGGAGAATAAGGATGACTCGAAGCACAGCGGCGGTCTGTTTATCCAGCAACCGGAAACGGAGCAGGACGAACTCCTCTTTAAGGCGGACAAGTATTTGAATGTTATTCGCTGCCTTCCCGTAGGCAAACCGGTGAAGGGTGTAATTACCTCCCGCTTCGGTAAACGTAAGGACCCCATGAACCATAAATCGGCCTTTCACACAGGGATCGATTTTCGTGGCGAAAAAGGAGAAAAGGTTTACGCCACGGCAGACGGCGTAGTTGCCAAAGCTTTCCGTAATGGCGGATACGGCAACTACGTTCTCATCAATCACGGCAACGGTTACAGCTCATCTTTTGCCCATCTGCAGAAGTATCTGGTCCATAGGGGGCAGAAGGTGATGAGAGGACAAGTCATAGGTCTTATTGGCAATACCGGAAGGTCAACCGGTACGCACTTGCATTATGAAATTGCCTTGGATAAGAAGCCTATTAACCCGTATAAATTCATCAAGGTAGCAAGTTTAATAACCAAACCTGCCCCTTCGTCGGAGAAAAAATAATGGGAATGTTTGGAAAGTCGGTAAACGTTGAGCAAGAAATGAAAAAAGTCGAAAGCGAAGCTATCTCGTCTATCATTGATAAGAGCATGACTATCAAGGGTGAGATAGTCTTTAAAGGAAAGGCGAGGATTGATGGAACAATCGACGGAAATATTGAAGGCGAACATCTCATCCTCAGCGAAACAGGAAAAGTCATTGGCGATATAATCGTATCCTCTTTTAACTGCTACGGCATACTGGAGGGAAATGTTCAGGCATCTATGCTCATCGCCAGAAAAAACTGCTCCATTCATGGGAAACTTGAAGCCGGTAATCTGACCGTGGAACCCGGGGCATCCATCGAAGGTGAAATCAAAGCAGCTGTCAAGGATTCGAAATCGGCGGAGGAAAAGCCTTCGAAACCGGACGAGAAGAAACACCCGATTGCTGTTGTTGTGGATAAATCTGCGACAAAATAGAATGTTGAAGCAGAAGAAAAAGCAAAAACGGGCCGTGGTTAAACCATTTGACCAACCTAAAGTCGGCAATCTACTCAAATGCCCTTACTGCGGCAACGAAAAGGGATTTTTCGAGATCACCGACGACGTCATTACCACCACCCATTATGTCCAGAACAGAGACGGCAGCTTTACGATTGAGAATAAAAGTTCCCAATCCCTTGGTGATGTCAAGCTCTTTTGCGGCAACTGCGAAGAGGACCTCAGCTCCTTTCACCAACGGTTCTCGGAGATGATCTTTTGAAAGATCCCCCCACCATCATCCGTGACAACCAGACACTCTTCTCCCGCTATCAACAGCTAAAAAAAAACGACATCATCTGCGGACGACTCTGCCTGAAGCCCGGGGAAGAGCATTTGCTGATCGATCTGCTTGAACGGGGTGTCCGCCTCATTCCTTCTGCAACATCGCAACTGGCAAGCAGATCAAAAACCTTTCAGGCCGGCATATTCAGCGACTTTATGCTCCCCGGCACCCTGCCTGTCTACGACACCCACACCCTGCTCAAAGCATCTTCGATCTACCAGCAGTTGCAGTACGGTAAGGTGATCCTTAAGTGCGACCGGAAGAATGCGGGTTTTGGCATCCATACTTTTAACGATATTGAGGACCTCTACAACCATGTGAGCATCGGCTCCGTGCCCTTTCCCTTTGTGATCCAGCCGTACCAAAGTAAGAGCAGAGACATCAGGGTGATCATTCTCGGGGACTACCTGGAGGCATACGAGCGTTGTAATCTATATAATTTCAGAAAAAACCTCCATTGCGGCGGATTCTCAACGCCTTTCAACCTTGCCGATCACATGCTTGATTTCTGCAGAAAAGTAATGCAGCGGGGCGATTTTCCCTATGCCCATCTCGATCTCATGCTTGCCGAGGAAGGTGAACAGTGCAGCCTGCTGGAGATCAACCTTCGGGGAGGATTGAAAGGCGCCAGGATCTCAGGAAAAGAGTATCAGGAGAAAGTAGCAAAAATCCATGAAAGTCTCCTGGCAGAACTGAGCGACTCCTAGAACTGCCTTAACAGGATAACTTCTGGCAGACAGTGCACGAAAAAAACAAAAAAAGGGAGAATGCCGAACAGGCATTCTCCCTTTTTAAATTCTGGTCCTCAGGATGTATTACTTATACACAACCTGTCGGCTTGGGCAGACCAGCCATTTTACAGGCTCCCTTACCAGGTCCGGACGGGAACAGTTCGTAAATTCTCTTCAGTGGGAAACCGGTGGTTTTGGAAAGAATACGAACCATCGGAGCAATTCCGTTTTTCTTGTAGTACTCTTGCAGAGCATCGATAACTTTCTGATGTTCGTCAGTCATCTCGCTGATGCCTTCAACACCTTTGACATAATCAACCCAGTCCTGATTGAAATCATCACCTTTCAACAGGAATCCGTCTTCATCCACTTCAAAAGTGCTACCGTTGTGTTCGAGAGTTGGCATTACAAACCTCCTTGGAATATTATTTTTTATAGCTTTCGCCGTTTTATAATTTATGGCTAACTAGGGCTTATTACTATAGCACAAACATTTTGTCAAGTGAATGACGAATCATTTATGCAGCCAGGAAGAAAACAGGGGCAGCCAATAAATACATTGTTATTCCAGCCAGATAACTACTTTGAAGATAATCGGACCAAAAGTTGATTTCCCGAATCAGGGCGAAATCAGCAAGGTTTTCAACACCCCTTGACCTCGTATAATACTCTTTGCCCACTCTGCATTGAGATAGATACTCTCTCGCGGTTGTGGCAACCGTCTCATGGTCCTGGTCTTTTGCGAACCCCGTGCATCCTGGCCGGCCGAAGGGGCCTGGGAGATGGATTTTTACTTGCACAGGATAAAAAGAAAGAGTAAATCGAACAGATTATTTAATTATTGACCTGAAATGCCGGCATCATGCCGTTCTCTTTCGGCTAAAGCATCAGTATCGGCTTCCATAACTTATTAACCTACAGCTCGAATACTACCTCCATGCTGCAAATACTCCGTAAAAAAGCTCAATCACCTGTCATTCAATTCATCGTCGTGGTTATTGCCCTGGTCTTCATTTTCTGGGGTGTCGGCACCCATCTCAACAACAGCCGGAATGCCGCGCTGGTGGTGAACGGTGAAGAAATCTCCTTTCAGCAGTTTCAGCAGGCATACGACAGGGCGTATCAACGCCTCAGCGATCAGTTTGGCGGCAACATCCCCAAAGGACTTGCCGAAACCTTCGGCGTTAAGCAGCAGGTTATCAACCAGCTTATCCAGACCGCCATCCTGCGGCAAGGTGCTGAGCAGATGGGCTTGATGGTCAGCGGAGAAGAGATCAGCCACATAATTGAAAAGATGGTCCAGTTCCAGGAAAATGGTGCCTTCAACATCGATCGGTACAAAGCAGTGCTGGCAGCGAACAGGATGGCTCCGACAAAATTTGAAGATTCTATGCGTTTCGACCGCCTGTCGGAACTTGCCGCTCAGGAAATCGGCAAGTTTGCCAGCGTAGCAACCGATTTCGAGATCCAGGAAATCTACAGTCAGCAGAATGAAAAGATTGCCGTAAAATATGTCAAGATTGCCCCCGGTCCCTTTGCCGACAAAGTGACGATTGACGACGAGGCGCTTCGGACCTGGTTCGAGACAGTCAAGGATAACTACAAGACAGAACCGCAGATCAAGCTGAAATATCTCCTGTTCACCAATGAGAATGTCGGCCAAAAGATCACCATCGATCCGAACAAGATTGAAGAATACTACCAGAATAACCGAGACACCTTCCAGCAACCCGCACAGCGGCACGCCCGACATATTCTCCTCAAGACCGGCCCGAATGATTCTGAGAAACAACTTGAGGATCAAAAAAAGAAAGCAGAAGAAGTGAGGCAACTTGCCTTGAATGGCGGGGATTTCAGCGCACTTGCCAAAGAATATTCCGAAGGCCCTTCGAAAGATTCTGGTGGAGATCTTGGCTTCTTCTCCCAGGGGCAGATGGTTCCGGCCTTTGATGACGCTGTTTTTGCTATGCAGCCGGGAGACATCAGCGATGTCGTAAAAACCCGGTTTGGTTACCACATCATCAAACTCGAAGAAATTCGCCCGGCGAAAACAAGACCTCTTGACGAGGTGCGCGGGGAAATCACAACTCTTCTCCAGCAAAAAGAGGCCGAAACACTGACCTTCCAGATGGCCAACAGTGCCTACGAGGGGATCATCGGTGCAGGAAGCCTGGCAAAGTATGCCGATTCCAACCCGGATATACACCCAGAGGAAACTGATTTTTTTACCAGAGGAAATGCGCCGGCTGACCTGGCGGCAGAACCCCAGGTGCTGGAAAAAGCCTTTGAATTGAATAAAGGTGAACTGAGCTCTCTTATTAAAGGCAAGTCAGGCTATGCCATACTTTTTACCGAAGATATCAAAGAACCTGAAATTCCGCCTTTTGAGACGAAAAAGGACATCCTGGAAAAGGATTACCGCAAGGTAAAAGCTGAGGAGATGGCCGAAACGGCTGCAGGCGAACTGTTACAGAACCTCCGCGACGGCAAGGATTTTAGCGCAGAGGCACAGAAACTGGGTCTCACCGTCCAGGAATCAGGTTTTGTTGACCGAAATGGACAAAGCGGCCAAACGACCTTCCCTTCTTCCCTGACCGGACAGGCCTTCCTGCTCTCGTCGGCCTCTCCATTGCCTGAAAAACCCGGCAAGGTCGGCGAAGATTTCTTTGTCTACACCTTTCTCGACAGGCAGATCCCCACCATGCCCGATAACAGCGAGGAGGTTGCCAAGTACCGCGAGAACCTCCTGCAGTTCAAAAAACAACAGCTCGTTTCCGCCTGGCTGCGCCACATGGAGAGCGAAGCCGAAATCATCCAGAATCCAAGTCTGTAACATGAACAGAGGTGAGGTGTACGGGGGCCGAGAAGCCCTCCGGCGCCTCACTTTTCTCCGGGTCCCTCCGAGGCCTCCTCCTTCTTTTTCTTATCGCTCTCGAGAATCCTCCTGACACCGGCATGGGAGAGCTGCACCTTGTATTCGTCCTTTAGTTTTGCGGCAATATCACGATAGGACCAACGATCTGCACGCCAGGCGATTATTGTTTTGATTATTTTCTGTTGCTCCTTATTCTGCACTAGAACCCTCTTTTCATTGACCTCCCAGCCAAAAGGCACGGGCCCGCCGATATATTTGCCCTTTTCTTTCAGAGTTCTTTTGCTTGCCCGGATCGCTTCCCCGTGCTTGCTGCTTTCGCAGACCGCCAAGGCTGATAACAGCTTTTGGACAATCCCGGCACATCCTGTATAAACGATGAGTTTTCTCTTCTCATCCACAGTGATGTTTTCGCCGAGATCAACACAGTGCAGGGCGATATCCCTTTTTCGCAATGTCTGCAGTAAGTCAGCACCTTCACCTGCCGAGCTGATAATCCAGGCAGTCTTCATGGTGATGATCGCATCCCCGGCAGCGCACCTCTTGAGTAACCTGCTGCCTTCGGCTCTCTCTTTGAAAGGCTTTTTTAACAATGCCCCCTCTTCGACAAAAATGTCCGCAACCGGCAAGCCAATTGTCCGGGCATAGTCGTAGAGAGCATTCTGCTGCTCTTCAACCGCCACCTGCTGCTCTTTATCCAGGGCAGAAAAAATATAGCCAAAAACACTCATCGTTTTCTTCCACAATTTTGCCGGATTGCCTTGGGAAAAACCACCGGTGCACGAAAAGCCGGGGTCCGGATGAAGAGCCGGGCACCCATCACCGAATACATTGGTTGCCCGGCAGTTACCGCCTTTCACATTGTCATGCTTTCCAACATTATAGCAGATAATCGACCAGCAATCCTGTTTAAAGTCAACTGGTTCGCGTCTCGCAACCTTCATCGGGCAGCAGTTTCCCCATGGGGCCAATACGGAGTTGACACTTTCTTCTGTCTGCTTAAGAGTCACTGAGAACGCATTTATCGCCTAAAAACGAGGTATCCAGAGGTCTTCCGGCCAATGTGCATGGAAAAAGATACAGTTTTTGGTTCTCATTGAGAGCAGACAATGATATAGTGACCTCTTCTCTTTTCGCCTTGCGCGGAAAATACCGACGACACTTTTAGGAAGATTATTCCGCCAAGACCAGCCAGGCGTCTATGCAAACTCATGTGACCCTCCTTGAACAGTATCAAAAACTATCGCCATTCGAACAGGCTCTCCTGCAACTCCTGTCGATTGTCTATGAGCCCGCTCACACAACGCTTATCGTCAATTGTCTGCGCAAGCTGGACCTGAATAATCCCCGGGGCAATAAGCCGACCGTAGCCAACCTCGGCCACTATTTTTCCAAATTCGAACAACTGGGCCTACTGACCAAGGATCGTCAATGCGTTGACGAAATTGTCGAGGTGCTCAGTAAAATTGCAGTCAAAGAGCAGACGTTTCGTATCTACGCCAAAACTATCCAGGACGAGGCCCCGGTCTCCTACTATTACGGCAAATGGACAATCAGATGCTGGCGCGGCATGCGCGAGATGCGAATAGGCGTCTATACCCAGCAGTTTGAGCTGATCGAAGACGCCGCCGATTTTCTCGATAGCCAATGCAGCGAACTCATCACCGAGCCGCCACCAACCGTACGGATCATGACCCGGCCTTTCGATATCGAATGGTTCCGGACTCTGCCTACTTCGTTTCAGTTTTATCTGCTCAACAATGTCCTGCAATATGGCCAGACAACGCTCGCCGATTTCCCCGAACTGATCGATTTTTTAATGAGCGATGCAGAGTTTGCCGCCCTGTCCGTTGACGAACAACTCCCCTTTAAACGGCTCCTGTTCAATGAGTTGGTTTTCCGCGGCAGGCTGGATGAAGCCGAAGTGCTGATAACGGCCCATAATGATTCCTTCCACGGAACCGGCGCCCGGGGCACGCTGCTCTTTCTTACCGGTCAGAGTGAAAAAGCCCTCGTTGCCTTTGAGGAGGACCTGCTGTTTCTGCAAAAATTCAGCAATGACGAGAAGGTCGCTTTTTTCGGTCCGACCGGGATTTTTTATATCCTCACCCAATTGCAGCAATGCAAAAAGAAAGAGTATTACCGGATTGCCGACAGTATCGGTGTTGCCCTTTCCCTCTTTCAAAACGCAAGAGAAAATGTCGCTTACAATTACCTGGCCACCGTCATTAACTCCCATATAAACCAGGGGATACAGGGGGAAGAAATTTGCCTGCCGGAGGAAACGAAACAGAACGTTCTGACGGTGATCTTTGCCGGCATCTGCCAGTACTGGCTGAACAGCACCATCGACCCCGAGGTAGAAGCCGAACTTCTCTCGTTTTACCAGCGGGCCTGCGGCCAGGGATATTCTTTTTTCACTGTCGTCCTCGGTGAATTACTCGCCGCCATCAATCAGGATGACAGCGACTATCTTCCGGTAACCACCGAGTTACGGGAGAAAACCTCCATCGTACCTCTGCTGCCCATCCTCGAGCCGGAAGAACCGTGGAAAAGAAGTCTGCAGGCCCTGATATATGCCACCACTCAGGAGGTGGAGAAGCCGCAGCAGACAACCCGCCTGATCTGGCTGGTGTCCGATAAAGAGCAACAACTCACCATCTCACCCAAAGAGCAGAAACTGACCCCGGATGGGGAGTGGAGCAAAGGCCGGCCGATCTCCCTGGCCCGGCTGTACAAACCAAATAAATTGAACTACCTGACTTCACAGGACCGCCGAATCTGTGCCGCCATAAAAAAATCGCACAATCCGGAAACCCAGGGGGTGAACTTCTACTTCGACATGGACAAAGCGCTGCCGGCGATGATCGGACATCCGAACCTCTACCTGGCAGCATCACCGATGACTCCCGTGGAATTCGTCTCCGGCGAGCCTGAGCTGTTCGTCGAGGAGCGGGGGGACAACCTGCATATCTGTTTCGCTCATCCGATCACCTCGGATAATATCAATTATTACAGTGAGACACCCACCCGGGTTAAAATCATCAGCATTAACGACAACCATCGTCGAATAGCTCAGATTACCGGCAAAGACGGCATTACGGTGCCGATGTCGGCCAGTGAGCAGGTACTGACCGCTATCGGCAATATCTCCTCGTTTATGACCGTCCACTCGGCCATCGCCGTGGACAGCGCCGATCGAAAGAGTGGCGACATTACCTTTGTCGAGGCGGATTCAACCATCTATATGCATTTAATCCCCTACGGTACCGGCTTTCGCTTGGAAATGTTCGTCAAACCTTTCGTAGAAGGCGGACATTACCTCAAACCCGGCCAGGGGGTTGAAAATATTATGGCCGAGGTAAACGGCAGACGGCTGCAGACCAAACGCAACCTGGCGCTCGAAGAAGAAAAGGCCAGGGACATTGAAGAACTCTGCCCAATCCTCGATCTGGCCATCGATATGGAGCAGGAAAACGACCGGGAGTGGCATCTCTACGACCCTGACGACTGCCTCCAGGCCCTCATGGAGCTGCAAACAATACGGGATAAGGTGGTGATCGAATGGCCGGAGGGCGAAAAGCTGTCCATTGCCCAGAAAGTCTCGCTTGACAACCTCAACCTCAAGATCAGGACCAACCGCCAGAACTGGTTCGCCATGAGCGGGCAGCTGACCCTCGACCAAGGAAAGGTGATTGAATTAAAAGAGTTGCTGGCCAGCGTCAAGAAGTCTTCGAGCCGCTTCGTAGAAATCGGTGACGGCCAGTTCATCGCCCTGACCCAGGAATTTAAAAAACGTCTTGAAGATATAAATCTTTATGCGGAAGGGCCGGACGAAGCCGGCGGCGATGAGGTCATGGTTCACCCGCTTGCCGCCCTGCAGCTGGAAAAAGTAGCCGATCTCGCCAGAACCAACGCCGATAAGGGCTGGCAGGAGCAGATCCGAAAAATCCGCAACTCTCAAGAGTTTAAACCGGCGTTGCCTTCGACACTCCAGGCGGAACTCCGTGTCTATCAGCGGGAAGGCTTTGAATGGCTGGCCCGCCTCGCCCACTGGGGCGTCGGCGGCTGCCTGGCGGATGATATGGGCCTCGGAAAAACTATACAGTCTCTGGCCATCATCCTCAAACTGGCCAGTGAAGGACCATCTCTGGTGGTAGCACCGACCTCGGTTTCGACCAACTGGCAATCGGAGGTACGTCGTTTTACGCCGACCATCAACATCAAGTTCCTCTCCGGGAAAAACCGGAAGCAGAGCGTCGAAGAGCTGGGCAGATTCGACCTGCTGATCACCACCTATACCCTCCTCCAGCAGGAAAGTGAGCTGCTCGCAACCGTCAAATGGCAGGCGGTCATTCTCGACGAAGCCCAGGCTATAAAAAACTCCACCACCAAGAGATCCCGGGCGGCAATGTCCCTGCAGGCAAAGTTTAAGCTGATCACCACAGGAACCCCAATCGAGAATCATCTCGGCGAACTGTGGAATCTCTTTCATTTCATCAATCCTGGTCTGCTCGGCAACCTCAACAGCTTCAACGAGCGTTTTGCCGTGCCCATCGAACGCTTTCAGGACCGGGAAGCCAAAATGAAGCTGAAAAAGCTTATCCGGCCGTTCATCCTGCGAAGGATCAAATCACAGGTACTGGAGGAACTGCCGTCACGAACCGAGGTCACACTGGAGGTCGAGATGGGCCCTGAAGAGGCCCATTTCTATGAGGCACTTCGCCAGAACGCCATCGATCTGCTTGAAAGTTCCAAAGACAGGAAAGGACGGCATCTGCAGATCCTGACAGAAATCATGAAACTGCGCCAGGCCTGTTGTAACCCTCGACTGCTGGAGGTGAACACCAAGGTCGAAAGCTCCAAGCTCAGGGTATTCGCTTCGGTGATCGAGGAACTGCTGTCCAGCAGGCATAAGGCCCTGGTCTTCAGCCAGTTCATCGGCCATCTCAGTATCATCCGTGAATATCTCGACAAGCAGGGTATCAGCTATCAATATCTTGACGGCGGCACCAGCACCAAACAGCGGAAAATCCGCGTCGATGCCTTTCAAGCCGGCCAGGGCGACCTGTTTTTGATCAGCCTCAAGGCGGGTGGCCTGGGTCTTAATCTCACTGCCGCCGATTATGTTATTCATATGGATCCGTGGTGGAACCCCGCCATAGAGGATCAGGCCTCCGACCGCGCGCATAGAATCGGTCAGACCCGGCCGGTCACCATCTACCGTCTGGTGTGTAAAAACACCATTGAGGAAAAGATCGTCAAACTGCACCAGGAAAAGCGCGACCTTGCCGGAAGCCTGCTCGAAGGCAGCGACATCAGCGCCAAAATGACCGCAGAAGACCTCCTCGACCTTATCAAAACCGATTGACCCAGCAGTTCAGTTGTAAACGGGTTTTTTTTGGGGGGGGATAAAACGTAAAGGAGAGTCCTACTCTGTCAGCCTGGCAAGAATGAGCCCGTAAAACGACGATTCACCCATTTCAAAATACCAGCCAAGGTGGCTGTTGCAGTGTTTACAAAGGGCAAAACGCCAGACATAACCGGCAAACCAGGAAAAATATGTGGTAGCCTCCCCGGCTCGATGACAGCCGGGTGCGGAACTGAAGCAACCCAGCTCGTAAACGATTCCCGCGGGGTTAAAAAAGGTATGGGCATGGGATCCGTGAACCGCTATCCTCTGATCCTTGCCGGTCACCGTCCTGCCGCATGCCTTGCAAAAAATAGCCTCTATGGGCAGAAGGTCTTTCTGCTCCTCTGCCTCTTTTACAGGCCGGTCGGACTGGCCATCCCCCTGCCGGTTGTCGACCCGAAAATAATAGCTGATGCTATTTGTCATCTGCACCGTAATAGTCCACAATAGCCTTAATCAATCCAGGGATAGTGTGTTCCTCCGGCTGAATGTCGACCTGCAGACCGTTATCGGTCACCGTTTTGGCGGTTATTGGTCCGATTGTGGCTATTCTGATTCCTGCCATAATCGTTTTCAGCTCGTCCTGGTTCTCCGCATCGATCATTGCCAGAAAATTACGCACGGTGGAGGAGCTTGTAAAGGTGACCATCTCCACGCCGCCGTTCTGCAGCTCTTCTCTGAGACTCTCTTTATCGCCTTTTTCAGGACAGTTCTCATATACCGGGGCGACCGTCACCTGAGCTCCTGCTCCTCTTAAGGTCTCCGGCAGTATTTCTCTTGCGTGCAGTGCCCTCGGAATGAGGATATTACGACCTTCAACTCCCTGATCGAGAAGGCCTTCCGCCAACCCCTCTCCGGTAAAAGTGCTGGGGATCAGATCCGCATTGAGTCCGTATTGCAGGAGCAGGTCCGCAGTACTCTTGCCTACCACGGCAAGATCCGGACCTTTCAGATCCCGGGCATCCATGCCCTTGGAGTAGAGTCGCTCAAAGAAATATTTCACGCCATTCAGCGAAGTGAATAGAATCCAGTGATATTCCTCGAGTCGCTCCAATTCCTCATCCAGGATGGCATAAGAATCGACGGGTTTAATATGGATAGTCGAACATTCCAGGCAGTTGGCACCATACTCCTCAAGGCCTGCCACCAGCTCACTGGCCTGCTCGCGGGTCCGGGTGACGATAATTTTTTTGCTGAACAGTGGCCGCTTTTCATACCAGTCGATTGTTTCACGCAGCTTGACCACCTCCCCGACTATTATCAGCGAGGGGGGCTTGATACCCGCATCGGTCACAACCTGGGTAATGGTCTCCAGCGTGCCGACCACCGATCGCTGGTCCGGTGTGGAAGCCCAGCGTACGACGGCTACCGGGGTCTTCGGATCACGGCCGTGCTTGATCAGCTTGGCTACGATGACCGGCAGGTTTTTAATGCCCATATAGATGATCAAGGTTCCCGCACCGGTTGACAGTTTTGCCCAGTCGATATTGGAGCTTTCCTTGGTCGGATCCTCATGGCCGGTCAAAAAGGCAACGGAGGCGGTATAATCCCGGTGGGTGATCGGGATGCCCGCGTAGGTTGCAGCAGCAGTGGCAGACGTGACTCCGGGC
>Ga0210123_1000679_pt1 | contig 20127 bp, 14 predicted proteins | sample Muzzi_PWB_D2_FD_185535 | JGI IMG/M metagenome (GOLD analysis project Ga0210123, IMG submission 185535) | Wetland microbial communities from San Francisco Bay, California, USA, that impact long-term carbon sequestration - Muzzi_PWB_D2 (SPAdes) | ecosystem: Environmental > Aquatic > Marine >... | reverse complement strand
GAGGCCTGGCCCCGCCCACAGAGGGTGAAGTACCAGAGCCAGAGCAGGGTCGAGGCGACGGTCACCAGGTACCGGGGCAGCTCGCCGTGAACGAGCTGGCGGAAGAACCCCTCGATGAGCGCCGCGAGCAGGAACAGGCAGACCGCCCCCAGCACGAGAACCGCGGCTCGGCGGCCGGCGAGGGCGAGCTCCTGGAGCCGGGAATGGCGCCCGGGAACGACCAGCGCCCGACCGAGCGCCAGCCCCGCGGCCCCGCACAGGGCCACCGCCAGCAGCTCCGTCACCCCGTGGGGCAACACCCAGGCCCAGAACTCGACCCCCAACCCCTTGTGATGGTGCAGGGCGCCCATGGCTCCGAGCAGGAGCCCGTTCGAAAACAGCAGCAGGATCACCGGAATCCCGGCGGCGAACCCGAGCCCGAAGCAGAGCATGCCGATCCGCGCGTTGTGGCTGAACAGGTAGCCGGCGAACGTCGCCAGGACGCCGGCGCCCTCCTCCTGGGGGTCGAAGCCGCCACCCTCGAGCACCTCGAGCAACTCCTCGCGCGTGCTCGCCGGACCACGCCCGTTCGCCATCGCGGGCGACACCAGCCCCTCGTAGCGATCGAGGTCGCCGAGAACCAGGGAGTAGCCGGCCCCCACGCCGAGCAGCAGGAGGAGGATCGACAGGCCGACCGCGCGGCCCATCTCGCGCACCAGGCCCGGGAACATCCGACCGAAGAACTGCGCCAGCGCATCCCGGGTGGCGAGCTTCGTACCGTAGACCTGGAGGTAGGCGCGGGCGGCCAGGCTCTCGAGATAGGTCACCAGGTTGCGGTCGAGGGAGATCGCCCGCGCCACCGACAGCGAGGACACCGCCGCGCGATAGAGAATCGGCAGCCGGTGGAGCTCGTCGGCTTCGAGGGCTTTGAGGCCGACGTCTCCCGCGCGTTCGAGGAGCGCCTCGAGCTCGCGCCAGCCCGCCTCCCGCTCGCGCCGGAACTCGTAGGACCTGAGCTCGAAGTGGCTCACGCGATCAGCTCCTTGCGCTTGATCTCGAGGTAGCGGTTGAGCACCCGCGGCTCGACCCGGGACGGCGGCAGGTCGAAGGCGGACACGCCGCGGCGCCGGAGGCGCGCCAGCACCCGTCCCCGCTCCCGCTCGAGGCCGGCCGCGACGACCGCCCGTTCCACGTCGATGAGCGACGCCGGCTCGGCCCGGGCGATTCGTTCGAGCCGGGGGTCGCGGAGCGCCACGAACATCACCAGGTGGCGCCGGGCCAGACGGGTCAGGTTCTGGGCCATCAGCTCGGCGGTGATCGAGTCCACGAAGTCCGTCAGCACTACGACCAGAGAGCGCCGGTGGAGCCGGCTGGACAGCTCGGTCAGACCGAGGGTGAAGTTGGTCTCGGCGCTGCTGTACTCGAGGCCGGAGGCCGCCGACAGGAGGCCGGGGAACCGTCCGACGCCGCCCCGGGGTGCCACGAACTTGCGGGGCCGCTCGTCGAAGGCATAGAGCCCCACCCGATCGCCCGAGCGCAGCGCGACGTAGGCGAGGACCAGACCGGTGTGGACCGCGTGGTCGAGGCGTGGAGCGAGCACCGGGCCCGCGCCGATCGGCTCCGCCATGAGGCGCCCGGTGTCCAGCGCCACCACCACCTGATGATCCCGCTCGGCGCGAAACTCCCGGCACAGGAGCCGCCGGTGCCGCGCCGACGCCTTCCAGTCGATCGACCGGTGGTCGAAGCCCGGAACGAACTCCCGCAGCGCCTCGAAATCCGTCCCGTCCCCCACGTAGCGCTCGATCTTGAGCCCCGCCAGGTAGGTGCGACGGTCAGCGAACGAGAGCGCCGCCCGGCGCACCCGTGCGATGTTCGGATGGATCTCGACCGGCCGATCGAGGGGTACCACCACGGTACGCTCCATCAGCCCCAGGGGCCCCGGCAGGCGAAGCCAGAGCCGTTCGATGACCGCGGTCCCCCGGCGCTCGGGCACGAGCGGCACCGTCGCCGTCCCGCGCAGACTTCCGGCGCCCGCATCGGCCAGCTCCACGCTCACCCCGTCCGCCGGAGCCAGGGGCGGGGTCACGTCGAGGAGGGCTGCGGCCACCCGGCCCCGCCGCCCGGAGCACCCCAGGTGCACGACGGCCTCTCCGGCCTCGCCGACCGGCAGCACGCCGGGCGCGGCGACGTCCAGGTCCAGGTCCCGGCGCCGCGGGCAGAGGACGCCGTCCACGGCCATGGCCCCGGCGGTCATCGCCACCGCGAGCAGCCAGAGGGGCCAGAGCCGCACCGCCACGATCGACGGCACCACGGCCACCAGGAGGCCGGCGGCGACCAGGGCGATGGCTCGTTTGGTGGGAGCGACGGCCACCTCACCTCCTCATCGGGGCGCGGCCACCGAGTCGAGGATCGAGCGCAGCACGCCGTCGGCGTGGGCGCCCTCGACCTCCGCTCCCGGCTCCAGGATGACCCGGTGGCGGACCGCCGGCAGGAAGAGCTCCTTGACGTCGTCGGGGATGACGAAGTCGCGGCCTCGGAGCACGGCGAGCGCCCGCGTCGCCGTGGCCAGCATGGTCGCGGCGCGGGGCGACGCGCCATGGGCCAGCGACGGGTGCTCGCGGGTGGCGCGGACCAGGTCGACCACGTACTCCACGGTCTCCTCGGCCAGGCGCACGGCCCGCATGGTCGCCCGGATCTCGCCCAGGCGTTTCCGGTCCAGCACCGGCGCCACCGGCAGGTCCTCGGGCCGGGGCGACACCGAGCGGTGGCCGTGGCGCCGAACGATCTCGAGCTCGTCGTCGCGCGACGGAAACTCCACCAGCAGCTTGAGCAGGAAGCGGTCGAGCTGGGCCTCCGGCAAGGGGTAGGTGCCCTCCTGCTCGATCGGGTTCTGGGTCGCGACCACCAGGAACGAGTCCGAGAGCGGATGGGTGACGCCGTCGATCGTCACCTGCCGTTCCTGCATCGCCTGGAGCAGTGCCGCCTGGGTCTTGGGCGGCGTGCGGTTGATCTCGTCGGCGAGCAAGAAGTCGGTGAACACCGGCCCCCGGGTGAGCCGGAACTGGTTGGTGCGGAAGTCGAACAGGTTGGTGCCGAGGAGGTCCCCCGGCAGCAGATCGGGCGTGAACTGGATGCGGTTGAACTCGAGCCCCAGGCTCACCGAAAAGCACCGGGCCAGCAGAGTCTTGGCCGTGCCCGGAGGCCCTTCGAGCAACACGTGGCCTTCGGCCAACAAGGCCGTCAGCAGGCCGTCGACGATCCCGTCCTGCCCCACCACCACCCGTGCCAGCTCCCGGCGGATCGACTCCACCGCACCCCGTACGTCATCGAGCTCCATCGAGTACCTCCTCGCACCAGCGATGCAGCCGGCGCGCGAGAATGAACGCGTCCCCCCGCTCGCGCTCCGCGGTCGCTCCGTCGCCGAGCCGCCGGCCGAGCGCCGCCACGCGGCGAGCGATGTCTTCGAGATCTTCCCCGACCCCCCGTTGCCGGGCGGCGGCGGAGAGCCGTGTAATCCGATCCCTGCGCCCCTCCCCCACTCCTACGCCCAACGCCTCGCCGGCGCGGTCGACCACCGCCTCCAGATACCCGTGCAAGGTCACTCCGTGGTGACCGCCCATGTCGAGCAGCCGCGCCGTGTTCTCGAGCAGCGTCGCCGTGCCCCCGGGAATGCGAGGCGGCAGAGGCAACGGACTGCCGAAGCGGCGCACCGCCGACCAGATCGCGACGATCGCGAGCAGCGCCACCTGCAAGGTGAAAAGCGAGAGCGGAAACGCCAGCAGCTCCCGCGCCACCGACGGCGCCCGCTCGAAGCCGTGGAGCGTCTCGTCGATCACCCAGACCGCCGGCGCCGGACCGCCGGCCGTCGGCTCGAGGAACAGCCGCCGGGCCACCAGTGCGTTGTCCCCCCGGCCGATGCCGTGGTTGTTGAGCAGGTCCGGATCGGTCACCAGCGTGAGCCGGCGTTCCCGGTCTCGGAGCACCACGCTCCCCAGGTCGCCGAAGAGCTCCGGCTCCATGTCGCTCCCTTCCAGCGGCAGGGTTTGGGGCTCGACCAGCGCCACACGGGCGCCCTCGGCCAGAGGTCCCTCCCAGTGCTGGCGGGCGAGCCCGCGCACCGATCGTCGGGGCGTCGTGTGCACGTCCGAAGCGTCCTCTCCATCCACCGCCTCCTCGCCGGCCACTCCGGTGACCACCGCCACGAGCCCGGCGAGCCGCCCGACCGTCACGGGATCGACCCTGGCCACCCGCGACGGCTCCCAGGCGTCGACCTGCCAGGAGCGCTCCGGCAGCACGACGAGCACCGGAGCCCCCCGGTCGAGAGCACCCTCGACGAGCTGCCGCACGTCCTCCGCGAGGTCGGGGTCGGTCGGCGGCTCGAGCAGCACCAGGCCCGCTTGCGGACCGACCGAGGCGAGGGGCTGGTAGCGCGTCGCCACGACCGTCGCCCCCGCCTGCTCGAGGAACGCCGCCAGCGCGTGGTAGCCGAGGGCGGAGCGGCTGAAGCTGTCGGCGCCGGCCGACCGGGCCGGCCCCTCACCGGCGCCGAACACGGAAAAGAACAGGGTGGCGCCGAGCGCCACCGCGGCGGCCGTCACCAGAAGCGCACCACGCCGTGACAGCAGGTCCGTGCCCGCCGTCCAGAGACCCGGCCGGCTCACGGGCTCTCCTCCAGGGCTCCATAGGCGCGGCGGCAGCGTTCGTACTCCTCCGCGTCGACCTCCGTACCGCCGAACAACGAGCGTTCGACCGCCTCGACGAGCCTCCCTAGCGGCGGGCCCTCTCCGGGTGCCAGAGCCCCCGACCTCAAGATCTCCCGACTGGTCGCGCTGTCGGCGAACGACCGGCCCCGGCCCTCGGACAGTCTCACGAGCGCCCGGATCAACAGCACGTGCACGGCCTCCCCGAACCGGCCCTCCGCCGCCAACCGGTCCACTTCGGGCAGCTCCGCCCACCCGGCCAGCCGATCGCCGGCTTCCCCTCCGGCCCCGCCGGGTCCCTTTCGGCCACGCTCGGTCTCCGACGCCACCCAGCGCCGCTCCCAGACGCCGCGCACGAGCGCCCCCACCAGCAAGACGATGACGATCCCCAGAGCCAGCCAGGCGAGCAGCTCGAGCACGGCCGCGGTCCCGGCGGGCACGGGGATGGGTCGCGGTCCCCTCCTCGCCCTGTCGCCGGGTCGCCACACGAGCCGCCCGGACTCCGCCTCGGCGCCGGGGAGATCGGTCTGGTACTCGGATCGCGACAGGACGCCGTCGATCAGCGCGCGGGTGGCCTCGGCGTCACCGCTCGAACCGGCCCCCTGCTCGCCCTGGGCGAGAGCCCCGCCGGCCGCGGACAACAGCAGGGCCAGCACGGCGAGCGGCCCGATGACGACGTAGAAACGAGTCATGAGCTAAGCCGGGCTCAGTCGAAGACCGTGGCCAGCTCCTCGAGCTCGATGCCGTCCCGCAGCCTGCGGAGCTCGAAGTAGACGACGCCCGCCACCACCGCGTGGAGCGTGCTCAAGAACGCCTGGACGACGAGCGAAAAGACCTCTGTCCCGATCACTCCCATCGATAGCGTCGCCCCAAGCAGCTCGCTCCCTTTGCCGAGCACGAGGCCGAGAATGCCGAGCCCCAGGACGATGAAGAAGATCTGCAGACGATTGCCGTCGGTCAGATACCAGCTCCTCGAGAAGGCGTTGCCGACCCCGTCGCGCTCGACGACCAGGCAAGGGATCGCTACGAAGAGCCCCGTCTGAATGATCAGCCCGGGGATGATGCAGGCGATGAGCCCGAGGGAGGAGAGCACCGCGACGGCGACCGACGCCACGATGACGCTCAACCAGATGGAGCCGAGGCCGTACCAGCAGTCCGCGAACCGAACGTCTTCGCCCCGCAGATGGAGAAACACGCCGCGGACGACCGCGGCCGTCGCCAGGGGCGACAGGAGGAGCAGCGGCAGTACCCCGAGCAGGAAAAGGACAAAAAAGACCGTGGTCGGGTCCTCGGCCTCCACGACCGAGAAGGCAGCGAACGCCAAGACGAGTGGCAGGTAGATGGCCAGCACGCTGCCGAAGAACGGCCCGAACCGCGCTGAGAGCGCCTTGAAGCTCGTTGGAAAGACCTGACCCGTTTCGATCTGCGGTACCATCCCCACCTCCTCCTTCGGCGGCACGCGCGCACCCGGCGCCCCGCCGCGCTCTCGTTCGACCGTGACTCCATCTGTCCGTGGCCTCGGGACCCGAAACGTTACCAACTCGAGCGGGGGCCGCCAACAGGCGCCCCGGTGTACCGCCGGCGCCAGGTCGCCCCGGCTCCGCGTCCGGTCCACGACGCGCGCTCATCGGCTATCATCCGGCCGGCCCCGCGAACCGGCAGGGGCCTTGCGACATCGCTCAGCCACTGCTAGAATCGGTATCGAAGCGTAAATGACCCGATACGACGCATCCTCCCTCGAAGTCCTCAAGGGCCTGGAGCCGGTTCGCCGGCGGCCGGGCATGTACACCCAGACCGAGCGCCCGAACCATCTGGTGCTCGAGGTGGTCGACAACTCTGTCGACGAGGCGATCGCCGGCTACGCCAGGTCGATCCGGGTGACCCTCCACGCCGACGGCTCGGTGTCGGTCGAGGACGACGGCCGGGGCATGCCGGTCGACCGCCACAAGGAGGAGAAGGTCTCCGGCGTCGAGGTGATCCTCACCCGGCTCCACGCCGGCGCCAAGTTCTCCCACAAGAACTACCGCTTCTCGGGCGGCCTCCACGGTGTCGGCGTGTCGGTGGTCAACGCCCTCTCGGAGACGCTCGAGGTGGAGGTCAAGCGGGACGGCAAGCGCTACCGCATGACGTTTGCCGGCGGCGCCAAGACCTCGGAGCTCCAGGAGGTCGGGAGCGTCGGCCTGCGCAACACCGGCACCAGCATCCACTTCTGGCCCGACGCTCAGTACTTCGACACGACGAAGGTCAGCGTGCCCCGGTTGAAGCACGCGCTCCGCGCCAAGGCGGTGCTCTGCTCCGGGCTCTCGATCAAGTTCACGGACGAGGCGAACCCGGACAACGACACCGAGTGGCTCTACGAAGACGGCCTCGCCGACTATCTGCTCGACGAGCTCGGCGAGGCGGACCTCGTGCCGCCCGAGCCGTTCGTCGCCGAGCACTCGGGCGAGGAGCGGGAGGCCGAGTGGGCCCTCGCATGGGTGACCGACGGCGAGGACCCCGAGCACTCTGCCCCGCCCCCCCAGCCGGTCCAGGAGAGCTACGTCAACCTCATCCCGACGCCCCAGGGGGGCACCCACGTCAACGGCTTCCGGAGCGGCCTCACCGAGGCGATCCGCGAGTTCTGCGACTTCCACGACCTGCTTCCTCGAGGCATCCGGCTCTCCCCGGACGACGTCTGGGCCCGCTGCACGTTCATCCTCTCGGTGCGCATCAAGGAGCCCCAGTTCTCCGGCCAGACCAAGGAGCGCCTGTCGAACCGGGACGCCGCGACGTTCGTCTCGGCGGCGATCAAGGACACCTTCAGCCTCTGGCTCAACCAGCACAAGGGAACCGGCGAGGCGATCGCGCGCCTGGCGATCGACAGCGCCCAGGCCCGGGCGCGGGCGTCGAAGCGGGTCAAGAGGAAGCGGGTGACCTCCGGCCCGGCGCTCCCCGGCAAGCTCGCCGACTGCACCAGCCAGGACCTGGGAGAGACCGAGCTCTTCCTGGTGGAGGGCGACTCGGCCGGCGGCTCCGCCAAGCAGGCCCGCGACCGGGAGTACCAGGCGATCCTCCCCTTGCGCGGCAAGATCCTGAACACCTGGGAGGTCGACTCGGCCGAGGTGCTGGGCTCCCAGGAGGTCCACGACATCGCCGTCGCCCTCGGCGTCGACCCGGGGTCGGAGGACCTCTCGGGCCTGCGCTACGGCAAGCTCTGCATCCTCGCCGACGCCGACTCGGACGGCGCCCACATCGCGAGCCTCTTGTGTGCGCTCTTCGTCCGCCACTTCCCGGCCCTGGTGCGCCAGGGGCGGGTGTTCGTGGCCATGCCGCCCCTCTACCGGATCGACATCGGCAAGGAGATCCACTACGCCCTGGACGACCCCGAGCGCGAGCGCATCCTGGAGAGCGTCGGCGCCGAGGAGGGCCGCTCCGCCCAGGGCAAGAAGATCAGCGTCCAGCGCTTCAAGGGCCTGGGCGAGATGAACCCCTCTCAGCTCCGGGAGACCACCATGGACCGCGACACCCGCCGGCTGGTCCAGCTCGTCATGGACGGCGAGACGACGGGCGAAGCCGGCGGTGAGGCTGCCGGGGAGATCGCCGGGGCCGGCCGCGAGCGGACCGAGGCGATCTTCGACATGCTGCTGGCCAAGAAGCGCTCGGGCGACCGGCGCCGCTGGCTGACCGAGAAGGGCAACCTGGCCGCTCTCGAGTAGATCGAGTAGCCGGAGTAGGCACCCATGACCGACCAGAGCACCCTCGATTTCCACCACCAGGAGCTGGAGCGGCGCGCGATCGCCGACTTTACGGAGAAGGCCTACCTGGACTACTCCATGTACGTGGTCCTGGACCGGGCTCTCCCCCACCTGGCGGACGGCCTGAAGCCGGTCCAGCGGCGGATCGTCTTCGCCATGAGCGAGCTCGGCCTCTCCGCCGTGGCCAAGCACAAGAAGTCCGCCCGCACGGTGGGCGACGTGCTCGGCAAGTACCACCCCCACGGCGACAGCGCCTGCTACGAGGCGATGGTGCTGATGGCCCAGCCGTTCAGCTTCCGCTACCCGCTGATCGAGGGCCAGGGCAACTGGGGATCTCCGGACGACCCGAAGTCGTTCGCCGCCATGCGCTACACCGAGGCGCGGCTCACCCGCTTCGCCCGGGTGCTCCTCTCGGAGGTGGACCGGTCCGAGGGCGGCACCACCGACTGGGTGCCCAACTTCGACGGCACGCTCTCGGAGCCGAAGCTCCTGCCCGCCCGGCTGCCCCACGTGCTCCTGAACGGTGCCTCCGGCATCGCCGTCGGCATGGCGACCGACATCCCGCCCCACAACGCCCGCGAGGTGACCGCCGCCGCCATCCACCTGCTGGAGCACCCGAAGGCGACCGTCGAAGAGCTCGCCGCGCACCTTCCCGGGCCCGACTACCCGACCGAGGCGCGGATCATCACCCCCCGGAACGAGCTCCTGAAGCTCTACGAGACCGGCTCGGGGTCCGTTCGCATGAGGGCCCGCTGGGCCCGCGAGGGCTCGCGCATCGTGGTCGACGCGCTGCCCTACCAGGTGTCGGGCTCGAAGCTCCTGGAGCAGATCGCCGCGCAGATGCAGGCCAAGAAGCTCCCCTGGGTCGAGGACCTGCGGGACGAGTCGGACCACCACCACCCGACGCGCCTGGTGATCGAGATGCGCTCGAACCGGGTCGACTCCGAGCGGCTGATGGCCCACCTCTTCGCCACCACCGACCTCGAGAAGTCCTACCGGGTGAACATGAACGCCATCGGCCTCGACGGCCGGCCGCGCCTGTTCGACTTGAAGACCCTCCTGTCCGAGTGGCTCACCTTCCGCACCGAGACCGTCCGCCGTCGGCTCCAGGCCCGCCTCGACAAGGTGCTCGACCGGCTCCACGTGCTCGAGGGCTACCTCACCGCCTACCTCAACATCGACGAGGTGATCCACATCATCCGCACGGAGGAGGATCCGAAGGCGGTGCTGATGGAGCGCTTCGACCTCTCGGACCGCCAGGCCGAGGCGATTTTGGAGCTCAAGCTCCGCCACCTGGCGAAGCTCGAGGAGATCAAGATCCGGGGCGAGCAGGACGAGCTTCTCGAGGAGCGCCAGGCCCTCCAGGAGATCCTCGGGTCCGAGAAGAAGCTGAAGACGAAGGTGGCCGACGAGCTCCGGGCCGACTCCGAAGAGTACGGCGACGAGCGCCGCTCACCACTGGTCGGCGAGGACGAGCTCGAGGAGCTGGTGGAGGCCGACGCCTTCGAGGAGGCCGACCTCCTGCCCACCGAGCCGGTGACGGTGATCCTCTCCGAGCGAGGCTGGGTGCGAGCCGCCAAGGGGCACGACATGGACCCGCGGAGCCTCTCCTACAAGTCGGGCGACGCCTACCTGGACGCGGCCCGGGGCAAGACCAACCAGCCGGCAATCTTCATCGACTCGACCGGCCGGAGCTACTCCGTGCCGGCCCACACCCTGCCCTCGGCCCGGGGCCACGGAGAGCCGCTGTCGTCGAGCGTCAACCCGCCGCCCGACTCGCGTTTCGTAGGCGCTGCGATCGGCGAGCCGGACGGGCTGATCCTCCTCGCCAGCAGCCACGGCTACGGCTTCGTCGCCCACCTGGGGGACCTCCACACCAGGCAGCGCAGCGGCAAAGCCGTGGTCACCGTGCCCCAGGGCGCCGACGTCATGCCTCCCCGGCGGGTCCAGAACCTGGACGAGGAGATCCTCGTCGCCATCACCAGCGAGGGCTACCTCCTCGCCTTCCCGGTCCGGGACCTGCCCCAGCTCTCCAAGGGCAAGGGGAACAAGATCATCAACATCCCCAAGAAGCGGTTGAAGGACGGCTCCGAGACGCTGGCCTACCTCGAGCTCGCCATGCCGGGCGAGACCGTGCGCATCCACTCGGGCCGCCAGTACCTCAACTTGAGGCCCGCGGACCTCGAGCACTTCATGGGCAACCGGGCGCTCCGGGGCTCCCGGCTCCCCCGCGGCTACAGGAACGTCGACAGCGTCGAGATCGGACCGGAGGACTGAGGCGTGGACCTCGTCGAGATCACCGACCGCGGGGTCCCCGCGCGGCCGATCGCCGATCTGCCGAAGCAGGCCACCGAGATCCTCGGGTTCTCCGCCCAGAAGTACGGCGAAACCGGCTACGAGCCCCCCTGGATCTGGTACCTGGCGATCGAGGACGACACCTGCGTCGGAACCTGCGCGTTCAAGACACCCCCCAGAGGCCAGGAAGTGGAGATCGCCTACTTCACCTTCCCGCCCCACGAAGGGCGCGGCATCGCGACCCGCATGGCGGAGCGGCTGATCGCCATCGCCCGGGAAGAGGCGCCGGGCCTGGTCGTGACCGCGCAGACCCTCCGCGAGAAGAACGCCTCGACCCGCATCCTCACCAAGCTCGGCTTCGAGCTCCGAGGCGAGGTCGACCACCCCGAAGACGGCCTCGTCTGGGAGTGGGAGCTTCCGGCCTAGAGTTACCACGGAGCCCCCAACTCCTTTCCACCGAGAAACGACCCCACGCGTGGGGTGCCTCGTCATCCGATAATTGAACAGTTCAGGCCATAGAATGTACAGCCTGTACGAAGACTGAACAGGCCATGGCCGGGGTCGCCTACCCCCCGGCCCCCTCCTCCCGCCCGACCGTCTCGGTCACCCGCCGCCCCACCACCCAGGCGGCGACCAGCGCCAGGGCGCCCCCCACCACGAACGGGATCTCGAACCCGACGACGCCGAGGAACCCGGCCAGGAGCGGCCCCACCGCGATGCCGAGGCCGAACCCAAGGGTCAGGACGCTCATCTGGCGCCCTTCGCCGCCGGCCCGGGCCAGATCACCGGCCAGGGCGAAGGCGGGAGCCGCGATGGCGGCCGAGGCGAGGCCCTGGACCAGGCGCACCAACGTGAGCTGGAGGGTGGAGGTAGTGAGACCGATACCGACCGTCGCCGGGGCGAGCAGCACGAGACCGGCCATGACCAGCGGCTTCCTTCCGATGTGATCCGACAGGCGCCCGAGCGGAACCTGAAACAGGACCCTGGTGACGGTCAGCGCGCTGAACGCGACGCCGAACCCGAGCGCGGTCTGGTCGAGCCGGGCGTTGAGCTCGTTCTCGAGCGCCGACATCATGACGATCGCCGCGGCCATGACGAAGGTGGCGAAACCCAGTCCCACGAGCCCGGCATCGTAGAGGGAACGGTCGAATAGCTTGAAGGTGCGCGGCCCGCCGATGTCGGCCTTGGCCGGCTCGTCGACCCAGAGCTGGACCGCCACCACCCCGACCACCACCAGGGCGGCACCGACCCAGAACACGGCGTCGAACCCGTAGCGCACGTGGAGCCAACCGCCGAGGAGCGGGCCGATCGAGAAACCGACCATGCGGAACGTGGTGAAGACCCCCATCGCCCCGCCCCGCACCCGGCTCACGGTCACGGACTTGAGGATCGCGAGCGAGGCCGGCAGCGTGAACGCGAAGCCGGCCCCCTGAAGGGTGCGCAGAAGCACCAGCGACGGGTAGCTCTCCACCCACAAGAACCCGACGGTACACAGAGCCATCAGCACCAGCCCGGCCTGGACCCACGCCTTCCAGTGGCCGAAGCGGTCGGCGAGCGCCCCGGCAAGCGGCTGGGTCGCCGAGTTGACGATCCCGAAGAGGGAGATCAACACACCCACCAGCACCGAGTCCGGAACCGACAGCCGCCGCGGCAGCTCCGCCACATAGATCGGCAGAATCACGATCAGGATCGAATTGCCCACCCCGTCCGCCATCCGCGCGATCGACAGGGCGAGCACCGTGCGGTCGGCACCCAGGTGATGTTCGAGCCAGGAGAGCATGTAGGGGAACGAACGTGCCGTGGGCGTCGCCGTCAGCCGACTCTACCGCCTCGGAGAGCCGGGGTGCGAGTGCTCGATGGCCGCGACCCGGTCCGTCACCGGACCACGGTCACGCTCACGTCCTCTACCATCCACCGATCGTCCGGGGGCAGTGGCAACCGGGACTGGGGCGGGATCCCGTAGCCCGCTCCGAGGACCGGCAACTCGAAGGCTTCCGCATCGATCCGATCGACCGTCGCCAGAACCTTGAGCCGGCTCACGGCCTTCGACAGGTCATCCGGAAGCCAAGCCTTCAGGGAGACCGGATGCTCCTGGCCCGGCTCGATCACCGCAAATTCCCTCTGGTCCTTCTTCGGGTGGACGCGCTCGATCGCCCAGTCGGGCCGTACGTCCAACACCACGAGGTTGAGCACCTGGTCCGACCCGTTCCTGACCAGCAGGCAGACGATCTCGCCGCTTCGAGCACAGTTTCCTTCGATCGGCAGCCTGAGGGCCGGATCGTGCCAATCCTCCTCGCGCTTCAGCTTGAAGAGATCGAAGCTCAGACTACCGGCGAGCGGCGAGGCGGGCGGCGTCGCAAGGTCCCGGATCTCGGCGAACCGCACGCGGTGATCGACGTAGCGGGAGACCTCCCCTTCGGTTCTACCAGACGTAGCGCTGGGCCTCGACGGCCGGCGGCCCGCCCCGAGGAAGCCCAGCTCGCCATCCCCTTCGAAGATCGGCATCTGGGTCTTCCACGAGGCAAGCACCCGCTCGCTCACCAGGTGCTGAAGGTTCGCGTAGGAGATCTCCTCTCCACGCTCCTCGAGCACTTCCAGGAGACAGTGGGTGAACGCTCCGGAGACGCCGACCGATCCGAGATCCTCTTCCCGGGCGAGCTCGGGTCCGCGACAAGCGGCCAGGAGCACGCAACCCTCCGGCTGCGGAAACCACCCGCTTCTCGCCGCAAACTGACGAAATCCGGGGCGCCAGGTGGCGCGTTCGGCCTCGGCCATCCGACCGTAGAGCTCGTCCCAGGAACCGACGGCGCTCTCTCGCGGCCCCCAGAACCCCGTCCGGAGCCCCAGCCCGCGAAACCGGACACGACCCCTGCGGCTGCCCCGAAGTGCGCTTCCGGAATGGCAGGAGTCGAGAATCACGGTCACGTACGCGCCGGTGGCGGACAGCTTCGAGAGGAGGCCGTACATCTCCACGTCCCGCAGAACCCCGCCGTCCGGGTCAGCCCCGTCGAGTGGGACGATCGACTCGTCGATCCGTCGCCGCCCCGTGATCGGAGGGACGCTGGGCACTCGAGCGCCATGGCCGGAGAACTGGATCAGGACTTGATCGCCCTCCCCGACCCGGTCGGTCAGCGTCTGGATCTCCCGGACGATGTTGCCGTAGGTCGGCAGGAGCTCCGGAGGGGGCATCTCGATCCGGGAGAAGAGACCCGGCGAGATCAGCGTGCGGATTCCCCGGCAGGCCACTCGGAGTGGTCCCTCCCGTAGATAGCGCACGATGCGCATGGTGTCGTTGACGGCACCTTCCAGATCATCGAATCGAAGACGGTCGGGACCACGATTCGGCTCGTAGTGATCCACTCCGATCAGCAACGCATGCAGATCGCTCATTCCGACTCCTCTCGGCCCTCACCGGCCACCCGCGAGGCGCCCGAATCAACGATGCTGAACGGATAGGTCGCGATGCTCGCGCGGCTCCCGGCCTCGAGGCCGTAGAGCTCCAGCCGGTACGCGCCCGGCGGCACCGCATCCCGGGACAGCTCGAGGGTGAAGTCCCCGGACCAGCTTCGGAGCACCGGCAAGCCGGTCTGGACAAGCCGGCCGCGCTCGGTCACGAGGTCCGCTTCGTAGGCCCCATCTCCCTCGACCCGGGGATCGACGAGCACGAAGACCAGCCTCCGCGCTGCCGGTGACGGCGACACCCCCTGGCCTGCGCCCCGGGTCGTCGTCTCCGCCGAACCGAGATCGGCGACGACCTCGAGATCGCCTCCCGAGATCCGCGGGCCAACGAGCTCGCCCCGGAGCTTGACGCCCCAGAGGCCGAGACCCACCGCCATCGCCGCGAGCAGGGCCACCGCCGGCAGGAGCACCTGATGGCGTTGCCACAACGGCCTCGACCAGCGGGCAAGCTCCCGCTCGAGCCCCCGCCAGCGCTCCTCCACGTCCGCCGGCGAGAGGCGATGTCTCTCGCTCGGCGGCACGAGGCTGGGGAAGGCGGCGAAGTCGAGGATCGCCCGCGAGCACTCTTCGCAGGCGACCAGATGCTCCTGGACAGAGTCGGCCACCGCCGGCGGCAGCCTGCGCTCGTGGTACCCGAAGAGCTGGTCGGGCGACGGATGCTCCCCGGCCACGGCGACGCCCTGACCTGACCGTCCACCGCTCGGGTCCGCCGGTTCTCTCGTATCGAGTGCTCTGGGTCGATCGTCGGTCATGCTCCCCTTCCATCCCCGTCGCTCCACTCCATCACGCCCTCTCCGTCGAAGTAGTCCCGGAGCTCTTCCTTGAGCCGTTGCCGCGCCTGAAAGAGCTGGGTCTTCACGGTCTCCACGGAGACCTGCATGATGGTGGCGATGGCACGATACTCCAGACCCCGATCGAGCCGTAAAGTTACGCAGCGGCGCATCCGCGCGGGCAGAGTTGCGATCGCGTTCCACAGCAAACGCTTGCGCTCCAGCTCCAGAGCCCGCGCCTGGGGGCTCGGCAGCTTGCCGCTCTCGTCGAGCCGCTCCGCCCACGGCGCCGCGCGCCCATGTTCGACGGCCTCTTCGAGCGAGACGGTCGGCGCATCCCTCTTGGCAGCACGCTTCGAACGCACCTCGTTCTTCCACACGTTCGAAGCGATCCGCATCAGCCAGGTCTCGAGCTTCGCCTCCCCTCGGAACCTCCGGATTCCGCCCACCGCCCTGAGGAACGTATCCTGGGTCAGGTCGCGGCACTCCTCGGGAGAGAAGCCCCGGTTGGCGAAGAAGTAGGTGATCGAGGGACCATACGTCTTGAATACGCATTCCAGACTCTCCATGCCATCGCATACCGCCCTGATGTCGCCCAGCCTTGCGTCGAGAACAACCACGTTCGACCCTCCCCGGCCCGCGGATCGGACCGCAGTGACGTCGGTTCTTCGGTATGTTCCGACCAGGAGTGAGCCGACCGCGATCTTGACGTCCCGCTCAGAGGCTCTCTGAACGAGACCCCGACACCTGAGCCCTCCCTCGGGAGGAGTCCCCTGCCTCCACGAGCTCGCCGGCACGCGGCGCTCCCCCGGGAGCCCGGTCCGGAAAGCCCGGCAGAGTCCGCGACCGCAAAAGCGACCGGATCAACCCCCGACCCAGAGCAGCGGGTTCTGAACCGGTCTTCGCGCTGCTGGCGGCGTCGTTCCTCCTCGACGCAGCGTGGCTCCGCCCGCGTCGGAACGTCTTGCCAACAACGCGAAAACTTCTTCAGGAACGCGTCACATGGATTTTCGGAATTCGCTAAGAGCCTGCAATCAAATAGTCCGGCCGCCCGCCGAACCACTGCTCGAGCGCGGCCATGCCGGCCAGCACCAGGTCCTCGCGCCAGGGCCGGGCGACAACCTGGACGCCCACGGGCAGGCCGGCGCTCCCCTGCTCTACCTGGCGGGCGGTCTTCTCCACCAGATCCCGGCTCGTAGGACGGTCGCACTCCTCGCCCTCGCCCACCCGGCTGGCGGCGACCACTCCGGCGGGCAGACCGAGAAGGTTGTAGAGGATCGAGTAGCTCGAGACGCCGGTCAGGTAGTAGCTGGCGCCGTGGGTGAGCGCCGGATGGGCGCTCGGCGGGCAGAGGAGCAGGTCGTAGGGGCGCTTCGCCGGGTGGCACCCATGGCACCACCCGAGGCCGGCGAGAAACTCGCCGCGGTAGGTGTCGAGCGCGTCCACCAGCCGCCAGAGCGAGGCGGCGGAGCGTGCCCCGAGGGAGCGGAGGCGCTCGGCCATCCGCCGCTGGCCACCGAGGGCCAGAACGGCGGCAAGGGAGCCCCGGACCACCGCCGGGAGCCCGGCCAGGCGGCCCAGGTCCTTCACCCGGCGATCGTGCCGGCCTTCGCTCCGGAGGAGATCTCGCGCCCAGGCGGCGCCGTCCGCGCTCAGCAGGCCAAAGTAGAGGTCCATGGCCCGCCGCACCTCCGGCGGTCGCCACGGCTCCACCACCGCGCCCCGTTCCTCGAGCGCCCGCGCCGCCTCCTCGACCACCCGCCGGAGCGCCGGCGCGGGCCGCAGGTAGCCGTCGTCCGCGTACCAGGCGACCCGCAGACCGTCGAGCCGCACCGCCCCCGGGTCCCCCAGGGGCACGCGGGGAAACAGCGGATCGACCGACCGGTGGCCACCGGAGAGGAGCACCTCCATGGCCAGCGTCAGGTCCTCGACCCGCCGGGCGAGCGGCCCCGCGATGTCGAGGATCGCCCGTTGCCCCGGGAAGAGCTCGATGTCGAAGGTGCGGGCGACCGTCAAGCGTCCGGAGGTCGGCTTGAGCCCATGGATGCCACAGACGTGGGCCGGGATGCGGATGCTCCCCCCGAGGTCGGTACCGAGACCGAGCGGCGATCCACCGGCCGCGATGATCGCCCCCTCGCCGCCGCTCGAGCCTCCCGGCGAGCGGTCGTCCCGCCCCGGGTGGAGGGTGCGCCCGTAGAGGGGGTTGTCCGCCTCCAGGTAGAGCAGGAGCTCGGGCACGTTGGTCTTGCCCAGGACGATCGCTCCCGCCTCCCGGAGCAGTGCGACTAGCCTGCACTATTCATGAGGCGCCGTAGCGAGAGCCGCAAGTGGGTGTGAGATCAGGGCGCACACAGCGATGCGCGACGCAGGCGTACTGGACAGTACGTTGAGGAGCAAAGAGCGAGTACGCCCTGAGATTGCATCCAATTGCGGCTCGCAGTAGGTGACTTATGAATAGTCCAGGCTAGGGGTGCGTCCCGCTCCGCCCGGTGGTGCCGCCGCGCCGGCAGGCCCCCGGTGCTCGGCGTCCCGGCCATGTGGAGCGACTCTTTGATCGTGATCGGAACGCCGTGGAGGGGCCCCGGAGCCGGCCCGTCGCCCCGGCGGGCCCCGGCGAGGCGCTCGTCGGCCTCGGTGGCCTCCCGCCGTGCCTCGTCGAAGCGCGGCACGACCATGGCGTTCAACCGCGGATCGACCTCTTCGATGCGGGCGATGTGGGCGGCGACGGCATCTGAAGAGGAGAGCTCGCCGGCCGCGATCGAGCGCGCCAGCTCGGCGGCTCCACGCCGGGTGATCTCGGAACGCTCAGCCACGCTGCCCCCTTCGGTGACGGTCTACTCGGAGAAAAGCCGCCCGGCGACCTCGCGGATGCGGTCCCACGCGTCGCGCACGTGGCGCTCCTCGGTCCAGGTCTGGCCGATCGACATGCGCAGCACGTAGCGATCGCCGAGCCGGGTGTGGGTCAGGTAGAGCGCGCCCGTGGCGTTCAGCCGCTCGAGCAGGCGCTCGTTGTCCTCGTCGCCACCGCACAGGCGGAAGCAGACCAGGTTGAGCGACCGCGGCACGGCGAGCTCGAAGCGCTCGTCCTCCTCGACCCAGGCGGCGAAGCGCTCCGCCAGCTCCAGGTGGCGGCGGACGTGATGGCGGATGCCGTCCAGACCGTACCAGCGCAGCACGAACCAGAGCTTGAGCGATCGGAACCGCCGCCCGAGGGGGATTTGCCAGTCCCGGTAGTCGACCACCTTGCCCGATTCGGTGGCGGTGTTCCTGAGGTACTCGGGCAGCACCGAGAGCGCCCGCACCAGGACCCTCCGGTCCCGGACCCAGAAGCAGTCGCAGTCGAAGGCGGTGAACATCCACTTGTGGGGGTTGAAGCAGTAGCTGTCGACCCGCTCCAGCCCCCCGTGGATCGAGCGCATCTCCGGGCAGATGGCCGCGGTACCGGCCATCGCCGCGTCGACGTGGAGCCAGGGCCGGTGCTCCTCGGGCAGCCTGGCCAACACGTCGGCGATCTCGGCGATCGGGTCGATCGCCAGGGACGACGTGGTGCCGACGGTGGCGCTGACGAACGCCGGCACCCGACCCGCCGCCAGATCCTCCTCGATGGCGGCGACCAGCGCGTCCGGTCGCATGCGGAACTGGTCGTCGGTCTCGATCAGGCGCATGCTGGCCGTGCCGAGGCCGGCGATCCGCACCGCCTTCTCGACCGAGGAGTGGGCCTGGGTCGAAGTGTAGACGGCCAGGTTCGCGGGCGTCCCTTCGGTCGTCGCCGCGAAGCCGGTCGCGCGCTCGCGCGCCGCGAGCAGGGCGCAGAGCGTGGCGCTCGACGCCGAGTCCTGGATCACGCCCCCGCCCCCGGCGGTCGAGAGAAACGCCTCCGGCAGACCGAGGGCCGGCACCAGCCAGTCGAGGACGTGGGTCTCGAGCTCGGTGCACGCCGGGCTCGTCGACCAGAGCATCCCCTGGACCCCGAGGCCGGTCGACACCAGGTCGCCGAGCACCGAAGGCAACGAGGCGTTCGACGGGAAGTAGGCGAAGAAGCTCGGCGACTGCCAGTGGGTGATCCCGGGCAGAATGATCCGGTCCAGGTCCTCGATCACCCGCTCGAACGGCTCCCCCGCCTCGGGCGCCGCGTCCGGCAGCTTCGAACGGATCTCCCCCGGCGCCACCTGGGAGTGGACCGGCAGCTCCTCGACCCGCTCCCGAAAATCGGCGATCCAGTCCACGAGCTCCTTGCCCCAGCGGCGGAACTCATCCGGCGTCATGTGATACCCGTCGCTCATTGCCACTCCACGGTCGCAGGCGGCTTGGACGTGACGTCCCAGAGCACCAGGTCGATCCGATCGCTGAAGCCCGCCTCGATCTCGGCGCTCAGGCGCTCGACGACGTCGAGCGGCACCTCTGCGCCGACCCGCGCCGGGCGTCCGGTCATGAAGTCGTCGGTGACGAAGGTGCGCACCGCCACCGAGTAGGCTCCGCCCCGGCCGATCGGCAGCAGCACCGCGAAGGCCTGGCTGATCGTCGAGAGCGTCAGGTGCCGGGTGACGATGGCGTCGAGCTCGCGCAGCAGGTCGACGGTCTCTTCGGTGATGTAGGTCGGGTGATGGTCGATCCCCGGCGGGACCTCCCGATGGTTGAGCAGATAGCCGGTCCGGTTCACGTAGTCGAAGCGGTTGGCCAGCCGGTTGCCGAGACGGCCGAGACCCTCCCAGTCGGTGTCCTCCAGGCTCCCGCCGTGGGGGCCGGCCGCCAGCGCCAGGAAGCGGTAGCTGCGCTGATCTCCCTGCACCCCGACGGTCTTGACCGGCACCACGGTGCCGCCGTACGCGCTGCTCCAGTCGTGCACGGCCTCGGCCACCGCCCGGGCCTGGTCGACGGTCGGCCCGCCCGAGCCGTGGTCGGCGATCAGGCGCACCGCGAGGCCAGGTCCCGGGAAGGGCTGCCGGGCCGCGATCTCCTCCGGCAGGCCGAGCATCCGGGCCACCTGGCGTACCTCGTCTTTGTGCCAGTCCCAGTTGGTCTCGATGACCCGGCCTTCGGCCCGCGCCTTGCGCACCAGCTCGATGTCGTTGTGGTGAGTCTTGATCTTCTGGGCGTAGCCGCTGATCGACGGGTTGCCGCTCTCGATCAGGTCGGGCCGGAGCGTGCCCTGGGCCCAGAAGGTCTGGTCGAAATCGAGCTCGAGACCGA
>Ga0210123_1000678_pt1 | contig 20147 bp, 20 predicted proteins | sample Muzzi_PWB_D2_FD_185535 | JGI IMG/M metagenome (GOLD analysis project Ga0210123, IMG submission 185535) | Wetland microbial communities from San Francisco Bay, California, USA, that impact long-term carbon sequestration - Muzzi_PWB_D2 (SPAdes) | ecosystem: Environmental > Aquatic > Marine >... | reverse complement strand
AAACCGGCCCATGCGGATCGCGCGCAGCATCAAGGAGGTGGAGCCGGCCCCGGGGGGACGCACCCTGGCGATCGGCAACTTCGACGGCGTCCACCTGGGCCACCGCCGCATCGTGGAGGCCGCCGTGGCCCGCGCCCGCGAGGCCGGCGAGGAGGCCACGGTCATCACCTTCGAGCCCCACCCGCGGGCCGTGCTGCGCCCCCAAGCGCCGCGGGAGATGCTCACCACCTTCGAGGACAAGGCCGAGCAGTTCCGGCACCTGGGCGTCGACCTGGTGCTGTGCCTGACCTTCGACGCCGCCTTCGCGGCCCAGTCGCCGCAAGGGTTCGTCGAGGGGGTGCTGGTACCGGTGAATGCCCGGGACGTGTACGTGGGGGCCAACTACCGCTTCGGCCACGACCGGGCCGGGGACGCCGCCACCCTGGCGGCCCTGGGGGCCCACTACGGCTTCGCCGTCCACCCCCAGAGCTTCTTCACCCGCGACGGCCGCCGGGTCAGCTCGTCCCGGGTGCGGGAGGCGCTCAAGGCGGGCGACGTGGCCGAGGCCCGGGCGCTGCTGGGGCGGCCCTACTGCCTGAAGGGGCAGGTGGTGGCCGGGGCGAACCGGGGGCGGGATCTGGGCTTCCCGACGGCCAACCTGAAGATCCCCGAGGAGCTCGTGCCCGCCAACGGCGTGTACGCCGCCCGGGTGGCGGTGTCGGAGCCGGGCGAGGAGCCGGAGGGGCGGGACGCCTGGTACGACGCCGCCGTGTACGTGGGGACGCGCCCCACCTTCGCCGAGGCCGAGCGCCTGATCGAGGTGCACCTGCTGGACACCCGGCGGGAGATCTACGACCACCGCATCCGCATCGAGTTCGCCGACCGGGTGCGGGCCGAGATGGCCTTCGCGAACCGCGACGCCCTGGCCGCCCAGATCCGGCGCGACGTGGAGCGGGCCCGGGCCCTGCTGGCGCCGTGACGGGCCCCGCCGACCCGGCCGCGGCCGTGCGCCGGGCCCTGGCCGGGGCCGGGGTGGCGCCGGGGCAGACCCTGCTGGCGGCCGTGTCGGGGGGGCTGGACTCCACGGTCCTGCTCCACCTGCTGGCGGACCTGCGGGAGCGCATGGGCTTCCGCCTGCACGCCGCCCACCTGGACCACGGCCTGCGGGGCGCGGCGGGGGAGGCCGACGCGGCCTTCGCGGCCCAGACGTGCCGGCGGCTGGGGGTGCCGCTCACCGCCGCCCGCCGCCCGGTGCGGCCGCGCCCGGGGGAGTCGCCCGAGGCCGCCGCCCGGCGGGTGCGCTACCGCTTCCTGTTCGCGGCGGCCAGGGCCCTGGGCGGCGCGCGGCTGGTCACGGCCCACCACGCCGACGACCTGGCCGAGACGGTGCTGATGCGGATGCTGGCAGGGGCGGGCTCGGCGGGCCTCGCCGCCATGGCCCGGCCCCGCCCGCGCGTCGTCCGGCCCCTGCTGGGGGTGCCCAAGGCGGCGCTGCGGGACCTGGCCCGGGCGCGGGGGATCGACTGGCGCGAGGACGGGAGCAACGCCGACCCGCGCTTCGCCCGCAACCGCCTCCGCCACGAGGTGCTGCCCGCCCTGGAGGCGGCGCGCCCCGGTGCGGCGGCGGCCCTGTGCCGGGAGGCCCGGGTGCTGGCCGACGAGGCCGACTACCTGGCCCGAGCGGCGGCCGACGCCCTGGCGCCGCTGTTGCGGGAGGCCGGGAACGGGGCGACGGCCCTGGACCGGGCGGGCCTCGCCGCCCTGCACCCGGCCCTGGCCCGCGCCGGGCTGGCGCGGCTGCTGGGGGACCTCGTGCCGGGGCACGCGGGGACCGCCCACGTGGAGGCGCTCATGGACCTGGCCCGGGGCCGCACCGGGCGGCGGGCGGACCTGCCGGGCGGGGTGGTGGCCGAGGCGCGCTACGGCCTGCTGGTGCTCGCCCGGCCCGGGGCCCCGGAGGCCGACCCGCTCCCCGGGCCGGTGCCGCTGCGGGTGCCGGGGGTGACGCCGGTGGCCTGGGCCGGGCTGGCCCTGGAGGCCCGCTGGCGCCGGCCGGACGGGGCGCCGGGGTGGGCCTACTTCGACCCGGCGGCCTTCTCCGGGCCCCTCACGGTGCGGCCCCGCGTCCCCGGCGACCGCTTCCGCCCCGCCGGCATGGGGGGGCACGGACGGAGCCTCAAGCGCCTGTTCATCGACCGCAAGGTGCCCCGGGACGTGCGGGAGCGGACGCCCCTGGTGGTGGCGCCGGAGGGCATCCTGTGGGTGGTGGGGGTGCGACAGGACGAGCGCTTTGTGGTAAAAGGTAGGAAGGTTCCGGCCCGGGACGCGCCGCGTCCCCTCGCGCTCAAGGTGCTTGCGCCGGAAATGGGGCCTTTTTGGGACCGGCGCGCGAACGGGGTGTGACACGGCGTGGAATCGGTTAGGCGGTACGGCAAGGCGCTGATCGACGCCCCCACCCTGGCCCAGCGGGTCCAGCAGCTGGGCAAGCAGATCACCACCGACTACGCCGGGCGCGAGCTCCTCGCCGTGGGGGTGCTGAAAGGGGCGGCCCTGTTCTTCTCGGACCTGGTGCGCCAGATCGGCGTGCCGGTCACGGTGGACTTCATCCGCGCCAAGTCCTACTTGGGCCGCACCAGCACCAGCGGCGACGTGCGGGTGATCTCGGACCCGGACTTCGCCGAGGAGGTGGCCGGCCGCCATGTGCTCATCGTCGAGGACATCGTCGACTCGGGGGTCACGATGCGCTACCTGCGCAAGCTGTTCCTCGCCGAGCGCCCCGCGTCCCTGGCCACCTGCACCCTGCTCGACAAGCCCTCCCGCCGGCGCATGGAGGTGCCCCTCGACTACGTGGGCTTTTCCATCCCCGACGTGTTCGTCGTCGGCTACGGCCTCGACCACGCCGAACGCTACCGCAACCTGCCCTACATCGCCGCGCTGGAGGCGGTCGAGCGCACCTGATCGGGGGCCCGCCCGCGAGTTGTCCGCAGTGGGGGGGTGTGCTAGGATCACGATTCTGGCACACGGCCTGCTATGGCACAGAAACCGCAAATGAATCCGAAGCATAAGAACCTGGCGCTGTGGATTGTGATCGGGTTGTTCATGATCCTCGTGATCAACCTGTTCAACGTCCCGACCAATCCCCTCGAGCAGGAGATGGTGTTCTCGGATTTCCTCAGCTCCCTCGACCGCGGCCAGGTGAGCGAGGTGACGATCAAGGAGAACGCGATCTCGGGCAAGATGAAGGACGGGACCCAGTTCCGCACCTACGCCCCCCGGGACACCGACCTGATCCCCAAGATGCGCGAGCAGCAGGTGCGCATCACCGTGCGCCCGGCGGACAAGAGCCCGTGGTACGTCACGTTCCTCCTGTCCTGGGGGCCGATGCTGCTGATCATCGCCCTGTGGATCTTCTTCATCCGCCAGATGCAGAGCGGCGGCAACCGCGCCATGTCCTTCGGCAAGAGCCGCGCCCAGCTGCTGACCGAGGACAAGAAGAAGGTCACCTTCGCCGACGTGGCCGGCGTGGACGAGGCCAAGGTCGAGGTGCAGGAGATCGTCGAGTTCCTCAAGGACCCGCCGAAGTTCCAGAAGCTGGGCGGCCGCATCCCCAAGGGCGTCCTGGTGGTGGGCCCGCCGGGCACCGGCAAGACCCTGCTGGCCCGCGCCATCGCCGGCGAGGCGGGGGTGCCGTTCTTGTCCATCAGCGGCTCGGACTTCGTGGAGATGTTCGTGGGCGTGGGCGCCAGCCGGGTGCGCGACCTGTTCGAGCAGGGCCGCAAGAACGCCCCCTGCATCATCTTCATCGACGAGATCGACGCCGTGGGCCGCCTGCGGGGCGCGGGGCTGGGCGGCGGCCACGACGAGCGGGAGCAGACCCTGAACCAGCTCCTGGTGGAGATGGACGGCTTCGAGACCACCGAGGGCGTGATCCTCATCGCCGCCACCAACCGCCCCGACGTGCTGGACCCGGCCCTTTTGCGTCCCGGCCGCTTCGACCGCCAGGTCTACGTGGGGCGCCCCGACATCAAGGGGCGCGTCGAGGTGCTCAAGGTGCACGCCAAGAAGGTGCCCCTGGCCGCCCAGATCGACCTGGAGATCATCGCCCGCGGCACCCCCGGCTTCTCCGGCGCCGACCTGGAGAACCTGGTCAACGAGGCCGCCCTCCTGGCCGCCCGGCGCGGCAAGAGCCAGGTGGAGATGCTCGACTTCGAGGACGCCAAGGACAAGATCATCATGGGGGTGGAGCGCAAGAGCGCCGTGCTGTCCCCCGAGGAGAAGCGCAACACCGCCTACCACGAGGCGGGCCACGCCCTGGTGGCCAAGCTGCTGCCCGGCACCGACCCGGTGCACAAGGTCACCGTGATCCCCCGCGGCCAGGCCCTGGGGGTCACCATGCAGCTGCCCACGGAGGACCGCTACACCTATTACAAGGACTTCCTCCTCAACAACCTGTCGATCCTGATGGGGGGGCGCATCGCCGAGGAGGTGTTCATCGGCCGGGTCTCCACCGGCGCCGGCAACGACATCGAGCGCGCCACCGAGCTGGCCCGCAAGATGGTCACCCAGTGGGGCATGAGCGAGGAGCTGGGGCCCCTCACCTACGGCCAGCCCCAGCAGGAGATCTTCCTGGGGCGGGAGTTCGCCCAGCACCGGGACTACAGCGAGAGCACCGCCCTGGCCATCGACCGGGAGGTCAAGCGCCTGGTCACCGAGAACTACGAGCGGGCCAAGGGCCTCATCATCGACCACAAGAACGCCCTCGTGGCCGTCGCCGAGGCCCTGATCGAGCGGGAGACCCTGAGCGCCGACGACCTGGACCGGATCCTCGGGGAGCAGGGCATCAGCACCGCCGTGGCCCCCGCCCCCGCCCCGGCCTGACGGCCCCATGGGGGGCCGCGGCGCCAGCGCAGGGACCCCGGTGCCGGCTCGCCCGTCGGCCGCCCCCCGCCCGCCCCGCTTCGCCGGGTGGGACGACCTGCTGCCCGCCGGGCGCACGGCGGTCATGGGGATCGTCAACGTCACCCCCGACTCCTTCTCCGACGGCGGCCGCTATCTGGCGCCGGACGCCGCCGTGGCCCACGCCCTGCGCCTGGCGGAGGAGGGCGCCGACCTGCTGGACATCGGCGGCGAGTCCACCCGCCCCGGCGCCGCGCCCGTGCCCGAGACCGAGGAGCTCGCGCGGGTGGTGCCCGTGATCGAGGGCCTCCGCGCCGCCGGCTGCCGCCTGCCCGTCTCCATCGACACCGCCAAGGCCGCCGTGGCCCGGGCCGCCTGCGCCGCCGGGGCGGACATCGTCAACGACGTCTCGGCCCTTTCGGCCGACCCGGAGATGGCCGGCCAGGTGGCCGCATTGGGCGTCCCGGTGATCCTGATGCACATGCGGGGCACCCCCCGCACGATGCAGGACGCCCCGGCCTACGGCAACGTGGTGGGCGAGGTGGCGCGGCGCCTGGAGGCGCGCCTCCAGGCCGCCCTGGCGGCGGGGGTGCGGCGGGAGGCCGTGGCCCTGGACCCGGGGATCGGCTTCGGCAAGTCGGTGCGCCACAACCTGCTGCTGCTCAACCACCTGGACCACCTGGCGGCCTTGGGCCTGCCGCTGGTGGTGGGCTCCAGCCGCAAGTCGTTCATCGGAAAGCTGCTGGGGGACCCGCCGGAGGCCCGGGAGTGGGGCACCGCCGCCACGGTGGCCTGGGCGGTGGCGAAGGGGGCGCGGGTGGTGCGGGTCCACGCGGTGCGCGAGATGGCCTGGGTGGCCCGCATGGCCGACGCCCTGGCGCGGCCCCCGGCCGAGGCGTAGAGGCTCGGGTAGACGCTCCGGTAGATGCTCCAGACCCTCCAGGACTTCCGCTTCCCCCAGGACCTGATCGACATCCTGCTGGTGTCGTTCGTGTTCTACCGGGTGCTGCTCATCATCCGGGGCACCCGGGCGCTGCGCATGGTGTTCGGCCTGGCGGTGCTCCTGCTGGCCCTGGTGCTGTCCAAGGAGCTGGGGCTGTACACCCTGGACTGGATGGTCACCAGCTTCTGGTCCCAGATCGTCCTGGCCCTGATCATCCTGTTCGCCCCCGAGATCCGCCGCACCCTGGCGCAGCTGGGGCGCAACCCCTTCTCGCGGCTGCTGGCGGTGTCGGAGGGGGCCCTGGTGATCGACGAGGTGGTGCGGGCCGCGGTGGCCATGGCGGGGGGGCGCATGGGGGGCATCCTGGTGCTGGAGCGGGAGACCGAGCTGACGGACATCGTGGAGGTGGGCACGCGCCTGGACGCGGTGGTCTCCAAGGACGCCCTGCTGTCCATCTTCAACCCCGGCTCGCCGATCCACGACGGGGCCGTGATCCTGCGCCAGGGCCGCATCATGGCGGCGGGGTGCTTCCTGCCGCTGGCCCTGCGGGTGGAGGACCCCTCCCTGGGCACCCGCCACCGGGCCGCCATCGGCCTGACCGAGGAGACCGACGCCGTGGCCCTGGTGGTGTCGGAGGAGACCGGGCGCATCGCCCTGTCGGAGGGGGGACGCCTGACCCGGGGCCTGGACGGGCCGGCCCTGCGCAAGGCCCTTTCGGAGCTGTTCGCGGGGGTCGCCGGCCCGGAGGCGCCGGCCCCGTCCTGGCAGCCCCGCTGGCTCGGCTGGCTGGCCCGGAGGAAGTCCCCGTGACCCCCGCCCCCCCGCCCCGGCGCCACCGCTGGCGCGACAACGTGGGCCTCAAGCTCCTGTCGGTGGCCCTGGCCGCCGGGGTGTGGCTGTACGTCAACTCCCAGGGCCAGGCCACGGTCAACTTCTCGGTGGCCATCGAGGTGGTGGGGCTGTCCCCCGACCTGGTGCTCACCGACATGTCCGAGGAGAGCGCCGACGTGCGGGTCAAGGGGCGGGAGAACACCCTCTCGCGCCTGAGCGGCCGCCACGTCCACGCCTACCTGGACCTGTCGGCCGCCACCCCGGGGCAGCAGTGGGCGGCCTTGAGCCCCGGCGACGTGAAGGTGCCGGCCCCGGTGGAGGTCACCCGGGTGGCGCCGCGCCAGGTCCGGGTGCGGGTGGCGCCCCGGGTCACCCGGCCGGTGAAGGTGGTGGCCGACGTGATCGGCCGGCCCGCCCCGGGGCGGCGGGTGGCGCGCATCGACGTGGAGCCCCCGGCGGTGACCGTGACCGGCGCCGACGATGCCTTCAAGGGGCTCTCGGCCCTGTCCACCCAGCCGGTGGACGTGTCGGGGCTGGCCGAGTCCGTGCGGCGGGAGGTGCGCCTGGACTTGCGGGGCCGGGACCTGGAGGTCCTGGAGCCCAAACCCCTGTATGTTACGATTACAATTAGCCCCGGTGCCGGTCCGGCCCCGAAGGCCCCTTGAAATCAAGCCGGTACGACCCGAAGAGACCTGTCAAGGACCCCCGCCCGTGAGGAAACTGTTCGGCACCGACGGCATCCGCGGCACCGCCAACGTGGAGCCCATGACCAGCGAGACGGCCCTCAAGCTGGGCCGGGCCATCGCCCACGTGTTCAAGAACCGGCAGGGCCGCCACAAGATCGTGATCGGCAAGGACACCCGCCTGTCCGGCTACATGCTCGAGACGGCCCTCACCTCGGGCATCTGCTCCATGGGGGTGGACGTGAACCTGGTGGGCCCCATGCCCACCCCGGCCATCTCGGTGATCACCAAGTCCCTGAGGGCCGACGCCGGGGTGGTCATCTCCGCCTCCCACAACGCCTACCAGGACAACGGGATCAAGTTCTTCTCGCGGGACGGCCTGAAGCTGCCCGACGAGCAGGAGGCCGAGATCGAGCGCCTGATCGAGAGCGGCGAGATCGACACGATCCGCCCCACCGCCCGCGAGATCGGCCGCGCCTACAAGATCGAGGACGCCCGGGGCCGCTACGTGGAGTTCGTCAAGGGCTCCCTGCCGAGGGGCTTCGACCTGTCGGGCATGAAGGTGGTGGTGGACTGCGCCCACGGCGCCGCCTACAAGGTCTCCCCCATGGTCTTCGAGGAGCTGGGGGCCGAGGTGATCCGCATGGGGTGCGAGCCCGACGGCACCAACATCAACGCCGGCTGCGGCTGCCTGCACCCGGAGGGGATGCAGCAGGCCGTCCTGGCCCGCGGCGCCCACCTGGGGATCGCCCACGACGGTGACGCCGACCGGGTGCTGTTCGCCGACGAGCGCGGCGCCCTGGTGGACGGCGACCGGGTGATGGGCCTGGCGGCCCTGGAGCTCAAGAAGGACGGCCGCCTGGCGCACAACACCCTGGTGACCACCGTGATGAGCAACCTGGGGCTGGAGCTGGCCATGCGCGCCGCGGGCATCGACGTGGTCCGCACCCAGGTGGGGGACCGCTACGTCCTGGAGCGCATGCTGGCCGAGGGCTTCAACCTGGGGGGCGAGCAGTCGGGCCACATCATCTTCCTGGACCACAACCTGACGGGCGACGGCCTGCTCACGGCCCTCCAGGTGGCCTACTTCATGCGTCGCGCCGAGCGGCCCCTGTCGGAGCTGGCGGCCTGCATGGAGACCCTGCCCCAGGTGCTGATCGGCGGCCGGGTGCTGGCCAAGCCCGACCTGGACGCCATCGACGAGGTGGTGCGGGTGCGCCAGGACATCGAGGCCCGCCTGGGCGACCACGGCCGCCTGCTGGTGCGCTACTCCGGCACCGAGCCCCTGGTGCGGGTCATGGTGGAGGGGCCCGACCGGGACGACATCCACGCCATGGCCCGGGAGATGCTCGACGCGGTCCTCAAGCACGCCGGCGACCAGGAGGCGGTGGCGTGAGCCGCGCCGGCCGCTCCGGGGCCCTGGCCGGCGCCGCCTTGTGGCTGGCGGGCGCCGTGCTCGCCCTGCCGGTGTCGGCCCAGAGCCCCTATGAGGAGGTGGCCGAGACCAGCCACAACTTCCTGGGGGCCACCGACCTGAGCCAGGTGTGCCTGTCGTGCCATCTGTCGGCGGACGTGGTGCCGGGCAGCGAGACCCAGCTCCTGACCGCCACCCCGATCTGGGGCGGCGGCGGCGACCTGGGGGGGGCCTTCCCCGTGGGCACCCTGACCGCGAGCGGGACCTACGCGGAGTTTCCCGACACCTCCGGGGCCTGCCTGGAGTGCCACGACGGCGTCCTGGCCACCGGCGTGCACCGCAACGAGGACCCGGTGACCCCCGAGCGGGGCGGCAGCAACAAGCCCGAGCACCCCATCCGAACCCCCTACCCCCGCGGCCCCAACGGCGCCTTCGTGGTGGCCACCCCCTTGCCCCAGAACCGGCAGTACTGGTCCATCCCCGACATCCGCGACGGCGAGCTCCGGGTCCCCACCGGGCCCATGTCTTCGTACCAGCAGGTGGCGGGCGGCGACCCCGAGCTGCTCAAGTTCTCCCTGGTCCGCTCCCGCAACGGCGAGGTGGCCTGCGAGTCGTGCCACAACCCCCACAGCGACCGCATCCGGCCCTACCTGCGGGGCATGCCCCCGGACCTCTGCCTGGTCTGCCACAACAAGTAGCCCCCGCCCTCCGGGCCCCTCAAGGCCCGCGCCCCGCCTCCGCCCGCCGCTCCGCCCGCCGCCCCGGCGGAGCCGTGCCCCTCCCCGCGGCGCCTCCCTGCGGCCCCTTCCGCCCCGCCTCGCGCCGCCCCCTTCCCCGCCTCATCCGGGCCTCATCCGGAATTTTTCGATTTCTTTCAACCTGTTCAGGATGGTTTCAGGATCACCCCTTACCTTGGTACCCAACGGAGGGGACACCCGGCCAGGCCGGCCCCCCCGGAGACGCCAGGAGACGACGAACCCAGGGACGGAGACATCGAGACCATGTTCATCATCAACGCCTACCTCGTTCTCACCGCCATCGGCGTGACGGCCTTCTGGGCGCTGGCCGTGACCGGCCGCGACCGGGGCGTCCGCCGGAACGACACCCCGGCCGTCCGGAACCTGCCGAAGGCGGCCTGACGGCCGGACCCGCACCGCCCACACCCGTAACGCAAGGAGAACGCACCATGTTCGAGCACATCGTCATCGACGGCTACATCGCCTTCGCCGCGGTCGGGAGCCTGGTGTTCTGGACCCTGGCCTACCAGGGCTACCGCCGGGACACGCGCCCCGCGACCCGGACCGGCGCCGTCGTGCCGGACCGTCGCCACGAGGAGCCCGCCTTCCGCAAGGCCGCCTGAGGGCGGCCGGCATGAAGGCCGCGAACAACCATCCCACGGCCGTGCGGGCCCCGTCGCGCCCCGCACCCCCTTTCCGGCGCCGCCCGGTCCCCCCGGGCCCGGCCCGCACGGCCCCACCCCCCGCCCCTCCCGGGGGCGCCCAGCCGGCGCCCCGGGAGGGCGGGTCCCCCTAAAGGGGGGCGGCGATCGGCCGCCCCCCTTTTTCGTGCCCGCGCCCCGGCCCCCGCCGGGGTTCCCCCTCCCTCCCCCGTCTGTTACCCTGCCCCGGGGGGATTCCTTCCGGAGACGCACCGTGGACGCCACCGAACGCCTGGAGGTCATCGCCGCTTACGGCGGCGTGCTGGCGGGCCGCCACTCGGTGGCGCCGGAGTCCGACCTGCCCCACCCCCGCCCCGTGATCCGCGAGGCCCTGGCCACCGAGATCGAGCGCCCCACCCGGCCGGAGTACCTCGAGGCCCTCACCGTGGGCTTCGTGCAGCTGGCCTCGTTCCTGCCCGCGGCGGAGGCGGCCCTGGTGCAGCGGGCCGAGGACCTGCTCGCCGAGGCCGGGCGCCTGATCGAGAGCGGGGAGGATGGGGCGAAAGAGCGGGCCGTGGCCCTGGCCCGCGAGATCCCCCCCGAGGTGCCCGACATCCAGCGCCGGCTCCAGGCGCGCATGGCCGACATGGTCCAGGAGGTCACCGCCCTGCGGGGCGGAGACCCGCCCCAAGCCCCGCCCGACACCCCGGCCTGACGCCCCCGCCCGCCTCCCTCTCGCCGCATCCCCCGCCCCGCCGACCGCCTCGGGACCGCCCGGGGCGCGGCTCCCAGGCGTCGCTCCGGCATCCTGGAAAATTTCCTTGAAGGAATGCGGCACCCATTCAGGTTCGTTTCAGGTTGCGGTCGTACATTCACATCTGATGGTTGCGCGGGGGCAGCGACACCCCCCGCACGGACGACGACGAGACGCTGCGCAAGGCCGCACAGGGCCCTCCCCGGGCCCGCCCGCATTCGCGGACCTTGCGCGCCACGGCAGGGGCGGCACCCACCCCGCCGGTAACACCCCTCGCCGGCGGGGCCTTTTCCGTTCGGCCGTTCCCGGCCGCCCCATCCGGCGGCCGGGAACGGCACCGAACCCCCTTGAAATCAACGCTTTTTTCGCGACCTGTGAAAGGCCGCGAAATTCTCGCATCGGTTTCAGGCTGCGTTCATGTTGCCCCCCTATGCTGGTACCCAAGGTGATCGGGGAGGCCACGGAGGGCCCCCCGCAACAGACCCGGAAGGAGGAGCCGAACGCCATGTTCACGATCCACGCCTACATCGCCCTGACCGCGCTGGGCTGCCTGGTCTTCCGGCAGCTGGCCGTCCGCGGTGCCCGGCGGGACACCCCGCCCGCGCCCCCGGCCGTCCGCCTGCCCGAGGCCGCCTGACCGGTCCGTCCACGCCAATCGCCACCCCACGAAGGAGTGCAACGCCCATGGCCACCACCGCCGCCATCATCACCATCAACGCCTTCATCGGCCTGACCGCCCTCGGCAGCCTGGTCTTCTGGACCCTGGCACGCCACGACCACGGCACGGTCCACACCACCCGCCCGGCCGGGACCGCCCACCCCCTGGGCAAGGCCGCCTGACGGCCCCACCCGGGCCGCCCGCGTCCACGTCCGGCGCGGGCGGCCCCGTCCCCGCGGCGGGGGGCCACCCCCCCCCCCGCCGCTCGGCCCCGCCGGCGCTCCCGCAACGCCGGCGGGGCCGTCCGTTTTCTTGCCCCTTCCCCGCGCCCCTCCACCTTGAAGCCCCGGCCGCCGATAAGACGTCAGGGACCGGACCGTCCGGCCCCGCAGGGGGACATGGGGATGGGGAGGTGCTTGCCATGGCACGGGTCTACTACGTGCGCGGCGGCCAACCGGGTCCGGCGGCCGCGGACGGCGAGGACATCGACGTCGACACCGTGATCGAGCGCTTCCGGGGCCACCGCAAGGTGGCGCTGGGGCCCACGCCCCCGGCCCTGCAGCCGGGCCTCGGCGGCTCCGCGCACGCCGGGAAGGCCTACGTGATCATCGAGATCGGCCCCGAGGACGTCCGCCCGCCCGAATTCCTCGACATCGGCTTCTACATCATCTCCTAGGGGGGGGTCGCGGACCCCCACGGTGTCCGCGCAGGTCACGCGGGAGCGGCCCGCGACGGGCGGCCACTGCGCGGTCCACCGGCGGCGCCCCGCCCGGCTCGGGAGGGCGCGGACCCCCACGGTGCCCGCGCAGATCACGCGGGAGCGGCCCGCGACGGGCGGCCACTGCGCGGTCCACCGGCGACGCCCGGCCCGGCTCGGGAGGGCACGGACCCCCACGGTGTCCGCGCAGATCACGCGGGAGCAGCCCGCGACGGGCGGCCACTGCGTGGTCCACCGGCGACGCCCGGCCCGGCTCGGGGGGGCGCGGCCCTCCGCGGGCCGCTGACCGGCGCTCCCCCGGCCGCCGCTTGGCAGGGGCGGGGGGCTCTGATACCCTCGCCCGGCCGGTGCCCCCCACCGGCGGGGGAGAGGGAATGCGGCGCGACCTGGTGGTCACCCTGGCGGTGTGCGTGCTCCTGGGGCTGGCGGCGTCCGAGCTGCTCAGCTACCTGCCCGTCGTGGCCTGCCTGCTGCTCCTGGCGGGGGCCTTCGCCTTCCCCCGCGCCGGGCGGTCCGGCCTCCTGCTCTACGGCCTGGTGCTGCTGACGGTGCTCTACGGCCAGTACCGCTACTGGCACGTGGCGCCGGACGACGTCTCCCACTTCGCCGGGGCACGGGTGGTCCTGACCGCCACCGTGGCCGAGCTGCCCGCCGTGGAGCGGGACCGGGCCGTGTTCCGGGCCGAGGCCCGCTCGGTGTCGGTGGGCGGCCGCACCGTGCCCGTGTCGGGAACGGTACGGGTGAGCCGTTACGGCGACGGGCCCGCCCCGGCTTTCGGCGACCGCTTCACGGCAACCGCCGCCCTGCGGCCCGTCACCTCCCTGCGCAACCCCGGGGGCTTCGACTACGCCGCTCACCTGTGGCGCCAGGGGGTGCGGGTGCGGGCCACGATCTCCCGCCGGGCGGCGTGGCAGGTGACCCCGGCGACCCCGGGGCCCCTGACGGCCGTCCATGCCTGGCGGGCGCGGATCGGGGACCTGGCCGGCGACGCCCTCTCCCCGGCGTCGGCGGCCCTGGTGAAGGCCCTGGTGACCGGGGACGGCCGCGCCGTGCCGGAGGACGTACGGACCCGCTTTCAGGCGGCGGGGCTGGCCCACCTGCTGGCGGTCTCCGGCACCCACCTGGGGCTGGTGGCGGGGTTGGTGTTCCTGCTGGCCCGCTGGGCCCTGTGGCTGGTCCCCGGCGGCTGGCTGGCGGGCGTGACCGCGCGGGTGAGCGCCCGCCAGGCGGCGGGCATCGCGGCCCTGCTGGCGGTCACGGCCTACGCCCTGCTGGCGGGGGCGCGCACCCCCACCTTAAGGGCCCTGGTGATGGTGTGGATGGTGATGTCGGCCCTGCTGCTGGGGCGCCGCGCCCACACCCCCACGGCCCTCGCCCTGGCGGCCCTGGTGGTGCTGGGGCTCGACCCCCGGGCCGTGGGGGAGGCCTCGTTCCAGCTCTCCTTCGCGGCGGTGCTGGCCATCCTGCTGGTGATGGCGCAGCTCCGGGCGCCCGCCCCCGGGCAGGGGCCGCCGACCCGCGGGAAACGACTGCGGTCCGCCCTTGAGGGGGCGGTCGCCGTGACCCTGGCGGCGGGGCTCGCCACCGCGCCCCTGGCGGCCTGGCACTTCGGCCAGGTGGCCTGGCCCGGGTTCCTCGCCAACCTGCTGCTGGTGCCGGTCACCGGGGCGGTGGTGCTGCCCGCCTGCCTGCTGGCGGCCGTGTCCGCCCCGGCCCTGGGGTTCCTGCCGGTGCCGGGGTTGCTGGAGGGGGTCCTGTCGGCCTTCCTGGGGGCGGTGGGGGCGTTCGCGGCCCTGCCGGGGGCCCTGGCCCGGGTGCCGGCGCCGCCCCTGCCCCTGCTCGCCGCCACCTACGCCGTCGGCCTGCTGCTTTGGCTCGGGTGGCGCCACGCGGGCCCGAAGGCGGCCGGGATCGGGGCCGCCGTGCTGGTGCCGGCGTGGCTCGTCTGCCTCCACCCCGCGCCCCCCGCCGGGGCCCTGCGGGTGGCCCTGCTGGACGCGGGCCAGGGGGACGCCGCCGTGGTGGTGGGACCCACCGGCGACGCCCTGGTGATCGACGGCGGCACCCGCTTCGGGCGTTTCGACGTGGGCCGCCTGGCGGTGGCGCCGTACCTGCGCGGCCTGGGGGTGCGCCGGGTGGCGCTGCTGGCCACCCACCCCCAGCTGGACCACGCCGGGGGCCTGATCCACCTGATCGGCGCCTTCCGCCCCGGGGCCGTCTACACCAACGGCACCCACAACCCCGGCACGGCCCTGGAGGCCGACTTCCGCGCCGCCCTGGCCGCCGGCGGCCTGGCCCCCGTGGTCCTGCACCGGGGCAGCCCGTTCGCCCCCCTGGCCGGGGTGCGGGCCGAGGTGCTGGGGCCCCCCGGGCCGGGCCGGACGGTGGCCTTGCGGGGGCTGAACGACACCTCCCTCGTGGTGCGGCTGGGCTACGGCCGCCACGCCTTCCTGTTCACAGGCGACATCGGGGCCCGGGCCGAGGCGGCCCTGGTGGCCTCGGGGCAGGACCTGTCGGCCACGGTCCTCAAGGTCCCCCACCACGGCGCGGGCGGCTCCAGCACCGCCGCCTTCCTGGCCCGGGTGGCGCCCCACCTGGCGGTGATCAGCGCCGGGCGCTTCAACCCCTACCACCACCCCAGCCCGGCGGTGGTGGCCGCCTACCGGAGCCAAGGCGTCCCCCTGTACGCCACCCCCCGGCAGGGGGCGGTGCTGATGGTCTCCGACGGCACCACCCTGAAGGCCGCCACCTGGGCCGACCTCGCCCCCGCGCGGGTGCCCCCCTGGAGCCCCGCGCCGGCCGCCGCCGAGTCCCGCAACCTGATCCGCCTGCTGCGGCCCGCCTCCCTCTGGCGCCCCGTGACGTAAGGCGAACCGGCGGGCTGCGGGGGGGCGGGTTCGGGCGGGAGTCCTTTTCTTCCGGTGGGTTATTCCCTTCGGGCGGGCAAAAGTGGATACTGTTGCACCATGTGGCTTTTTTGTCCCGGTGGCCGCCGCCGGCCCCGCGCACCGCGTCCGGCGCGGGCCGCCGGGATCCTTGGGAACGGAGGAGAGCGATGCGCAAGGCAAGCAGGCGACTGGCGGGGCTGTTGACGGTGTTCGTGGGGCTGGCGATGGCGATGCCCGCCACGGCGGCCGACCTGTCGGCCAGCGCCGCCAAGGAGATCCGCGGCACGCTGACGGCGGCCTTCATCACCGCCGCCCAGCTCGGCACCGAGGTCGAGGGCCTGGCGGGCAAGTCCGCCCCCGCCGACTTCAAGCGCGGCCTGAAGGCCCTGGACGACTCCGCCGCCGCCGCCGAGCGCCTGGCCAACGACCATCCCTACCTCCAGCCCGGCATCGGCCACGTGCGCACCAACACGGCCAAGATCCTGGCCAACGGCAAGGTGGACAAGTCGGCCCTCGCCCTCATGCACGAGAGCACCGCCGAGCTGCACGCCCTGATCATCAACGCCGCCATCCTGGAGGCGGTGGCCGACCTGAAAAGCGCCGGCGACGCCCTCGACAAGAAGCAGTCGGCCGACGTGACCTTCTACCTGAAGAACGCCGAGGCGGCCCTGCAGACCGCGTCCGAGCGGGGCGGCTACCACATCGAGAACGACATCGAGGAGATCCAGGCGGCCCTCCGGGACATCGGCGACCGGGTCAGCGCCAAGGTGCCGGTGCAGCGCGCCGCCATCGACGAGCGGGTGCAGGAGATCCAGGCCCACCTGTTCGAGCTGGGCACCGAGCAGTAGCGCCCGGGCGGGCGCCGTCCCCGGTGGCGGCGCCCCCGCCGGGCCCTGCGGGCGAGGGGCCCCGTCTGGTAGAATGGGGCGCGGACGGCGGCCGTTCCCGCGCCCCGGGGACGCGGGGGTCCGCCGCCGCGAAGCCCCCGAGGCCGTGAGCCCCCCCGAGGACGCATCCGAACCCGTCGCCACGCCGCCGGCGTGGACCGCCCTCGTCGTGCGCCTCCTGGGCGTCGCGCCGTGGCGCCTGCGCTGGGGTCTGGTGCGCCTGGTGGCGGCCCTGAGCCGGCGCCGTCGCCGCCGCGTCGAGATCGCCCGGAGGAACCTGGACATCGCCTTCGGCGACACCCTCTCCGCGGCCGAGAAGGACCGCATCGCGCGGGCCAGCCTGGTGAACCTGATGGCGTGCATGCTCGACGCCGTGGCCGTCATCCCCCGCCTCACCGCCGACAACTGGCGGCGCTACGTGCAGGTGCCCCAGGCCGACATCGACGCCGTGCGGGCCCGGCTCGACGACGGCAAGGGGGTCCTGGTGATGTTCTCCCACTTCGGCAACTGGGAGCTGATGGGGGCGACCGTGGCCTTCATGGGCTTCGGCCGGTGCCAGGTGGTCGGCAAGCGCCAGGCCGACTGGGCCAACGCCCTCATCGAGTCCCTGCGCACCCGCACGGGCAACGAGGTGATCTACAAGGAGGGGGCGGTGCGGGCCACCCTGCGCGCCCTCAAGAAGGGGGAGCTGGTGGGGCTGTCCATCGACCAGAACTTCGCCGCCGGCATCTTCGTGCCGTTCTTCGGCCTCCCCGCCGCCACGTCCGACACGCTGGCGGCCCTGGCCCGTGTCAGCGGCGCCCCCATCGTGCCCCTGGTGTGCACGCCGAACGGCGACGGCACCTACACCGGGCGCCTGCTGCCCGCCATCGAGGCCGACCGCACCGGCGACAAGGAGGCCGACGTGGCGAACACCACCCGGCGCTGCAACCGGGTGCTGGAAGACATGATCCGGGAGCGGCCGGAGTTCTGGCTGTGGGCCCACAAGCGCTGGAAGACCCGCCCCCCGGACGAGGCCCCCCCGCGCGACCTGTACGCCCCGAACGCCTCCCCGGCGGCGGCCCCGCCGTGATCCGGCGGGTCGCGCCCCGGGCCCCAGGAGACCCGTCATGACACCGACCCTGTACTGGAAGGACGGCTTCGTCGAGATGCTCGACCAGAGCCGCCTGCCCCTCGAGGTGACCTACGTCACCTGCCGCGACGCCGCCACGGTGGCGCGGGGGATCAAGGAGCTGTGGGTGCGGGGCGCCCCCGCCATCGGGGTGGCCGCCGCCATGGGCATGGCCCTGGGGGCCCGCGACCTGCCCGGCCACGACGTGGACACCTTCCTGGAGGGCCTGGACGGCGTGGGCCGCATGCTGGTCTCCCAGCGCCCCACCGCCGTGAACCTGGCCTGGGCGGTGGACCGCATGCAGGCGGTCGCGAAGGCCAACAGGCACGCGCCCGTGGCCCGCATCCGGGAGGTGCTGGAGGCAGAGTCCCAGCGCATCCTGGACGAGGACGTCGCCACCTGCCGCGCCATCGGCGCCGCCGGGGCACCCCTGATCCCGGACGGGGCCGGGGTGCTGACCCACTGCAACGCGGGGGCCCTGGCCACTGCCGGCTACGGCACCGCCCTGGGGGTGATCCGGGGCGCTGTGGAGGCCGGCAAGCGGGTCCGCGTGTTCGCCGACGAGACCCGGCCCGTGCTCCAGGGCGCCCGCCTGACCTGCTGGGAGCTGATGCAGGACGGCATCGACGTGACCCTCATCACCGACAACATGGCGGCCCACGTCATGGCCCTGGGGCGGGTGCAGGCCGTCGTCGTCGGGGCCGACCGCATCGCCCGCAACGGCGACGCCGCCAACAAGATCGGCACCTACGGCGTGGCCCTGCTGGCCCAGGCCCACGGCATCCCGTTCTACGTGGCCGCCCCCCTCTCCACGGTGGACTTCACGATGGCGAGCGGGGCCGAGATCCCCATCGAGGAGCGGGACCCGGTCGAGGTCACCCACGTCTTCGGCCGCACCCCCATCGCGCCGGAGGGGGTGGCGGTGTTCAACCCCGCCTTCGACGTGACCCCGGCCCGCCTCATCGCCGCCATCGTCACCGAGCGCGGCGCCGTGCGGCCCGCCGACCTGCACCGCCTGGAGGACCCGGCGGCCGAGGCCGAGCCGTTCCGGCCGGCGCCCTGACCGGGGCGGCCCCGTTGCGCGTGGTCGAGGCCGTGTTCGCGGGCAGCGCGGCCGGACCCGAGGGGTATCCGGCGGGCGCCCTGCCGGAGGTGGCCTTCGTGGGCCGCTCCAACGTCGGCAAGTCGAGCCTCATCAACGCCCTGCTGAACCGCAAGGGGCTGGCCAAGACCAGCGGGGCGCCGGGCAAGACCCGCTTGATCAACTTCTTCCGCGTCAACGGCCGGCTGCACCTGGTGGACCTGCCGGGCTACGGCTTCGCCCGTGTCCCCAAGGGCGAGCAGCGGGCCTGGCGGCACCGCATCGAGACCTACCTCAGGGGCCGGGAGCCCCTGAAGCTGGTGGTCGTGCTGGTGGACATCCGCCACCCCCTGGCGGAGAGCGACCGGCAGATGGTGGACTGGCTGGCCCACTTCCGCCGCCCGTGCCTGGTGGTGGCCACCAAACGCGACAAGCTGAGCCGCGCCCGGGCCGTGGACGCGGCCCGCGGCCTGGGGCGCGAGACCGGGACGCCGGTGCTGGCGGTGTCGGCCCACAAGCGGGAGGGCCTCGCGGCCCTGTGGGACGCCCTCAAAACGGCCCTGGGGGAGGCGGCGTGATCGGCGGCGTTTTCGGGGGCGTGTTCGGGATCCTGGACCGCTACCTGATCCGGGAGGTGGCCGTGCCCTTCCTGCTGGGGGTGATGGGGCTCACGGCCGTGTTCCTGATCAACCAGCTCGTGCGCCTGTCGGACCTGTTCGTGGGGAGGGGTCTGAGCCTGGCGGCGGTGGGCAAGCTGCTGTGGGTGCTGCTGCCCCCCTTCCTGCTGGTCACCCTGCCGGCGGCCTGCCTGCTGGCCGGGATCGTGGCCTTCTCGCGCCTGTCGGCGGACAGCGAGTTCGTGGCCCTCAAAAGCACCGGGGTGTCGTTCCTGCGCCTGATGGGGCCGGTGGCGCTGTTCTCGGCGGCGGTGGCGGCGGCGGCCCTGGCGGTGGGGGTGACCACCGAGCCGTGGGGCAAGGGCAAGCTCAAGGACATGGCCCTGCGCACGCTGGAGGCCCAGGCCGGGGTGGCGGTGGTGCCGGGCAGCTTCAACGACCTGTTCGGCGACGTGGTCGTTTACGCCGAGGAGGCCGGCCCCGGCCACGGCTTGGCCAACATCTTCATCTCCGACGAGCGCGACCCGGAGCGGCCCCTGCTGGTCACCGCCCGGGAGGGGAGCCTGGCGCGCACCCCGGAGCAGGGCATGGTGGGCCTGCGCCTGAAGGACGGCGAGATCTACCGCACCGGCACCGGGGCGGGGGAGACGGTGGTGCAGCGGGTGCGCTTTGGCGAGTACGACCTCAAGCTCACCATCCGCCGCGCCGGGGGACCCGCCTTCACCGACGTGGGCCAGATCCGCGACGAGATCGCCCGCCGCCGCGCCGCCGGGGAGCCGGTGGCGCGGCTGCTGCGCAACTGGATGGACTCCACCCGCAACTACACCTTCCCCGCCGCCGCGTTCCTGTTCGGCATCCTGGGGCCGGCCCTGGGGCTGACGGCGGTGCGCTCCGGGCGCATGGGGGGCTTCGCCGCCGGGGTGGCGCTGATCGTGGTGTACTACGTCCTGATGACCGTCGGCACGGCCCTGGTGGTGGGGGACCGCCTGCCGGTGGCGGCGGGGGCGTGGCTGCCCAACGGGGTCGCCCTGGTGGCCACCGTGTGGGTGGTGCTCAGGGCCCAGCGGGACCGGCCCCTGCTGCCCCGCATCCCGGGCCTGAAGCCGTGAGCGTCGTCGCCCGCTACGTGGTGGGGGAGCAGCTGCGCATGCTGGCCCTCACCTTAGGTGGGCTGACGGCCGTGCAGCTCACCGCCGGGCTGGTGGACCGGCTGCGGGAGTTTCTCACCGTGGGGGTGCCGTGGGACGCGGTGGCGGAGCACTACCTGCTGGTGCTGCCCCAGCTGGTGGCCCAGGTGGGGCCCTTCGCC
>Ga0210123_1000677_pt1 | contig 20148 bp, 16 predicted proteins | sample Muzzi_PWB_D2_FD_185535 | JGI IMG/M metagenome (GOLD analysis project Ga0210123, IMG submission 185535) | Wetland microbial communities from San Francisco Bay, California, USA, that impact long-term carbon sequestration - Muzzi_PWB_D2 (SPAdes) | ecosystem: Environmental > Aquatic > Marine >... | reverse complement strand
GACTGGCAGGGCGAGCGGCTGCGCAGGGACCTGCACACCCTGGCCGGGGCCAGGGTCGTCCTCTTCGGGTACGGCTCGATCAACCGGCGCCTCGCGACCTTGCTGACGCCCTTCGAGTGCAAGGTCATCCCGTTCGGCCGCGGCTGGACGCCGGAAGAGCTGGACTCCGCCCTGGCCGCCGCCGATGTCGTGGTGTGCGCGGTGCCGGAAACCGATGCCACGATCGGGCTGTTCGACGCGGCCCGTCTCGCGTTGCTCAAGCCCTCGGCCTTGTTCGTCAATCTCGGGCGCGGTTCGGTCCTCGTGGAGAGCGCCCTGTCGGAGTGCCTGCATGCCGGGCGGCTGGGCGGCGCGTTGATCGACGTGACGGCGCGCGAGCCACTTCCGCCGGGGCACGACTTCTGGGATTGCCCGCGGCTGATCTTGAGCCAGCACAGCGGCGGCGGCACGGCAGACGAGATGGATCGCAAGATCGAGGCCTTCGCTGATAATCTTTCCCGCTACCGCGCGGGCGAACCGCTCGTCGGGATCGTCGATTTCGAGAAGGGCTACTGATGCCGAAGATCGAAAGCGTGCGTTGCATACTGCTGAGCTCCCCCTACGCCGACGCCGACGATCCGGAGATCAAGGAATGCTTCCCGAACGGCCCGAAGCGCACCGTCGGCATGGTCGAGCTCACCCTGGACAACGGCGTCACCGGCCTCGGCGAGGGCTACCTCGCGGTCTTCGCCCCGCTGGTGTTCAAGGCAATCGTCGACCTTTGCACGCCCTACGTCGTCGGGCGCGACGCCTTCGACATCGAACGGCGGGTCCGGGATCTGTGCAGCGTCTGTGATTACTGGTCGATGCAGGGCGCGGCCCGCCACGTCACCAGCGCGTTCGAGATCGCGCTGCAGGACGCCAAGGCAAAGAGCCACGGCGTTCCCGTCCATGACCTCTTGGGCGGACCCAAGTCCGACTCGATCCGGATCTACGGCAGCGGCGGCTGCTGCGACGCCAAGGAGCAGTTCCTTCGCGAATTCGATCTGCTCGAATCGAAAGGCATCGATCTTTACAAGATCCGCGCCGTCAAGGGCGACGTGCACCGCACGGTCTGGGTGCTCGAGGAGGCCGGCCGCCGCGGCATCGAGGTCGGGGTCGACATGTGCCAGAACCTGGCTGACCCGCCGCAGGCGGTGGACGACGTCGTGGCCTACGTCAAGGCCGTGCACGCTCGGACCGAGCGGCGCATCGCCTTTCTCGAAGAGGCCATCGGCCCGGACTGCCCCGAGGGCTTCAAGGAACTGCGGTCGCGCGTCGCGGTGCCGATCTGCGGCGGCGAGATCGTCACGACGCCCAAGGAGATGATCCGCCGTATCGCGGACGACGTCTACGATTTCGTCCAGCCGGACGCCTCCGTCATCGGCGGAATCGGCGCGGTCATGGAGATCTTCGCGGCGGCGCGGGCGCAGGAGACCGGCGTCGTCGTGCACGCCTGGGGCGGGGCGGTGGCGATCATGGCGAGCTACCACGCGGCCTTCGCCGCCGGCGGCGAGCTCGTCGAATACCCGATGCTCGCCTTCCCGCTTGGCGCCGAGATGATCGGCGATCGGGGCCGCATCGCGGACGGGCGGCTGCAGCGGCCCACGGCACCGGGTCTCGGCGTGACGCTGACGCCGGAGATGGAGGCGCGCTACCGCTTCGACGAGATGGCGGTCTATTCCTGCATGCTGCACGACTGGGGCCCGCCGCCCGACGAGGCCTGGCGGCGCTGACTCCGAACGCGGCGCCGCGCAAACTCCATCCTGACGCGCCGGCATTGCACGCGGCTATGCTTTGCCGGGCTTCGCTCCGACGATGGCCTTGCCAACATCGGAGAAGCAGCCATGACCCAGCACATCCTGCGCGCCGGCCTGGCGCTGGCGCTGAGCGCTACGTTCGCACTGGGCTTCGCCGCCCCGGCCATATCGGCGACGACCGAGACGGTTTCCGTCCCCGCGCTCGACGACGAGGTGACGCTGCGCCGGGATGTCGACGGCATCGCGCACATTTCCGCACAAACCGCGCACGACCTCTTCCTGACGCAGGGCTGGGTGCACGCCCGCGACCGCCTGTTCCAGATGGACATCCTGCGCCGCCAGGCGAGCGGCACGCTGGCCGAGCTGGTCGGGCCCGCCGCGCTCGGCAGCGACGTCGAGCTGCGCACCATCGGCCTGCGGCGCGCCGCCGAGCGCTCCTGGCCGATCCTCTCGCCGCAGACGCAGGCCGCTCTCGCCGCATACGCCGAGGGGGTCAACGCCTACATCAATTCGCTGGGCTTCGATCTGCCAGTCGAGTACGGCGCACTCGAACTGAGGAGCGTCGCGCCCTGGACCCCGGTGGACAGCCTGGCGATCGCCAAATTGCTGACCTTCAGCCTGTCGTTCGACCTCGACATCCAGCCGACGCTCGACCTGCAGGCCTATCTCGTGAAATTCCCGGGCTTGCAGGGCCAAGCGCTCTATTTCGAGGACACCCACCGCAGTGCCCCCTTCGACACGCCGGCGACCGTGCCCGACGCGCTGGGAGCCCCGGCCGCGCCGGTGTCAAGCGCCGTCGTCGCCGCGAGCGACAGCGAAGGCGCCGCACACGGCGCGGAAGAGGGATTGGACGAAGCGACGCTCGGGCTCGCCCGCGGATACCTGAAACGGATCGAGCACCTGCCGCTGTTCCAGAACGCGCTCGATCCGGGCAAGCACGACCGCGGCAGCAATGCCTGGGTCGTCGCCGGCACCCTGACCGATAGCGGGCGGCCCTTCCTGGCGAGCGATCAGCACCTGGCGCTGAGCACGCCGTCGACCTTCTATCCCATCCACCTGGTCGGCGCGGGCTACGACGTGATCGGCGCCAGCCTGCCGGGCACGCCCTTCGTGCTGGCCGGTCAGAACCGCGATCTCGCCTGGGGCTCGACCAACTTTCGGCTGGACGTAACCGACACCTATGCCGAGCAGTTGGTACCAGACGCCGAGTCGCCGAGCGGCCTCAGCAGCCTATATCAGGGCAACCCGGAACCGGTCATCCCGGTGCCGCAGATCTTCCAGTACAACCAGCCGGACAGCGGCAGCCCGGACGATCTCGCCGTCGCCACGCCCGGTGGCATGGTCGGAGACGTTTCGATCCCGCCCGTCGTCCTGATCGTGCCGCGGCGCAACAACGGCCCGATCGTGAACCTGGATATGGCCACCGGGGCGGCGCTCAGCGTGCAGTACACCGGATTCTCCGGCACGCGCGAGCCCGATGCCTTCCGGCTCGTGAACCAGGCAAAGTCGCTGAACGACGTCGCGCACGCGCTGCGGTCCTTCGACGTCGGGGCGCAGCACTTCATGGTGGCCGACCGCAAGGGAAACATCGCCTATTTCGCCAATGCCGAGCTGCCGCTCCGCGAGGACCTGCAGGCGGGGACGGTGACCGGCCTGCCGCCCTACTTCATCCGCAACGGCATGGGCGGCAACGAGTGGCTGCCGGTCACCGACCCGCAGCCCGGCCAGTCGCTCCCCTACGAGATCCTGCCGTTCGACGAGATGCCGCAGGCCGTCAACCCGCCGAGCGACATGATCGTCAACGCCAACAACGATCCGCTCGGCCTGACCTTCGACAACGACCCGCTCAACCAACTGCGCCCCGATGGCGGTCTTCTCTACTTGGCGCCGCGCTTCAGCTTCGCCACACGGGCCCAGCGCATCAGCCAGGAGCTCATGGACCGCGCGGCCGCGGGTCTCCTGGCGCCGCAGGACATGCAGGACATCCAGGCGGACGTCGTGCTGCGCGACGCCGAGGTCTTCACGCCCTACATCCTGGAGGCCTTCGCCAATGCGAGCGTTACAGCTGCCATACCGAAGTTGCAAAAACTGGCGGATGACGAGGGCATCGAGGAGGCCATCGGGCGCCTCGCGGCCTGGAACCACACGGCACCGACCGGCCTCTTCGAGGGCTTCGACGCCAGTGACGTCGACGGCCAGCACCTCGATCCGAGCGATCAGGAGGTCGCCGACAGCATCGCCGCGACGATCTATTCCGTCTGGCGCGGCCGGATGGTGAGCAACACCATCGACGCCACGCTCCAAAAGCTCAAGCTGCCTATGCCGGACGACGAGCAGTCGATGACTGCGCTGCGCCATCTGCTCGACGGCTTCGGGGACACTCACGGGCTCGGCGCCTCGGGGATTAATTTCTTCAATGCTCCCGGCATCGCCGATCCCGCGGCACGACGCGACTACGTGATCCTGAAGAGCCTGGCCGACGCGCTCGACCTGCTGGCGAGCGACGATTTCGCCGACGCCTTCGGCGGATCGACCGACCAGGACGACTACCGCTGGGGCAAACTGCACCGCCTCGTACTGGCGCATCCGCTTGACGGTGGGTTAAGCCTGCCGCCGCAACCCTCGCCGGGATTCGCGGTCGATGGCGGCTTCGGCACGGTGGACGCGGGGACCCACGTCCTGCGCGCGGCGTCGGATAAAGACTTCGGGTTCCCCGAGGGTCCGACGCGCCGCTACGTCGCCGAGGTTCGAGCCGGCAAGGGCCAAATCTTGGCCGAGAGCAGCCTGCCCGGCGGCACCAGCGGCGCGCCCGGCAACCCGTTCCGAACGAATCTCCTGTTCCCCTGGCTGACCAACGACACCTACCCGGTACGGCAGGCCGCGGACGAAATCGACGCGGACACGGTGGCGACCGTCCATTTGACGCCGTAACCGAGTCGGTCTCTGAAACGCGAGAGGCCGCCGCCCGCGCGGCCTCTTCGTCTTTTCGCGCGGCTCAGCCGCCCAGGTAGGCGGCGACGACGCGTTCGTCGCGGGCGATCTCGTCCGGCGGGCCCGACAGGGTGACGCGGCCGTTCTCCAGCAGATAGACCTGGTCGACGATGGCCATGGCCTTGCGCGCGTTCTGCTCGGTCAGCAGCACCGAGACGCCCTTTTCTCTCAGCGCGGCCAGGGCCTCGAACACCAGGTCGATGGCCTGCGGCATGAGCCCCATCGATACCTCGTCGACCAGCAGGAGGCGCGGCTCCGCCATGCACGCCCGCGCGATGGCCAGCATCTGGCGCTCGCCGCCGGACAGCGTCCCGGCGAGCTGGCCGAGCCGCTCAAGCAATACGGGAAAGGGCGCGCAGGCACCCTCGATTCCGGCCTCGGGGTCGGCCATCAGATAGCCGCCCATCAGCAGGTTCTCGCGCACGCTGAGGCGCTGGAAGATGTGGCCGCCCTCGGGCGCATAGGCGATGCCCCGGCGCGCGCGCCGCTCGGTCGGCAGGGCCGTGATGTCCGCGCCGTCGAAGCGGATGCGCCCGGCTGCCGCGGGATGCCAGCCGGCCAGGCAACGCATCACCGAGGACTTGCCGGCGCCGTTGGCGCCCAGGATGGCGACGCACCTGCCCTGCGGCACGGTCAGGTCGAGCGCATGCACCGCGGCGATGCTGCCGCCGTAGACGACCTTCAGGGATTCGACCTCGAGGATGGCGCTCATCGCTTCATCCCAGATAGGCGTCGACGACCGCCGGGTCCGCGCGCACCGCTTCCGGCGGCCCTTCCGCGATGATGCGGCCGTCGACCAGGACATACATGCGCTCGGCGAGCCGCATGGCGAAGGTCATGTTGTGCTCGATCACGATGACGGTGACGCCGGCGTCGCGCACGCCGCGCACCATCCCGGCGAAGGCCTCGGCCTCGCCGTGCGTCAGCCCCGCCGCCGGCTCGTCGAGCAGCAACAGGCGCGGGCCGGTCGCGAAGGCACGGGCCGCCTCGACCCGGCGCTGGACGCCCATCGGAAGCTCGCGCACGCGCGCGCCGGCCTGCGGCCGGAGGTCGAAGCGCTCCAGGATCGCGTTGCTGCGCCGATCCCGCGCGCCGCCCGAGGCCCGTCCGGCGAGCGAGCGCCAGAATGAGCCGTAGGCCGTGATGCCCAGGCCGGCGGCCACGTTCTCGCGCACCGTCATCGACTGGAACGCCTTGCCGAGCTGGAAGGTGCGCGCCATGCCGAGCCGGGCGCGCCGGGCCGCCGCCAGCCGGGTGACGTCGCGCCCGGCGAAGCGGATGCGCCCCGCGCTGACCGCCACGTGGCCGGACAGACAGTTGAACAGCGTGCTCTTGCCGGCGCCGTTCGGCCCGATCAGCCCGAGGATCTCGCCCTCGCGCGCCTCGAGATCGACGTCCTCCAGGGCGCGCAGACCGCCGAAGCGGCGCGACAGGCCCGACAGGGCGAGCAGCGCGTCGCTCATGGCTCCGCCGCCGCCCGGCGCAGGAGGCGCGTCAGCAGGGCGCGCAGCCGGCTTTCCGGCCCCATCAGGCCGTCGCGCTCGAAGATCACGAGGACCGTCAGCAGCAGACCGTAGATGACGTAGCGCCACTCATGCAGGAAGCGCAGGTATTCCGGCAGGCCGCCCAGGATGATCGCGCCGATGACCGGCCCGATCAGGGTGCCGGCGCCGCCGAGCACCACCATGGTCAGCACCGTCACCGATTCGACGAAGCCGAAGTTCTCGGGAAACACGCTGCCGAGCTGGCGGGCGTAGAGCGCGCCGGCGATGCCCGCGCCGCCGCAGGCCAGCACGAAGGCCCAGATTTTGGTCGAGGCGACGTTGATGCCGATGGCCGCCGCGGCGTCCTCGTCCTCGCGGATCGCGATTAGGCGGACGCCGAACCAGGTCTTGAGCAGCAGCGCCTTGAGCACGAAGAGGGCGACGGCGATGGCGGCAACCAGGAGCAGCATGCCGAGGCCCAGAAGCTCGACGCCGGCGATCGCGATCGGCGGAATGCCGACGATCCCGTAGGCGCCGCCCAGCGCCGGCGTGTACTGGAAGACGGCGACCACGATGAAGTTGATGCCGATGGTGGCGAGCACCAGGAAGTCGTGGCGCACGCGCAGCGCCGGCAGACCCAGGAAGCCGCCCAGGATGCCGCTGACGACGGCCGCCAAGACGAGATCGATCGGAAACGGCAGGCCCATCTTCACCGTCGCCACGGCCACGGTGTAGCCGCCGATGCCGAAGAAGGCGGCGTGGCCGATCGACACCTGTCCGGCGTAGCCCACCAGCAGGTTGAGCGACATCGCCATGATGATCCAGATGCCGATGAAGGTCATGACCGAGATCAGGTAGGCGTCCACCGGCCGCTCCGTTCAGTCGAACCGCCGGCCGAGCAGGCCAGTCGGCATGAACAGCAGGATGACGATCAGCACGGCGAAGCCGATGGCGTCGCGCGGGAACAGGCCGCCGAGGTAGGTCGAGATGCCGATCTCGAAGGCGGCGAGCACGAAGGCGGCGACGGCGGCGCCGAGCACGCTGCCCAGGCCGCCGAGCACGACCACGACGAACGCCTTGTAGGCCACGACCTCGCCCATGTGGGCCGAGACGGCGTTCTCGTAGACCGCGACGAGCACGCCGGCCATGCCGGCCATGGCCGAGCCGAGGAACATGTTGAGCGCGACCGCGCGCTGCGTCGCCACGCCGAGCGAGCGCGCCATGTTCATGTCTTCCGACAGGGCGCGCCAACTCAGGCCCAGGCGGGTCCGGTTGAGCACCAGCCAGACCACGCCCGACGCGGCGACCGTGCTCAGCACGATGGCGAGCTGCGCCGGCGTGAACGCAAGGGCTCCGAGCTGCGCCCGCGGCAACCCGACCGGCGCGTCGAAGGCGCTGGCATAGGCGCCGAGCAGGAAGGGCTTTTCCAGCAGCGACTGCAGAGTGATGAACAAACCGATGCTGACCAGCAGCGGCGTGCCGCGCGGCGCGTCCAGCACCCAGCGGTAGCCGATGTGATAGATCGCCACGCCCAGCGCGCCGGACGCCAGCATGGCGGCGAAGAGGGCCGGCCAGAAGCCGACGGGCAGGGTCTGGAAGACGACCAGGCCGACCGCGGCGCCGACCGCGAAGACCCCGGCGTGTACGATGTGCAGCACGCGCAGCATGCCATACACCATGGTGAGGCCCATGGCGATCAGGGTGTAGAGGCACCCGGTGACGACGATGTTGGTGATGGTCTCGGCCATGAGGCCCCTGCGCGGTGAACGGCGCGGTGTGCGCCGGCGGCATTCCGCCGCCGGCGCGTCACCCCGCGCGGTCCTAGTGCAGGTTCATGACGGCGGGATCGTCGATCACCGCGTAGGACACCCAGGCGCCGTTCTTGACCTCTTGCACGACGACCGGTTTGATCACGTCGCCGCCCTCGGTGAAGCCGACGAAGGGTCCGGTAGTCACGTTGGTCATGTCCTTGATGCCGTGCAGCGCCTTGACGATGGCATCGGCGTCGGTCGATCCGGCCCGCTTGATCGCCTCGGCCAGCACGGCGACCGCGTCGAACGACGAGGCGCCCACCATGTCCGCCGGCTGGCCGAACTGCGACTTGTATTCGGCCAGGAACTTCTGCACCAGCGGGTTGCTGCTGCCGCGGTCGAGCGCGGTGGTGATGCGCACGCCCTCGGCCGCGCCCGGCTTGGAGAGCTCGAAGAACTTGGGAGAGTCGAAGCCCTCCATGCCGATCACCGGCGTCTTGATGCCGAGCTCCTGGAGCTGGTTCACGAGAAGCGCCGCCTGGGCGTAGAAACCGTTGGCGTAGATGGCGTCGACGTTCATGCCCTTGATACGGGTCAGGATCGGCCGCAGGTCCTTGTCCTTCAGCGAATACTTCTCCTCGGTAACGACGTTGACGCCGAAGTCCTTGGCGACCTTCTTGAAGCCGTCGGCGAGCGCCGCGCCGGCGTCGTTGTCCATGGTGACGAGGGCGACGTTCTTGGCCTTCATCAGCTTGCCCGCGGTCCAGGCCGCGGCCGCCCCCTCGACCGCCGAGGGCACGCCGGTGCGGAAGATGTAGTTGCCGGTCGCGGTGATCTGCGGATGCACGGCGTAGGCCGCCACCATCGGCACCTTGGCGCGCTGGAAGATGGCCGCGGCCGGGCGCGTCAGGAAGGAGTAGGAGCCGCTGACCGCCGCGACGACGCGGTCGCTCTGCGTCAGCTTCTGCGCGACGTTGGCCGCCTGATCGGGGGCCGAGGCGTCGTCGTAGCTGACCAGCTCGAGCTTCTTGCCCATCACGCCGCCGTCCTCGTTGGCGAACTGCACGGCCAGGGTGGCGCCGTGCAGCGCGGCGATGCCGTCCGACGCGGCAAAGCCGGTCTGCGGCGAGAAGAAGCCGATCTTGATCGTATCGTCCGCCCGCGCCGGGCCGGCGAAGGTCACGGCGCAGAGGGCGGCGACGCCCAGCCCGCGCAACAAGGTTCTCCGTTCGATCGTGATGCTCATCGCTGTTTCCTCCTCGGTTCTCTCTTCGTCGCAAACGCCGTCAACCGGCCAGGCGATCCTCTCGGATCAGTCCGGCGACGGCGGCAATGTCGTCGCTCACCACCCGGTCCTGCAGCATGACCGGCACCACCTCGCGAATCGCGGCGTGGCAGGCGTCGACCCGGCGCCCGGGGCGCAGCCCGCGCAGGTCGAGGGCCTGGGCGGCGAGCAGGAACTCGATGGCGACCACGGTCTCGGCGGTGTCCACCACCCAGGCGGCGTGGCGCGCGGCGATCGGCGCCATCGGCACGTGGTCCTCGGTGTTGGCGCAGGTCGGCACCGACTGGATACTGGCAGGCGCGCTTCGCGTCCTGAGCTCGGCGATCAGGCTGGCCGCGGTGTACTGCGCGATCATCATGCCGGAGTTCAGCCCCGGCGCGGCCTCGGGATGGATCAGGAAGGCGGGCAGCCCGCCGTTGTGGTTCACGTCGACCAGGCGGGCCGAGCGGCGCTCGCTGATCACCGCCAGCGAGGTCATCGACATGGCGAGGAAATCCAGGATCTCGCCGGCGCGCTGGCCGTGAAAGTTGCCCGAGTTGCTGGTCACCCAGCCGTCGCTGACGCCGAACAGCGGGTTGTCGTTGGCGGCATTGATCTCGACGGTCAGCACCCGCTCGGCCATCTCCGCGGCGTCGCGCGCGGCGCCGAGCACCTGCGGAATGCAGCGCAGCGAGAGGCCGTCGCGCAGCCGGTCGGGGCGCGGCGGCACGACCGACTCGCTGCCCTCGGTCAGCGCGCGCAGCCGCGCCGAGGTGGCGATCTGTCCGGGGTGCGGCTTGGCGAGCGCGACGCGCTCGTCGAAGGAATCGCCGACGGCGCCCAGCGCCTCGAGCGACATGGCGGCGGCCGCCTCGGCGGTCTCGATCAGGCGCCGCGCATCGTACAGCGCCAGACAGCCGATGCCGGTGGTCTGCTCGGTGCCGTTGATGAGTGCCAGGCCGTCGCGGCCCTTGAGGTCGGGCGGGGCGATGCCGGCCCGCCGCAGCGCCTCGCCGCCGGGCAGCAGGTCGTCGCCGTACCACGCCTTGCCCTCGCCGATCAGCGGCAAAGCCATGTGGGCGAGCGGCGCCAGGTCGCCGCAGGCGCCGACCGAGCCGCGCGCCGGCACCCAGGGCACGACGCCGCGGTTGAGCATGGCGAGCAGCGCATCCAGGGCCTCGGGCTGGACCCCGGTCATGCCCCCCGCCAGGACGTTGGCGCGGACCAGCATCATGGCCCGGACCGCGTCGCGCGGCATGGCGGGACCGGCCCCGGCGGCGTGGCTGCGCAGCAGGTTGCGCTGCTGCTCGCGGTTGTCGGCCGGCGCGACCGGCCGGCCGTCGAGCGCGCCGACGCCGGTGGTCAGCCCGTAGACGGGATGGCCCCTGTCGACGAGGTCCTGCAGGTAGCCGGCCGACTCGGCCACGGCGGCGCGCGCCTGCGGCGTCAGCACCACCTCCGCCCCGCCGCGCGCCACGCGCGCGACATCGCTCACAGTCAGTTCGGCCCCGCTTAGCGCGACCATGTCGTCCGTTCCCCCTGTCGGCCGCCCGGCGGCCGGTAACGCCTTTATTTTGCTGCGATTGTCACGGTTCGCCGGGGCCGGCGCAACCGCTAAATCCGGCTGCGGTCGGCCGTCGTCGCCGGTCCAAGGCGTGGTCGGTCGCGGCACGCGGGCGCTTTGGGCCTGGCGCGCCCGACCGGCTGGATTTAGCCGGATTCAGAATGGAACCGCCCGACGCGACCGTTTCGCACATGAACGAGATACCCCCTTGCGGGCACTTAGAATCCCCAGGTCGTCGCGATTACAGGCCGAACGGCCGTGGGGGCGCCCGAACCGCTCGAGGATAGCGCGGGCCATAGATGGCGGGGCACCGAGTGCTTGCACTTCGCTTGGCGCGCCGGTGTGTGATGCGCGAGGACGCTGCGAGGCCCTGTCGCCACGCAGCAGCCGACGTGTCGTACGTCGGCCTCGTCCGGCCGGCGTCAGGGTCCCGATCGGGCGGCGATGAAATCCTGATAGCGCTCGTATTCGCGCTCGGCCCGGAAGCGGTCGTGCTCGAGCCGGTCGATCTCCCCTGCGAGCTTGACCTTCTCTTCCGCAAGCTGCTTGAGCTCGAGGGCGATCGCCACGCGCTCCGATCCTTCGGTATCCGATGACACCAGGCGCGCCGTATTCTCCGCCAGCCGATGCTCGATCTCTTGTACGCGACTCCTGCTGTGCTGCAGGCGCCTCTCGATCGTCTTCAACGCGGCGTGCCGCGTGTAGAGTCCGTAGCCGTCGGCATGCGCGGCGACGAACGCCTCTTCGAGTCCGGCCGGGCAGACACCGGCATACGGACGGCCCTGCGTTCCCAGGCGGTAGCCATTGGCGGGACGGCAGAACTGCGTCAGACCTTCGGCGCGGCCGGCCATATAGGCGTCGAAATCGGCGGCGATGCCATGGTCGGCGCAGGCCCTGCGGCGCTCGCCGAAGTATGCCGCGGTGTGGCCCAACGCTCCGTCCTCATAGCCGATCGCCCGCCAATCGGCCGTGCGGCATTCCGCGGCGTCCATGCCCGAACATCCGCTGACTCCGAGCATGATGAATATCCCAAAGAGCCGGCGCACGGTCACATCCTCGCAAAGCCGAAGGATACCGCCGAACAGCTTAAGGCCGGCCTAACCGCGGAAGAGCCGGAAGCGGCGCGAATCGCCGCAGGGGGGACCGCCGGCGCAACGGGATACGGCCTGATCCGGACCTCGGCGATCGTCTCCCTCGCGCCATCCTGCCTCGGCGGCAATCGCGCGATTCCGGGGTCCGCGGGCGCCAAGGCCTGAATCGATGATTAAGTCGACCTTAACCATGCGCGCCTTAGTAAGGGGCCCGCGGCTCCGCGCACGGATCCGGGAACACTCCGCCTCCGTTGACACATCCGCCGATCGTTCCATGATGCAGCAGTCACCTTCCTCTTCACGAACGCTTTTCGTCCTGGCGGCGCTGCTGGCGGCCGCGGTGGCGCTGCCGGGGGCGGCGCGGGCAGCCGGGCAGGCGGCCGACATCGGCGACGTGCAGCTGGTCCGGATCTGGGCCACCGGGACGCCGACCGAGGCGCGAACGCGCGACCTCTTCGTCGACGACGCGATCTTCCGCAACGAGGTGGTCGAGACGGTGCGCGACGGCGGCCTTCATCTGCGCTTCAAGGACGGCACCGACTTCCGGCTGGGGTCGAACAGCCGGGCGACGCTCGACACGTTCGTCTACGACCCGGCCTCGCACGACGGCCAGCTGGCCCTCACCCTCAAGCAGGGCATCTTCCGCTTCAAGACCGGGCAGATGAAGAAGGAGGGGATCCGGCTGCTGACCGCGGTGGCGGAGATCGAGGTGCACGGCACCGACCTGACCATCGAAGTGCTGCCGGACGGGACGGTGCGGGTGACCGTCACCGAGGGCGAGGCGGTGATGACCGCCAGGGCCGACGGCTCGAAGGTCACCATGGTCCCCGGCGGCGACGGCGGCCAGGTGACGCTGGGCGGTTCGGCGGAGCCCTACGCGGGGCCGGTCGGCTTCGGCGACTCCGGCATCGCGGACGCGAGCGGCTTCGAGACCGAACCAACGATCAATGCCGCGAGCAGTTTGTTCGGCGAGGGCATAAGCGATTTCGTCTACCGCTCGGCCGGCGCGGGTCAGGTTCCCTCCGCGCTCTGGCCCCTGGCGATCTTCACTCAGGAATCTCAGGACGTGCTGGAGGTCGCCGCCGGGCGCCGCAGCCCGCTCTTCATCGCGCCGCCGGCGCCTTCACAGGCGCGCGATTCGCAGCCGGCGGCGCCGACGGAGGGACCGGCCGGAGGCGCCGTCAGGGGCGCCGTCACGGACGGCGTCACGAACACGATGAGCAACCCGCCGGCCAACCCCGCGCCGGGATCGGCGCCCGCCCAATTCGTCTACCGTCCGCAAATGTGATCGGCGCCGGACGCAGAGCGTAAGGACCGGTGCGGGACTCCCCTCGCCGCGGCTAGGCAGGGACTCAATGCTGTCCCGGGCCGCGACCCGAAACGTCCCGCGCCTTGCCGTCCGGTGCCGCGCAACGCGCCGCCGAATGTTCGGCGCGCCCCTCATCCCAGCGCCAGCTAGGCCACCGCGCAATTTGCTGATTGCACAACTGTGAAAAAAATGACTAGGATTTCACAAATGACGAAAATCGTGGGCAGGGAGTATGCGAGGAGCCGCGGCGCGTGGGGCGGAGCCCGCCGAACCGTCTGACAAAGCAGCATCGGGCGCGGCGGTACTCCGCGCACTTGGCCGACAGATCCGCGACCTGCGCAAGGCACGCGGTATGACGCTGGCGGATGTCGAACGCTACACCGGTATGTCCGTGAGCTATTTGAGCCAAGTCGAGCGAAGCCTCTCCAGCCCCTCGGTCGTTGCCCTTTATGGAATCAGCCGCGCGCTTGGCGTGAACATCAGCTTCTTCTTCGCCGACGGCGAGGCCGGGCCGGACGACGAGTGTGATTTCATTGTCCGTGCTAAGGGTCGGCGCAAGGTCATGTTCGAGGGAGGCGCCGTTGATGAACTGCTGTCGCCAAATCTCGATGGCCGGCTTGAGTTATTGAAGAGTTACCTGCCGCCACACTCTGTGAGTGGTGAGCGGCCTTACACTCATGATGGCGAGGAGGCCGGCATTGTCATGGCCGGCCAATTGGAGTTGTGGATCGGCAATAAACATTTCCTGCTCTCGGAGGGGGACAGCTTCACCTTCGCGAGCAACTTGCCACATCGTTACGGCAACCCGGGGACGACCGAAACCGTCGTCATCTGGGCCATCACTCCGCCGAGCTATTGACGGAGCCGCATTGTTAAGAACACCAAGGGAGGAGAAGACGATGAGAACAAAATTGGAGGCAGCGCTCTGCTCACTAGTTATCGTGATCGCAGCAGGTTCGACGAGAGCCGCGGCCGGCGAGTTGAGCTTTCTCGGGTGGGAAGGTTATGCCGACCAAAGTTTCGTCGCCGATTTCGAGAAAGAGAGCGGATGCAAAGTGAGCGCCACCTATGTTGGCTCGAACGACGATTTCGCACCGAAGCTCGCGGCAGGCGGCGGCGTCTACGACATCGCCTCCGTCTCGGCGGACACGACCGGCGTACTCGTGGCGGCCGGCTTGGTCGAGCCGATCGACGTCTCGAAGGTCAAACGCTTCAAGGAGATTTATCCCCTATTCCGCAATGCCAAGGGGATCAACGTTGACGGCAAGGTCTGGGGCGTGCCGCTCACCTGGGGCTCGATCCCGCTGATGTACCGCACCGACAAGATCAGCGACGTTCCGGATTCCTATGCCGCACTTTGGAACCCGAAATACAAGGGGCGCATCGCCCTCTGGGACGACAAGAGCGCGATCTACAACACCGCGCGCCTGCTCGGCTACGACAATGTCTACGACCTTAGCGACAAGCAGCTCGATGCAGTCAAGAAGAAGTTGATCGCGGAGAAGCCCCTGTTGCGGAAGTACTGGACCACGGCCGGTGAATTGGTGAATCTCTATGCTTCCGGCGAGGTGTGGGTCTCGAACACCTGGGGAGGGTTCCAGGTCGCCGAGCTGCAGAAGCAGGGCATCTCGGTAAAGGAGTTCCTGCCGAAGGAAAAGGCCGACGGCTGGGTCGACAATTGGCAGATCGTCAAGGGGACGCCGAATGCCGACTGTGCCTACAAGTACATCAATTTCATGCTGTCGCCGCGCGGCCAGTGCGGCGTTTCGGGCGTGACCGGCTATTCCGCCGCCAACCCGGTCGCCGCGAAGGAATGCATGTCGCCCGAGGAATATAAGGCAAAGCATCAGGATGACATCGGATATGTCAACAGCCTGGTGATGTGGGAAATGCCTGCCCGGCTCGACGTCTACACGAACACGTGGAATGCGGTTAAGGCAGCGGAGTAGCGACCCTGGCGGCCGTCACGCGCTGGGAGCCCACGAACATGCGTGGCGGCCGCGCCGCATCCCGGATCCGTCGCCGTGACTATTCTTGAGGTCAGGCACCTCACCAAGGTCTTTGCCGGTGGAATCACGGCTGTCGACGACGCGTCCTTCGCGCTGGCCGAAGGTGAGTTCGTCACGTTACTCGGCCCTTCGGGCTGCGGAAAGACGACGATGTTGCGTCTCATCGCCGGGTTCGAATCGCCGGATGCCGGCAGCATCCTGCTCGGCGGGCGCGACGTAACCGACGATCCGCCCTATAGGCGGCAAGTCAACACGGTGTTTCAGGATTATGCGCTGTTCCCGCATATGAATGTGGCGGAGAATGTCGGCTACGGATTGCGCATCACCGGCGTACCGCGCGCGGAGGTCGCCCGTCGCGTACAGGATGCGCTTTCCGGCGTGGATCTCCTCAGCAAGGCTGACGCCGCCCCCGCGCAGCTCTCCGGCGGGCAGCGCCAGCGCGTCGCGCTCGCCCGCGCGATCATCCGCCGCCCCAAGGTTTTGCTGCTCGACGAGCCGCTTTCGGCGCTGGACGTGAAACTGCGCGAGGCGATGCAAGTCGAGTTGCGGCATCTGCACCAGAAGCTGCGCATCACCTTCATTCTTGTCACGCATGACCAGAAGGAAGCGCTGGTCATGTCCGACCGGGTAATGGTGGTCGACCGTGGCCGCATCGTGCAGAGCGGTACGCCGAGCGAGCTCTATGAGCGGCCGGCCAGCCCCTACGTGGCGGATTTCATCGGAACCGCCAACCTTCTCCCGGCAACGGTCGTCGACCAGACGGGCGACATGCTCGTGGCGGCCGTCGGCGACGGACGGATTCGCGCCGTCGGCGCGGCACGCAGCTATCCGCGGGGCAGCCCCGTGCTTCTGGCGATCCGGCCGGAGAAGGTGTTGCTGCAAGAGCAGCGGAGCGACGATGGCTGCGGCTTCGTCGGCCGGGTCGTCGAAACCCTGTTTCAGGGCAATTCGCTTCGGCTCAAGCTGGAGGTGGCCGGCGGCGCGCCCTTCGCCGTCGACCTGCCGCTGCACTCGACACTGGCGGAGACTCGCCCGCCGACGGCCGGCGTCACGGTCGCGCTGAGCGTCGAGCCGGGCAACGTCATCGTCTTTCCAGCCGAATCGCCATCATGAAGCTCGCGACCCGGCGCCGGCTCGGCACGCTCGCGGTTCTGGCCCCGCCGCTCGTGTGGACGATTCTCTTCATGATCGTCCCCTACGCGATCATGTTCGCCTACAGCTTCTACCGGAAGCAGTCGTTCGCCTTCGTGCCCGACCTCAATCTCGACAACTACCTGGCCTTGCTGCAAGACCGGCAATACAGTCAGGTCCTGCTGCGCACGCTCAAGATCGCGCTGATGGTTTCGGTAGCCGCATTGACGCTCGCCTACCCTCTGGCCTACTTCCTGGTGTTCAAGATCCGATCCGCACGATGGCGCCTGTTCCTATACATGGCGGTAATCGTGCCGCTGTGGGTCTCCTACCTGCTGCGCGCCTACACCTGGAAGACGATCCTCGGCAGCGAGGGCGTACTCAACTCCTTCCTGGTGTGGACCGGGCTTCTTTCGCAGCCGACGCCTCTGTTTCTCTACAATCAGTTCGCGATGGTTCTCACCCTCACCTATATCTTCATTCCCTTCATGGTGATGCCGATATACACGGCTTTGGAGAAGATCCCGCGCAGTCTCATCGAGGCATCCGGCGATCTCGGCGTCGGGCCGGCGCGGACCTTTCTGCGCATCACCCTGCCGCTTTCAGTGCCGGGCGTGCTCGCCGGCGTGACCTTTACATTCTGCCTCACCTTCGGCGACTTCATCGCGCCGTACCTGGTCGGCGGACCGGCCGGCACCCTGGTCGCCAATACCGTCCAGTCGCAGTTCGGCATCGCCTTCAACTGGCCCCTGGGAGCCGCACTCTCCGTCGTGATGTTCGCCATCGTCATAATCATCATCTCGCTGAGCGACCGGTTCGAACGCGCCGGCCGCCTGGATCTGGCTTGAGCCGATGGCAAGCGTCGTGACCCCGGCTTCGACCGACTCTGCAGCGGCAATCCCGCGCCGCCGCCGGCGCGACAAGGCCACGATAGCGCTCGGCGCCTTCGCCGGAATCGTCCTGTTGTTCCTGTATTTGCCGGTGGTCGTGCTGATTATCTTCAGCTTCAACGACAATACGGTGACGACGCTGCCGCTGCGCGACTTTACGCTGGGCTGGTACGAGAAAATGTTCGCGAACCGCGACATGCTCGCCGCAATCGGCAACTCTTTCTACGTCGCGAGTCTCGCCACGGTTCTGACGCTGCTCATCGGCGTACCGGCGGCCTTCGCCCTTGACCGGGCGCAGTTCCCCTGCAAGGCGGTCTTCCGGCGCATCGTCGTCCTGCCGCTGACCCTGCCCGGTATCATCACCGGCATCTCGATGCTTAATCTGTTCCGCATGCTGGGTTTCAATCTCAGCCTCAACACGGTGATTCTAGGCCACGGCACTGCGCTCATGGCCATCGTTCTCACCCAGGTCTATGCCCGGCTGCAGCGCTTCGACCGGCGAATCGAAGAGGCCTCCGACGATCTCGGCGCCCGCCCGTGGCAGACCTTTCTGCACGTAACGCTCCCCAATATCCGCTCGGCGATCATCGGCAGCGCTCTGCTCGCCTTTACCCTCTCCTTCGACGAGATTCCGGTCACTTTCTTCCTTACGGGCCGCGAGAACACGCTGCCCATGTACATCTACTCGACCCTGCGCCGCGGCATCACGCCGGAGATCAATGCGATCGGCAGCATCATCGTCGTCGCCTCGCTCGGCCTCATCCTCCTGTCCGTGCGCCTGCTGCGCGAGGACAGCCGGAGGCCGAACTAACGAACGGCGATCTCGATGTCGTTTCCCTGGTCGCGGCCGGCCGTCACCCCTTCGCCGCGGCGATCGCCTGCTCGATCAGGCGGCAGGCCTCGTCCGCCTCGCCCCAGCGCGCGATCTTGACCCACTTGCCCGGCTCAAGGTCCTTGTAGTGCTGGAAAAAGTGGGCGATCTGCTCGCGCAGGATCTTCGGCAGGCCGCGGTACGAGGTCACCTCGGAGTAATAGGGATGCAGGTCGTCGACCGGCACCGAGAGGATCTTCTCGTCCGCCCCGGCCTCGTCCTCCATGATCAGCACGCCGATCGGTCGCGCCCGCACCACCGCCCCGGGCACCACGGTGTTGGGCGCAGCCACCAGGATGTCGACCGGGTCGCCGTCGGCCGCCAGGGTGTGCGGCACGAAGCCGTAGTTGCAGGGATAGCGCATCGCCGTGTGCAGGAAGCGGTCGACGTACATCGCGCCCGAGTCCTTGTCGAGCTCGTACTTGACCGGCTCGCCGCCGACCGGCACCTCGACGATCACGTTGACGTCCCAGGGCGGGTTCCTGCCGATCGGAATCTTCTCGAGGTTCATGCCGCCCTCCCTTTTTGCGACGTGCCGCAGCGGCACCCCTTACACCGTGCCGCTGCGGCACCGGGGCCGAGCGCAATTAGGGCCCCTCGATGCGGGCGGCGCAAGAGCGCAGCCCGCCGACCGGACGGCCGGGGGCCGACATGACACCCGGACTCGCCGGCGCTATGGTGCGATTCGAACAGCGATTCGGGGGAGTTGCCGCAACGTGCCGAGACCGAGGGCCCGGCAGGCCCGGGAGACCCAGGACGCGGGACCTGCGGATGCCTGAGCGGCACCGCGCATGGCGGTCGCTCGGCGCCTGGGCGCTCGCCGCCCTCGCGGCGCTGGCCGGCCTTCCGGCCGCCGCGCAGCAGGTTTCGCCGCAGATTCCGGGCACCGTCGAGCCGGGCCGGCCGGCGCCGGCCGGGCCGCTTCTGCCGCGTGCGCCGGTCGAGCTCGACTGGACCGTGGTGCTGCCGGGCGGCGCCGAAGTGCCGGAGAGCCTGGCGCAGGAGCCGATCGACTTCGCCGACCTGCGCGTGACCGGCGCCACGGTCTACGGCCCCGAGGACTTCGCAGAGATCTACGCCGCCGACCGCGGCCACCGCATCACCTTCGGCCGGCTGTACGACTACGCGCGGGCGATCCAGGCGCGCTATCAGCGCGACGGCTACATCCTGAGCTTCGCCTACCTGCCGCCGCAGCGCGTCAGCGACGGCGTCTACACCGTCGCCGTCGTCGAGGGCTTCGTCTCGGACATCGCGGTCGAGGGCGTCGAGGGCCGCCTGGCCGAGACCATCGCCGCCCGCCTGGCGCCGGTCGCCGCCGAGCGGCCGCTCAACATCGCGACCCTGGAGCGCGCCATGCTGCTCGCCAACGATCTGGCCGGCGTGACGGCGACCGCCGTGCTGCAGCCCGCCAAGTCGACGCCCGGCGCGGCCGAGCTCGTCGCCAAGGCCGCGCTGGTTCCGATCGACGGCGGCGCGCGGCTCGACAACCGCGGCTCGGAGTTCGAGGGCCCGTGGCGCGCCGCCGCCAGCGTCGACGTCAACTCGCCCCTCGGGCGCGGCGCGCGCGTCGCGCTCGACGCCAGCGTGACGCCCGGCGACGCGAAGGAGTTGCGCAGCCTGGATCTCGCCTATCTGCAGCCGCTCGGCGCGGACGGCCTCACCGCCGAGGCGAGCGTCGGCTACACGCGCTCGCGCCCCGGCTACACGCTCGAGCCCTTCGACGTCGTAACCAGCGGCCTCAGCGCCGGCCTGGCACTGAGATACCCGCTGATCCGCCGGCGCGAGGATACGCTGGGCCTCGGCGCAGGCTTCGACTACCTGGACAGTGACGTCGATCTGCTCGAGGCGCCGTTCAGCCGCGACCGCATCCGCGCAGTCTTCGCCACGTTCGACTACAGCCATATCGGCTGGCTCGGCGGCGCGACCGCCCTGCGCGCCACGGCGCGGCACGGCCTGGATGTCCTGAACGCTTCGGACCCGCGGAGCGACGCGATGTCGCGCGCCGACGCCGACCC
>Ga0210123_1000675_pt1 | contig 20228 bp, 18 predicted proteins | sample Muzzi_PWB_D2_FD_185535 | JGI IMG/M metagenome (GOLD analysis project Ga0210123, IMG submission 185535) | Wetland microbial communities from San Francisco Bay, California, USA, that impact long-term carbon sequestration - Muzzi_PWB_D2 (SPAdes) | ecosystem: Environmental > Aquatic > Marine >... | reverse complement strand
GGCTTGACCGGGTGCGGCGTATCCGGCTGTTTGATCGGCGTTGCAGGTGCTGGTTGTTGCTTTATGGTATCACTGCTCTGGCTCGGCACCGGAGCTTTTTCAACCGGCGGTTGCATGGTGGCCTTTTTTTGGGGGACAGCGGAAGCCGGTGGTGTATTTTCCGGAACCGGGAGGGGGGTAGCCGCATCAGGCGATGGCGGCGCAGTCAGGGTTTTTTTGATGGCTGCCAATTGCCGATTCTTTTCCGCGATGATCTCCTTAAGCTTTTGTGCAGCTGACATTTCATTCGCCAGTTCGGATTTCAAGGCATCAATTTGTTTGTTCAGGCTCTCATCTTGAACAGCCGATTGTGCCTGCATCTGATCGGCTTCAGCTGTTTGTTGCTTCTGCAGGCTCATAATCCGAATACCCGATACGGCAGCCAATAGTGCGGCTGTGAGGGTAATGAGGGTGAACAAAAAAGCGATGATCTGATACTTCCGGTAATCAGATCGTATGTGTCCGACGGTGTGAATTGGCAATGTCATCCGGCCCCCCGCACGCTATGCGCGATACATAAGGATATGCGTAATTATTTCCAAGCAGATGCTCCTGGAGATTGGCTCATACTGAATCGATTTGGCCGACAATCATGGAAAGCGACCACTCGCGGTATTTATTGTTAACCTGGGCTGTGACCTGCAATCCCATGGTTGTGAATGTGCGCTGAAGAAATTTGGCGTAAGATGGTGCTGTTTGTTTGCTGTGGATCACCAGAGCAATGCCTTCAGGTGGATTGCTGAAGGCGCTTTGAACAATATCCGGAGTGGTCCAGCCCTGATCGTCAAAAATGGTTTTCAACTCGGTGGCGGCTTGGTGCGAGCCGGCATTATCCAGTACCGAGATAATATCCAATTCTCCTTTGGGTCCGGTTTTAATCAATTTTATCAGCATTTTCTTTTGTTGTGGGTCCAGCCTGGGCGTGTCGATGCCAAAACTTTGCGTCGTGGAAGCGCCTTGGGTGATCCCATGGGTGATGTGGATGTCTTTCAACTCTTTGATGCGATCCTGCAGAGCCCCTTCGGCTTGTGAATAGCGTGAGCGCACTTTTTCCATCTCCTTGCGCAGGCTGTCGGCATCCATCTCTGCCAAGCGGCGCTGCTGATCGGAAATGTCCTGGTTCTGTTGCGTTGCCAGCAGCTCTTTGCGTATTTTTTCAGCGGCTTTCTCCACCGCTTTGATTCTCTTGCTGGAGCGACGCTCGCGATCAATGAGATGCCGGGTCATCCGGTTACCGTTTCGCCACAGCAGCAGCAAACTGATAACCGTCAGGGCCGCACCCATCAGCGCAATCACTTCCATCCAGGAGTTGAACGTATGGACGGCTTCAATATTGTTCCACCAAGAATTCATATGGATACCTCTGACGTCGTCGTATTGAAGGTTAGCGGTGGCGGTCAGGAATAAATTTAGTGAATAATACCGACGAATTGAATGTTAATCAAGGGTTATTTGCAAGAAGGCGGCGGTCATCGAAAGCCGGCGGGGGGTGTGTGTGCCGTCGATATGGCCGATTTTAATCCACAAGCATCTATGATACAGACCTGATGCCAGGATGCCATGTTAGAAATTTTTTTTTACGTTTGGAGATCTTCGAATGGGAATAATCGGAAAGATCGTCGGCGGAACCATTGGATTTGCCCTAGGTGGTCCTTTGGGAGCGGTAGCCGGAGCGGTATTTGGTCATGCCTTTGACAGTGATGATCAAGTTGTGGAAGAAAGGCGGGGCGCGAGCCTTTCATCATTGGAAGAGTCCCAGTTGGCTTTTTTTGTGGGGACTTTTTCAATGCTGGCCAAACTGGTGAAGGCCGACGGCCGGGTTAGCAACGATGAAATCGCCGTCATTGAGGATTTCGCGGTCAAGGATCTGGGCCTTAATCCTTCAAGCCGGGAGGTGGCCTTTAATATCTTTCGCGCTGCACTTGATTCTCCCGCGCGTTTCGAAGATTTTGCGCTCCAGTTTTATGGACAATTCAGGCAACAGCCCCAATTGCTCGAGATGATGATCGATATTTTGCTGCGGGTCAGCGTGGCAGATGGCGATCTGCACCTGGCAGAAGAAACCTTAATCCTCAGCGCCGTACACATTTTCTCCTTCAGCACCACGCGGTATGAACAGCTTAAATCAAAATACGCGCGCACGACAGACCATGCCTACGATGTCCTGGGATGCAAGCGCAACGACTCGGCCGCCGAGATAAAGCGTCGCTACCGACACCTGGTTCATACCTACCATCCGGATAAAATTGCGAGCAAAGGCTTGCCGGACGAATTCACGCAGTTGGCGCAGGACAAGTTTCGCGAAATCCAATCCGCCTATGAATTGATTAAAAAGGAGCGGGATATCCGCTAAATGAGCCCTCTTTCCTGTGCGATTTTAAAATAGGTGTCATATACCGTTGCCGGCGGATCCCATTGCTGGTCGGCTGGCTTTTTCCTCAAAGTGAGGGCGGCGGCTTCACATGTTGGAATACAGGCCCCGCAGCCGATGCAGCGATCCAAATCGATAATAACCGCTTGGTCAATGGTGATGGCGTCCATATGGCAGCGCTCTTCGCAGACACCGCAGCCGATGCAACGGTCCTCGTCAACAGTGGCGAAATAGCTTGAATTGATGCTTTTAGCTGGTTGGGGCAGGGCCTTCAAGTTCTTCAGTACCTGGCAGCAACAACCGCAGCACATGCAGATGTTCATCGCCTTTTTTGCGTTGCCGGGTTGCAGTACGAGCCCGGCGTCCATGCCCTTTTTTAAGATGCGCAAGGCTTCATCATTTTCAATGGGGCGACCAAGTCCATTTTTTTGATAGTAGAAGGCACCGGATCCGAACACCAGGCAAACCTCGAGGGGATAGTCGCAGCCATGGCCCGCCATGCGGTGTTCCTTGCGGCAGATGCAGGGCGCCACGACTATTTTGGATTGGTTCCGAATAATCTCTTCGGCGGCTTCATAGGGCATGATTCGGGTCTCCGCAGTCAGGCTCTCGGAAATGGGGATAACCCTTAGCTGGTTGGTTTTTTGATTTGCCCACAATTTGGTAAGATGGGGTACATAGGCATTAAACAACTGAATAAGTTCGGGATCCAAATCGTTGACATGGTACTCCCATATGCCGATGACGAACTGGGCGGCCATGTATAAGGGTGTCTCTTTCTCGATCTTAAAAATCAAACCTTTGAGCGCCATATCGTCGAGTATCGACGCCAGTGCTTCGGGCGTTGTCGGCACTCTTTCGGCGATGACGGCGATGGATTCGGGCATCATGGTGAGCGCGGTGGCAAGGCGCGCCTCTTCCGTCGAGAATAGCTTTTTGAGGATTTTCAACTCGATACCATCTTGCGTGGCTGGAAATCCTCCCGGCAGGCGGTCCAAATGAACAGCCAGTTTTTGATAGACATTGAGCATGTTGGTCTCCTGTTGAGAATATTGAAAGCCTGGTTATTTATTGGGCATGGATAGCGTCTGTTTACGGTCAGTTCAGGGGATACCATCACGGCGGATTATCCAGTTCAGACAGCCGATCGAGTAATTTTTCCTTCAGGCGCAGCATCTCTATTTTCATGATTTTCAATTCTTGGATATGGTCCTCGATATCCTGCAGTTTCTTCTCACCATAGGCCAAGGTGGTTTTAATCTGCTGAATTTTTCCCGTTTTGGTGTCCGTCATGTTAAGAATTTTGGAGATTTCATGAAGGCTGTATCCAAAACGTTTACCCCTCAATATCCATCTAAGGCGTGCACGGTCCCTGACTGTGTAGCGGCGCTGATTTCCTTTTGTCCGTCGAGGGGAAATAAGCCCTTTTTCTTCATAAAAACGGATTGATCTGCTGCTGACATCGAATTCCCGGGTGAGGTCTGAGATGGTGAAGGTGGTTTGCGGCATGGGACAACAATCCTGTGCTATCAAGTTAATCTTAACGTAAAAGTTAACTTTATGCACGTCATCAAGTCAACCACAAATAAATTCCAAGGCCAAATATTTGCAACCGGTCTTGCGCCTCGCTTGACTTTAATCTCAAACTCAGGGCAAATATTGACAAGCCTTCCGAATTGCGTTACCAGATGCTGTAATTTCGTATTGTAAAATAAAGTGGTTATCTATGAATCAGCGCTATCGAAGTGGAATTGTTACCCACGAAATTCCTGCGCTGGGTTCGTACCGACACCATGCGTTTTAATATCGAGCGCCAAGGGAAGGACCATGGTATTGTTAAAACGAGAGCTTTTTGTATTGGTTCGAATTATGGCGAGTTGTCTAACTGCTGCTGTACTGATCTTTTTCATTTCATCACTCTCCGGCGAGGATTTGTTCAGGAGCAGCGATGATATAAATAAGACCGAACTCCTGATGTCTGAAATTGATTTCGAACTGGATGGCGGTATCCAGAAGCGCGTTGCCCAGCTTGGAGAAGTGCCCGAGAAAAACCCGTTTCGCAAATTTTATTGTGTTGAGTTGGCCAAGGAGGTCCATGACCTCTCCCATTTGACGGAGAAACAGCGTATGCTTTTCGACACATACAATGTGCGCAGCTTCGAGGTCCAACTTAAACGCATGATGGATTACACTGAAGGTTCGGATGTTAAAAGCTTGATGGATGAGATCGAAATCGTAAAACGGGAATTGAAAAATTCCTCCAACCTTCTGGATAAAAAACGCAACAAGCTGACCCGACAGCGCAATGCCTATATCGTGCTTTTCCTCATTTTCTGGGTGGTGCTATATTTGTACTATAGTCGGGGTATCATTTTTAAGAAGGGTGATCATGACTGATTCCCGATGGATAAAAATGGAATCCTCGACCCGCGGCGCCAATGTCAATCCTCTAATCGTAAAGGCAGAGCCCCAATCCGGCGTGCGACCTGAGTCTCACTCCTGATCTTCCGAGGCGCGATAAAAAATGTATCTCAATCATTTTTCACTAAATATTAAGCCTTTTCAGATTACAGCCGACCCCAAATTCTTATGGTTGGGCGAAAAGCACAAGGAAGCCCTGGCGACCCTGCGCTACGGCATCATCGATAACCGGGGGTTTTTACTACTCACCGGAGAGGTGGGAACAGGCAAAACCATTCTCATCAATCGCCTGATAACGCTACTGGATTTGGATACGGTGGTCGCTACGCTGCCAGACCCTGATCTGGAGAGCATGGATTTTTACAATCTGCTGGCGGACGGATTTAATATGAAGCGAACCTTTGAAGGCAAAGGTGAGTTTTTGATCCATCTGCGCGATTTTCTCCATCAAAGCCATGCCAATCGGCAGCAGGTGCTGCTCATCATCGATGAGAGCCAGCGCCTGAATCATCGATTAATGGAAGATATCAGGGTACTATCCAATATCGAGCTGCATGACCGCAAACTAATCAATATTTTTTTTGTAGGCCAGCAGGAATTCAATAGTATTTTGATGACGCCTCAAAACAGGGCATTGTCCCAGCGCATCACGGTGCGTTACCATATCGAGACCCTGGACGAGAATGAAACCGGCGAATATATCCACCACCGGCTGCAGGTCGCCGGCAGCACCAGACGGATTTTTAAAAAGTCCGCCGTTGGCGAGGTGTTCCGGGTTGCGGGTGGCATTCCGCGGCTGATCAACATTGTCTGCGACCATGCTATGCTTACCGCGTATGCGCAAGGTGTCCAAGCAATTGATGACCGGGTTATCAGAGAATGCGCTGAAGAGTTGCGCATCCCCATTCAGAAACCACTTGCCGATGCCGCCACTGTAAAAGCGGCGGGCGAACCTCCGGCGAATGGGAACTTGCAAACCAATAGATCGCCAAAAACAGACGGGAAGCCTATCCAAAATACCGGAGGACAGCCAATAAAACCGGATGTTAGGCAAAGTGCCCCAGCTGTCTGGCGATTGGTTTATGCTGCCTTTATTCTCATTCTTATCGGTGGTTTTGCCTTTTTCGTTACGCGATACACGGTTGTTCCCACGCCGAGGTATAATGAGGAAGATTTAACGCCCCAAAAGTATAAGAACACTTTGGAAATGGAGAAGGCCCGCCTGGAGGATCGATTAAGCAACGGCGAGGTCGCCGACCAGACCACGGAAAGGTCCGTCCAGGAAACAGTTGTTGATGAAAGAAGACCCCTACCTCCTGCTCCCATCGAAAAGCAAACAACATTGCAGGCGGATGCTCAAGTTGTTCAGGCCACGACGGCGATGGAAGAAGGCGATGATGTTCCGCAGCGCATCGAACCCTTGCCGTTGCTAAAGGAGAAGGCGATTATTGGGTTTGATATCAACTCCAATGAGATCGAACAGACGTCCTATTTGGCCCTTGATCAAATTGCCGAGTATATGGTGGCCCATCCCGAAGTGGAAATTTTTGTGAGGGGATATACCGACAGCAGCGGGTCGCCCGGGTACAACGAAAGCGTTTCTCGATTTCGGGCCAGCGCTGCTAAGTCCTATTTGATTGGAAAAGGTGCTCCCCCGGATCGGATCAAGGTTTTTGCAATGGGCGCAGCCAACCCCATAGCCTCTAATAATACCTTTGAAGGTCGCAAGAAAAATCGCAGGGTTGAAATTGAGTTCCGACTGCCCTGATAATGTTTTTTTGATGAAATGGTTTATAGAAGTGGTTTTAAAGCTTTCAATCGAGCCCAAAATCAAGGCGGGCGGCAGATTTAAACCGGAGGAATAGTATGCTATTTCGAGGATTTGAATCTGACGCCCAACGCCGAGTTTGGGTTCGAGGGGAGGTTTTGAAACCACTTCTAATAAAGCTGGTGCTGTTGCTTATTGCGGCATGGCTTCTCTTCCCGATGGTGAGTTACGGGGACCGCATCATTTTAAAGGACGGCACCATTGAGGAATCGGAAAGGGTTTGGGAAAGCGACAACTTTATCCATTTCATCCTCAAGGGTACGGAAGCGGTTGAAATCCGATTCACCAAAGAGATTGTTGAACGCATCGAGCGGGAAAATTCAGTTCAAAAAAGGCCCGACGAGTCACCTCTTCGCTCGTCGGAGAAGACAGCCGATGCCGACTCAACTGCAGCCAACCATGGGCAGGAAGAAATAAAGCCTGCTGAGAACGCCTTGAACGGTAATGGCGCCGAAGAAGCAAACCTGCGGAAGATCGCCGGCGAATGCAAGGGCATCCCTTTTTACGATCCGCGACGTTCCCGTCGCTACTGGGCCAGCAAAGCATCTCAGCACGGGGATCTACAAAGCGCGCTCATCGCTTTAGCCCATCTATACGGACGCGCGCCTGAGTGGGTGGAAGCTTACATGGGGGGTGAAAATGATTTGGAAGGCATTCATCTTAATCTGTTGAGGCGGCGGATTGTCGAAACCGATTCTCAAAACCAGGGTACCTGGAAGCATTTGCAGCAGCAAGGAGGTTCTTCCGCGCACCACATGGAGAGCGACTTGAGCGCAGGTCCGACAAGCCACCTCAAGGAAGCAGATCAAAACGCAGAAGCTGGTGAAGAACATTTAACCAAACCAGCGACATCAGCGGTGGAAGAAAGGGCGCGCGAATTTCCGGAGTTCGAGATAGGCCAGGATACGAAATTCTATGACCCGCGGCGTGATGCGAAGTATTGGACCAGTCAAATGGCGCATCACAACTCTCTTCATGAAGCGATCGATGCATTGGCAACGCAATATGGTGTCTCACCAGAGTGGATTGAAAATCATATGGGCGCCACAAATGTCCTGGTCGAGATTCACCGCAATATTCGCAGTAGCCTCACCCATGGTCGATGAAAGCCTCGGCCTCCTCCCTGGAGGCACACCAGCTAAGCCCGTCAGCCGCCTGACGGACGACATTTGGGTGGTTTGAATCCGCCCTTTCCTGTGGGGATGCCGGCAGGTCGTATGGCGCCTGCAGAAACAAGACGTTGGACCTCGGAGGTGCAGCACGTGGGGCACTGCGGGTCAGGATCTGAACTATTGATTTTAAGATGCTCGAATTCACAATTGCATTTGTTGCACCGGTATTCATGGATTGGCATTGTACGGTCCTCAAAGCATTGGCGGAATCTGGTATAAAAAGACCAACGGTATTGATTTCAGCACTATCCTAATGCAGTTGGTCATGAAGTCAAGCGCCTTACCGTTGAATGAGAAGAAGCCAACTCAAAAGAGTCTTTTGGCCCAATCCGGGTGTTGGGGCCGGCTTTCGAATCCTCGACATACCATAGTATGTCACGCTGATGGCGTGATTTGAAAACCGTGCGCGCCTGCACCGTGGATCAAAGTCTGTTTTTTGGGATAGCTTCTATGACAATGGATCAGTTGAAGAAATATATCACGGCGCCGGTTTCGTCAGAAATGAAACATCAAATTAAAAAGAAAATAGGCCCCGGCCAATACGATAAATCCGCAAGCAAAAAATAGGATGTTTCGTTGTGACAGCAGGCGATTGTAGTTGGCACCCATTAGTGAGCGACAATTGGCGTCCAGAAGGACCAAAGCATTGGTATCATCGGTTTCAATTTTGCCGCCATTGGGCAATTTGATGCAGCGTTTGCCGCTTACGATGGATGGTTTTAAAGAAAATACGTCGCTGGTCAGGAGACGGCAGAATGGATCGGCTAAATGCCAGACATGCAGAAGAACACCATCAAATTGCACCAGTACCGACTTTGATTCGTCAGTGGATTTATTAAAGTAAGCGCCTCTGAATTCTATCATCGCTGCCCCACATTTGAGATTCTATCGCTGGTGATTCAACCGTCTTTCGCTGGCAAGAACAAAGGACATCGGTCAGTGCACACATTCGTTTATTCCACTCTGAGCAAGATATGTGCCTATTGCTAATAGTTTAATAAATAACTAATATAACAGTTAGTTATATTTTGATATGTAACTTTGTCGCAGTGTGGGTGACAGTTTCTGTCATTTGGCAGTTAAAATTTGTCAGGATCTGTTCATTTTCGGTACTGCAGGCGAAAAACGCCTTCGACGCCGGAGGTCAATACCCTGCAGCCGTGTGTTGTGGCGCGTTACCAGGAGAAATTTGAATGCAGACGTGCTCCGAACTTTCAGCGCGTCCAGCGCAACAGAGCAGCCCCCCAGGTCAATCCGGCGCCAAAGCTAACCATCAGGACATTGTCCCCCTTATGGATATGTCCGTCGCGGTAGGCTTCATCCAATGCCAGGGGAATGGATCCTGAAGAGGTATTTCCATACTTGTGGAGGTTGGTAAAAAACTTATCCATGGGCATTTTTAGTTTATCCGCCACAGCCTGCAGGATTCTGAGGTTGGCTTGATGGGGAACAACCAATTGCACATCATCCCGGCTTAAATTATTTTGCGCCAGAGCCTGTTCGGCGATATTGGCCATAGAACCCACGGCCTGCTTGAAAAGCCGATTGCCTTCCATGGTCAGGATAAACGGTTTGATGGCGGTTTCGCAAAGTGAATCCGGCAGATAATCGTTCCCGTCTTCAGAGTGCAGCAAGTCCCAGAACTGGCCGTCCGATTTAATGTGAGTTGACAAGATGCCGCCGGATTCGGCCTTGCCCTGTATAACCACTGCGCCGGCGCCGTCACCGAGCAGAACGCAGGTGCTGCGGTCCTTCCAGTTGACCACCGATGATAAACGTTCAGCACCGATGACCAATACTGTTTGGGATTGCCCCATATGAATACTGTTGTTGGCCAGTTCCAACGCATATATGAAACCGGAGCAGCCGGCGGAAACATCGAAAGCCGCCGCATTGTTGGCCCCCAACTCCTTTTGGATCATGCATCCTGCCGATGGAAATAAATGGTCGGCGGTGACGGTCGCCACCACAATGTTGTCAATCTGGTCGGGTGTGACATCGGCCATTTCCATGGCTCTCTGCGCAGCCTGGGTACCCAGGTCGGTGGTGGATTCCCTGTTTTCTTTGCTGGCGATGCGCCGTTCCTTTATCCCGGTGCGGCGGGTGATCCATTCATCGGATGTATCCACAATTTTTTCCAGATCTTCATTGGCCAATACCCTGCGTGGTACTGCTGATCCGGTTCCAACAATGTGTGCATTCAACATATATATACTTTTCTCCCACAAATATTTTCTTTCATTACCTGGATGGTTGCAGACCATCCAGGTGGATTAAATCAGGTAAATAATCATAATCTGTCCCTCGTGTCAAAACCGATTTGATTTTTGGCGACCAGCCTGTGGGCTATCTGGGGAATTTCAGTGTATGCAGTGCAATGGCGGCGGCCAAAGAGCATTTTCCAGATCTGCATGCCAGGCGGGAAGATGGGACCATCGGGGGGTACACGCAAGCAAACTCAGTCCCGATGGTGGGCGTTTTCGAACCCGTAGGCTGCAGTTGAATCCCTACGCTTTTCGACAATATCTTCACTTGTCTGGTTCAAAGTCCCACGACGGTCAAATCCGGTGCGGCGATCCTCACCTGAGCGGCGATTAAAATGCGGTGGGTTGGATGGCTGTACGCGCCGATCGAATATCTGCCTGCGACCGCCAAAATCCGCAACGACGCGAGGGGCGGTATAGTTGATGGCATCCCGGTTTTTCGGAAGATCCCCCATGGGTTTTTTGACGCTCCTTTATTGGTCGTCTTCAATCCGGGTATTTTGCAGCCGGCTACATTTATGACAATGAAAGCACCGATGGGATTTTGACTCGACTCTTGCAGGGCATTGCGATGGGTACGTGATGAGCCAAGCCCCGTTATTGAATATGGATGAACCAGATGCGTGCTTCCAGATCAGTCTGCGGTTATGACGTTATTAAAACAGTCCCGGGAGGTGGGTGTCAATCTCTTTGTAAAGGGCGGCCAAGGATTGATCAAGCGATGCAGTCCCTGCAAGGAACGCATGAATTTAAATTTCTATTTGCGCGAACCCTAAAGTATTTCGGCCAGAATTCTCAGCATGCGGCGCAAGGGTTCGGCAGCCCCCCACAACAGTTGATCACCCACTGAGAAGGCCGTCAAATATTCGGGCCCCATGTTCAGCTTCCGCAGGCGACCGATAGGGATGGTCAGCGTTCCCGCGGTTCTTGCCGGGGTCAGCTCCCTGAGGGTCGTCTCCTTTTCATTGGGAATCAATTTAACCCATTGGTTATGCCCGCTAATGATCGCCTCGATTTCATCCAATGGCAGAATTCTGGTCAGTTTGATGGTGAAAGCCTGACTATGGCAACGCATGGCACCGATTCTTACGCATTGCCCGTCAATGGGAATGGCATTCTTGATACTGCGGCCCAGGATCTTATTGGTCTCCACATATCCTTTCCACTCCTCTTTGGTTTGCCCGTTTTCCATGGCCCGATCGACCCAGGGGATCAGGCTGGCCGCCAGGGGGGCGCCGAAGTGTTCCGCAGGAAAATCGTCGGAGCGCAGGGTCCCGGTCAATTCTTTGTCAAGGTCCAAAATTAACGTCGCAGGATCGGCCAACAGATGTGATGTCCGACTCCCGATGGTTTGCATCTGTGACACCAATTCGCGCATGTTATTGGCGCCGGCGCCCGACGCAGCCTGATAGGTCATCGAAGTCAGCCATTCGATCAAATCCTTTTCAAACAATCCCCCCAAGGCCATCATCATCAGGGAAACCGTGCAGTTGCCGCCGATAAAATCTTTGATACCGTCATTGAGTGCGCGCTCGATGACAAGTCGGTTCACCGGATCGAGGATAATCACGCTGTGATCTGCCATCCGCAGGGTGGAGGCGGCATCGATCCAATAGCCCTGCCAACCCTTCCTGCGAAGCTCGGGGTGAACTTGCTGGGTATAACTTCCGCCCTGACAGGAAATGATGACCTCCATTGTGGTGAGCCGGTCCAGGTCATGTGAATCTTCCACCGGCGGCGTTGGTATGCCGATATGCGGTCCGCTTTGCCCGGCTTGGGAGGTCGAGAAAAAAAACGTCTCCAGACCAGCAAAGTCATTTTCAGCCTTCATTCTTTCCATCAATACCGAGCCGACCATCCCGCGCCAGCCCACAATACCCACTCGCAGCATTGATCGCTCCCCGTAAAAAAAGGTGATTGGTACGAACCTGGATTCATAAGATTCACTTGCGTGCCTTGTCAAGGCATTTCCATCTTAAATATTGCTTTTTTAGCATGTTGAAGGTTTTATATATTCGATGACGGAAGAATCCCGGCATCGTTGCACATCAGGTAGCTTGGAGGCAGAATGCATGTTGCGGGTGTTTCAGTCAGACCTGTTTGAGCCGGACAAATTTGTGGTCACCCTTGAATTGGTGCCCGGTCATGAAGCCACCGGCCGGAGCGTCGATACCGTAATGGGGATCTCCAAAGACGCATTCGGCGACGGCAGGGTTTCGGCGGTATCGATGACCGACAACCCGGGGGGCAACCCGGCCCTCAGTCCGGATGTATTGGGGTTTGAAATATTCAAGCTGGGGCTGGACGTCATCGTCCATTTTACCTGCCGTGATGCCAACCGCGTCGGCATGGAAAGTCGGGCGCTGCAATTGGCCATGATGGGGGTGAAAAATATTCTGGCCCTGACAGGCGACTATTCCGGTCATGGTTTCGGCGGCCAAGGCGCACCCGTGTTCGATATCGATTCTGTTCAGCTTCAAATTCTGTTCTCGATGCTGAATGAAAGGCTCGGTGCCAGCGGCGACCCGGATGCGTTTCTTGCCGGCTGCGCGATATCGCCCTTTAAATACACTGAAGCCGAATCTTTTGCCCAATATGCTAAACTTTGTCGTAAAGTGGCTGCCGGAGCGGGATTCGTCATCACCCAACTCGGATACGATAGTGTCAAGTACGCCGAGCTGCTGGCAATATTGCGCCACATGAACTTGAATATTCCCGTGCTGGGTTCCGTATACGTCCTCACGCCCACCGCGGCCCGTATCATGAACGGCGGCAAGGTGCCCGGCGCCATTGTGACGGATGAGCTGCTGCAGAGAGTTGAAAGAGAGTGGCGCAATCCCGCCGATGGCCGCAGGGCCGCCGTTGAGCGTGCGGCACAATTGTCGGCCGTGCTCAAAGGGCTCGGGTACAAAGGAATTCATATCGGCGGCATCCATCGCAGCTATGAGATGGCGGCCAATATTTTGGAGCGCATGGCTTACCATGAAAATCATTGGGAGTCGCTACTTCCGGAGTTGCACTTTGCTCCGGGTAAAGGGTTTTATGCTTATCCTCCAGGCGTCTCATCGCCGATTTTCGGAACTCGCGGCCATGGCATCAATATTGTGGAAAACTTCCGCTACGCTTTTCTCCAACGCTCCCACGATATTTTTTTCAACTGCGAGCATGCCTTGGCACCGCTGTTTGAAAAGCTTTGTGCCTATCTCGACGGCAGTGCCGCAGGCCAGGCCGTTTCGCGAGCCCTTGAGGATCCCTTGAAACGCATAATGCTCGATTGCCAACGATGTGGCGACTGCGCAATACAGCATGTGGGCTTTTTGTGTCCGGAATCAGGGTGCCCGAAACACATGCGCAATGGCGCTTGCGGTGGCAGTCGGGATGGAAAATGCGAAGTCTTTCCCGACCGCGATTGCATTTGGGTTCGCGCGTATGCACGGTTGGCCAGTGCCGGCAAGAGCAACCAGATGATCAACGGTTGTGTGCCCCCGCGCATGTGGGAGCTGAACCAGACTTCGTCGTGGTTTAATTTTCACCTGCGGCGCGATCATCAGGGCGCTTCCAGCATAATCGCCCGGAGGTGCCAGCTCGGAGAATGCAACCTATGACGGCACTGGGTCGGCAAAATATGGAAAGGTTGGCATGAAGGTTATTGGCCCCGAAAAAGAGATCATCGTTCCCAAAGAGAATGCCGTGTTTTGGATGGATGCCAGGGGGCGATGGTGTAATCAGCATGGTCCATTTAAGCACAAGCGCATCATCGACTATTTCAATGGGGCTGTCTACAAGGACGCAAAAGGGTATCATGTCGCCCAGCGCAGTAACGGCGTATTGGAAAAAGTCTATTTTTGCTATGATGAGACGCCCCTCTTTGTCGTGGCGCTGTTATTTGATGCGCCGATTAAGATGATATTGAACACCCGAGCGGAGATAGAGTTGATCCCGGCGCAACTTTTTTTACGCAATGACAATTTGTACTACCGATTTGGGGATGAATTCGCAAAATTCAATGAGCATGCCCTGCTTAAGATATCTGAGCGGTTGACCTTCGACGGGGCGCAATACTTTTTAAAGGTCGGATCTAACCGCATCGCGATTGCAGATGAGTTCCTTGCCAAATAAAGCATTGCCGACCACGTTAACGGTCGCATTAGATCACGTGGTAATGGATGGCATGCGGTGCGTCGGGTTTCGCTTCCTTGCCCAGATAAATGATGCCGTCTCCCTCCAGACGATCTTCATCTCGCCTCAGAATGACGGTATCACTGTTGGTTGGACAGATGTAAGTGCCGTTGGTGCTTTGATCCGTTATGTTGAAATGTCCTTTGCATAGCTCTACGCGTGCATGCAGTCTCGATACCTTGGGATGGTTGACAACGATGCGGTTGCTTGCATCGCGCCCCATGGTGATCACGGGCTGTTCGTAATTTACCGATACATGCTGGTCTTGCAGATCAAGGATGAGCAGCGCATCGCGGACTGACGGGTTGTCGATCATCTCTCTGGAATGGGTGCCGACGACGGTTATTTCCTCCGGTTGACCCCAGGGAATTTCGAAAATGGCGATGGCTGCCTGCTTTCCCTTGATCTGGGCCTGGTCCACCATGCGGGCGGCATTGCCTATGTCGGCGGACATCATGTCCAGAGAATATTTTGTTGTAATGATCTGACCGGCCTTAGCTTGCCCGACCATGTGGGCGGCAACATTGACCACATCGCCATACAGATCATTGGCTTCTTCGATGACAGCACCGTAATTAAGTCCGATATGCAGTTTGACGCCGGCTGCAGAAAGATCCGGATCCCCGGCGACAGTCTCCTGCATGTCGATGGCAGCCCGGGCCGCCAGGTCAGGCTCATCAAAACGGCACAGGACTTCATCGCCCACGGTTTTCACAACTCGACCCTGATGCCACCGGGCGATGCGCGCAATCTCTTCGAGGCACTTGGAAACAAGGTCGCACGCCCGCGCATCGCCGAGATTCTCGTACAGTTGGGTGCTCCCCGCGATGTCGGCGAAAACAATTGTTTGATATAGACTTGTGGATTCTGGCATAAAGATCCTTGACACATGAATTGTGTTTTTGACAACTATATCGGCAAAACATAACTTGTGCCCATCCAGAAATGGCATCTTTTGGCCCAGGCCGGTGTTCTCGCTCCTTTGGCGTCCTCGACGTAGCGTTGCTACGCCTGCGGTTCCAAACTCGTTGCGGCCTTGGCCTGAACCAAAATCTACCATTTCTGAATGGACACTAACCTACGCGAGAAAGATAAATGACACGTCTTATTTAGAGATGTCAAGCACCGCCGAAGCTGACCGTACGCGTGGGGCGGATGGCGCTTGGTCCAATCTCGGGAGTGATTCTATGAATGTTATTGTTGACCTATGCCTGGTCCCCATAGGGGTGGGCGTATCTCTGTCGAGGTATGTGGCGGCATGCGAGAAAGTGTTGGCCGAGACAGATTTGAACTACAGCCTGCATGCCAATGGGACCAATATAGAAGGTGATTGGGACGCGGTGTTTGCAGCCATCAAACAATGCCACGAAACGGTTCACGGTATTGGGGCGCCTCGGATTTTCACCACCATCAAGTGCGGCACCCGCACAGACAAATCTCAGCAGATGGCGGACAAGGTCCAAAGCGTTAAAGAGAAGCTATGATTCGCAAAATGATCTCCAGTGGCCGAACCGGCGTGGAACTTGCGGCATTGGATGTGGCCGTAAAACTCGGACTCTCACACGGCGGGTGGGCACCACGCGGCCTGCGCAACGAGGATGGGATCATCGAAAAACGCTATGGCCTTCATGAGGTTGTGAGCGTCGGTTTCAAAAGAGCGATGGACGAAAATGTCATTCATTCCGACGGCACCCTGCTGATTACACGGGGAGAAAAAAGCGTTGAAACCCAGTACGCCGTCGAAGCTGCGTTGCGGCACCAACGGCAGTTTCTGCATGCCGACCTGAGCCAGCATTCCGCTTTTGAAGTCGCATCTCTGGTCAGTTCATGGGTCTCCATGAATCATGTGCTGGTAGCCTTTGTTACGGGACCTTCAGCCAGTCGGGATGCGTTGATTTATCGCCAATCGAAAAAGATCCTGGAAACCGCATTTTACCTTGAATTTGTGAAAACAGGCTTGCATCCGGATCATTCCGATCTTCGGGAGTTGAGTCCAGGGGACGAGACCGGACGGCTGGTCGATTTGCCCGCAACCGTGACGGAAGCGGTACAACAGCTTAAAGCCACGCTGCCCTTGAAGGACCGTACCACGATGGCCAACATGCAGGCCAACGAACTGAATCACCTTGAATCCGGTCTGGGCGAGTACATTAAGCAAAAGTTCGGGCTTTACCTGGACAACACAAAACTGATCCAATCGTGTGCGGAGGCGGGGAAACTCGATCATCCATTGCCGGATGAAGCCTGTGCCGTCATTTTAAGGGCCCTGTGGTATGACCTGAAATCGACACACAAATTGAGGGTGATCAAATAATTTCCCCATTTGACTTGCACAGGGATAATTGATATTTGCGCTGCGTTGATGCACTGTGAGTTGTCGGACCCAACCCGTGCTGATCAGACAGACGGCACGCAGAACAGATGCGGACCCCACCACGTTTTAGAGCATCATACATGTTCCCCACCAGAAGGCTGAAATAGGACGGCTCCTGATAATCTTTTTGTCCTAATGGTGTGATGCAAAACCGGCCGCCCATTGGCGAGGGGCTTAAGTAAGGCTGTGTGCCGCCGATGAAACAGCGTCGATGCATCTTCAAGTGCAGAAGTCGTGAGCGCTTGCAGGTGCACATTCGGTTGAACCGAAAGCAGACGCACATTACTGAAGATCAACCTGGTGCCTCAACGGGACCGTGTTTGTAAGGAGTAGAGTATGGCTGAAGTTGTTCCATTCAAAGGTGTCCTATATAATCCGGATATCATTTCCAATATGGCGGACGTCATTGCACCGCCCTATGATGTGATATCTCCAAAAGAACAAGAAGGGTATCATCGCCGGCATTCCAAAAATGTCATTCGGCTGATTTTGGGAAAATCTCAGGCCGGGGACAAGGGGCATTCGGGCATCCACGCACGGGCGGCAACCTATTTCAACCAATGGATGGATGAGCAGACGCTGGTTCAGGACCCCGTACCGGCCTTCTATCTGACCAGCGTAACATTTCCTGTTGTTGGACGGGCGGTGACGCGATACGGCATTATCGGCAATGTGCGCTTGGAGCCCTTCGATCGGGGGATTGTATTGCCCCATGAAAAGACTTTTTCAAAGGTCAAATCCGAACGTTTGAACCTGATGCAGGCCTGCCATGCCAATTTCAGTCCCATCTTCGGCCTCTATGCCGATGGCAACGGCACCTTGCGAAGGCTAAAAAAGCTGTCTGAAAACCAGCACCCGGACATGGATGTGGTCGATGGCAAAGGCCTGCGTCACAAGCTGTGGCGCATCATTGATGCCGACATCCAGGCGCATATCGGCTCCGCTTTGCAGGACCAATGTATTTATATCGCCGATGGCCATCACCGATACGAGACCGCGCTTAATTATCGCGATTGGGTCAGGGAAAACATCTCGGATTTCGGACCGAACCATCCGGCCAATTTCGTCATGATGAGTTTAAGCAGCCTGAATGATCCCGGAATGGTTATCTTTCCAGCCCACCGACTGTTAAAGGATGTGCCGGTGTCGCAAATGGATGACCTGATGGCGAAAACAGAAGCATATTTTGATATCAGCGCTTATCCGATGCAAGCCGGAACCGATTCGGAATTGGCAGCGTTCGATCTGGCTTTGGCCGGAAATTCGTCAAAAAATGCAGTGGGGCTTTTTATGAAGCATCGGTCAGCGCTTTATGTCGCCGTGTTAAAGGATGGTGTTATGACGCGTCTGTTCGGGGATGAATTGCCGGCTGCGCTTCGCGATTTGGATGTCACGGTCCTGACGAAGCTGCTGATGATGGCGCTTTTGGGCTTTGATCAGGCCCGCCTGGATGATGCCACTAAAATCGGTTATGCCACCACGTCGGATGCTGCCGTGCAGGCCGTTCAGGCTGGCGAAGCGGACATGGCGTTTATCCTGAACCCGACAAAAATCGAACAGGTTCAACGCGTATCCAGGGAGGGGTTGATCATGCCACGAAAGTCGACCTATTTTTATCCCAAGGTCATTAGCGGGCAGGTCATCAATTTTCTAAAGTGATCAAACTGGCGCCAGATTAACCGGCGAACCCTTATTGGTAGACGCTTGTGCCAATCCATGACACGGCTGGCGCGGTGCACGCATTCAACCATTTGAAGCAACTGACCGCCTGCTGTTCAAAGCTTTGTGCTCGGCATCCAACTCAGCCAGCAGTTGCCTGAGCGGCCATGCCACCGATGTGGGTGTCAGGGTGGCCCACAGCGCCTGTTTCATGCCGGCCCGGCGGCATGCGGACATTAAAGTGCGCAACTCTTTCTCGGATATGCCGCCGACAATGACAGCCCTGGGCAGCGAGGAATCGGTTCCTTGACCATAACCGTCAGAAAGGCTCGCCAGATCCCCAAGGTTTGCCTGCAAATCTTCTGATCCTGCCCAAACCAAGGCCAGGTCGGTTATTCCAAGCATCTCCATCAACAACCTGAACTTGGCTTGGGCAACAGCTGAAAAGCCGGTCAGCATCAATTTGCGCGGTCCGTGGAAGCATTTGTCCGAGTGCTGGATTTTTTCGAAACCCGAATTGGTCATACCGCTATCCTTCCTTTGATCATGTGTGCCTCGTTGTGCGCCTCATCGTCTCAATGCCATGCAAAAGCCGTCATTTTCAGGGGAGTGTCCCGGTAAAAAAGCCCACAGGTTGACCGACTCCCAATCGACATCATCAAATATCGCCCGGTTGAATCCGTGTGCGTCACTGAAACCGGTATTGTCCGCGACGAGCAGCCCGTTTTTGCAAAGCTTTTCTTTGCATAACGGCAGGGCGCTTTCGTAATGCTGTTTTTCAATGTCCATGAAGATCATATCCGCTTGATGCTTAAAGCTTTTCAACCCGCTCAGTGCCTCGATACGACGAACGTCGATAAAATCTTTCAGCCCGGCTTTTTCGATGTTAATCATGGCGCGTTCCGCCAATTGCGGATCGATCTCAAAAGTGGTGAGACGGCCGCCGGTCGAAGCACAACCGTTGCCCATCATAATGGCTGAATAACCAGTGGCCGTGCCCAGCTCAATTATCCGCCGGGCGCCGCGCAATTTTGCCAGCAGATAAAGTAAATGTCCGACCACCGGCCCCACAATGGGTATGTCCTCGGCCTCGGCTTCGGCTTCCATGGCCAATAGCAGATCCGACCGAGATGGCACCCATTGAACATAATAGTCATGCGGTTTGTCAACCATGATTCCCATTTCACGGCTTCCTTTCTTTTGGTTTCACCACAGAATTTCGTTTGACTGGCTGCACGGATGATGTTGAGGATCTGCAGCATGGTAGCATGGTCGGCAAATGAGAAAAAAGATCGAAGTTATCCCATTACAGGATGCCAAAATACTGCACTGTCAACAACACGGCAATCGCAGCCAGTACCCGTTTCAGCCATTGACGGTAGATTTCGGTTGCAATGCGATCACGGTATCGCATCCCGACGCCCAATGCAATCAGAGCCACACAGATGATCGGAATCGATGAAAACAGGTAGGCAACGTTTAGATAGCCATGGGATGCCAGTATGGCACCCTGGCTCAGCTTACCGAAGAAGAAGCTGAAGTTAAACAATTGCACGGTGATCAGTCGGGTAAGGTTCATCTCCAGGGCAAATATGATCAATGCCGGCAGCATGACATTGACTGTACCGGCCAGCAGGCCGCCGGTCAGGCCGAACAAAGCGCTTGCCCATAGCGCATGCCTTTGAACCCATTGCAAGCGCAGACCAAGACGATGGCTGTTGAGGTAGACCAGAATCATGGCGGCCATCAGCAATTTATAAGGCGCCGGATCGGTCAATACCAAAAGCAGGGTTCCCAAAAGGCTGCCGATGGCACCGAAAAAGGCCAGGGGCCAGTATCGGCCGATGCTTTCACGCCAATGCCCGCCGCGAATGACATTGACGATATTCAGGGCCAGCGTCGGCAACAACAGCAGAACGAT
>Ga0210123_1000672_pt1 | contig 20257 bp, 20 predicted proteins | sample Muzzi_PWB_D2_FD_185535 | JGI IMG/M metagenome (GOLD analysis project Ga0210123, IMG submission 185535) | Wetland microbial communities from San Francisco Bay, California, USA, that impact long-term carbon sequestration - Muzzi_PWB_D2 (SPAdes) | ecosystem: Environmental > Aquatic > Marine >... | reverse complement strand
CTCATTCGCAAATGCGGCACTTGCTCCAGGTGTCGCGGGCTGCCAAGGAGGCCTTGTCAGACAGTGATTCAACAGATATCCGGGTGCTGCGGCAGGATGGTTCCAGCTGGACCGGTACCTTGTCGCGCAAACAGTTTAACGAGCTGACCGGAGCCCTGGTAGAGAGAACCCTTGTACCCTGTCGGCGCGCCCTGCGTGATGCGGGCCTGCGTGCACGCGACATCGACTCCGTGGTGATGGTGGGCGGTTCAACCCGGGTGCCACTGGTGCGTGAGCGGGTTGCGGATTTCTTTGCAGCCGAGCCCATGCAGGATATCGATCCCGACAAGGTGGTCGCCGTTGGTGCTGCGATCCAGGCGAATATCCTGGTAGGGAACAGGCCTGATGAAGAGATGCTGTTGCTGGACATCATCCCGCTGTCGCTTGGAATTGAAACCATGGGCGGCCTGGCAGAGAAGATAATTTCGCGCAATACCACGATTCCTGCCGCACGGGCACAGGAGTTCACCACGTTCAAGGATGGCCAGACGGCCATGTCATTGCATGTCGTTCAGGGCGAGCGCGAACTGGTCGAGGACTGCCGTTCGCTGGCAAAATTTGAACTGCACGGTATACCACCCATGGTGGCGGGTGCTGCACGCATAAAGGTGACCTTCCAGGTGGATGCAGATGGCCTGTTGAGTGTAACCGCTGAAGAACAGACGCAATCGGTTAAAAGCAGTATCGAGGTGAAGCCATCCTATGGTTTGAGCGATAATGAAATCGAGGCCATGCTCAGGGATTCCATGGAGCATGCGGGGGATGACAGGGATGCCCGCCGTCTGCGTGAAGAACGGGTAGAGGCGGATCGTGTCCTGGAGTCGCTGCAGTCCGCATTGGCTGTGGATGGCGACAGGCTGCTGGAGGCTGCCGAGCGTAGTGCGATTGATGCCGCTGCAGCAAGGCTTGAGGAAACACGCAAGGGTGATGATTATCGCGCAATCAAACAGGCGATCGCGGCCGTTGAAAAGGCCAGCAGCGGCTATGTAGAGCGCCGCATGAATACCAGTATTCGTGAAGCGATGGCCGGGCATCGTGTTGATGAATTTGAATCCTGATGATTGGACTATAGCAATCCAATATAGAATGCAGGGCAAGACGGATTACTCAGTGTATAAAAAAGTAATCCCCTCTCCCTCCGGGGGAGGGAGCGAACGAGGCAGATAGGTATCTGCCTTTGAATATATTTGAGACCACTATCGTTATGCCACAGATCATTTTTTTACCGCACGAGGAAATATGTCCGGAAGGCGCCGTTGTCGAGGCCGAGCCAGGCACGACTATTTGTGATGCGGCACTGAAGAGCGGTATTGAAATCGAGCACGCCTGTGAAAAATCCTGCGCCTGTACGACCTGTCATGTCTATATCCGGGAGGGGGCCGAGTCACTGGCCGAATCAGACGAGGAAGAAGATGACTTGCTGGACAAGGCGTGGGGGCTGGACCCGGACTCACGTTTGAGCTGCCAGGCGACTGTGGCTGACCAGGACCTGGTCGTCGAGATTCCCAAGTACACCATTAACATGGTGAGCGAGAATCATTAGCCGGTTTTTTGCAAAATAATTTATTCGCGCAAAGACGCAAAGGCGCCAAGAAAAAACAATATTTTTGCCACAGAGGGCACAGAGTTCACAGAGAAAAACAATTCTGTTCAATTTACCCGGAACCTGGCCTGGCAGGCACTTCCGGAAAGATTTGTAACAGTTGTTCAAGCCACGACTGCTGCATTTTCATTTTTTCTTCTCTGTGAACTCTGTGCCCTCTGTGGGTTTGGTCTTGATCTTCTTGGCGCCTTTGCGTCTTTGCGCGAGAAATCAGATTGTATTTACAGCAGGGTTCTGCAGGAGAATGTGTCATGGGACTTAAATGGACGGATGTACAGGGTATCGCCATCGAGCTCGATGACCGGCACCCGGAAATCGATCCGCTGCAGATAAATTTTGTGGAACTGCGCGAGTGGGTCATGGCGCTGGAAGACTTCGATGACGATCCCGAGCATTGCGGCGAACGTATCCTGGAAGGGATACAGATGGCGTGGATTGAAGAGCGGGAATGAATGTCAAGTCTACAAATAAAACATAATATATTGAAATATAATTAAAAAATATGTAACTTACTGAAGTCCTTGCAAGCGGGATTTCGGCCGGCGCGCCAGACCCCAAAGGGGCGCTCATTTCCATTAAACCCGTCAACCTTGTATATTACGCGGCCTTGTTCCTGCCGGTTTTTTCCCGCCGGATAGATTCCCCGGGTCATTCTGGATGACCTGATGTCTTTGTTTTACATATATTCAGAGGTAGACCATGGCTGTAAGAAATCGGCTGCATCGCAGCGAACTGGCTGTCCCCGGCAGTAATCCCCGCATGCTTGAGAAGGCGCCCACCGCAGGCGCCGACATTGTGTTTCTTGACCTGGAAGATGCCGTGGCGCCGGATGACAAGGTGCAGGCGCGCAAGAACGTGATCGAGGCGCTGAATGAACTGGACTGGTCGAACACGGCCGTGTCCGTGCGCATCAACGGGCTTGATACCCATTATTGCTACCGCGACCTCGTTGAGGTGGTTGAGCAGGCGGGTGACAAACTGGACACCATCCTTATCCCGAAGGTGAATACACCTGCCGATATCCTGTTTGTTTCAACCCTGCTCGATCAGATCGAGATGGCAAAGGGTTTCAAACCGATCAATATCCACATCTTGATCGAGACGGCCATGGGTATGGCCAACGTCGAAGCGATCGCCCAGACCTGCCCGGAGCGCCTCGAGGCCATGGTCTTCGGCGTTGCCGATTATGCGGCTTCAACGCAGGCGCGTACGACCAATATGGGTGGCGCGAACCCGGATTACTTCATGCTTACACATCCCGATAACGAGGGTGCACGCGAACGTCACTGGGGCGACCAGTGGCACTTTGCGATTTCGCGCATGGTGGTTGCCTGTCGCGCCTATGGCCTGCGACCGATTGACGGTCCGTTTGGCGACATTGGTGACCCGGATGGCTTCAGGGCGGTTGCACGCAGTGTTGCGGCCCTGGGCGTGGAAGGAAAATGGGCCATTCATCCATCACAGATTGCATTGGCCAACGAGGTGTTTACACCGCCGGCTTCCGAGGTGGAGCGCGCGCGCCGCATCCTTGAGGCAATGGCCGAAGCGGCGTCGCAGGGCAAGGGCGCGGTTTCTTTGGATGGCCGCCTGATCGATGCGGCATCGATTCGCCAGGCGCAGGTGATGGTGGACAAGGCTGTGCAGGTCGAATCTTCACTCGCTGCCCGCCAGTAAATACAAACGGAGACGCACCTTGAACATTCATGAATACCAGACCAAGGAACTGTTGCGCGGCTACGGCGTCCCGGTTCCGGACGGGCGTGTTGCACACAATATCGATAATGCGGCCACGATTGCAGAAGACCTGGGCGGTGAACGCTGGGTCATCAAGGCGCAGATTCATGCCGGTGGCCGTGGCAAGGGTGGCGGTGTCCAGGTGGCCTCGTCAGTAGAGGAGGTCAGGCAGATCGCTGATGAAATGATCGGCATGCACCTGGTCACCCCGCAGACCGACAAGGCCGGCCGCCTGGTGCAGCGTGTACTGGTTGAGCAGGCCTGTGATATCAGGAAGGAATTTTACCTGGGCCTGGTGATTGATCGTGCGACACAGCGTATCACCGTGATTGCCTCGGCATCCGGTGGCATGAATATTGAAGAAGTTGCAAAAACCGATCCTGGGCGCGTCATACATGAGGCCGTCGACCCCGCCATTGGCCTGGCCGACTTCCAGTGCCGCAAGATCGCGGCAAAAATCGGGTTGCAGGGCAAGCAGATCAATGATGCCGCCAGGATAATGAAGGCGCTGTATCGCTGCTTCCGTGACAAGGATGCCCTGCTGGCCGAGATCAACCCGCTGGCCGAGCTTGAGGGCGGTAATTTGATGGCGCTGGATGCCAAGATGTCGTTTGACAGCAATGCCATGTATCGCCGGCCGGATATCACCGAACTGCGCGATTTCGATGAAGAGGATTCCAAGGAGGTCGAGGCGACCGGTCACGGCCTGAATTACATCGCCCTCGATGGCAATGTCGGTTGTATTGTCAACGGGGCCGGCCTTGCGATGGCGACCATGGACGCCATCAGCTTCCATAAAGGCAAACCGGCCAACTTCCTGGATGTCGGCGGAGGGGCCTCACCCGAGAAGGTCGGTAATGCCTTTCGCATCGTGCTGCAGGACCCGAATGTAAAAATCATCCTGGTCAATATCTTTGCCGGCATCAACCGCTGTGACTGGATTGCAGAGGGCCTGGTGCAGGCAATGCATGACCAGGAGATCAATGTCCCGATTGTGGTGCGCCTGGCGGGGACCAATGTAGAAAAGGGTGCTCCGATACTCGAGGCATCGGGTTTTCCCTTCATCATGGCGGATAACCTTGATGACGCCGCGAGGAAAGTCATGGAAACACTGGAGGGTTCGGCATGAGTGTATTCGTTCATAAACATTCACGGGTCATCATCCAGGGTTTTACCGGGCAGCATGCGACCTTTCATGCGGAAGAATCGATGAAAAACGGGACTACGGTTGTCGGTGGCATTACGCCGGGCAAGGGCGGACAGACACACCTGGATTTGCCTGTATTTGATACCGTTAGCCAGGCCGTTGCAGAAACCGGTGCGGATGTCAGTGGTATTTTTGTACCGCCACCGTTTGCAGCCGACGCCATCATGGAGGCGCTGGAGGCCGGTATCGGTGTCATTGTCGTGATTGCAGACGGCATACCCGTGCAGGACATGGTGCGTGTGAAGCGCTATGCCGTTGACAAGAACGCCGTCATTATTGGCCCCAACACCCCGGGCATCATTACACCGGATGCCTGCAAGGTCGGTATCATGCCGTCACATATCTATACGCCGGGCCGGATTGGCGTGGTGTCACGTTCAGGGACCCTGAACTACGAAGCGGTCCAGCAGATGTCTGAAGTGGGTATGGGGCAGACCACCTCCGTCGGTATTGGCGGTGATCCCGTGAACGGTACGGATTTTGTCACCGTGCTGCGGGCCTTCGAGGCGGATCCAGAGACGGAGGCCGTCATCATGATTGGCGAAATTGGCGGGCCGCAGGAGGTCGACGCGGCAAGGTGGGCGAAAGAGAATATGAGCAAGCCGATCGTCGGTTTTGTGGCGGGTGTCTCCGCACCCCCGGGTCGCCGCATGGGGCATGCCGGGGCCATTATCTCGGGTGAGTCGGATACCGCGAACGCCAAGATGGACCTGATGGAAGAACTGGGCGTGCACGTGGTTCGCAACCCGGCTGATATCGGCAAGACGGCACAGCGGGTGTTTTCCTGATCTGCTGTAGCCCGGATGCAGGCCCAAAGGGCCGGAATCCGGGGGCTTGTTTCAAATGCGCTCCCGGATTTTACTGTGCTTCATCCGGTCTACGCGACTAATGACGCTTCCTGCACTCCGGAATGGCCCATTATTCCGGGCCGTTTTCATTTCCGGGTGCTGAACTCTGTCATTGCCTGTTTGTTGCCATCGGCTTAAACTACCGGGTTGTAAATATTCACTAAGCTCTCGTTTTCATGCGGGTTTCTTGTTACACGATAATCTATTACGGAGTTATGCATGGCAATTGAACGGACCTTCTCAATCATCAAGCCGGATGCGGTCGGAAAGAATGTGACGGGTGAAATCATCAGCCGTTTCGAAAAGAACGGTTTACGGGTTATCGCGTCAAAAATGCTGCAGCTGAGCAAGGAGCAGGCACAGGGCTTCTACGCCGTTCACAAGGAGCGGCCTTTCTATAATGACCTGGTTGAATTCATGATCTCCGGCCCCGTGGTGGTACAGGTACTGGAAGGCGAAAATGCCATCAGCAAGAACCGTGAACTGATGGGCGCCACCAACCCGGCAGAGGCCGCCCCGGGCACGATCCGCGCTGACTTCGCAACGACGGTCGATGAGAATGCCGTGCACGGCTCCGATGCGCCGGAAACGGCTGCTGTGGAAATCAGGTACTTCTTCAGTGACGATGAAATCTGTCCCCGTACCCGCTAGTAACGCTGTGACTGACCGGGCATGACCGAAACACCTGCAATCAACCTGCTGGACCTGGACCGTGATGGCCTGGTGGAATTCTTTGCCGGTCGCGGCGAGAAGTCCTTCCGTGCCTCGCAGCTAATGCAGTGGATTTATGGTCATGGTGTTGCCGATTTTGATGCAATGACCAACCTCAGCAAAGTTCTGCGCAATGAGCTTAAGTCCTGTGCCGTGATTCATTTACCGGAGATTGTTGCGGACAAGCTCTCCGATGACGGCTCGCGTAAATGGCTGCTGCGCATGGAGGACGGGAATTGCATTGAAGCCGTGTATATCCCCGAGGCCGAGCGCGGCACCCTGTGTGTCTCGTCCCAGGTGGGTTGTGTTCTCAACTGCAGTTTCTGTTCCACGGCGCAGCAGGGGTTTAATCGCAACCTCACTACCGGCGAGATAATTGCGCAGGTATGGATTGCGGCGCAGGCGCTTGGGCAAACGCTGGAGGGGCCCCGTTATATTTCGAATGTTGTCATGATGGGGATGGGTGAGCCGCTGCTGAATTATGACAATGTGGTTCGTGCCATGGGGATTATGCTGGATGATTTCGGCTACGGCCTGTCAAAGCGGCGCGTGACCCTGAGTACGGCAGGCGTGGTTCCCGCGCTGGGCAGGCTGCTGGCCGATTGTGATGTCAGCCTGGCTGTGTCCCTGCATGCACCGGATGACCTGTTACGCAATGAACTGGTGCCGCTTAACAGGAAATACCCGATAGCTGAATTGTTGCAGGCCTGCAAGGATTATGTCGGTGAGGGCAGGCGCCGGGTCACCTTCGAATACGTTATGCTGGATGGTGTCAATGACAGTGACCGGCATGCCAGGCAGCTGGTCAGGATACTCGAAAATGTGCCGGCCAAGGTAAACCTCATCCCGTTTAATCCGTTCCCTGAAACGCGTTACAGGCGCAGCCCGGATGCACGGATCGACCGGTTCTTCGAGATTCTCAATCGTGCCGGGATTGTCACCATAACGCGCCGTACCCGGGGTGATGATATTGATGCGGCCTGTGGGCAACTTGCCGGGCAGTTCATGGACCGCACCCGCCGGCGTGCACGCAGCCAGGTAAATATCCAGGTAGACCAGATATGAAAACAACTTCAGGCCTGTGTGCAATTATTGTGCTCCTGTTGTCCGCGTGTGCAACCGTGGATGAGCAGGACAATCCGAAGGTGGACGACAAGATTGCGGCAGAGGCGAATACCCAGCTGGGTATTGCGTACCTGCGCGACCGCAATTATGAAATGGCGCGTTTGAAGCTTGAAAAGGCCCTGGAAATTGAGCCGGACAGCGTGGGGGCACATGAAGCCACCGCAATTCTTTTCGAGCAGGTTGGTGAAGACTCGCTGGCCGAAAAGCATTACAAGATAACGCTGAAATTAAAGCCCGATTACGCAAGGGGGCATAATAATTACGGCCAGTTCCTCTGCACCAGAGGACGTTACAGGGAAGCAGAGAAGGAATTTTTGCTTGCTGCCAACAATCCATTCTATCCCATTCCCAGCATGCCGCTGACAAATGCCGGTCTGTGTGAAAAACGGATCCCGGATTTGGTCAAGGCTGAAGAATTCTTCCTGCTGGCGCTGGAAAAGGATCCGGCTTTTGCGCCTGCATTGTTGCAAATGGGGCTCATCCGTTACGCGCAGGGAAAATACATGAGTGCGCGCGGTTACCTGCAGCGTTTCGAGGCGGTTGCAGAGCATAATCCCGAGAGCCTCTGGTTGGCCATTCGTACCGAGTATGAGCTGGGCGATCACCAGGCCTGGGGTAACTACGCCGTGTTGCTTAGTAATAATTTTCCTGACAGTGATGAGGCCAGGACTCTGAAGGACTGGGAAAATGAGCGACGCAGCCGGAAATGATGCCCGCGGGGAGGAGCCGGTCGATTCGCAGGCGCCGATCGGTGCACAGCTGCGTGCGGCAAGAAAAAAGCTCAAGCTCGATATCGAGAAAGTGGCGCAAGCCTTGTACATTGACAGTAGCGTAGTCAGGGCGCTCGAGAATGATGAGCGTGAGAAGCTGCCGTCGCTGATTTTCGTCCAGGGGTACCTGAAGAGTTACGGACGACTTGTCGGCTTGCCGGTAGAGCAACTGATCAAGGATTACAGTAGGCAGGTGGGGGAACCGCCGCCACTGTCTGTCATCAGGCCACCCGGCAAGCTGCCGGCTGTCAGGCAGCGATCAACCCGGCTGGTGCGGTATGTGATTGTGTTGTTGCTGGCAGGCATCCTTTTATGGCTGGCCTGGCCGTTTATCGAGAGATATATGGAATCTCGACGTGAGTCGTCCGGGGAACAGGTGCCCGGCCGTCTTGAGTTGCCACCGGTAAGTGAAATTATCGGGGATGGTTCTGTTGCCAGAATACAGGTCAGTCCGGCCCGGCGGCCGGTCTGATTATTTTTACGGCTTAACGCGTGCAGGTCATGGTGAATACGATTCAGGCCATTCGTGGCATGAAAGACATACTCCCCGGGGAGTCCCCGGCGTGGCAGTTTCTTGAAGATACGCTGCGTGATGTTGTGCATGCCTATGGGTATAGCGAAATCAGGCTGCCCCTGCTGGAAAAGACCGAGCTGTTCAAGCGCTCTATCGGGGAAGTCACCGATATCGTTGAAAAGGAAATGTACACCTTTGATGACCGCAATGGTGACAGCCTGACCCTGCGGCCTGAAGGTACGGCCAGTTGTGTACGCGCCTGTATGGAGCACGGTCTGTTGCATAACCAGGTGCAGCGCCTGTGGTACATGGGGCCGATGTTCCGTCACGAGCGGCCACAAAAGGGACGCTATCGCCAGTTTCACCAGGTCGGGGTGGAAGCGTTCGGCATGGAAGGTCCGGATATTGATGCAGAGATGCTGCTCATGACGGCCCGCATGTGGGAACGCCTGGGTATCAGGGATGTCGTGCTGCAAATCAATTCACTGGGAACACCGGAGTCGCGTGCCAGCTATCGCGCTGTACTTGTCGATTATCTTGTCGGGCAACAGTCCAGTCTTGATGAAGACAGCCTGAGACGACTGGAAGGCAATCCGCTGCGCATACTGGATAGCAAGAACCCGGATATGCAGCAGTTGATCGAGGCGGCACCCCGCTTGCCGGATTATCTTGACGACGCCTCCCGTGCACACTTTGAAGAGTTGCGGTTGTTGCTGGATGCGGCCGGGGTCCGGTATGCAGTGAACCCGCGCCTGGTACGCGGCCTGGATTATTATACGAAGACGGTCTTTGAATGGGTTACTGGCAGTCTCGGCGCGCAAGGTACGATTTGTGCCGGAGGGCGTTATGATGGACTGGTTGAATACCTGGGCGGGAAATCCACGCCGGCCTTTGGTTTTGCACTGGGCCTGGAACGGTTGCTGGCCTTGCTGACTGCAGGCGGGACAGCGCTGCCGGATACTTCTCCGCATATATACCTTGTTTTGAACGGTGACAAGGCCGTTCACCGGGGACTGGTTTTTGCCGACGAGCTGCGCGATGTCATTCCCGGGCTGCGGCTGTTGGCGAACTGCGGCAATGGAAGTTTCAAAAGCCAGTTCAAACGGGCCGACAAGAGCGGGGCGCAATACGCGCTGGTGCTTGGCGATGATGAGGCAGAGCAGGGTAATGTTGTGCTCAAGCCATTACGCAACGAATCCGGGCAGCAGGTATACGCCCAGGCGGAAACGGCAAAGTGCCTGCACGATTTGCTGGGGCTGGAATGCAGGGCGTGACCCGGCTGGATATTGTTACTAGGGAGTACGAAAGTATCCCGACATTCCGGCCTGCGTCCCCGTCCCCTTTGAAGGGAGCGGGGCAGGGTGGGGGTGGTGTTATTAAACATTTTTACTAATGGGGGCAAGGTAAGCGATGTCGGCTTGCCTTGTTCATCATTAGTAATACGAATACTGGTAACAGGAGTGCTTGATGGCGAATGAAACAGAAGAGCAGCAGATTGCTGCGATCAAGAAATGGTGGAGCGAAAACGGTACCTCGATCATTGTCGGTGTGGTGCTGGGGCTCGCCGGCGTATTTGGCGTCAGGGCATGGTTGGGTTACCAGGACAGCCTGTCCGAGAGGGCTTCGACGATCTATACCGTCATGATGCAGGGACTTGAGCAAGGTAACACGCAGCTTGTCAGTGAACGGGCGGATACCCTGATTACACAATACGGCTCAACGCCCTATGCATCCCTGGCAGCCCTGGCGCTGGCAAAGATACAGTTGCAGGAAGGAGATCTGGATGCGGCAAATTCACAACTTCAGTGGGTGCTGGATAACGGCGACGTTGATGTGGTCAGGGATATCGCACGACTGCGGCTGGCCCGTGTGTTGATTGCACAGGAACGCCTGGATGAGGCGGAGGCGCTGCTGGGGCAGCCTCGCAGTACGACTGCTTTTGACAGCCTGTACGCCGAGGTTGCAGGGGATATCCACAGTGCGCGTGATGATGCGGCCGCGGCGAGTGAGGCCTACCAGCGGGCCCTGGTGGCTACGCCTGCAACGAACCAGGCCAGCCCCGGGTATCAACTGCTGCAGCTCAAATATGAAAATGCCCTGGCAGCCAGCAACGTTACGAACGAGGTGTCGCAGTGACAAGGCTTGCCGGAATTTTTCTGCTTGCAGCTCTGCTGACAGGGTGTTCTACCTTAGATGGGATTTTCGGCGGTGAAGACAACTCGGAACCGCCTGCTGAACTGCAAGAGCTGACAGATCCAGTCAAGCTGAAGGAACTCTGGAGTGCCAATGTCGGGGTGGGCTACGACGAGCAATTCATAAACCTGGTGCCGGGTGCCAGCAAGAACCAGATATTCGTGGCCGATCGCAAGGGTCGCGTGGCTGCCTTCGATGTCAAGACGGGCAAGCGTAACTGGTCTGTGAAAACGGATGCAGCGATTTCAGCCGGGCCGGGAGCCGGTGAAGGTCTTGTTCTCGTCGGGACCAGTGATGCCTACGTGCTGGCACTGGACGCATTGAATGGCGAAGTGCTCTGGAAGGTGCGTGTCAGCAGTGAGGTACTCTCGGTTCCAAGGATCGATCTCGGCAGGGTCATTGTGCAGGCAGCGGATGGCAATATTACCGCGCTGAATGCGGCTGATGGACAGCAGCTCTGGGTATACGACCGGTCGGTGCCTGCACTGACATTGCGTGGCACCAGTTCACCGGCTGTCGAGCGCGGGGTGGTTGTGGCCGGCTTTTCCAACGGGAAACTGGTTGGAATCAGTGCAGAAAAGGGGTTTGTCGCGTGGGAAAGCAATGTTGCTATTCCAAGCGGGCGTTCCGAGCTGGAGCGCATGGTCGATATCGATGGCGACCCGGTTATAGTTGGCACGGCCGTCTATGTCACAACCTTTCAGGGCCGTATAGCCGTTGTCGATGTACAAAACGGCGAGTCCGGCTGGAAACGGGACATGTCATCATATGCCGGACTGGACGTTGATTTCTCACAGGTTTATGTGACGGATGACATGAGTAATGTGTGGGCCCTGGCACGGAACAGTGGCGCCTCTGTCTGGAAACAGGACCAGCTGCAGTATCGCAGGCTGACCGCACCGGTGTCCTTTGACAAGTATGTCGCTGTTGGTGATTTTGAGGGTTACGTGCACCTGTTATCGCGCTATGACGGTCATATTGCCGGGCGTGTAAAGGTTGATTCAAAAGGTATTACAGCAAGGCCCAGGGTACTGGATGATGTCCTTTACGTCTATGGCAACGGCGGCACGCTGGCCGCGTATGTTTTGCCCGAGCGTTGATTCAAGCATTGCAATGACATCCTGCTGCTCCCTGTATTTGTAGTCGCATATCCCCGAGACTGAATCAAGTTACAGTTCCATGTTGCCGGTTATCGCCCTGGTAGGCCGCCCGAATGTGGGCAAGTCCACTTTATTCAACCAGATGACCGGGACGCGGGATGCGCTGGTCGCGGATGTTCCGGGGCTGACGCGTGACCGGAAATACGGGGATGGCAAGATCGGAGATCGACCGTTTATCGTGATTGATACCGGTGGACTCTCGGGGGCCAGGGAAGACCTGGACAACCTGATGGCCCGGCAGTCCTGGCAGGCCGTTGAAGAGGCCGACCTGGTATTTTTCCTCGTTGACGGGCGTGAGGGTCTGAATGCCGCTGACGAGGTGGTTGCCGGGGCGCTGCGGCGCACCGGCAAGCCGTGTGTCCTGGTTGTAAACAAGACGGACGGGATCGATGCCGAGGCGGCACTGCTGGAGTTCCACGCGCTCGGCATCGGGGAGCCCCGGGCCATTGCGGCAGCACACGGGCGTGGTGTGGCAGCATTGATGGCCGCCGCGGTACAGCAATTGCCGGCGGCAGAAGCCGGCCCTGCCATGGAATTCGAAGAGGACCGCATTCGTGTCGCCATTGTCGGTCGACCCAATGTCGGCAAGTCCACACTGATTAATCGTGTAATGGGTGAGGAGCGGGTACTCGCCTTTGACCAGCCGGGTACAACCCGCGACAGCATCTTCATCCCCTTTGAACGGGAAGGGCAGGCCTATACGCTGATTGATACGGCCGGGGTAAGACGCCGTGCCCGGGTCACGGAAGTCATTGAGAAATTCAGTGTCATCAAGACACTGCAGGCCGTGGACGCCGCCAATGTCGTGATCCTCGTGCTGGATGCGCAGCTTGAAATCAGTGAGCAGGATGCCAGCCTTGCCGGCTATATCGCCGAAAAGGGGCGGGCGCTCATTGTTGCCGTGAACAAGTGGGACGGTCTGGATGACTATGCCCGCGGCCAGATTACCGAGCAACTGGAGCGCCGCTTGCCATTTCTCGATTTTGCGACAACCTGTTTCATATCCGCCTTGCACGGGACGGGTGTCGGTGAACTGTTCCCGCAGATCAACAAGGCCTACGCCTCGGCAATGCGGGAGTTGCCGACACCCGAGCTGTCAAGAATCCTGGAACAGGCCGTACAGGAACACCAGCCGCCTCTGGTGCGTGGGCGCCGTATCAAGTTGCGCTATGCCCACCAGGGCGGCAGGAATCCTCCGGTGATCGTGATTCATGGCAACCAGACAAAAAGCGTTCCCCAGACATACAAGCGCTATCTCGTTAATGCATTCCGCACGGCAATGAAACTCACAGGCACGCCGATACGCCTGGAGTTTCGTACAGGGAGTAATCCCTATGAAGGACGAAAAAACAAGCTGACGGAGCGCCAGGTGAAGCGCAAGAGCCGGCTGATGCGGCATGTGAAGAAGAACAATTAATCAGGTTCTGCCCTGTAAGAAAAGTACCTGCAGGAGCGCCCGGGGTTTTCACGCACTCCGTGCCAGATTAGCTCATTCGCAGTAAAACGTAAGCGCCACCGAAGGAATCACTGTTTCAAGTTTGATCTGAAGCACTTAAAACCGGTTGAAACATGCGACGGTATTGACTGGGTGTCAGACCCGTACTGCGTTTGAATAACCGACGGAAGAAAGCCGGGTCTTCATAACCGGCTTCCACGCTGATTTCATCAACAGGCAGTCGTCCGGATTCCAGTAACTGCTTGGCCGCTTCGACACGCAGGTTTTGTAAATACTCAATAAGTGTATGGCCAGTGGCCGCCTTGAAGCGCCGCTTCAGGGTGCGTTCAGGAATGCTTGCCAACCCTACGATTTGTTTGATTGCCCCGGTTTCCCGGTAGTGTTCGCTCAACCACTCCTCGCAGGACCGTACCACGGAATCCGCATGCGGGTTCCTGCGGACCAGTGCCGCATAGGGCAACTGGCCTTCACCGTGCCATTTCAGGAGATACACCTTTGCAATCCGCAATGCCTCTCCGGGGCTGCTGTAGCGCGAGATGATATGTATGGCGAGGTCATGCCAGGAGGTCGTGCCTCCTGCCGTAACAATGCGGCCCGCCGCATCGGCAAACAGCAGATTTGGCTCCGGACGGAAGCGGACTTTTGGATAACGCTTGCTGAACAGATCCTGATAACCCCAGTGCGAGGTGGCCTCGCAACCGTCAAGCAGGCCGGTCTCAGCCAGCATGATGGAACCGGAACATGCGGAATACAGCGTGCTGCCTGCTTTATACCTGCGGCGTATCCAGTCCATGAGTTCGGGATAGCGCCCATGAATGTCCTCGTCCGGGCCCAGCCACAGTTCCGGTAATATCAGGATGTCGGCTCCGGGATTGTCCGCGACCGAGCAGTCGGGCGCGACCGGGATACCATTGCCACAGGTGAATGATTCCGCAGCAGGTGAAACGATGCGAACCCGAAACAGGGTCTGTTCCGACCCGGACCGCACCAGTGTCTGCCAGATATTCCCGGCAGCCAGCAGCACATCCAGCATGCCGTAGAGCGCCGAGCCCGCAGTCTCCTGAACAGCGACAATCAGGACGTCCACAGGATCTTTTACGGTAGTTGCCATCACGCCTCCCTGATTAGTGGCACAAATGCCCCGCTACTGTCCAAAATCCATCTTATGGGTGCGGCTGTCAAGGTCTATATTTATCTCAAGTCGCTTACACGCTGTATCGCAACCAGGCGACTCACTGAGAAGCCCACGCAGAAGGAGAAGGATCATGACAAATCAAACGACAGGTAAACAGGTAAAACCAAACGCCAGTGAGGGCACTGTCAACGGCATTCACATGGAGACGCTGCAAGGAACGGTGAATGCAATCGCGCAGGATCCCGGGCTGGGACAATGCAAGTTCCGCGCACGCAACAAATGGCTGGGCGGCAACCACAACAGCACCACCATCACCGGCTTTTACGGTGCCAAACAGGAAATCGCCCATAAGCAGGTGTTCGAACTGCACGCCGATGAACCCCCGATTCTGGCGGGCAACGATGAGGGCGCCAATCCTGTTGAACATCTGCTCAATGCGCTGGCGGCCTGTGTAACGACGAGCATGGTGGCACATGCCGCGGTACGCGGCATCCACATCGAGGAACTGGAATCCGAGATTGAAGGCGACATCGACCTGCGCGGTTTCCTCGGACTTGCCGATGACGTACCGAAGGGCTTTACCGACATCCGCATCAAGTTCAGGGTCAAGTCTGATAGTGACAACATGGAAAGGTTGAAGCGACTGACTGCGTACTCGCCCGTATTCAATACCATCACTCAAGGCGCGAATGTGGACATTCAAGTGGAGCCGAAATAGTGACATGACCTGGCAGCCAGCCTGGTCGCCGAGACATACCGGGCGATCAAGGCTGGCTGTGGTCTATTGAAGTGTTGTCATTGTCCGGTTAGATACACTTTAACCAGACGGCGATCTTTACTTTTATAACAGCGAGCTCTATTTCCTTCCTTTCGACTTGCGTACCGTTATATCCACCTGCGCCCTGGCGGTCAGGCCCTGGTCATCGGTTACGGTCAATTCGGCGATGTAGGTTCCGGGTTCGGTATAGGTATGCGATGTATCCGCTTCGTTGGCAATAGCGCTGCCATCACCGAAATCCCATTCATACGTGTCAATGCTTCCATCAGGATCATAGGAGCCCGCCGAACTGAAGTTCACCGTCAGAGGCACCTTTCCGGCGGTAACCGGGGCACTGGTCATGGCAATCGGCGGCTCGCCCACGGGAGGTGGTGGCGCCTGGCCCGTCGTCAACAGGAACCCGTGCACCTGTCCGCCCAGCAAGCCGCTGCCGACGATATCGCCATTGCCATTGATCGCCCTGGCAGCGGTCAGAATCCAGCCGGAATCAGCCACGTTTTGCGTATTCAGGTCGACCATGCCATTAGCCTCATCCCAAATAAATGCGTGATACATTGTGGGGTCGTTCAGACTTGTGAGTTGTGTGACCAGCCAGGAGGACCCGACGACCTGGTTGGATTCATTGATATCTGCGGCGCTACTCGTCAAACCATCGTTCAATGTACCCAGGTCAAGCAGTTCGTCCGTGTTGTATTTGTAGAGGTAGGCGTGCGCATACTGGCCGGCAGTCGAGTTTGTGCCGCTTGTAGCGGCAATCATGTTCTGGCTGTTGATGGCCGCCGCAGAGCCGCCGTAGGGGATCGACAGGTAGGTCACAGAATTAAACGCAGGCGTGGTCAGGATGGCAGAAGAACCGGCCAGGCCATAGCGACGCCGACTGCCAACGGCATAGCCTCCATCGCTGATGTCGTTGAGCACATACAAGTCGGCGTAAACACCCTGTCGGGTCCCGCGTGAATACACCGTTGCGATGCCGGGGTTATCCCACTTATTGGGTGTGTAGATGGCCGGATCGAGCGGCAATGGTGTTGGCCGGTAGGGGTTATTCAACTGCTTGTAACCGGATATCTGGCCCGCTTCGTTGATACCGTAGCCACCAAAGCCGTCCCATTTGTGCAGGGTGTTGTCAAACAGAAATGCGCCAGTGTCTGAATTGCCGGTGACCTGATCAGCTTCGTTAACCGCGTTGGCAACCGTGGCACCGGGTATGTCCACCGCCTGGCCGCCTGACAACCAGCGAAAAGCAACAGTGCCGCTGTCCGTCTTGCGTGAGCCAACAACGGTACCCTTGTTATTGATGTCGGTGGGGGATACGTCAACTCCAAGATCAACAAGCTGATATTCGGCAGCGGTTGAAAAACTCGCGACCGGTACCAGCAGGAACGCCAGGGTCAGCGCCTTGAGCTTCCCTGTTCGTAATTGAGAGGTTTTCTGTTTCTCGTTCATAAGTAAAATATCCTGATTAGGTGAGTTGGCAGGTGGTGCATGGGGATTCGATATATTTGGGATATATTCCCAAACACATAAGCGATCAATCTGTTGACTGGGTAGCCGATACACAGATCATATTTGAGGGGTATTGTGTCAGACTTGTCTTAAAGTAATCTTAAGGAACGTATGTTCAAGTCATGAAAAACACTGGGACTATTGATGCTACGGTTGTTTTTCACGGGAATTTGTCTTGTACGTTGTTTGTAGATTGATGCGTGACTACTTTGGTCGACATTAAGGGCCGGGCCCTTTAACTTCTCTTCGCACAACAAAAAAGGAGCCTTCCGGCTCCTTTCCAGTAATGTTATGAGTGGTACCTGAAAGTCTAGTTCAGCAGCAGCTTGCCGTTCTCGACCGGAATACGATTTCCCGGCTTTTTATCCATGCGTACTGTACCTTCTTTATCACCGATCATGTAGGTAACGTTATATCCAACCACATTCTGATGGGAATCGGTAACCGTTTGGCAAACGCGTTCGGTAGTGGTGTAGGTGTCCTTGTCCTGCATGTTTCCCTGCACCGTGTTCCCCGCATAGCCGCCCCCCACGGCACCGGCAACGGTAGCGATTTTCTTGCCGGTGCCACCACCAATCTGGTTGCCTAGCAGACCGCCTACAACGGCACCGATTGCGGTCCCGGCAATCTTGTTCTCGTCCTTCACAGGTGCCTTCCTGGTCACGGCAACGTCCTCGCAGACTTCCCGTGGTGTATTAACCGTTTCCGTGATCTCTTCAACATTGACCACCTCGGCGTAATCAGGGGCCTTGTCGCCCGTCATGGCATAGGTTGCTGTCTGGGTAATGTAACCCTTGCCAAAACAGTCACTGTTTTTGCATTGTGTAGTCGAGACAAGCTTGCCTTTAGCCATTGACACCCAGCCATAGGCACCACAATCGCCATTGATACAGGAAACATGAATAATTCCATCATCTCCGAAATCACGCCAGCCCTTGCCATGACAGGTTTTTGCGCCGCTTTGTGCTGCACGGCATTTCACTACACTGATTTCAACGTTTTCCTGCAGGTCATTGTCAAAGCGAGTTTCGGTATAACCGTCGGTGAAACAATCACCATCGTTGCTGCATGTAGTGGTTGTAGTAGCACCGCTGGCAAGTGTGGTAGTCCAGCCATTTGTTGCGCAGTCGCTGCTGGTACATTGGGTTCTATCCCGAGATCCGGTCACAATATCAGTTGTTGTCCACCCTGCAGATAGACAGCTACTGGACAAACAGGTGATATCTGAATCAGCCAGACAGGAAATACTCCAGAACAGGCAAATAAAAGGTAGAAAAATATTCTTCATGATGAACTCCTCGGCATTCGTTGTTGTAGCTGCAGCTATAGGATTTTCGAATTTTCCAGGCTGTTAGCTGCCTACGGTAGTCAATAAAACGATTTCAGGCAATATGCCGATATTTGCGCACACGCCAGCCTGCAACGATGTGATAGTGAAGGTCGTATAAGACTGGAAAATCGCAGTTTAGATTAAATTACAGCGGCTTACTTCATAAACGGCCTGTTTCGGCCGGACGCTTGCCGTTCCTGATCACCAGAACCCTGGTTGCTGATTGAAACAGTGAGCACGTACTTCCGGCCAGAAAGCGACATTCCCGGAGTGCCCGCGAAGGTCGGGAGCGCAGCAAAAGTTGCCATTCCCCATAAACAAAAACGGCAACCCGGAGGCTGCCGCAATTACGCCTGATTTTAATCGCATTCATTAGCGATTAGAGAAAGGCGTGCATTACCATTTTCCTTTCAGCCTGAAAACATTCCACCAAAAATCGCAGTCAAAATGGCAAATATGATGCCGAGAATGATGAACGCAGGTATTGCAGCGATCACCCATTTCACCATGAAGATGACCATAGACATGAATGGCATCTTTACATCCACTATCGTTACATTGTTGTTCGTATTGTCGTTCATCAAGATCCTCCTTTTTTACCTGGATGTTGAGTTAACAGTTATGTTGCTTTCTTCTTGACCATCCCAATCAGCCACGGCAGGCCGGAGCAATGTTGGAAAGCAGTAGTCTGAATAGTAGTGCAGGTATTGCGATTATTTTTTCACAGATCCATCCTTCTGAATTATTGCTTGGAAAACTGTCCTTGTCTTGCAATAGCGCTGCGTCTCCTGCTCAAACCCCAATATACATACAGCTGCCTTATACCTCAATGCCAGGATCCTGGTCTTCCTTCTCGTTCAGCGACTGCTTATATAAGCCGCGACTAAACGACCAGTTGCGTGCGGATACTAACCGTTCCCAATCACGTGGCCCTTGGCTGCTGACTGAAACAATGAACACGTACCTCCGGCCAAACCCGGAAGTTCACCTAGACAAAACAGGCGCCAGGAGAGACCCTGTTGCCTCTTTCGGGCGGTCTCGTGACTAAATCCCTCCACACGAATTCCGCCTGAAGGCGGGACTACATCTCTTTTCAAAAATGTCATACTTCAGATTGTGTATAAATTAACCGATTGGCTTGAGGTTTGTGCTCTTGCCGATATACTGAATATGAGTATGGAGTTTATCAATAAGTTATCAAAGAGGTTGCAATGGGTGCTGTATTGAATTTGCTGAAATCCAAAGGACGCGATGTTTTGACCGTGGACCCGGACGCATCGGTACGCGAGGCGATCGAAAAAATGGAGGATATTTCAGCGGGAACAGTGGTGGTTATGGAAGGCGGCGCGGTTGTCGGAATAGTTTCCGAACGCGATGTTATCCGGAAGGTGGTTCTTCAGGGGCATAAAATCGACAAGGTCAAGGTCAGGGAACTCATGTCGACGGATCTGACCACCATCACGCCGGAAACCTCGCTGGACGATTGTATGCAGCTGATAACCGAAAAGCGTATCCGCCATCTCCCGGTACTTAGCAACGGCAGCCTCTGTGGCATTGTGTCGATCGGTGACGTGGTCAAATATCTGATCGTTGAGAAGGACTTCAAGATCAAGAATCTTGAAACCTATATTAGCGGTGGAGTATAGGCTGAATTAATGCCATTTTTCCTGAAACTCAAGCTTATCGAGCAATCACTCTTACTACTTTTAGGCTTGAATACTATTCTTCCAGGCGTTCAATCCAGGTCGCCGAACTTCCGGGAAGGGTCGACTCCCGCCTGTTAGTTGATTATCAGATAGTTATTTCCTGAATGACCGGTTGCGGACTGATACCCGCCCTTCATAATTTCAACGGGATTGCCGCTTGGCAATGCCGCTTAGGGTGAAGATCGGCCAACAAGCGTCATTTATCAGAGCCCTGTGAACGTCCGCCAGACAACTGAGAAGTTCAGACTGATTATTTTAAGAAAGTCATCTATCAGCCCTATCACGATTTCCAATCTACCCCTGCATCAGAGTTTGGTTGTTAGGTGATGTATACCTGCCCAGAGCAGAATCGTTTTGCCTGCCTGTCTTTATTTACTTCCATAGAAATCCTGACCGGTGAGAGTTTCCTTAATAGCCAAAGGTCTGCAGGGCCTCGGCGACT
>Ga0210123_1000671_pt1 | contig 20261 bp, 18 predicted proteins | sample Muzzi_PWB_D2_FD_185535 | JGI IMG/M metagenome (GOLD analysis project Ga0210123, IMG submission 185535) | Wetland microbial communities from San Francisco Bay, California, USA, that impact long-term carbon sequestration - Muzzi_PWB_D2 (SPAdes) | ecosystem: Environmental > Aquatic > Marine >... | reverse complement strand
ATCACCGAAATTGCCGATAGGCGTACCGTCGACTTCGACCCCAAAAGCGTGGGCGGCATCATAGATAACTTTTAAACCATTGCGGTCGGCAATCTCCTGGATCGCTTCCGTATTACACGGATATCCAAAGACATGAACCGGTAGAATTGCAGTGGTCTCCGGCGTAATCATGGCTTCGATTTTCTCGGGATCCATATTGAAAGTATCCGGCTGGATATCACAAAAGACCGGCTGAATTCGGTTCCAGTAAAGGACATGGGCTGTCGCAGGAAATGTAAATGGTGTTGTAATCACTTCTCCCGACAATCTGAGCACCTGACATGCCAATTGCAAGGCCATCGTCCCATTGCAAAAAAGGCATACGTTATGTGCATTGAGATATTTCTTGACCATATATTCAAAAGCTTCGTGTTGAGGTCCCATGTTGGTCACCCAACCCGACGCCCATATTTGTTCGAGCTTGGATTGAAGCTTTTGAAGATCGGGAAGCACAGGTCTGGTAATGTGGATCGACTTCGGAAATGACTCAGGTGTCTGCATTCTCCCTTATTTTACCTCCATCGCACTCTTCTTACTATGGATTCGATGGCCTCATCTGGTCGCTTATTCGTCCATAGGATTTTTAGCTGGATCGAATCTACCTCTTGAAATAGCTCCGCTCGGTGGATTACGTAGACCCTGCCGCATTGCTGCTCCCATACGGCGGTTCCGCCTGGTCGATTACATGCTGGGCCGCAACCATTGCTATTGTTTAGCCGACTGGCAGGCTTGTTCTTCGGCCGTCGCACAAAGTCGCTACAGGCAACATACTCGCAAAAGGCGTACCAATGTTTTGTTTTAGTATTTTTGTTTATCAACAGTATGTTACAGCTTTGTCCTGGAATATTTATTCGAGAGAGGTCAAAAAATTGGCGAAATTGGCGAGATGTCAAATTGCTCTATTGACAGATTCACGCGGCGTTTGGTTTTGGCAAATAAATTTTAAGCGTACTGCCTTCGCCCGGCTTCGAACGGACCTGGATGTAGCCGCCGTGCGCCTTGACGATGCCGACTGCCGCTGCCAAGCCCAGGCCAGTGCGGCCCTGCCCTTTGGTGCTCGTGAAAAACGGTTCGAATATCTGCGACTGTGTCTGTGTCCCCATGCCTTTGCCATTGTCCGTCACGCTAATCACCGCATAATCGTCAGACATGTGAACGCCGCAGCGTTCTCTTGGCGCTTCAGAATTCAACGTATTGACTTGAATGTGAATCTTGCCGTCCTGAGCCACTGCTTGCATCGCATTGTCGATCAATTGGTGGACAACAAAGCTGATTTGCTGAGGATCACCACTTACTGAAGATAATGCTGCAGACACATCATGGGTTAGCGATAGATCTGAACATTGATGCTTCACTTTATTGACCAGATGCTTCACCAGAGAATTCAGGTCAATGCTTTTTATGTCAGGTTTTACCTGTACGGCGTAATAGCGGATATTGCGAATCAGTATCCGGCCGCGCTCCAATGCACCGTCAATTTTGTCCAGATGCATTTTTGCTTTGGATGATCCCAGCTTATCGTCTTCAATCCCCATGCGCTGGATGGCGATTAGGGTGAGCATTTGGGTCATCACCTGGGCGAGGCTGGCAGCCAGTTGAATCCGGTTCCGGATGCCGTCAAGATCTTTCATGGTCGTTTCGATTGCGGTTAAATCGACTTGCCTCCCACAGATCTGGTTGTAAGCGTCCATTTCCCGCATCAATTGTTTAAGTCTCAACCGCTTGGCAGAAGCCCTTCTCTCGGCGATATAACCAAATAGGAGGTGAATCAAATGGGCACCATTTTGAATCATATCCTCCATCTGCGACAAACAGGATTGCAGCCGGTGTTTTTTATCAAGGATCATTCGGATCAAAGAGGCATGGCCCCATATACCCATCAACAGATTATTGTAGCAATGCGATAAACCACCGATAAAGGACCGAACCGCTGATTGGCGATCGTGGTGATAGGTGACGGGTATCGATCGTCCATGGATAACATCCTGCGGTATGCCTTTTGTTATAGTGACGTTTTCCAACGTATTCGCAGCAGGCGCTTCGAATCGAACAATATTTGCGTATTGTCCTTTCCGGTTGCGCTGGTGAAACATTTCGAGCTCGGTTTTGCTGACCTTCGAGGTCGACCGAAACTCACTGAGGATCAAAGCGGTAATTTTCGGCAGTAAGTGTTCCGCATCTTCAGCCCAGATTTCTTCCTTTGCGATACTTTCTTGACCCAACATCATTCTGATCTCCAGGATACTCAATTAATCCAATATAATACCTGCGTTAAAAATTAAGCAACTAGCATACCATTATCGCATTAATTTTTTTATGTTATATTTTCAGTGTGTTAACCATCAAACAACTTGGCCTGACGACTATCTTAGTCAAAGAATTGACGCCGATTTCGTTATGGACTCAATAGGTTATTCAGGTTCCAGTTGTTTTTAGCGCTGTACCTGCCTTGACAGTTTTAGCGGCAATGTGGCATAAATGCTATGAATAATAACAATATTTTAACAACAGCAACACCCGACCGAATACATTATCAGCGCCTTTTAATGCCTATAGGATGCCGCCGGCCCTGCCGGGGGAACAAGATGCTAATATGGACGAAAACCCCATATTGTTTGTTGATGATGATAAGCAGATATTAGAGATTGTATCCGCCTATCTCACGCGATTCGGCTATGCCATTGACACGGTCAATGACGGCGGACTGGCACTGGAAAAGATTCAGCAAAAAGACTATGCCGTGGTTTTCACGGACCTTATCATGCCTGAAATCAGTGGCCTCGACCTGTTAAAAGCCGTAAAAAAAACAAACCCTGCCACGGAAATCATCATCGTTACCGGCTATGGGACCATAGAATCAGCCATCGAGGCGCTCAAGCTGGGCGGCTATGATTATCTTCAAAAACCAATCAATTTCGAGCGCTTAAAAATCCTGATTGAGCGAATCATCGAGAGAAAGAAGCTGCAACTGGAAAATATCATGATCCGGCAGCGGCTTAAAGACAGGTACAGCTTTGATCAATTGGTGGGCCGCAGCCCCAAAATGCAACAGATTTATGAAGTCATCGACCGCATCAGTACCGGTAGCCCGACGGTCTTGATCCAGGGTGAAAGCGGCACCGGCAAGGAGTTGGTGGCCAATGTCATCCACCAAAACAGCGTTCGACGTGATATGCCTTTTATCCCGGTAAACTGCGGCGCTATTTCCGAGGGCCTGCTGGAAAGCGAATTGTTCGGTCATGTCAAAGGGGCCTTTACCGGGGCCATTAAAGACAGCATCGGGCTGTTCAAAGCCGCGGATGGTGGAACAATTTTCCTCGACGAGATCGCCGAGGTGCCACCGTCCCTGCAAGTAAAATTGCTGCGTGCGCTGCAAGAGCGAAAAATAAGGCAGGTGGGTGATACAAGGGAATTCGGCATTGATGTTAGAGTGATTGCGGCCACCAACAAAATCCTCGAGAAAGCCATTGAAAACAAATCGTTTCGCAAGGACCTTTACTATCGACTGAACGTCATCTCTATCCAATTGCCGCCGCTGCGCGATATTAAGGATGACATCCCCCACCTGGTTCACCATTTTATTAAAAAATTCAGCAAGGATACCCATCGCACGGTGACTCGCGTAACCCCCGAGGTGATTGATCTGCTCATAGGCTATGACTGGCCGGGCAATGTTCGTCAATTGGAGAATATCATCGAAAGGGCTTTTGCTTTGGGCGAAGGTGATATAATATGTGCCAAGGACTTGCCGTCTGAAATTAGGGATATCGATCACCGACTGAGCATCAGCAATACGAACCTGAACCTCATTGAGAATGAAAAAATATTAATATTGAGGGCGCTGAAACAATCCAATGGAAACAAAGCCGAAGCCGCCAAACTACTGGGCATCAATATTACAACGGTGTATCGAAAAATGGAAAAATACAGGATCTCAGATGATTTGATAAACAAGCAATTGTGACCTGCTGATAGCTGAATTGGTCGCGGTGGACATAGATTGCTAAAACCGGCCTGAAAAGGAGATTGGTTATGCCCGAAGGTTTAGATGTCATTATCGTAGACGACGACGCCAACGTTTGCGAATTGTTAACCACCATCGTTAAACGATTCTACACATGGGGCGACGTGCTTTCATTTTCGGACTCCAACAAGGCCATTCAATTCTGCCTGGAGAGAGATATCGGAGTGGCTATCTTTATTGTCGATGTATTTCTAGGCGGTGTCAGTGGGTTCTTCTTTCTAGATTCCATTGAAGAAAAATTTCCGACAGCCCATTCAGATGCCATCGTGATCACTGGTAATGCCAGCGATGACATAGTTAATATGTGCATTGCTTCGGATGTGAATCACCTTCTTGAGAAACCGATCAAGCCTTATGCGCTGCAGTTGGCCGTTCGCGCAATCGCTGAAAAATACCTCAAATTTGCCAAAAAGTTGTTTCAGGATCCTGATTTTGCGAAGAATGTGTCCGATATATAAACCAATTCGAATAGTTAATACCATATCGCGTCGATACCTATGATTGAAAATATAGAGGGCCCCAAACTATTAACAATATTTAATCAATTGGCCGCCGACAAAACCCTGGTAAAGATCTCCCTGTCACACAGCGCTTACGAGAGCCTTACGGTGGTGACACAGACGGAAAAAGACCGCACCAACGATCTTTTCCATATTGATCCGCCCAAAGGGTTGCTTGAAACCATCGCCCAGACCAATACCAGTTCGGTGCATTTTGAATTTACGAGCATCGACGGCGTGGTGCACCAATTCGATTCAAAGGTAAACAACCTCTCATCGCATGATTTAGCACTGCATTTTCCGCAATATATCCAGCGCCATCAACAGCGGGACAATTTTCGCGTAAAGTCGATTTATGCGTCTTATGCATTGATCGTAATGGATGATGCAGAACTGCGCATGGACATCGACAATGTGAGTCTAGGCGGAGTTTATTGCTATTGCCCCAATAAGCACAAAGCGAGGTTCTTTGAGCAGCAAATCATGGAAAACATGGAGCTGGTATTAACGCTGGAACATGAATGTACGGTGGTGTCCATCCGTCAGGTGCAGGTGAACCGTATTGAAGCCAAGCCAATACCAAAACATTTTGGCGTGGCTTTTGAGTTTATCCGCATTAACCGGGATGCCAAAAAGATGCTTGTTCAGCAGATTTATGAACTTCAGCGCCACATCCTTCAAAACCGTCTGAAATATCTGGGTTAAGTTCGCCAAATGCTTTAGGTGCCGGGTTTTAGCCCCACAACAGCCGAGTGACGGCTAAGCGACAATCCCACGACGCATTTCTCAATCATCAATATAATATCCCATATCGAAGCGTTTGACTTCCTTTGAAATATGAACCAAAGTTTCCTGAACGATCATCTTGACGGGATGCCCTTCCGGCATTAGGTCCAGTTGCGTGCTGGCGTTTTCCGACAAAACTCTCATTTTCTCCACGGCCGACGAAACTGCCCGCATGCTGGCAGACGAATCCTCAAGCAGCTTCTGATAGTTTTCCAATGCATTCAGAAGGCCATGTGCCTCCTGAGAGGTATGGGCCTCGATGGCCGGTTGAAGCCGCAAATTTGGGCCGCTTAAAGCATGAACCGCATTTCCTTGCATAATTTTTGGTTCGGATGCCTTTTGCACGGTCTCGCCTAAAACTTTGGCAAAGTTTTCCTTGGCGGTCGCCTCCCGCACCGGTTGAACAGTATGGGAAGAGTAGATTGGCGATTGTTTATCAGTTGGATCGATTTTCATTACAGACCTCCGCATGATCCGATTTGGATGATGTCTACCATATCAGCAATTTTCATGCACAAATGGCATGATAGATAAAAATATTATCGCTCATGTTTGAAGATCGAGGGTTATTATCCATGTATATAACTGCTTTACTTATATATATTTGCATGATGACCATTCCGGCGCTGTCAATCAAAGTGGCCAGATCAAAGGTCTGGCCACCGGCCCGGTTCCGATGTTACGCTTGGTATTGGGCCTGGATGACTACATTTGCCTAACGGCCGGCAAAACTTTCCGAGCATGATGCTGCCACCATTCAGGACCTGGATAATTTTGCATATTGCAATCGGGAAGTGACAAAAACTGTAATATGGCCATCCGCTTCGGAAACCTTGTTTTCATATCTTACCGTAATCACGCGTCTTTTTAAATTTATAATTTCGGCACGGATTTTGTAGTTCAATGGGATGGACCATACGATATGCAAGGAGCCCATATGATCTACCCGGCCGGCAACACGATTACAGCCTTGACCGCCTTCAGAAAAAAAATGGATGTGACAGCCAACAATGTGGCGAATGTCTCGACGGATGAATTTAAAAAAAGCCGTGTCACTTTTTCTGAAAACAAGAGTGGCGGCGTTTCGGCAACCGTTGATCAAGTAGACACGCCCGGAATTCCAAAAGAAACGATTCGCGATGACAAGGTTGTTGAAATAGAATCTTCCAACGTGGATTTGGCTGAAGAATTGACAGAAACAATACCCACAAAATCCGGATATGGTGCGAATCTCAAAACTCTGCACACCATGGATGATATGCTCGGTTCGCTGATGGATATTCTAGGCTGATACCCTCCCCTCGCTTGTCAGCAAAAGAGGCAAATTGGTACCGATAGGAATCGCCGCAACCTAAAAGAGCAGAATGCAATTCTGCCAATCTGCTCTAATTTTCGGTTGCATGCAATGGAGCATGGCGTGAGCTCGTGGCGTTTTCATCGATGGGGCCCATCACCATTCACCCAAAAAAAATCAGGAATTAATTTTCTCCCGAAGTTTTCCAGAGCATTTAAACGTAACGACCTTGCGTTTGGAGAGAATCAAGTCGTTGCCGGTAGCAGGGTTGCGCCCCCTTCTCTCACGTTTGTCTTTCACACAGAATTTACCGAAACCGCTGATTAGCACATCTTCACCGTTCTCCAATGTCGATTTAATAATTTCAATGAGGCCTTCAACGACTTCGGTGCTCTTATTTTTGGGAAACGGCAACTCCTCGTGGATTAGATCGACGATCTGCGCTTTGGTCAAGGTCATAGTCAAGCTACTCCTTCATGCAAAGTAAATTAATTGTCGTCAGCAGAGTCAATCATTAATTATATGTTCATTTTTTGTCAAGAAAATAAGTGCGTTATCGACAAAATATCTCTTGCATTCGCATCCAGCAACGGCCAAAGCATTGACCGATAACCCTCAAATAGCATTGTATATATCTGTTTTTTTTGATTTTTTAAGATTAGCTCGTCCTCAGGTGCGTTTCGCTTATGTGTGGAGGACGAAACTAAAAAGTGATCAACCCATTGGAATACCATGTGATCACTTGATGGTTGGATACAAAAAAAGGGTTGCTGAATCCCAGCAACCCTTTTTTAATCATGTTGGTCGGGACAGCAGGATTTGAACCTGCGACCCCAGCGTCCCGAACGCTGTGCTCTACCAGGCTGAGCCATGTCCCGATTCATCACTCTTGAATTAATGGGCCTCTTTATTTCAAGCCCCGAAGATTGTCAATATGTTTCCCCACTCTTTCCCGTCAAACCAAGGGATTGTTGAGAATGATGGTCTGCTCCCGGCCCGGTCCAACCGATACGATTTGAACGGGTATGCCGGTCAGCTCTTCAATACGTTTCAGGTATCCTCGCACATTCATCGGCAGATCTTCGAAGCGCCGCAGTTGTGATATATCTTCGTCCCAGCCTGGCAATGTCTCGTAGATGGGCTCACAAGCTTCGAGGACTTTCAAGCTCGCCGGGAAAGCATCCAGGCGCTCGTCTTTATATTTATACGCAGTACAGATTTTCAGCGTATCGATGCCACCCAACACATCCAGTTTGGTAATGGCCATCCCCGTCAATCCATTCAGACGAACGGCGTTGTTCAATATCACGGTGTCGAGCCAGCCGCATCGCCGACGGCGACCGGTGGTGGCACCAAATTCAGCGCCCTTTTTCTGAATAAAATCACCAGTATCATCGAACAACTCGGTGGTAAAAGGACCGGCTCCCACGCGAGTGGTATATGCCTTCACAATACCCACAACATCGCTGATGCTTTTTGGCCCCACACCTGCGCCGCAACATGCGTTGCCCGAGACAGTGTTCGATGAAGTCACGAAGGGATAAGTGCCATGATCGATATCCAGATGGGTGCCCTGTGCGCCTTCGAACAACACCTGCTTCTGTTGCTGTATGGCTTTGTTGATTGCGACCGAAACATTGCCTACGTATGGCGCCAGCCGCTTTGCGAATGCCGAATACTGGTCAATGATGGCATTCACATCCGCAGGGGTTTCGCCCAGGAACTTTTCGAGATAGAAATTCTTTTCCGGAAGGACCTCATTCAATGTTTCTTCGAATACATCTGGATCGATGAGATCGGCCATTCTGATGCCTCTTCGGGTGGCTTTATCCTCATAAGTAGGGCCAATGCCCCGTCCGGTGGTGCCGATCTTGTTTTTGCCCTTCAGCTTTTCGCGACCGTTGTCGATTTGCATGTGATAGGGCATGATCACCTGAGCACGCTCGCTCACAACCAGCTTTGCGGGTCCGCAATCCACCCCTTTTTCAGAAAGGTAATCGATCTCACTGAGCAACACGGCGGGGTCGATCACCAGGCCGTTGCCGATCATGCAGGTCTTGCCTTGCAATATGCCGGACGGAACCAGATGGCTAATGATCTGTTCTCCGGCCACCACCATGGTATGTCCGGCATTGTTCCCGCCCTGAAAGCGGACGACGAGATCCGCATGTTCTGCCAATAGATCGACGATCTTGCCTTTGCCTTCGTCTCCCCACTGCGTTCCAACAATAACAAGATTGGCCACGTCCTACTCCTTTTGTAAATTCATCCCATTGCGGGTGTCCGCACAGTCTCGAACGCTGCTTTGCAAACCAGCTATCGCCTACAAACAAAAAAATCGCGCATCAGCCGGCAGCACTGATCCGCAAATACACCCGAAACAATCTCAGGTTGATGGTTGAAACGAACATCCTTTGAAAAATCGTAGAGCGAACCCGCCGCCCCCCATTTCGGGTCCGGCGTTCCGTATACGACCCTTGATATTCGAGCATGGATAATCATCCCCATGCACATGACGCAAGGCTCGACGGTAACATATATACAACTTCCTAACAATCGGTAATTTCGGACTTTGGCGGCCGCACGTCTCAGTGCCAGCACCTCTGCGTGGGCGGAAGGATCGCATTGATGAATGGTCTCGTTATGCGCCTTTGACAATATTTGACCTTCCGGGCCGACCACCACCGCACCCACCGGAACCTCGTTCATCTCCGCGGCGATGCGTGCTTCGTCCAAGGCCTGGTGCATATAGTGATGATGATCCATAAGCATAACAAATAATTTAATCCCCCCACGCATATCAACCATTGACAACCTGCCCTCTATATCCTATGAAGCATCCCACTTTCAAATTGTTTTGTTCCGCGCCCGTAGCTCAGCTGGATAGAGTGCCGGACTACGAATCCGTAGGTCGCAGGTTCGAATCCTGCCGGGCGCGCCATTTTAAGTCTTTGCAGTGTCAGCGCAAAGGCTTTTTTATTCAGCGACCTACCTTTCGCTTGATGGTTTCGCCTAATAGAGCGGATTGACAACCCCTGTGGTACATGCCACAAGAAGCTTATGGCCAAGCGACTTAAGACTTCTCACTTGATCTGCATCGGCGATGCCGGAAGCATGGCGGAGATTGAAAATGAAACCATCGACTTGGTGGTCACATCGCCGCCCTATCCGATGATTCAAATGTGGGATGATCTCTTTGGCCAAGCCGACCCTGAAATTGCGGATGCACTCTCCGACCTTGACGGCGCCCGGGCCTTTGAGCGCATGCACCGGCAGCTCGATCCGGTTTGGGATGAACTCCAACGCATTCTCAAATCCGGCGGCATGGCCTGTATCAACATCGGCGACGCCACCCGAACCGTTGGAGATCAGTTTCAGCTCTTTCCCAATCACGCACGCGTGATCAGTAAATTCTTATCCTTGTCGTTTTCACAACTGCCCACCATCGTATGGCGTAAACCAACCAATGCCCCCACTAAATTCATGGGCTCCGGCATGCTGCCTCCAGGCGCATATGTTACCTTGGAGCATGAGCATATTCTTATTTTTCGCAAAGGCCCGAAGCGTGAATTTGATGCCGATCAAAAGATGCAACGACGTAAAAGCGCCTTTTTCTGGGAGGAGCGCAATACCTGGTTTTCAGATATTTGGTTTGATTTGCGCGGTACAGGTCAGCAGCTTGAAGGCATGGAAAATCGCAGAAGAAGCGGTGCTTTTCCACTGGAACTGCCATTTAGATTGATCAACATGTTCTCCATTCAAGGTGATACGGTGCTGGATCCCTTTATAGGCTCGGGCACCACCATGATGGCTGCCATGTGCGCAACACGCAACAGCATCGGATATGAAATCAACGAAGAAATGCTATCGGCCATGCTTGAGAAAGTGGCCGATGTCCCGGCGATGGCCAACCAGATCATTCACAACCGGCTCGATTCACATAAGGCTTTTGTCAATGAACGCATAAAGACCAAAGGTAATCTCAAACATGTCAATCGGTTCTATGGATTTCCGGTGATGACGCGCCAGGAAGAGGATTTGTGCTTATGTCCGGTACAAAATATTCAATACCAAACGCGTCACAAATTTCAGATTGAGTATGGCGACCTCCCCCCGGACGCAACATCCTTTGAGGACAAAACGGGGCTTTCCTATGTAAGTCCGCAGAAACGACACCAAATGAAGATGTTCTGAACTTAAAGTATTGATTTAAGTGTGACCACACCTTATTTGTCGATCAGGCAACGTATTTTTGTGGATAACTGACGAAGATTAAAAGGTTTTTGCAGAAAGTCCGAGGAGCCTGACTGAAGCAGTCGCCGTGTTTGGTTACTCATATAGTGGCCACTGGCGAACAACACGTTGATATCGGGATTGATCTCACGAATTTTGTTAAAAACCGCCTCCCCGCCCATGTCGGGCATGACCAGATCTAGCACAACTAGCTGAATGATGTCTGATTTTTCAACGAATATATCGATGGCCATGCGGCCGCTGGTGGCTGTTAAAATGGTATAGCCAAGCCCCTTGAGCATCATCTCGCCCACATCGATAATATATTTTTCATCATCCACCAGCAAAATGGTTTCGGTGCCGATTTCGATCACTTCCTGGGATATTTTTTCCAGCTCCGGTTCCTTATCGGTGGCCGGAAGGTAGATGCAGAAGGTACTGCCCTTGCCCAGTTTGCTTTTCACTGTAAGGATGCCGTGATGGTTCTTGATGATGCCAAAGGCGGACGCCAACCCCAGTCCTGTTCCGCGACCGGGCTCATGGGTCGTGAAAAAAGGTTCGAATATGCGGCGCTTAATTGAATCATCCATACCGATGCCGGTATCAGTTACCGATATTTTAACAAACCGGCCGGCCTGGACCTCGTGGGGTCGAACAAAAGGTTCCTCCAGGACGACATTCTCGCTTTTGAGATAGAGATCGCCACCTTCCTGCATGGCTTGCCAGGCATTTAAGAAAAGGTTCACCAAGACTTGTTCGATTTGATTCGCGTCCACCATGACCGTCCAGAGATTGGGTTCGTAGTCGCCATGGATGGTCACGGATTTTCGCGTCCGGCCGAACATATCCGCCGAACTCTTCAGAATCTTGCTCATGTCGTTGGGTTTGACGACATATTTCCCGCCCCGTGCAAAACCCAATAGTTGCTTGGTCAGTCTTGACCCGCTATCGACACAGTCTTCAATACTTTGAAGTTTTTCGGTGAATGCCGGATCATCACCAATATCCAGGTACATCAGGGAAACATTGCCCTGGATGCCCATCAACAGATTATTAAAGTCATGGGCAATACCGCCGGCCAGGGTGCCCAAGGACTCCATTCGCTGGGCTTCCTGAAAACGACGCTCGAGCTCCTTGTCGCGGGTAATATCGCGCACGAAATTCAGCGTGGCGGGCTTTTGTTGCCAGGTCAGATTGACGGTGTTCAATTCGAGCCAGACGGTATCCCCGTCTTTTCCAATGGCGCGAAATACCATGGCTTGCGGTTTGCGATCGAGCCCGCTCAACCTTTTTTGCAACTGGTCCGGATTATCGCCTCGATCATCAGGATGCATATATTCAGCAAGCGGTCTGCGGGTTTCGGGAATGCCCATTTTTTTGGCCATTTCCCGCGCCTGACGGTTGGAAAACCGGAACCGGCCTTCCTGGTAGATAAAGATGGCCTCCTTGGCGTTCTCCACCAATAATCGGTATTTCTCTTCGGATTCCACCAGGGACGACTGGCTCTTCTTGAGCTCCGTGATATCCCGCCAATGCTCCACGATGCGAAATACCCGTCCGTCCATATCTAGAATCGGATAGGCACGAATATCCATCCATAGCCCTTTTGATTCCAGATATTTTTCAGTCTGAGCCGGTTGGGATGTTTCCAGTATTTTGCTGGTCACGCACTCGTTGCACGGCTCGCCGCCATCGATGAGGTCAAAACAATGCATACCCGACACCTCATCCTCATCCATTTCAAAAAATTCATATCCGGCTTTATTGAATCGAATGATACGCCGGTCTGTATCCTGCACGCCGATTATATCCGGTATGGCATCCAGCATGGCCTCCAAAAGCAGGGTTGCTTCGCTCAACTGGTCTTCGAAAGAACGCCTTTCCCGTTCGGCAATTCGACGGTCCTTGATTTCCTGAACCAGTTTTTCATTGATGGCCATCAATTCTGCTGTGCGACTGGCCACCAGCGCTTCGAAATGGTCTCGATACCGGATTAATTCAATTTCCAGGCGCTTGTATTTGCTGTCCAGCAATCGGAACTGGGTCTCCATATCGGTGCGTCGTAGCCGCTCCTTGTTGAGCTCGGCCTTGAGTTGGTTGATATCATCCCAGCTTGAATTTAGGTGTTGATGCTTCATTGTAAGCTAATACATGTCTTTAAGGTGGATGTGTCCCATGCTATGCAGATGCTGTTCGTTTCGTTTATATGCAAAAACAGACGAACATAACAACCGACAACTTGAAATAACATCCGATTTTCCAACATTTTCTCCGGCCATGTTTCATTTCTATTACAATTTTATAATAATAACATCGACTAAGGATTTTGCAGTCTGGGCACATACATCCTCAAGTCTGGGGCAAACCCGTCGATATAACAGTATATATCAAGGCGGGAGAGCATCTGTTGCCGGGTTATGGCGCCGGTCTTGATAATATTGCAGATTTCTCGTGGGACAACAGCATTATGACGGATAGAGACCCAAAAGACGCCTCCGAAAAGAACCTGACACCATCCAATGGGGATGTCGAACACATGAGCAAGGACGAGAAGCTGGCGTTTGAAAAAATTATGGGTGACATTGGAGATGCGGACCAGAATACATCGACATCCAACGATGGCGCAACCCTTTCCGATGCAGGTGCGGAACCGGCGCTTGATACCGATGATGCACTTACTGAGGACCAACAGGCCGCCCTGGACAAGATCATGGCTGATATCAACGGCAATGAAGAACCCGACCAAGCTCCCCAGGTCCAGAACGACGCGGACGAACAGGACGATGATCAGCAGACCGCTCCGGACAAGATCGCAACGGGAACCGGCGGCAATGATCAACCTGACCCAGCTCCCCAAGCCCAAGATGGCGACGCCCAGGTCCAGGGTGACGTGGACGAACTCGACGACGATCAGCAGGCCGCCCTGGACAAGATCATGGCTGAAATCAGCGGCAATGATAAACCCGTCCAAGCTTCCCAAATCCAAGAGGACGACACCAAGGTCCAGGGTGAGGCGGACGAACTCGACGACGACCAGCAGGCTGCCCTGGATAAAATCATGGCTGAAATCAACGGCAATGACAATCCTGTCCAGGATCCCCAAGCCCAGGAAGACGACGCTATGCAGGATAACGCGGACGAACTCGACGACGATCAGCAGGCCGCCCTGGATAAAATCATGGCTGAAATCGAAAGCAAAGATAAGCATTCGGTGGAATCGGACGGCGAAGCAGCGCCCGAGTCCCCCGCAATACCACCGAGGGAACAAAAACAAGATGAAACGCAGCCAGAGAAAAAAGTATCCGTTAAAGAGACTGCTGAAAAGGAGCTCGAGGAACCTGACAAAATTAATTTATCTCTTGAAGAATTCAATGATGAATTAAACAACCTGCTTTCCAACGCCAATCCAGGAGAGATTACGCAGCAAGACCCCGATCCGGACATACCTGGGTCCCCGTCCAGCGAAAATGCTGCTTCGATGGAAGATTCTGCGTCTGCAGGTATTGAACGTACCCAGGATCTAAATATCGTGGACGCCCCCGCATCGAGCCGCCATCAGAACGAAGAATATGCCATTCTAACGGAAATCACGGACACCGAGGACAAAAATGACGGCATGGGGACCCCAAACCCGCGTCGAAAACATACCCCCAGCGCACGCTTGCGCAATGCACCCACCAGGAAAAAGCGATTTTGGCTTTGCGTAGCGGCTGCGTTGCTGCTGAGTCTCGGCGGCGCCGCGTACTGGTGGATGGTCATATCCGGACACGATAGCGCGTCGGTGCTTAAACTGACTGAGCTTGCCCCCGCCGAACCGCATCCTGACCACGAGGCCAATACCGAGACCGTTCAACCACAGTCGCCAAACGACCCATCACCCAGTTTGGCGGTCGCCTCCGATGCATCGGAGCATACATCCGAGGCATCTGGAAAACCAACATCCACGTTTTCTTCCCTTAGAGATGAAATTTCGGCTGCCCGGAATCAGATTTTACAGAAAATTGATGAGCTCAGAGATCTGAAAGCTTACTATCAAGATGGCATTATTGAAGAGCAGAATAAAATAAAACTTGCCGCAGGCACGGCTAAGGCCATCTCACTGAAAGCGGCCCTCAAAGACGGCAAAACCGAATTGGGTCTGCGTGCCATACAGCGCCGCATGGTCTATCTGGCAAAACTGGATATTCCTGTGCGACAATTGACCTCGTCATCCGAGGAATTGCTCTTTCTGGAAAGAAAGACCCGCTTGTTCGAAATCCTGAATCAGGGCATCAGCGGAATCGCCATGACTGAATTTAAGCAGGAGACCTCCGCCGTTGTCTCCAAACTTCTGAAAATGAGCCATGATCTTTCCATCGACCAGATTAAAATGGACCCGCCTTCCTTCGAGTCCATATGGAAAGATATGCAATTCGAAAAGGCCCAAAAGCAAGGTCCTCATAAACTTTCGAACATCGATATCCGTCAAGACAAGGAGATATTCGAGGAAATTTGTAAAGGTGACTTTCATCGCAAATATCTTTTAACCACAATTTCACCACAAGCAGCCGAATGCCTGGCCAGTTGGACGGGCAAGGATCTTTATCTGAATGAATTGGCCGAATTGACGCCGGACATCGCCAAAATAATCTCGCAGTGGCCCGGCGAATGGCTAAGCCTGAACGGACTCAAGGAACTGTCGCCGGACGCGGCCGAATTTATATCTCAGTGGCCGGGCAAGCGCCTCTCCCTTAACGGGCTTGCCCGCCTATCCCAGCAGGCGACCCAGCATCTCTCCAATTGGAAGGGGGAGCAGCTCGAAATGGTGGGACTTGAAACCATCGGGCGATGGGAGAACTATGGAACGCGACTCTATCTTTCCGAAAATCTGCGTCGCAAATTACATCTCCAGGAATAGGTAACCAATATGCATCACCTCATGAATCGATATTTGGCCATCCAATTCATCCTTGTATTCATGCTGCTCATCCATATGGTGCCCGTGAAAGCCTTGGCCAATTCAAAGACACAGGAATTGCAGCGCAAAATCGCCGACATCAGATTACTGAAACAGCAGCTAGCGGATCGCAGGCTGCAAGCCGAAACAGTTCTCGCCGCACTCATCGGGCAGCAGAACGAGTTGATGGCCGAAATCCATCTGCTGCAAAAAAGCTTAGGTTTAAAATCCCATCAACAGGCCCAAGATAACGCCAGGGTGCGCTACGACATCGAACTGCTTCGCACCATTATGGCGTTTACCAATAAATTTACGGAAAAAATCCGCCTTTACCAAACCGGCCACGACAAGCTAACCTATCTGAACCAATTGGCCCAAGACGATATTAAAATGATCGATACCTTGCACGATCTTGAGATCGATGCCCTCACCACGCAGATATCACTGGTGATCAATAAATACCTGGGAGAAGCACATATTATCCAGATCGATCCCGAGAAAATAGAACCAACGCCACCTGAGAGCATTTGGCTTGAGCTGGCCAAAAGCCGCAATTAAGGGCTCGCACAAAAATAACTTCACATTTTATTGCGCCAATGCATCCCGCCTGGCTGCGTTGCGAAAGGGCAGACAGGCGCCTCAACGCCTAATTATGTGAATTTATATTTGTGCAAGCCCTAAGCGGACAGCCCCGCCCTGGTGCCCTTCAGGATTCCCGACTCCGTTGGACCGACATAACCAAGTCGTTGGATATTCGTGATGCCGGCTTTCTGCAGCATCTGTCTGATCTGGCTTTCCGAATAGGATTGTCCCGCTTCCGTTCCCTGCAACATGTTTAATGCAAAAAGAGCTGGAATGAGCGGGCCGTCCATCGTGTCTTGGAGGATGAACTCATGGATGAGGACCACGCCACCCGGCGCCAGAGATTGAGCCACCTTGGCGACTATCCGTTCACATGCCTGAGGTCCCTCAGCGTGCAGTATATGGGAGAGCCAAGCGACATCGTAGGCACCTTCGATGGGTGCGGCAAGATAATCACCGGGGGTAAATGCAATTCGTTTTGATAACCCGTGCAAAGCGACGGTTCTCTCGGCAAAGGGTCTGGTGGTGGGCAAATCATAGATGGTTGCCTCAAGATGTGGATTTTGTTTGCAAAAATGAATGGCATAGGTTCCCGGGCCACCACCCAGATCCAACAACTTTTTACGGCCACCCAGGTCGATCTCCGCAGCGATGCGGGGCGCTTGCCGAGACGCAAGGTTGTACATCCCCATCAGGAAGGCTTCGCGCCTCTGTCCTTCATCGTAGGATGCTCTGGATCTCAGTGGCTTGCCGGTCTTCACGGCATCTTCCAGGCGGGCCCATGAATCCGCCAGATGGCTGTGATGCAGGATTATATAACCGATATATTCATCTGAATGGCGGTTCAGATATCGTTTGGCCGGCATAGCGGCACGATAAAGTTGATCTGTCTTATCGATCAATCCCATGGCGGATAAGGCATTGAGCAACATCGCCATACCGCGCTGATCAGCACCGGTCTTTTCAGCAACCATGGCCGCCGGCATTGCATCGTCAGCGAGCAAGGTAAACAGATCCAGTTTTACGCCGGTGTGCAGGGTAAAGGCTTCCCAATAACTTCCGGAGAGTTGAAGCAAATCGTCCGGATGCCAGGATGGTTTGTTCATGTTCGCAAACTCCCTGGTTTGATGCGTCTGTGTTGCCGACGATTGAATGTTGGGCATCAACGCCCATTTTACCGCAATTTGTTGCGTGTCCCGGTAACGGTCCAGACAGAGAATGCCGCCGTTTTGCAATTGAAATACAGGTGATCCATCTTGCCCGGTAACAAGCCAGGCTGTCAGCTTTTCCAGAAACGGCAGGTGGCCCACGATCATGTCGTTTGCCCCCGAATCCAATGTCTGTGCGTATTTGACAACGTCATCCATAGGGTTGATGCCGTTGACGGACCGTACGCCTTTTTCAGGCTTTAGTTTTTCAGCCATGATTTCAGCCGTCTGTGCCGCACGTTGTTTTCCGCTGTGCAGAATCTCATGGATATGGATGCCGTAATCGGCCGCCACTTGTGCGATGCGCCGAACTTCATCCCGCCCTATTGCGGACAATCCCTTTTGGGGGTCTTCTGCTTTTGAAAGGGATCGACCATGTTGAACCAGATAGATTGCCATCTTGCCCTCATGTGTGCCCTGAAAATTGTGTCGGTTGGTTTTATTCTTAATTCAATAGCACACCGCCTCCAAAGGCCGCAACCGATTAGCTGTGCACGAGAATCTCCGCTATCATTCCGCTCCATGCCTGGCATGCGCGGCCGGATCGACATTACGTCTTGATAATTCATGGGCTCACCCCTATATTATACCGTCATGCCATGGATTAATAGCCAGGCCCGGAGCGTATGCGAATCGAAAGGAATGTCTGATGGCTCAGGAATCCAATACACTCAAAGGTTATGTCAAAACATCAAACATGTATTTAACGGTCCTTGTTGCCCTGGCGGTGGGATTTCTCGGCGGCGTGCTTTTCAGCTCGTACCGATCGACGACTTTTGATCCTGTTGCCGGCAATGCATCTGCACCACCATCCACCCCTCAACCCACACCCGCAGCCGGCGCACCGCTGACCCGGGAACAAACCCAAACCCTGACCGCTTTGTTGGAAGCCACCCAAGCCACGCCTGACAATGTCGAAGCATGGACCCAATTGGGTCATTTCTATTTTGATACCGGCAAGAACGCAGAGGCCGTGGAAGCGTACGAGAAGTCCCTGGCCTTGAATCCCGACCGTCCTGATGTCTGGACCGATATGGGGGTCATGTATCGTCGCTCAGGCAAACCCGAAAAAGCCATTGAATGCTTTGATCGCGCTCTTGCGCTGAACAGCCGGCATGAAGTCGCCTTGTTCAACAAAGGTGTGGTGCTGATGCACGACCTCAGCGATGTCAAGGGTGCATTAAACGCCTGGGAAACGCTGGTACAAGTCAATCCCAACGCCAAAGCACCCAACGGGCAATCGGTAAAAGCCATGGTCACTGAACTGAAAAAATAAACCACCTATAACAGCCTGAAATAACATTCCTAAAAGCGAGCAACACCCATGCATCCAAAGGTTCACCGACGGGAAGTCCTGCGAATTGGCCGCGTGTTTGATATCACCGTGGAAAATGTCACTTTTTCCAATGGTGTCAACATTGACATGGAGATTATCCGCCACCCCGGTGCATCGGCCATTCTCGCATTCTCCACGAATGACGAAGTCCTGATGCTTAAACAATACCGCCATGCCGCCGGTGGCGCCATATGGGAAATACCGGCCGGCACCTTTGATGGCCGGGAAGCTCCCCTGGCTTGCGCCCGGAGGGAGCTGAGAGAAGAGACTGGCTATGAAGCCGAAACTTGGGAACCCCTGGGCGCTGTAACGCCTGTGCCCGGTTATTCAGACGAAAGAATCCACCTTTTCCTGGCGCGTGATTTGATACCGGCAGCGCAAGATCTTGATCCGGATGAAATTATCGAGGTCCAACCACTGCCGCTGCAGCAGGTTGTATCCATGATCCTTGACGGCGAGATAGAAGACGGCAAGACCATTGCGGCAGTTTTTCGAGTGCTTCACCAGAATGGTAAATAAGCCCAACGCTAAGGGTTTGCGCAAAAATAATTTTAAATTTTTATGCGAGCCCTAATTGCCGGACCGGCGCATATTTTTTATGGCAGACATTTCTTCCCGGGAAAAACCGAACACCGTGTTGCAATAGTGGCAGCGTATCTCAATGGGAAAAGGACCGTTGGCCGCCATGTCCTCCAAATCTTCCTGCTTGAGCATGGCGATCATGGTGGTGAACTTTTCACGACTGCAGTGACACATGAATTCAATGCCCCTATGGCCAAGTAAGCGGGGATTGAAATTCCCGAAATTCTGCTCAAGCCACTGCTCCGGGAAATCGTCCCCATGCAATGTTCCGGCAATGGATTTCAGACCGTGCACCCGCTTCTCAACCCGTGCCAGCAGGTCCTCATTGGCTCCCGGCATGCTTTGCATCATCAAGCCACCGGCGCTCTGCACCTGCCCTCGACGGTCAAATAGCACACTGAGATTGAATGCCGTTGGGATCTGTTCCGATTTGTGGTGGTAAGCCGCCAGGTCTTTGGCCAAAGTGCCATGCTCCAGCATCACCTTGCCGGTAAACGGCTGTTTGGCATCCTCCAGGTATTTGGTAACCGACAAAAAACCGGCACCGAAGAACGGCGACAGGTCAAAACTCTCCAGAGGCCGATCAATGGGAATAGGTACTTGCTGCAGATAGCCGCGCACTTCACCGAAGGCGTTGGCTTCCACCGAGAGCCCCTTGATGGGGCCGGAGCATTCGATCTGCAAACCCAGGCGATCACTGCCTTTGAGGCCGGCCGACATCAGGGCTGCGCATAGATAAGC
>Ga0210123_1000670_pt1 | contig 20271 bp, 15 predicted proteins | sample Muzzi_PWB_D2_FD_185535 | JGI IMG/M metagenome (GOLD analysis project Ga0210123, IMG submission 185535) | Wetland microbial communities from San Francisco Bay, California, USA, that impact long-term carbon sequestration - Muzzi_PWB_D2 (SPAdes) | ecosystem: Environmental > Aquatic > Marine >... | reverse complement strand
CCCGGCGCTCCGGCGGTTCGATCAAGGCCACGTACTTGCCGCTGTACGCGCTCCCCACCTTCGTCACCGGCTGGAGCTCCGCGTACCAGGCGGCCCCCGAGAGGAACCGCTCGAGGGGCGGATCGCCAAAGCTCGCCGGCGACGGGTCGGTGACCCAGACGTGGTCGAGAGTCACCGTAGAGGTGGTGGTGGGGTCGGCGTCGGTGACGATGCCCTTGATCACCACCCAGTGCTCTTGGTGAGCAGCGTAGGTGTTGTGGGCCGTGGTCGACATCACCGCCGCCACCGGGAAGCCGTTCCTGGTCATCCAATAGGCCACCGAGTACATCAGGTCGGCGGCGTCGGTGCGCGAGAAGATGCTCCAGTGGCCGCCCGGGGGCGGACAGAGCGATGTCATGGCGCCGCGCAGGCCGGCCGGGTCGGTGTCCCAGGTCCCCTCGACCCGGTTGAGCACGATCTCGGCCCAGATGTCGGCCTGGGTCTCGTTACAAGCGCCGGAAGGGTAGCCCTCCATCACCATCTCCCCCACCGCCGGCCCGCACCAGGTGAGGGCCTCTTCGGAGTGGCCGGGCACCGCCACGAACACGCTGTGGAGCGCCGCCGCCGGAGCGGCCAGGGAGAGGGACAGAAGTAGAGCCAGGGCCCATCCGCACCGCAGTGCGAGGGGCCGCGTCGTCGTCCGTGTCATGGTCGTCGTCTCCTTTCTGGCCCGCCGCTTACGGACAGACGGCGCCGGTGTTGTTGATGGTGATCGACTGGTGGGAGTCGCGGTGCAGGATGTGGTTGTAGCCGTTGATCGTCCGCTTCCAGGCCCGTAGCCGGAAGGTGTGGGCGCAGTTGCAGGTCGCCGACCAGCCGCCCGCGGGAACCCGGTCGTTGGGCAGGCCGCTCCACTGGTACGGCCCCTCGGCGTCGACATGGCCCGCGGTGTAGGAGTCCGACGTGATCACGGCGGACTGGTTCTTGCCCCACAGAGCCCACAGGGTGTAGCTCAGCAGGTGGTGCTCCGCGTCGAAGGCGGTGATCCGGAAGTCGAACAGGTTGGCCCCCGTCGAGACGATCTCGCACGGGGCGATCACCGTGTTGGTACCGGCCCGGAGCACGTCGCGGACGTCGACCGTGGGCGGCGTGTTGTCGATCCTCAGGGTCATGCTGTTGCCGACTGGAAGCAGATGGGTGAGGTCGTTCCAGTTGTTTCCCGACTGCTGCCAGAGCTCCACCTGGAAGGTGTAGAGACCGTTCGTCGAGCTGGGCCAGCGCATCATCAGGAAGGACGGGTACCAGCGCTGGGGCGCCGACGGATACTCGGGCGGAATCTCGTAGCGGGTGTCGCTCGGGAGGGGCGCAACCGCCGTCAGCTCGTACTTGCTGGTGCTCGGGTTCCAGCGGTAGGCGTTCCACGTCCGGTCGAGGGCCGTGAACGGCCCGCCGTCCGACACCAGCACGCGGTAGTGGGTCGCCCCCAGGCTCTTGAAGTTGTTGAGGTTGCCCAGGATGTTGAGCGTACCGCCGAAGGGCGCGTGGGTGACCCGGAAGAAGTAGCCCGAGGCGGTGGTGGCGTAGCCGTTGGCGTCGATCTCGGTCGACGGCACGTGGCCGACCCCGAGGAAGACCGGCTCGCCCATCGGAAGCTGGGCCAGGTCGACCCGCACCAGCTTCGTGTTCGTGGTCACGTAGAGGGCACCCCGGAGGAAGCTCGTCACCGCCCCCGAGGGCCGGAACGGCAGGCCGGTGGCCGCCGGCGACGCGGTCGAGGTGACCAGGTCGACCCGCTGCACCTGGTTCGCCGGATCCCGCTCCACCAGGTAGAGGGCGGTCTCGGCCGGGTCGGTCCACTCGAGATAGAAGGGCGCCGTCAGACCGGCCACGACCTCGCGCACGAAGGCGCCGGTGGTGAGATCGAATTCCACCAGCCGGTTCGCCACCCCCTGCTCGGTGACGTAGGCGCTGGTGGCGCCGGCGTCGACCACCAGGCCGATCGGATGGTCGAGGCCGCTCGCCACGGTCAGCTTGACGCCGGTGGTGAGGTCGATCGACCAGAGCCGGCCGCCGTCGAAGCCGACGACGTAGGCGGTGTTGCTCCCCGGGTCGAGAGCGATCTGGTGCGGCGCCTCGAGGTTGAAGGTCACCAGGCTCTTGGTGCCGGTGCCGAGGTCGACCCGCCAGAGGGCGCCGGAGGTGCCGGTGTCGTCCCGGGTGGTGACATAGCCCACGCCCAGGCCGGCGTCGACCGCCACGTCCTGGGGGTGGCTGAAGCCGGTCGCGACCGTGGTCGTGGCACAGGTCGGCGGCACGGCGGCCTCACACCCCGGGGTGAGCACCATGCGTTTCAGGGTGCCGGCGCTCCACTCGACGAAGTAGAGGTGGTTGTTGGTCTCGTCCAGGTCGACTCCGGTCGCGGCGGAGAGACCGGTGGCCAGCTCCACGGAGGGCTGGCCCAGGAGCGCGCCACCCGACACCAGCAGAGCGGCGACGAAGAGGCCGAGACCGATCGTCCCGGCCTTCAATCCGTTGACAGGGCTTCGCATCGCACTTCCTCCTTCTCGTCCCAGATGGGAAACGAATGATGGATCTGTTCCGGAGACCGAGCGGGGTGCGGCGGTGGGACTGCCGTGGAGCACGCGCTCGGCACTGTTGTCCTCCCTGCAATTGAGGACGTTCGGCACGGGGCCTTTCCCTCAGCCACCGCGGTCGCGGGCCGGAATGAACGTGCCGACCGGTTCTCGGCTAGACTGCACGGGTATCTCCGTCACCCGAGGTTGGACGGACCACTAGCGATCCACGTCAGGCCTGCGGCCCCGACCGGCCCTGGCACATTGGAGGTGAGCTCGATGCACACGAAGCGCGCGTTGTTCTGTTCGTTGCTGGCGATCCTGCTGCTGGCCTCTGCCGGCGCTACCGAAGCGAAGAAGAAGAACAAGGGCGGCAACCCCATGGAGATCGAAGAGGGCGCCCTGGACGAGATCCACCTGGAGACGGCGACCCTCGCCGGCGGCGTGCCCGTGGTGATCCGCCCGTTCTCCACCGACGACACCGACTTCGGTACCGGTGAGGAGGGGGGCAAGGAGGGCCGGGTCCGGGCCGCCGAGACGATGAGGAAGGTCGGGCCGGAGCTGCTGGCCGAGGCCATGAAGAGTGCCCTCGAGGAGTCCCGCGCCTTCGGGCCGGTGACGATCGCCGGCGCGGGCGACAGCGTGCCGGACGGGGCCCTGGTGGTGGAGGGCGAGATCCTCTCCATGAACCCGGGCAGCCGGGCGAAGCGCTACCTCGTGGGCTTCGGCGCGGGCGCGAGCGGCGTCGGAGTGGGTGGCACGGTGAAAGACGCGTCCGGGGCGGTGCTGGCCGAGTTCAAGCACCGCAAGCACTCGGCCGTCGGCATCGGCGGCGGCGACTACGTGAAGTTCATGAGCGACGACGCCCGGGACGTGGGGACCGACATCGGCAAGTTCCTGGCGACCTGGGCCCGGGGCGGGGATCTGACGGAGGATTGATCACCCCCCATCCCCTCGATCCCCTTCCCACCCTCGAGGGGGGAAGGGGACGCCAATCCACCGGATCACCCCCCATCCCCTCGATCCCCTTCCCACCCTCGAGGGGGGAAGGGGACGCCAATCCACCGGATCACCCCCCATCCCCTCGATCCCCTTCCCACCCTCGAGGGGGGAAGGGGACGCCGCCACCCAGACGCTTCGAGAGATCGTCGTCGGGACGCGGCGAGGCTTCGTTGATCGGGCTGCGCGCTGGGGTCAGCGGCCGGCGTAGAGGTCGTAGAGCTCGAGGAGGGCGGTGCGGAGGTTGCCGCCGTGGCGGGCGTGGAGGTCTTCGGCCGAGGGGAGGGGCGCGGCGGCTGGCGTACTTGCGCCGGATAGCCGGGCGACGAGGGCGGCGAGGAGAGCCGGGGTGGTGGCACACTCCGTGAGCGTGCCGAGTCGGCCGAGACGGCCGACGCGGAGGGTGCGGAGCGGGCGGTGGGCGGTGACCAGGAGACCCCCGGCGCTCCGGGCCGCGCGCCGCACCCGCCGCCTGGCGGCACCCGGCAGGCGGTCGAGCCCGTCGACGAAGAGGACCGTCTCCGGCCCGGGATCGTCGAGGGCTTCGGCACCCCGAAGCACTCCTCCCCCTGGCGCGGCCCGCAGCCGGCGCACCTCGAGCCCCCGCGCCACGAGCCGAGGCGCCAGGGCGTCGAGCAGCGTGGTCTTGCCGGAGCCCTCCGGGCCGATCACGGCGGCGCGGCGGCCGAGGGCGTCGAAGCAGTCGACGAGCGGCGCCAGCTCGAGCGGCCTGCCGGTCTCCGGCGAGCAGTAGGCCAGGGAGTCGAGGCGCTCGGTGCGGAAGGGGTTGAGACGTGGCCTGAGAGCATCCACGCACCGCCCGGACCGCTCCATGCGGCGGACTCTCCCCCCGGTGGTCACGTCTTCCCCGGCCCCCAAAACTCCCCCTCGGCCAGCTCCTCGCCGACTTTGCCCGACTCGCCCGCTTCGGCCACCTCAGCCACTTCGGCCGCCTGGTCCGAGTGGAGCAGGATCTCTCGCCCCGTGGGCGAGACGACGATCTCGGTCCGGGCCGCCCGGCTGCCCGGCTCGAGCACCACCTCCACCGCCCAGACGATCGACACCAGCTTGCCGGACACGCTGTAGGGCCCGGCGGGGAGAGTGAACCGAAAGAGGCGCCGGTCGACGGCCTGGGGGCCGGCGAGCTCCTCGGCGGCGACGATTCCGGAGTCCCGGTCGCCGCGCCCGCGGGTAAACCAGACGAGACGCACCTCCGCGCTCGCGACCGGCTCCCCCTCCGAGAGGTCCCAGAGCACGCTCCCGGCCAGCTCCTCACCCGGCCGGAAGGAGGTCCGGCCGTCGTCGAGCTCGATCTCGATGAAGGTCATTGGATCCCCCCCGCATCCCCTCGATCCCCTGTCGGGTGAACCCCCTCCCTCCCGATCCCAGGACTCCTCGGCGTTGACGTCGATGGGGTAGATCCAGCACTCCTCGTCTGCTCGTGGTTGATCCTCTGGATCCCCCCTTCATCCCCTCGATCCCCTTCCCACCCCGAGGGGGGGAAGGGGACGCCCCCTCCCGGGAAACGAACACGTGAGGCCGTGGGTCGCGGTGTCATGGTGTGTCGGTTCCGATCGGCGCGGGTTCGATGACCACGGGGAGCTCCTCCATCACGTCGGGCCACATGGGGATCATGCCCCGGAGCTTCAAGGTCCAGACGATCCGGTTGTCCGATGCCTCGAACGAGTGCATGGTGCCGACCGGGATCTCCAGCCGCGCCGTACCGGCCGCGGCCCCCGAGCTGCCGGCGACGTCGACCACCGGCAGGGTCGCGAACACCTCCCGTGCCGTGGTGCGGTTGGTGCCCCGCGTGTAGTCCGCCTCCTCACGCCCCTCGAGGGTGACCTCGAGCCGCCGAATGCGCCCCGCCGCGCCCTTGAACCCCCAGCGAAGCTCCGCGGCCTGCCCGGGCACCAGCCGGCCGGGCGACAGGGTGAGCCGTGGCCGGGGGTTGAAGAGCGCCAGGAACTGGTAGGGGACGTTGACCAGCAACAGCAGGCCGACCAGCACGAACGGAATCAGGAAGACGGTCAGGCAGCCGTCGGGGCTCCCGGCCTGCCAGCTCTTCCACCACTGCCAGACGAACACGCTGACGATGCCGTTCCAGAAGGCCGCGATCAGGATGCCGCCCACCAGCTTGCCGAAGGGCGAGTGCTTGGGCTCGAGCTCCAGGCTGTCGCCGCCGCCGGGGCTGCCAAAAGCGAACGACCCGGTCGTCCCGAAACCGGGGGAGGCGCCGGGAGTGATCGCCCCGGGGACCGCGTCCGGACCGCCCGTACCCTCCTCGTCGTCCGACGACCACTCGGGCAACCAGTCCGGAGCGCCCACCTCCGCCCGGGCCGCCATGCGCCGCGCGCCGACGAGAGACATCACGATCCCCCCGGCCCCGATCGCCACGAACACCAGGGGGAACAGGATGATCAGATAGGCCAGGCTGAAGCCCCGGTCGAGGACCACGTTCGATGGGTCCTCCGGATCGACCCAGCACTCGGTCACGGTACCCGGCGGCAGAGAGTCGACCACCTCCTGCTTCGAGTCATACCCGCTCGACGACCCGCCCAGGAACCGATAGCGGTCCCCGTCGTACGAGACGCCGTCCACCTGGTAGCGGTACCGGACCTCGACGCTATAGGTCGAGCCGTCATCCCCCGCGTGGGACTCGACGAAGCTCTCGACGATCTCGCAGGGCACCGGGTCCCACGAGCGCGCCTGGACGATCTTCACCGCCGGGAAGACGAAGAACGCCGAAAAGCCGAGCCCGGCGAGCAGAAAGACGCCGAAGAAGAGCACACCGCACCCCGCGGACTTACGCGGACTCGTGCGCTCGGCCACGGGATCGAGGAATCCCTCCTTCGAGCCCGAACCCTCGGCACGGGAGCGGAACGGCATGCGAAATCGGATCATGGTCAGAAGACGGCGCAGAGCATACCGCGAGTTCCATGCGGAGTCCTGCGCCCCAGGCCAACCATCGCCCGGAGCCGGTCATGGGAGGTTCATCGAGGGCATGAAGCGTACCCTCGGGGCGCCGAATCGATCATTTGGCCAATGAACCGGCAAATTCCGCAGCTCAACATACCAACCCGTACCGAAAACGATCGTCTCGACACCGAAATAGGACAATTCATACGAAAAACGAACAACTCGTAGGGTGCGCTTCAGCGCACCGGGCCATGGTCTGGTGCGCCGAGGCGCACCCTACGCGCACTGAGCGCATCTCCCGTACCCCCGCTTCACGACGGCAACGACCGGTCGATGGGTGGAGCGGCGCGGGGCCTCCCGGACGGGGGCGTTGAAGGAGGGCGCGCGCAGCACCAGCCCCAGAACGAGACCGCCCCGCCGCCCTCCTGAACCGAGGCCAAGCCCTGCTCCATCCCACACCCAAGCGAAGGCCGGTCCCCGGCCGGGAGGCCCCGCGACGCTCCCGACCATGCCCCAACGTCTGAATCGCCCCCCAACTCCCTCGATCCCTCTCCCCCCGCACGGGGGGCGAGGGACGCCCGCTCCCGGCCATGCGATGCCCAAAGAAATGAAAGAAGTGACGAAGGAAGCGCCCCGGGACGCGCCGACCACCGACGCGCCCCGGAACACAGACGGCCTCAGAGCGTGAACCCCCCGGTCGCGTTGACAACCTGGCCGGTCACCCACCCGGCATCGCCGGACGCCAAAAACGCCACCACCCCCGCCACATCCTCCGGCCTCCCGAGCCGACCCAGCGGCGTCCGCGCCACCATCATCTCCGACATCTCCGCAAGGCCCGAGCTACTCAACATGTCCGTCTCCACCGGACCCGGCGCCACCGCGTTCACCGTCACCCCCCGGGGACCGAGCTCGGCCGCCAGAGTCTTGGTGATGACCCCGACCGCCGCCTTGCTGGCAGAGTACGCCGAGCTCGCCGGCGGCGGCGTATCCGCCACCACGGAACCGATGTTGATGATCCGCCCCCCCTCCTCGCCGAACCGGCTCACCGCCTCCCGCGCCGCCAGCAACACACCGCCCACGTTCACCGAGAACATCCGGTCGACATGCTCCAGCGTGATCTCCTCGATCGGCGCAAACTCGGCCACTCCGGCGTTGTTGACCAGAACGTCCAGCCGCCCGTACGCCTCCTCCGCTTCCCGGAAGAGGCGAGAGAGCTGCTCCGGATCGGCCACATCGGCCTGAATGGCCACCGCCTGCCCACCGGCGTCGCGGATCCCCTGGACCACGCTCTCCGCCAGCTCCTTCTGCCCCCGGTAATTGACCACCACCGAGGCTCCGTCCTTGGCCAGGCGCTGGGCGATGGCGGCTCCGATGCCCCGGCTGGCGCCGGTGACGACTGCGACCTTCCCTTCGAGATGCTTCATCGTTTCTCCGTTCAATCAGGGTTCTTGGTTGGGTCTTCTACAGCTTGCCGCGGCATCAAGCCGCGACCGGAATGAGTCGGCCGACGGCCTCCTCGAAAGGCTCCTCGCCGCGGACGAACCGATGGCCGACGCCTTGGAACGTGAGACTGCCCCCGACCATGGCGGAGGCCATCTCGGTGTAGAGCCGGGCCGCACTCTCCGAAGCGCCGAGAGACGCGATCACCGTCGGCCCGACCGCCGCCAGCGGAATCGGCTGCACCTGGACCGAGCGGCCGAGCCGCTCCGCCCGTGGGCGTCCCTTCTCGGCGCTCCGCACCAGAACCCGCACCTTCTTGCCCCGCTCGAGGAGCGCTTTCGCCACCTCGGAGCCGGTATTTCCTGTCACACCTGCCACTGCGTACATGATCGTCATCTCCTTCGGAAGAGCGTCGAGTAGACCGGTCGGTTCAGCACCTTCGAGACGAGCCGCGCCCAGCAGCGATTCGCCCTGGCGCCCTGGCGCCCTGGCGCCCTGGCGCCCTGGCGCCCTGGCGCCCTGGCCCGCTACGCCGCCGTCAACAGCTCGTCGAACACTGTGGTCAAGAAGATCTGAAGAGGCTCGGGGCTGCGCCGGATCTTCATCTGGTGGAGCGCCCCGTGCCAGCTCGCGTTGCAGAACTCGGCGAGCCGATCCGTGTCCGCACCGGGCCGGAGCTCGCCCCGCTCTTGCGCCTCGCGGAGAGCCTGGGCGATCCGCTCCAGGAAGCGACCGGACCGGCTCTCGACCTTGTCCCGAATCGCCTCGCTGACGTTCGCCAGCTCATCGCCCAGGCTACCCATCAGACAGCCCTTCCGACACGAGCAGCTCGCGAGCGCCTCCGCCTGGGCCTCGTAATAGCCGCGAAGCCGTCCGAGAACAGGTCGCTCGTCGCCATTGCCCTGCGCCGCCAGGTGCTGCTCCATCATCTCGATCCCCTGGCTCGCATAGAGATCGAGCATCTCGACACCGAACTCCTCCTTGCTGCCGAAGTGGTGGTAGAACGACCCCTTCGGCACCCCCGCCCGCTCCAGGATGTCCTGCAGCCCGGTGGCGCTATAGCCCCGCTCGAGAAAGAGCTCCATCCCCGCCTGGAGAAGCAGCTCCTTGGTGTCCCGCGGCGTCATGCGACGCATAGTAGACCGGTCGGTCTAGTGCTGTCAAGGGGTGTCGCCGGATCGCCCTCCAAACCCCTCGGTCCCCTTCCTCCCTCGCGGGAGGCAGGGGACGCCACCTCCCGTCCCTTCTTCTCTGTTGCGTACGGGCCTACGGCCCTGGGCACAGCCCGGGAGAATGAATGGCAGCCAACCCTCCCACCTCCTCTCGCCTCGGTACGGCGACGAACGGTCGATGGGTGGCGCGTCGCGGGGCCTCCCGGCCGGGGGCGTTGAAGGCGAGCGCGCGCAACGACGCCCCCGATACCACGCTGTCCCGCCGCTCGCCTGAACCGAGGCCGAGCCCCGCCCCATCCCACCTCCCGAGCGCAGGCCGGTCCCCGGCAGGGAGGCCCCGCGACGCGCCCGACCATGCCCCGCCGAAGGTCCGCCCAGCTGGATTCGGTCGCCCCCCCAAGAAGACAAGTAGTAGATAATCCCAGCGAACCATGAGGCCGACCATCCGCTTCTCCAAAGCCGGGCTCGCCGCCACCGGGCTCTTCCTCCTCCTGGCCGCCGGCGTCTTCTTCTGGGTCTTCTTCGTGGCATCCAAGAACCCGGCGGACTCCGGAGAATCGGGCATCCTCCTCCTCCCCTTCGCCATGCCCTGGGTCATAATGATGCCGACCCCCTGGCTAGACCTTCTCACCGGCATCGGCTCGATTCTCCTCAACGCCCTGATCCTCTACCTCCTCTTCGGGGGATTGCGGTTCAGGAGGGCCGACCGGAGCCCTCGCGACTGAGAGTGTAGGAAGGCCGCTCGCTCCGCTCGCACCTCGGCCGGCACGGAGACCGGCCGCTTCGGTCTCGGAAGAGAGCACGGCTACGCAGAGGGAGACCGGCCGCTTCGGTCTCGGGAAGAACCGTACTGACCCGAACGCGGTAGCATCTCCCATAGCCACCTCCATCCCGCACCGAACAAAGGGGGGAACCCATGACCAAGCCGATCCGGTTCCGGCTCAACGGCCAGCCGACCACCCTCGAAACCGACGGCGGGCGCAAGCTCCTCTGGGTGCTCCGCACCGACCTCGGCCTCACCGGAGCCAAATACGGCTGCGGCGTCGGCCTCTGCGGCTCCTGCACCGTCGTCGTCGACGGCGAGGCCCTGCGCTCCTGCCAGGCCACCCTCGAAGCAATCGACGGCAAGAACATCACCACCATCGAAGGCCTCGCCCAAAACGGCACCCTCCACCCACTCCAGCAGGCATTCATCGACCACGGTGGCTACCAGTGCGGCTACTGCACCCCCGGCATGATCATGAACGCTTACGCCCTCCTCGAGAACGAGCCCCACCCCAGCCGAGACGCCATCCTCGACGCTATGGAGGACAACCTCTGCCGCTGCGGTGCCCACCAGCGGATCGTCAGCGCTGTCGAGGACGTGGCCCGGGCGGGCCAGAGGCAGGACGCCGCCCGGACCACCCAGGCGACGGCCCGCGGCACCACCGGAGGTGAATCATGACCCTCCAGAAGAAGCCCCACGGCCTGACCCGCCGCGCCTTCCTCGAGCTCCTGGGCGGCGGCATCGTCGTCCTCGTCAGCCTCGGCCCCACCGCCCTCTTCTCCCAGGGCCGGCGCCGCATGTACCCGGACGACGTCAACGCCTACCTCCGGATCGACGAAAACGGCCACGTCACCGTCTTCGTCGGCAAGATCGAAATGGGTCAGGGCGTCATGACCTCGCTGGCCCAGATGGCCGCCGAAGACCTCGGCGTCTCCCTCGGCTCGATCGAGATGATCATGGGCGATACCGACCGTTGCCCGTGGGACATGGGCACCTTCGGCTCGCTCAGCACGCGCATGTTCGGGCCGGCACTCCGGGCCGCCGCCGCCGAGGCACGCACAGTCCTCATGCGCCTCGCGGCCGAGCGGCTCGACGTGCCGGAAGCAAAGCTCAGGGTCGAGAATGGCGTCGTCTCCGTGGCCGGCCAGCCCGGCCGGAGCGTCACCTACGGCGCGCTCGCCAAGGGGCAGAAGATCGCCCGCCTGGTGAACGAGGAGGCGGTGCTCCGCCAGGTCGCCGACTTCAAGGTCATGGGCACCTCGCCCGCGCGGCTCGACGGCCGGGCCAAGGTCACCGGCGCGGCCGAGTACGCCGCCGACGTGCGCCTCCCCGGCATGCTCCGCGCCCGCGTGCTCCGCCCACCGGCCCACGGCGCCAAGCTCGAGACTCTGGACACGTCCAAGGCCGAAGCCCTCCCCGGAGTCATCGTGGTCAAGAAGGACGATCTGGTGGCCGTCCTCCACGAGGACCCGGAAGCCGCCGAGGACGCCCTCGGACAGATCGAAGCCAAGTGGTCCGTCCCCGAGCCGGCGTTCGATACCGAGACCGTCTTCGAGTACATGGTGGGCCATGCCCCCCAGCCCGACGTGCCGCTCAACCGGGGCGACGTCGCCGGCGCCCGGGAGTCGGCCGCGCGGGTGTTCGAGACCACCTTCCACAAGGGCTACGTGGCCCACGCGCCCATGGAGCCCCACGCCGCCGTCGCCCAGTTCAACGACGGCGAGAAGGGCAAGCTGACCGTCTGGGCGTCGACCCAGACCCCCTTCCCGACCCGCGACCGGCTGGCCCAGGTGCTCGGCATGGCCAAGGAGAGAGTGCGGGTGATCACGCCCTACGTCGGCGGCGGTTTCGGCGGCAAGAGCGCCGGCGGCCAGGCGGTCGAGGCGGCGCGCCTCGCCCAGGCCACCGGCCGGCCGGTGCAGGTCGCCTGGACCCGGGACGAGGAGTTCTTCTACGACACCTTCGACCCGGCCACGGTGGTCGACCTCACCTCCGCGATCGACGGCGACGGCAAGATCACTCTCTGGGACTACAAGGTCTACCTGGCGGGCGACCGGGGCGCCGACCTCTTTTACGACGTGCCCAACGCCCGCGTCCGAGCCTACGGCTCGTGGCGGGGCGCCGGCACCGAGGTCCACCCGTTCGCCGTCGGGCCGTGGCGGGCGCCCGGGGCGAACATGAACGTCTTCGCCATGGAGTCCCAGATCGACTTGATGGCCGCGGCGGCCGGCGTCGACCCGCTCGCGTTCCGGCTCCGGAACCTTGCGGACGCACGCATGCGCCGGGTGCTCGAAGCGGCGGCCAAGGCGTTCGGCTGGAAGCCGGGAGCCGGCCCGACCGGCATGGGCCGGGCCGTCGCCTGCGGCATCGACGCCGGCACCTACGCGGCGCTGATGGCCCAGGTGCGTGTCGACCGCAAGCGGGGCACGGTCCAGGTGGAGCGGGTGGTGGCGGCCCAGGACATGGGCGTCGTGGTCAACCCGACCGGCGCCATCATGCAGATGGAGGGGTGCGTCACCATGGGGCTCGGCTACGTCTTCACCGAGGAGCTCCGGTTCCAGGGCGGCAAGGTGCTCGACAAGAACTTCGGCACCTACGAGCTGCCCCGCTTCTCCTGGCTGCCGAAGATCGAGACGGTGCTCGTCCAGAACGACGAGCTCTCACCCCAGGGCGGCGGCGAGCCGGCGATCGTGCCCATGGGCGCGGTGGTGGCCAACGCCGTGTTCGACGCCACGGGCGTGCGGATCCTCCGGTTGCCGATGACCCCGGAGCGCCTGCGCCAGGCGCTCGCGGAGGCGGAGGCGGCCGCCGGGTAGGGTCGCTCGCGTTGCTCGCACTCGGCCGGCAGGGGCGCCAGTAGGGTCGGGGCCTGCGGCCCCGGTCGGCCGGCAGGGGCGCCGGCCGCTTCATCTGAGGATCGCGCTTCGGAAACACTCTCCTGGGATGAAGCGGCCGACCTTTGATCTCCCTCCAAACCCCTCAATCCCCTGCCCCCGGCCCTTCGCTGGAGAAGGACCCTCTCGTCCCGGCTCCGCCTCAGGCCGGCACCGCCCCTGTCGTCTCCGGGCTCAACGCCTCGCGCTCGGCCTCCTGGAGCTCGGCCTCCTGGGCGTCGATGACGGCGATCGCCGCCATGTTCACCACGTCCTGGGTCTCGCAGCCCTGCTGCATCACGTGCACCGGCTTCGCCATCCCCATGAGGATCGGGCCCACCGCCTCGGCGCCGCCCAGGCGCTGCACCAGCTTGTAGGCCACGTTGGCGCTCTGGAGATCGGGGAAGACGAGCACGTTGGCGCCGCCGTCGAGGGTGCTGAACGGGTAGAGCTCGTCCAGCAGCCCTTCGACCACGGCGGTGTCGGCCTGCATCTCGCCGTCGACCATGAGGCCGGGGCTGCGCCTGCGCACCAGCTCGGTCGCCTGCTGGACCTTGCGCACGTAGGGGTGGTCGACACTGCCGAAGTTCGAGAACGAGAGCATGGCGACCCGCGGCTCCTGGTTGAACCGGCGGGCCACCTCGGCGGCCATGATGGCGATGTCGGCGAGCTCCTCGGCGCTCGGCTCGATGTTCACGGTCGGGTCGGCGAAGAAGTAGACCTGGTCGTGGGCCATGAGCATGAAGAGGCTCGCCACCCGGGCGACGTCGGGACGCTTGCCGATCACCTTGAGCGCCGGCTTGATCGCCTCCGGGAAGTGCTTGTTGACCCCGTGGACCAGGGCGTCGGCGTCGCCGAGCTGGACCATCATGGCGCCCCAGATCGCCGGGTCGAACATCGCCGAGCGGGCGTCGGCCCGCGTCATGCCCTTCCTCTGGCGCAGACGATAGAGCTCCCTGGCGTAGCGGTCGAGGTCGTCCGGGTGACCCGGCTCGACGATGGTCACGCCGGCCAGGTCGATGCCGTACTCGGCGCTGCGCTTCATGACCTGATCGCGGTCGCCGAGGAGCACCGGCCGGGCGAAGCCTTCGTCGACGATGACGTGGGCGGCCCGGAGCACCTTCTCCTCGGTACCCTCGGGGAAGACCACCCGCTTGGGCGCCCGCTTGGCCCAGTTCATGACGATCCGCATGGTGTGGCGGGCCTTGCCCAGGCGCCGCTCGAGCTCCACCTGGTACTGCTCGATGTCGATCTCCCGGCGGGCGACGCCCGAGTCCATGGCCGCCTTGGCCACCGCCGCCGCCTCCCAGATCAGCACCCGATCGTCGAACGGCTTGGGGATCAGGTACTCGGAGCCGAAGTGGAGGCGTTCCAGGCCGTAGGCCTTCATCACCGAGTCGGGTACGTCCTCCTTGGCCAGGTTGGCAAGCGCCATGGTGGCGGCCCGCTTCATCTCCTCGTTGATGGCCGTGGCCCGGACGTCGAGGGCGCCGCGGAAGATGAACGGGAAGCCGAGCACGTTGTTGACCTGGTTCGGGTAGTCGGAGCGGCCGGTGGCCATGATCACGTCGGAGCGCGCCGCCTTGGCGTCCTCGTAGCTGATCTCCGGGTCCGGGTTGGCCATGGCGAAGACGATCGGCGAGTCGGCCATCGAGCGCACCATGTCCTTGGTCACGCAGTCCTTGGCCGAGAGGCCGACGAAGACGTCCGCGCCCTCCATGGCGTCGGCCAGGGTGCGGCGGTCGGTGTCGGCGGCGAGCCGCTCCTTCTGGGGGTTCATGCCCACGGTGCGGCCCTTGTAGATGACGCCCTTCGAGTCGCAGAGCATGAGGTTCTCGGGCGAGACGCCGAGGGAGATGTAGTAGGTGGCGCAGGCCACGCCGGAGGCACCGGCGCCGTTGAAGACGACCCGTACCTGATCGATCGGCTTGCCGACCACCTCCAGGGCGTTCAGGAGCGCCGCGCCCGAGATGATCGCCGTGCCGTGCTGGTCGTCGTGGAAGACCGGGATGTCGAGCTCCGCCTTCAGGCGCTCTTCGATCTCGAAGCATTCCGGCGCCTTGATGTCCTCCAGGTTGATGCCGCCGAAGGTGGGCGCAATCAGCCGGACGGTGTTGATGATCTCCTCGGGGTCGTGGCTGTCGACCTCGATGTCGAACACGTCGATGTCGGCGAAGCGCTTGAAGAGCACCCCTTTGCCCTCCATCACCGGCTTGCCGGCCAGGGCACCGATGTCGCCCAGGCCGAGGACCGCGGTGCCGTTCGACACGACGGCCACCAGGTTCCCCTTGCCGGTGTAGCGGTAGGCGTCGTCGGCCGAGGCTTCGATCCGGCGGCAGGGCACGGCGACGCCGGGGGTGTAAGCGAGGGAGAGGTCACGCTGGGTGATGCAGGGCTTGCTCGGGATGACCTCGAGCTTCCCCTTCCTTCCCCGTTCGTGGTACTCGAGAGCTTCTTCGTCTCGGATCATGGCTGGACTCTCCGGTTGAGCTCACTGGATGTGGTGTCGTCAGGGAGTACCCCCCGCGGGATCTCTGGGGCGGGAGCGCGCGGGCGCCGAGATCCCTACTACGCTGATACGCCTGCCAGGGGCCGATCACAACGCCCGAACGGGTGAGAGCGGGGGCGCCGCGGGGTGGGCGGGGTGTACGCTTGCCGGTGAGCTCCTGTTCATGCAGCGGAAAGGAGGGTCCATGGCGCTTGGAGAGCGCGGAAGGATTCGTTGGGGCCGGATGCTCCTGGGCGGCGCCGCCGGAGCGCTCGTGTGCGTGGCATCGGGCCTCTTGATCGGTGTCGTGCTGCTCGAGGGGGCGGTCCAGCCACCGTTCGATACCCTCGGAGCGGACGCCGCTCCCCAGGGTGCTCTGGCCCGGACTCTCGCGGCCACGTTCAGCCTCTTGATGCGGGCGGGCTTCGGGTTCCTGGCGGCCTGGGTCTACGTCGCCATCCGCCCCCGGTTCGGGGCGGGACGGAAGACCGCGGTCATCGCCGGCCTCTTCGTCTGGGTGTCGACGCGGCTCTACGCCGGGGCGCTGGTGTGGGGCGTCGGGGTCTACTCGGGGACGACCACGGCGATTGCCCTCGTCTGGGCCCTGGCCGAGATGGTGGCGGTGGGGCTGATCGTGGGATGGCTGTACCGGGAGGAGACGAGCGAGGGGTAACGGCTGCCGCGTGACGGAGCGCCATGGGCCGCTCCGTGAGGACGTCCTCCTCGCCCCACGACCCTTGACAGCCACGAATCTCCCGGTGATCCTCGACCGATGACCAGCAACCCCCGAGCAACCTCGGAAGAGACACCACGAGAGATCAAGGCCCGCCTGCGCCGGGAGCTTCAGGAGCGGGTGCGGGCACTCGAGCCGGAGGCCGCGCGGACTGCGGGCGAGCGGATCGCTGAACGGGTCCTGACCCTGCCCGAGGTGGCCGCGGCCCGGAGCGTCCTGGCGTGCCTGTCGTTCGGCGACGAGCTCGACACCTGGGGACTGGTCGAGAGCCTGCTCGCCTCCGGCAAGACGGTCTACGTGCCCCGGGCCGAGCCCCGGGACCGCCGGCTCCACCTGCACCGCTACCCGTGTGAGCTCGCGACGCTCTCCTTCGGGCTCCGGCAGCCGCCCCGGCCGGCGCCGGGAGCCCCACCGGACCTTCCCGACGATCGAATCGACGCCGAGATCGGCGCCGTCTTCGTCCTCGGCCTCGGCTTCGACCGCAGGGGCATCCGGCTGGGCTACGGCGGCGGCTACTTCGACCGGTTCTTCGGCGAGCACCGGGTTCCGGCGATCGGCCTCGCCTACGGCGTACAGCTCGTCGAGCGCCTCCCGACCGAGGCCCACGACGTCCCGATGAGCGTGGTGGTGACGGAGGACGAGGTGATCCGGCCGTAAACACCGAAGAATCGCGACTCCGTGACGACCACGGGCTCTCAACAGGCGGAGGCGTCCCCTTCGAGGGGAGACCGGTGATCAGTAGACCAGTAGGGTGCGCTAAAGCGCACCCTACGCGCACCCCACGGCGGTCTTCCGGAGAAGAGGGGCCGGGCGGTGGCGTCCCCTTCCCCCCGGAGGGTGGGAAGGGGATCGAGGGGATGGGGGGAGACCGGATCGAGTGGCGTCCCCTTCCCCCCGGAGGGTGGGAAGGGGATCGAGGGGATGGGGGGAGATCAATCGGTCGCCAGCGCCACCACCGGGTCGATGCGGGTGGCCCGGAACGCCGGCACCGCCGTGGCCACCAGCGCCACCAGGGTGAGAAGCCCCGCCACCGCCAGGAAGACCATCGGATCGAAGGGGCTCACGCCGTAGAGGATGCTCTCGATCCAACGGGTGAGGAAGAACGCCCCGACCAGGCCGGCCGAGAGACCGACGCCGACGATCACCGCCCCCTGGCGGAGCACCATGCGGAAGACCTCGCTCGACGTGGAACCGAGCGCCAGGCGGATACCGAGCTCCCGGGTGCGCTGGACCACCGAGTAGGCGAGCACGCCGTAGATCCCCACCGCGGCCAGGAAGAGGGCGACGCCGGCGAAGACCGAGGCCAGCAGCATCGGCACCTTGGACTGGAGCATCTGCTCGTCGATCCGCTCCTGCATGGTCTGGACGCCGTAAAGCGGGAGCTCCGGGTCGAGGTCGCCCAGCACCTGCCGGAGCGCCGGCACGAGAACGTTCGGGTCGCCGCTCTCGGGGGCGACGGCGAGCGCCATGTATCTCCGCGGCTCCTGGGTGGGGGGAAAGTAGTAGGCCCCGTCGATCACCTCTTGGGCCGGATCGGTGATCAGGACCTCGTCGACCACGCCGACCACGGTCTTCCACTCGATCTCCTCGCCGTCCTCCACGATCTCGGGAACCCCCTGGTAGAGACGACCACCGATGGGGTCACGCCCCGGCCAGTACTTCTCCGCCATCCAGCGGTCGACGATCACCACCTGCGGGGAGTCGGCGGTGTCCCGCTCGTCGAAGGGACGCCCCCGGAGCACCGGAATCCCCATGGCCTCGAAGTAGCCCGGGCTGACGATCCGTTGATAGGGCGAGCGCACCGACTCGCCCGGCTGGAGCTCGTACCCCTCGACGGTGATGACGCTCGAGCTGGTGTTGCCGCCAAAGGGGATGCTGTCGGTCATGCCCGCCCGGGCGACCCCGGGCACGGCCCGGACCCGTTCGAGCAGCCGGGAGTAGAAGGCGACGACGTCGGCATCCTCCTGGTAGCGCGCGTCGGGAAGGGTGAGCTGGGCGGTGAGCACGCCGTCCGGCTCGAAGCCGGGGTCGACGGCGATCATCTGGACGAAGCTCGCCAGCAGGAAGCCCGCGCCGATCAGCAGAACGAAGGCGAACGCCACCTGGGCGGCGACCAGGAGGTTGCGCGAGACGACGGCACCACGGCCGGCGCTCCCGGCGCGCCCCTCCTGCCGGAAGATCGACGACAGGCTGTCCCGGAAGAGCTGGACGACCGGGATCAGGCCGAGGACGAGGCCGATCGCCAGGGCGATCCCGAGGGTCCACAGAACGGCCCCGCCGTCGACCGCCAGATCGGTCCCACGGGGCAACTGGTCCGCCCCCAGGCGCATGAGAAGCCGAAGCCCCCAGGAGCCCAGGAGCAGGCCGAGGGCTCCTCCGCCTACCGCGAGCAGCAGGTTCTCGGTGACCAGTTGGCCGGCCAGGCGGACCCGTCCGGCACCCAGGGCGCAGCGGGTGGCGAGATCGCGCTGCCGGGCGCTGGCGCGCACCAGGACCAGGTTGGCGATGTTGACGCAGCCGATCAGGAGGACGAAGAGGGCGCCCCCCAGGAGCAGCGCGAGGACCGGCTTCACGTCCTCGATCAGGAGCTCCTGGTAGCCGTCGACCACGGTGTGGAACCCGGCGTCGAGGAGCAGCGGCTTGAGCTGGGGCAGCAGCTCGAGGTTGCGCTCGTTGAGGGCGTCGATCTGCGCCTGGGCCTGGACGATCGAAGCTCCGGGCGCCAGGCGGGCGAGCATTTGCCAGTTGTTCGAGTGGCGCCGGTCGTCGGCCCGGTCCTCGGGTGCAAAGACCACCGGGATCACCAGCTCCGGCTCGCTCGGGGGCACCGCGAAGCCGGGCGGCAGCACGCCGACGACCTTGTACTGGCGCCCGTCGAGGCGCAGATCCTGGCCGAGGGCAGCGTCCTCACCGGCGTAGAGGCGCTGCCAGAGATCGTAGGAGAGGAGCACCTCGAGCTCTTCGAGGGCCTCGCCCTCTTGCTCGCTGAACAGGCGTCCCCGGTAGGCGTCCACCTGCAGCACGTCGAAGAGCGTGGGGGTGGCGATCATGCCTCTCACGCGCTCGGGCAGCTCGCCGTGCTGCAAGGTGATACCGGCGCCCCGGAGCACCGCGACGTCCGAGAAGGCGTCGATCTGGGTCTTGCGATCGTAGTAGTCGGGAACGCCGTTCGACGCCCGCTCGACGCCGGCCCCCGGGTAGGAGTTGTTGAGCGCCACCAGGCGGTCGGGCGCGGAGAAGGGAAGCGGCTCGAGCACCACCGAGTCGTAGGCCGCGTAGGTGACGACCACCGCTCCCATGCACAGAGCCAGGGTCACCAGGACCGTGGCGGTGAAGCCGCGGCTTCGGGCCAGGACCCGGACACCGTGGCGGATGTCCTTGAGGATGGATTCGGGCTGAAATCGGTTGCGGCGCCGCGTATCGGTCATGGTCGAGCCTCCCCCCTTGAAGACGAATCCCCAAGGCGGGAGGTTTCAACCCCCGCGCCCGTCGGCCGAAAACGCAACGAGGCCGGGGCGCAAAGCCCCGGCCTCGTCGTTCCCGGCGGTCTCCGTGCCGGCCGAAGCGAGCGGCCCGACCCGGCGTCAGCCCTCCGCGAGGAGCTGGCGCAGCACGTACTGCAAGATGCCGCCGTGCTTGTAGTAGGCGATCTCCTGGGGTGTGTCGAGGCGCACCCGGGCCTGGAAGTCGACCGTCTCGCCGCCTTCTTTGGTCGCCTTGACGGTGACCGTCCGGCCACCCGCGAAGCCGCTCTCGACACCCTCGGCGAGGCCCTCGATGGCGAAGGTCTCGTGACCGTCGAGGCCGAGGCCCTCGGCCGACTGCCCTTCGACGAACTCGAGCGGCATGACACCCATGCCGACCAGGTTCGAGCGGTGGATCCGCTCGTAGCTCTGGGCGATCACCGCCCGGACACCGAGCAGAGCCGGCCCCTTGGCCGCCCAGTCGCGCGACGACCCCGTGCCGTACTCCTTGCCGGCCAGGATCACCAGCGGCACGCCCTCGTCCCGGTACTTCATGGCGGCGTCGAAGATGCTCATCGACTCGCCGCTCGGCATGTGGAGCGTGTAGCCGCCCTCGATCTCCGGGGTGAGCTTGTTGCGCAGCCGCACGTTGGCGAAGGTGCCGCGCATCATGACCTCGTGGTTGCCCCGGCGCGAGCCGTAGGAGTTGAAGTCCTTGGGCGCCACGCCCCGTTCGACCAGGTACTCGCCGGCCGGGCTGTCCTTCTTGATCGCGCCGGCGGGGGAGATGTGGTCGGTGGTGATCGAGTCGCCGAGCAGAGCGAGCACCCGGGCGCCGTGGATGTCCTGGGCCTCGGGAGCCTCC
>Ga0210123_1000668_pt1 | contig 20325 bp, 19 predicted proteins | sample Muzzi_PWB_D2_FD_185535 | JGI IMG/M metagenome (GOLD analysis project Ga0210123, IMG submission 185535) | Wetland microbial communities from San Francisco Bay, California, USA, that impact long-term carbon sequestration - Muzzi_PWB_D2 (SPAdes) | ecosystem: Environmental > Aquatic > Marine >... | reverse complement strand
GCGCCTGCCGCGAATTCTCGGTAAGGGCAAAGCCATGGAGTTGATTCTGACCGGCCGTAGAATTGATGCCAAGGAGGCGCTGGACATGGCATTGGTCAATCACGTCTCCCCCGCCGATCAATTGATGGCCGAGAGTCGCAAGCTGGCCGCAGCCATTGGCGAAGGCGGCCCCATTGCGGTGCAGCAGGCCAAATACGCCATCAACTTGGGGCTGGAAGGGGATTTGCAGACCGGCCTGGCCATTGAATCCAAGGCCTATGCCGTATGTATTCCCACCGAAGACCGCCTGGAGGGTTTGCAGGCTTTCAAGGAAAAACGCAAACCGGTATACAAAGGAAAATAAGGGACAGGCTGGCGCCGGCTGCGGCTTGGGACTGCCGCCCTTTAAAACATTGAGGAGCAAGACATGACGGAATACGATTACTGGAAAATATTTCCCCGCATGCCGAGAAAGATTACCATCGGTGATATTACCGTCCGTGACGGGTTTCAGCATTTGGAGAAGTTTGTCTCCACCCGGGCGAAGATCTTCTACCTGGAAGAGCTTATTTTTGCCGGTTGCCGCAACATAGAAGTGACCAACTTGGGCAATCCTTTTCTGATGCCCCAGTTCAGCGATGCCGAAGAGCTGCTGAAACATCTGCGCAGCGATCGCTTTAAGGAGCGCTGCGCCCGCAAAGGGATCGATTATACTGATATTGTGCTGACGGCCATCACCATTCGCGAACCGTCCGTCGACCGAGCCATTCGCCTGCGCCAGCAGGGCATCGGTCCCGACCGCGTGCTGATGATGGTGTCCACAGAGGAGGAGCACCATTTCGCCAACTCAGGCACCACCCTGCCCAATTACTGGCAAGAGGCCGAGCGCTGCATCCGCAAGTGCCATGACGCCGGTATCAGAATGTGCGGTACCGTCAGCACCATCTGGGGCAGCCCCATCGGCGGGTCCACGCAATTGCAGGATGCGGTGGAATTCACCAAGCGCTGGCTGGAAATCGGCGCCGACGATATCGAGCATGCCGACCATGACGGCAGCGCCAGTGCGCCGCAAGTCTACCGGTATTTCTCCATGATTCTGGATGCCATGCCGGACACCCGCCTGCATATTGCCCATTTTCACGAAACCAAGCGTGTGGCGTCGGCATCGGTGCTGGCCGCCCTGCAGGCCGGGATCACCCACTTTGAAGCCACCATGGGCGGCATGGGGGGACAGCCGGCCAACTTCCTGGACGACTGCCCGGTGAAGGGGACGGGAGCGTATTACTATGAAGACCCACGGTATGTCGGGTTGATTTGCCTGGAAGATCTGCTGGTCCAGATTGACGAGATGGGCATTGACCACGGCTACGATGTGGACCGCATCCTGTGGCTGGGGCGGCAATTGGAAAGGACGGTGGGCCATCGCCTGCGGTCCGAGGCCGTGATCAACGGGCGTACCTTGAAAGACGGACACCCCAAGTTCGCCCGTCCCGGTTTGCACAAGCTCAAAGCAAAACTGGGGGAAGCGCCGGGCCAGAACCTGCCCGACGATTGGGCGGCCGAAGCTCGACTTCCTGAACATTTGACCTGATGCTGTAAAAGTTGGAGGAGATCATATCCGGTGGCGCAAGAACAGGGGCGCCACAGTAAAACAGCTACACCTGCTATTGAGATATCTCAGCATTGTGAAGTAAAGGCTTTGTATTGTCGGTGTTGTGGGAGCGGTGTCTCGCCGCGACGTCAATGCCATGAAAATGTTGTATCGCGGCGAGACACCGCTCCCACATGACATAATGTTCACCGGGAATTGCTGGTCAGAACCCGGGGCTTTGCAGCAGCTACGAATATTTGTTATTATGATAAATAACAATCAGAACAATCCAGCCGCAGACAAGGAGAGGACCATGGCCGACGACCGTTCCACACCGCCCATCAATGTGGATTATTTCGAAGATCTCACCGGCAAGATTGAGAACGGTGCTGAGGCGCCCTGTGAACAAATCGGCGGCCGTATTCGAAAATTGAGAGAAGAAAAAGGCCTCTCCATCGCCGAACTGAGTCAGCTCACCGGCTTTGATCCGAAGATCTTGCAGCAAATAGAGAACGGCGAAATCTGCCCTCAGCTGGGCACGGTGATCAAGCTCAGCAAGGCCCTGGACAGCGCCCTGCAGCGGCTGATTGGTGACGAAGGACGACATCTCTATGTGGTGACCCGCCAAAATGAACCCAAAGAGATTACCCGCTCGACCACCAAACAGGGCCAGCGGGCGGCCTATACCTACATGAGCCTGGCGCCGGAAGTCAAGGGACGCCACATGGAACCGCTGATCGTGGAGTTGGAGGCCATGCCCGATGAAGAGCGCTCCGTCCACGCGGGGGATGAGTTTATCTATGTGCTGCAGGGTGAAGTGGTGTTGGATATCGGCGCCGATCATTTTGAGTTGAAGCCCGGCGACAGCGCCTATTATCTCTCCACCACGCCCCATCTGCTGTCGGCCAAGGCGGGCAAAGCCAAAATTCTGGCCGTGATCTACAGCGACTAAAAGTATAATACTGCCGACGCCAATTGCTTCAAAGGAGTGCACGCGGCCATGACTGATTATCAGAATTGGGTCCTTCTGGGCACTTGCGTGGCCCCCGAAGGAAATTTCGTTTACGGACTGCACGCGTCCAGCTACCGGGCCATCAATCTGAGAGAAGAAGATTATGTGTTTTCTCTGGGTGCGCCCCGCGATGGGCAGGCCCACAAAAATAGCGCCAATTTTCCCGCCGGTGATGTCCAAGAAGATGCCGCCGACGCCGTTTTCGAAATAGCCAACCCCTTCCCGTTCCGGGGCGTTACGTACATCGGCAAGGGGTGGGCGGATGCCGCGGCCGCCGACCCCACGCGCATCGTTATGGCGTCGCCCGTAAAGGTGTCCCTGCGGCAAGCCGTCGGGAAAATTGTGGGTGCCGATGCGGACAAGATCCGCAGCCTCTTGGCCGCCTTGCCCGATCCCATGCGTTTGGCATTGGCAACCACCTCCACCGATCCGCTTGATTTGAAAGCGTTGGCCGAGACAGCGTGTCAATTCATCTTTGACCCGCAGACCGGACGCCCGGTGGGACTGGTCCACGAGGCAGACGAGAAAGGCCGCATGCGGCCCCGGATACTTAACGGACGCCTGTTCAAGGCGGTGGCCAACAATCCTTGTTTGGATGACGCCTATAAAGAGGTCATGGTGCTGCGGCCCGGCATCCAGGGTGAAAGCGAGATCGTCGGCGAATGGAAGCAGCCCGGCAGCCACGTGTTCGAGTATCTGCGGCGCAACAGCTACATTCCCTGGGGACATTATGCCGCAAACATGGCCCACGACTGCGTGCGTTACGATGTCGCGGACCTGGCGACGGAAGACATCCACGGCATGCGCCATCTTTACTACCAGCGCTCCTATGTGCGCTTGGCTCAGGAGTTGGGGCTCCCATTGCCCGTCAAACGCAGGACGCTTTCCGATGCGGTCCTGGAAGCATTGCGGCTGGGCATCGTTTCCAAACTGGACCAGAAACCGTTCCTGGCGTTTACCGCCACTTTGTGGGGTTGGAACTATGGGTTCGACTATGCGCCCAGCGGATTCCGGCTGCACGCATCCCATCAACAGATTCACCAGCAATTTGCGCTGGTACCCAACCAGGTGGATGTGGCCGGCAGCGATAAGCACACTGCCATGCCGGCCTATGCCGCCGGCGATATGGTGCATGCTTTTGTGCAGCAGTATGGCCGCCGCACCGGACGATCTTTCTTTGATTGCTACGAAAAGGCCATTCGCAACCATCAACGCATGGACGGCCGCACGACGGGATCTGCCAGTCTGGTGGTATATGAGGATCGACAGGTAATGCTTTTCGTGCCCATCGCCCAGACCTCCCAATGGGAGCTGCAGCTGATGCCAAAAAAAGCGGTGGGCAATATCCTGGAGGCGGATGTCGCCATGCGGCAATCGTTGGATAAAGCGCTGCTGGTGGCCATGCGTGTATTGACCGGGCTGGGCGGCACCATGATCACCGTCATCGAATACAGCCGGCGCTTTGACGCAGATGACCGTGACCAGCGGTTGCTATATGTATTTCTGCCACGCCTGCCCAACTCACCGGGCGCCTTCAGCGAGGCGCAACTGCGTTGGATCAACGGCCACTATCCTGAGGATTTTGCCCTGGCGTGCCGGCTCCAACTGGAAAAAGAGTTGGCGCACGCGTAGGTGTGGGGTGTGGGGGAAGCTATTGCAGGCCAAGCAATGATTGGATAGAAGGGCTATTCTGTTTCGCCCGCCAAGGACTCTTCAATCATCTTGCCGGCGATTTTGTCCGCATCGACCTTGTAGGTACCGGCTTCGATTTGGGCTTTGATGCGGGCCACTTTTTCATGGTCCACGTCGTCCATTTGCCGAATGGTTTCGCGGGCCGCCTGAAGTTCCCGGGCTTTGGCTGAAAGTTCGACCTGATCCCCTTTGGCCGCCTTGGCGACGGCTTGCTTTTGCTCCGCAGCGGACGGTTGCTTCACATGGGGGGTGCTTTGAATGGGCGGTACTTTATTCGATATTTCCATGCTGATCGCTCCTCAAGCTGATTACAACATCATAGGTCCGGAATCCCGGAATGGCAACCGCAAAATAGTTTTAAGTTGTTCATTACCTGGGAGGGCGTAAAGGATGGCTGCTTATCTATAAAACAATTCCCGGTGAGCTGATTTCAACATTTGCAGGGTGAATAGGATCACTTGGCGGGTACCCCATTGCCGTTGAAAACGGCCACCACAAGCTTTTTTAAGGCACTTAAGCTGAAGGGTTTGAACAGCCAGGAATCCACTATGTCCGACTGCATATACTGGTCCACCTCCTGACTGGCGCAACCGGTCATGATGATGACTTTGATATGCCTGGATTGATGCTTGAGCCGGCCGGCCAGCTCGTATCCGTCCATTTCGGGCATCTGCAGATCGGTGAGCACGAGGTCATAGCTTTGACCGTCCAGGCAGCGCATGGCCGCGTGACCACTATCGGCCTGGTCGACCCGCAATCCGATGGCTTCCAGCTTATGGCTTGCGATTTGCAGCGTAATGGGATCGTCATCCACCGTCAGAGCATGCAGGGCCCCCGATTCATTCAGCACGGCGTCATGTTCTCTGCCGCGCGAAATTGCTCCCGAATTTGAAGGCATGGGACCTCCTTTGCATCGGTGGCTGGGGAAGTTAACGTCGCGGCGGTTGTGCATCGCGGCTTTGCACGTAAAAGGCGTTGAACATCGAATCTTGAGCATTCCTGTCATTGTAACCGAATGGTCGGAATTATGCACGAACGGTGAGTCGGCTTCTAGGTCAGCGCCCTGAGGTAGGATTGCAGGTTTTTACCCTTATGGGTCAGTCTGAGCTTGCGGCGAATGTTGAGCCGGTGGAAATCGACGGTGCTGGTGGCCACGCCCATGAGGTCGGCGATCTCCTTGGTGGTTTTGCCCTGGCGGATCATGTTGGCCACCGCGGTTTCGGTGGGTGTCAACTGGCTGGTCTCGATGACGAACCGCCGGCTCAGGGGGGAGAGGATGTCGTCCAGGCTTCGGTCGACGGCCTCCACCAGGGTCTGCTGCCGAGGGCTCAGCGGGCCGGCTGTCAGGGCGGACAATTGCGGCCGGATCATTTGGTTGAGGTTGGCCAGCACTTTTTCCTCCATCGATCGGCGCTCGTCGGCGCGCTCTTTAAGCAGCACCTTCAGGGTGATGTTGGTCTCTTCCAACCCGGTTGTGCGTTCCTGCAGCTCTTGTGTCCGGGTAAAGAGCGACGCCTGGGCCTGACGGCGGGCGTCAATCTCCTGGTGCAGCTCGCGGTTGGACCGGCGCAGGTCGACGCTGCCGGCTTCGACTTGTGTTTTCAAATCGCAGCGGGCTTTTTCAAGGGTTTCTTCGATCTGTTTTTGGGCGCTGATGTCGATGAAGGTCGTGCCGAGCTGGCGGTCGTTGAGCCGGAAAGCCGACACCAGGAAATGCCGTCCCGCCTGCCGGTGATGGCCGGTTTCCTGAAAGGGTTGGGCATGGTCCATGACCCGGTTGATCAGGTCGAACCAGAAGGCTCCCGTCTGCGGCCAGATCTCACGGATGCTGCGGCCCAAGACCTGCTCCCGACGGTTACCGGTCAGGTGTTCAAAAGCGGTGTTGACTTCCAGAATGCGCACATCCATGATGCGGCCGCCTTTGTCGCGCTGCGCAACCTCCAGCAGGGCGCCACCGCTGACCATGTCGTTAAAGAGCTGCCTGTATTTGTTTTCGCTGATCTGCAGGGCTTCTTCAACCGCCTTGCGGGTGGAAATATCCATCAGGGTGATGCGCCACTGCACCACATCGTCTTTTGAAGTGTGGTCGGCCTGGATTTCGGCCCAAACCCATTGGGAGCCGGTGTCATCGCAAAGATGCAGCTCCAGGCCCTGCTTGGCCCCGGTGCGAACGGCGTTGCGCAGTCCACCCAAGTAGCGATCCAGGTGGCGGGGCGCAACATGTTGGCTGAAGCCGGTATGCAGCAAGCTTTTTCGATCCCGGGCCAACAGGGTCACCCCGGCCAGGTTGATGCGCGTTATCAGACCCTTGGCGTCGAGGTTCAGATAGCCGCAGGGAGCGAATTCGTAGAGATCCACATATTGCCGGTGCAGGTCGGTGAGCTTCTGCTGGGCGCGTCGGAGCTCTTCGTTCTGAATCTTCAGTTCGGCCTGGTGGATCTTGAGCTCATGCACCAGCTCCAGAATGCCCACCGGTGCAGGCGCGCAGTCATCCGGGCGCCGGGCGATCAGTTCGTGGGCCATACGGCGCAACTGATCGAATTTGTTCGTTGTATCAAGGTTGTTCATCATCAATCACCAAAGTAAACTCCGGCACATTACTTGGCAAGCTGGAGTGCTCGTCGCCCCCCACTGCCGGGACACCAACTGCAGGAGGATGAGAACCGGTTATCGCAGCCGCCGATAAGGCGGTAGTGGAAGCCCTTGATCTCCTTTTGATTGCAAAGTCGCTGTGGTCTATAGGAAATGATGCCAGAATCAATACGGCTAAAGTATAGCAGACCACAAGCTGCTATGACAACGAAATCCTGCGCGGTCTCTGCATCCGCAACCGATCTCATTGAGAGGGGCCGGTCGTTGCGGGCTAGAAGTGGGTGCCGATGCCGATGCCGAAATGAAACCGGGGTGAAGGATCGGCTCCGGGGGGCCATTTTTTGATCTCCGTCACATCCATGACCGGGTAGCGATACGCCATCTGGCCGATGGCGCGGACCTGGGCGCCTTTTACGGCGCCCACGACGGTAATCAAGGTGCCCTGGGGAAAGATGGCCGGATCGAGAAACCGGCTGCTGCGGACGATGAAGCGCCCCTGGGATTGATCGTTGTCTATAGGTCTGTCCTGGGCCCCTAAGGCCAATTGGAGCACGATCATTTCAGTCGCCTTGTCCTGCGCCTCTGTCGCAATCACCTTGCCGCCCCAGATCACGGTTTCGCCAATATACTTTTCAGGTTGTTGCTGAAGGGCATCAAAGGGGCCCGCATAGGTCACCTGGGATCGCGCCTCCTTGGAAATGCCCCCGACACAAGCGGCCAAGGCGATGACCAGGCAAGGGATCAAAATTAAATGACTGCAGCCCCGCTTCATTTCGTATTCCTTCCATGTGATTTTTTAGGCGCTTCAGCGCTACCAGTGATGATGATGCCAATAGTGGTGCCGCCACCCCCAGGGATAGTAGAAGGGGTCGTAGTAATCGTCGTACCAGTAAGGTTCCCGGTAGGGTTGTTCCACGGGCCAAAGGTGAATGTCCTGGACGTCAAGTCGCAGGTAAGGGTAGGCGCTTTTAGTATCCGATGCTGAACTGCCTGAAACTTTGCCGCCCACGGTTATCTGCCGGTCTTTGGTATAAACTTCAGGATCGATGAAGCCCTTGAAGATCAGAACCAACCGCCCATGGGAAAGGTCTTTTGATTTGGGTTTTTGCCCGATGCCCAAAGGGGCCTGGACCGCTTCGATGCGCGTATGGTCTGCTCTGTTTTCCACCGCGACGATGTATCCTCCCAGAATGACCGTCTCACCTTGGTACTTTTGCGCGTTTTCGATGAGCACGGTGAGCGGGATAGGCGGCAGGGCCTCATTTTTGACCGCCGGTGACATCACCGTGCAGCCTCCCATCAGCACGAGGAGCCATCCCAAGATCCAGATTGACAATGTTTTGTTCATTTGTTCCACCGCCCGGGTCGTGATGAGGACAAGGTAATAATAAGCGTTCTTAAGGCGGGATGCAAATGGCTGCTTCTAGAAGTGATACGTGACGCCCACCATGAAGCTGGTGCTCTCCCAATTGACCTTGTTTAAGCGGGTGGTGGTGGTGCCGCCGCCGGATAGAAACTTGCGGTCGGTGCCGTCATCGGTGGACCAGTCCTGATGGCTGGCGCTGAAGGTCAGATCCCACTGGTTGGCTATATTGATCAGCCATTGGCCGGTGATGCTGATGCCGTAGCCATAGGTTTCGTGCTCAAAGCTCTTGGGGTGCGCAAGGTCGCTGCGCAGGTTCCAGTTGCCTTCCCCATAATAGTCGGCCCAGTGGAGCTCCAGGGAGAGCCTCAATTCCATGGCATGATATACATTTGGCTTGATTTTGGGCCGGTAGCGCAGATCGCAGCCGATCCAAGGTCCGAACCAGCGGGCAAAATAGGTGCTGTCGAGCCGGCTGTCGAGGGGGCCTGTTGCCGGGGGGTTGGAACCGCCAAAAGGATTGGCGCCGGATACGACCTGGTTGCCGTTCTGGATGCGCAGGTTCTGCTTGTGGTAAGACAGGCCCACCAGCGGGGAAATGGTGAGACGATTCTGCAGGAAATAGAAAGAGTAGCCGCCGCCGCCTGAAAGGTCCCAAAGCTCGTCGCCGGTGGTATCGCTGATGGAGCGTGACCATTCGCCACCACGGTTATCCTGGCCGTAGTCGGAGTCGCGCACGGTACCATCCTGAATCCAGGCAAAATTGAAGGCCCCGCGAAAATAGAGCCTGTTTTTCAGTTGGGTGCGATTGGCCAATGATATCTGGTAACTGTCCACATTGGACCAGGTCAACTCGGATAGGTAATTGACGTTGTTGCCCGCTATGGACCAGTCCAGGTCATCGCTTCGAATACCGGTGGTTAACGTGAACTCGGTTTCGAGATGTTGGGAAATCGATTTGATCCAGGCGGATTGGCCACCCCCGGGCGCGGCTGTTTGGCCTTGCGAATCCTCGTGGCCAATTGGCGTTTTGCCAAGGGCGGTTCCGTTTGCAAGCAAAACTATCGTGAGTAAGATACAAGTACGCGCGCCAAATCGTCTGATCTTCCGCCCCATTCAACCATTCTCCCGTGCCTTGCCGCCAGCCTTTATTCGTATAGAATCGATCGTGCCCCATAGAATTTCGTAAGATTTACACATTTTAACGCGCAAATCCAGAAGTTATTGCACAAGGTGCTAGTTTTATTGCAGGAATGGGTAGGTTTTGAAACGATACAGCAGGATCCGCCGGCCGTAAAAAAGACCTCTGGATTGCCGTTGTTCTCTTCTGGTGCGACTTGCGTTAGCTTAATCGCATTTATATTCGTTGAAGTCCACCAGCAGAAAAGATGCACGCACAATCAAGAAGTCTTTTTGTCAGACTTATCATCGGCCTAAGGATGAAAAAGCATTAGCCCGTGCATGATTTTTTTATCTCAGATCCCATGGGGGGGATGCAAGCAAAATTATGCGATCTTGGAAATTTTTCCGTGCCAGGTGCAGCGCTGGCAAAAGATTTCAGGTGTTTCATCTTTATCCGGCGCTTTTGCTGCCGCTGAATCATCTTCATACTGAATGCGCCCATTTTTCAATGTAAATTCATAAATCTCGAATTCATCGGTTGGGTCTTTGACATAAAAATGGTCGCATTGGCAAACAGGGCAAGCCATTGAAACCACCTCCTTTCGGGTTATACGCGGGAGCGTCTTTCCGTGGCGGTCAAGAGACGGCGAAAATGGCTGTTCTGCCGACCTGATGATGGACCCAAAGGCTCCCAAGCCTGTCCTGGAAACCCTTGGGCATGGGTCAAGGCGGTGTTTTGCTGCCAGCGCGGGACGCCGTTCTTTAATCGATTTTCTTGAATGCCGTTGCTTTGGAACCGCAGACCGGGCAGGTCTCCGGCGGCTCGTTCTCAACGGTGTTGCCGCAAACTGCACAAACGTAATAGTCCGTGTCCTGTGCATTGCCTATGGTATCGAGGGCTTTTTGATACAGCTTGGCATGGGCTTTTTCAACTTCATTTGCAAAACTGAAACTGCGCACCGCCGCGCTGTGGTTCTCGGCTTCCGCATCGGCAATCATGGGCGGGTACATGGACTCGAACTCGTATGTTTCGCCGCCGATGGCCTCTTTTAGATTCTCCGAGGTGCTGCCGATCCCTTTCAATGCGCGAAGATGGGCATGGGCATGCACTGTCTCAGCCGCTGCAGCGGCCCGAAACAGCTTGGCTGCCTGCGGGTATCCTTCATCATCCGCTTTTTGAGCAAATGCCAGGTATTTACGGTTGGCTTGGGATTCGCCTGCAAAAGCCTCTTTTAAATGGGTTTCTGTCTTCGACAACGTTTGCCTCCTTTTTGGTAAATATATGGGTTGGGTTAGGTGTTAAGGGCGAAAGAATTTTGTTTTAGTTTCTATGCTTAAACAAAAGGTGTGCCAAAAGCGGGGCCGCCATCGAATTAAATATTTCATTTAAATACAGTATGATATAAACTACCAAATGCATACTTGAATTCATTTGTGCAGCGGAGTGGCCACGTGAGTTATGCGCAGGATAAGTGTATCCTGTTACGATTTGTTTTTTGATTTCAAATAGATAAATACTTTGGCGGCCTATTGGAGGGTATTTTGAAAGATAGAAGAGTGTCTCGCCGTGTCTCGAGATACAGCTGGTTTTGTGAGACATTTTGACATTTTTCATGGGCGTGCCCTGTGTCTCGGCCGTATGGCGTCGACCGAGATTATGTGCGATTGCCCTGAGATATTCGGGGGTTTTCCTTGACTTATTCCCGTGCCATCGCTTATGAATACTTTGAATTATTGAAAAGCCGCATGATATTATTCAAGCTGACATAGACGTGGTTAGGGGCAACATATGATCCGGTACGGCGTTGTGGCTGAAAAAATGCGACCCATGAACGCGGACGATTTACTGATTTCAAGCCTGAAATTGCTCATCATTATGGCGAAGGCAAATCTGAAGGGCTATCCCATGGGGGATTTCCGCAAATCCGCCATGGCTGAAATCGCCCGCTTTGTTTTTCTGGAGTCTCTCAGCCGAACCGCATCCCATATATCGGCTGGTTCTAAGCCGGATCCGGCATCGCGCACTGCCGGTCTCGACACCCAACACATAGACCATCTGTTTCTTCAACGCATCCAGTTGCTGGCTGTGATGTTGAATTCCATGGCCCGGGGCAAGTCCCGGGGAAGATATCGGAAGAAGGCCATGGCCGAAAATGTCGAGCAGATTTGCAGTTATCTCTCAGACCGTTTTCAGCTCGGGGACGTTCAAATTCTTAAGGTTGCGTGAGGGTACCCATCGTATACAACGTTAAAATCGCAGTGGTGGATCATGACAAGTTGACGCGGGATTTCGTTGTCAATGTGATGATGTATAGTGTCAACCGCGAAGTCATGGCCTTTGAAAACAGCGAAGCCTTCAAGGTCTATTTACAGGCTGGCGGGACGGTTGATCTGGTTTTGTCCGAAGTTCAGCTCCCCGGCAAGAGTGGGTTTGAATTACTGCAATTCATTAAAAAGGAACATCCGCAAATCCGGTATGTCACCATGTCCGCCAACCCGGCGGATGAAACCGCCGCCGCCGAGTTGGGCGCGGATGCATTTCTGGCCAAACCTTTTGCCCTTCAGGATCTGTTTGATATCGTCAAGCAGTACGTGGTGGGAGAATAAGGCCCCAATCCGGTATTAATCCACGGTAACGTCGTAGGCACCTTCCATGGGATCTTTGAAGTCCAGGCTGACTTTGAGTAACCCGTTTTCGTATCGGGCCTTGGCTGATGTCGGATTCACCGGGCAGCAAAATGCCGATGCTGTGACATAATCGAAGTCGTCCCGTGCGGCGACCAGTTGAAAACTGTCATCTTTGATGCGCAGCTGAATATTCTCTTTTTTAACTCCTGGAATGGATACTTCCAGATTGAGGGCATTGGATGCATCATCCACATAAGAACAAAATTCGGCGGGAACGCGCTGTCTATCTTCTGCCATGATGCTTACCTCCGTTATATTATCGTGCCGGGTTCAAAGTGCCACCGGCCCGTTGCATTCAATTGCAGAGCCATTTGTGCTCTTTTCCGTAGTCTTCAACCTAATAACGATGCCGCATGATGCAAGCGTTAGGGGTATTTTATTTCAATTCGCGGGGCTTGATGATATAAGCAGCGTCCGAGTTTGTGTGGGCAGATGCCTTCCACCGGCAATGGTATGGTTCGGGAGTGGATCATGAACATTGTATCGTGGCGCCGGAGACGGTCTTTCCCCCGGCAATGTGACAAGAGTGGTTGTTAAAATTAGCACGAGACCATCAAAGGTCCGGCATGTGGATACGGATTAAAAGCTATCGCATTCAAATTGTATTGGTCCTGCTAAGCGCTTTTTTGCTGACCCTTGCATTTCCAAAAGCCGATCAGGGATGGCTGGCCTGGATCGCCCTGGTACCGCTGTTTTTAGCCCTCCGCGGAACTGAAGTCAAAGACGGTTTTTTTCTGGGATTCGGCTTCGGTATGGTGCATTACCTGGGGCTGGTCTACTGGACGGCCCTTACCATGCATCAATACGGCAACTTGCCCGTAAGCCAGGCTGTGGTGATATTGATTTTGCTGGCGGGTTATCTGGCGCTCTTTCCAGGCGCATTTGGCGCGTTGCTAGCGTGGCTGCGTCCCAAACCGCATGTTTTGATCATCGTCGCTCCGGCCCTTTGGGTTGGCCTGGAGATGGTCCGGGCGCACCTGTTTTCCGGTTTTCCCTGGGAGTTGCTGGGTTACAGCCAATACCATGCCTTGCGAATTGTCCAGGCTGCGGACCTGTTCGGCGTGTACGGCCTGTCGGCCATGATCGTTTTTTCAAATGCGGTTTTGAGTCTGGCTGCGCTAGGCTGGCTGGAGCAGGCCTGGCAGGCGGTGCTTCCTTCCCGAAGGACCATCATCGCCGCAGGGATCGTTTTCGCGGGGCTCATGACCGCCCTGGTGGGTTATGGTGGACTGCGCCTGCGTACCATCGGCCGCATGGCAGACACCGCCGATCATGCCAAGGTGGCTGTCGTTCAAGGCAACATCGATCAGGCCCAGAAATGGGACCCGCGTTTTCAGGTGTTGACCACGGTCAAGTACCGAAACCTTTCATTGCAGCCGTCTGTCAAAGGCGCTGGTCTGGTGATCTGGCCGGAGACGGCCACGCCGTTTTATTTTATGGATGACGAGGTGCTCTCCAAGATGGTCATCGAAGGCATCAAAACCGCCGGCACCCATTTTATTATCGGCAGTCCCTCCTATGCCGCCGGAAAAGATGGCCTGATTTATCACAACAGCGCCTATCTCGTTTCGCCCGCGGGCCAGTCCGCAGGCAAATATGACAAAGTCCACCTGGTGCCTTTTGGCGAGTATGTTCCTTTAAAGCCGTGGATGCCGTTCATCGGCAAGCTTGTGGCCCAGGTCGGCGATTTCAAACCCGGACATGCCGGCAGCACACTGGCCTGGAAGACGCATCGGGTGGGCATGTTGATCTGCTATGAAGCCATTTTTCCGGAATTGGCGCGCGCCATGGTTCGCAGCGGGGCTCATCTATTGGTCAATATCACCAACGACGCCTGGTTCGGCCGCACCAGTGCGGCTTACCAGCATATGTCCATGGCGGTTTTCAGAGCGGTGGAGAACCGGCGTTGGTTGGCCAGGGCCGCCAATACGGGTATCAGCGGCTTTGTCGATCCCTGCGGCCGGATTGTGGCGCCTACAGCCTTGTTTCAAACCAAGACCGTGACGGAACAAGTATCTTTGTTGGAAGCATCCACCGGATATACCCGCTGGGGGGATTGGCCATTGGGATTGCTGGCATTCGGCATCCTGTCCATATTTATCGTGCACAGAAGGTTTTATAATTGAATAGCAATCAAAGGTCGATTATGTTAATCGCGTATCCATGTTCGGGAATCCGCAATCGGTTTGAATACGCCGTCGACCGACAACCGGGTGCAAAACAAAGGATCACCCGACCGCCCATCAGGAGGTAGCCATGACAGTTGAACTCAAGCAATCCATCAAGTCCCTTAAGGCCAAACTCACCCAGCTGGGAGACTGTCTTTGACCTGGGAACCAAGCAAATGCGTCTCGATGAACTGGAGGCTATGATCGCCCGCAAGGGATTCTGGGACGCCCCTGAAAATACCACCGCGATATTGAAAGAACGGACCTTTCTCGCCAACCGGATGGAAACCTACCGGGGTCTTATGGCGGAATTGGAAGATAATGAAATCCTGCTGTCCATGGCACTGGACGAGGACGACCAGCCCACACTATCGGAAGTGCGGGTCCAGGTGGCCGCGCTGGAAAAGCGCATCCATGCATTCTCCATCGACATGATGCTGGATGGCGAGCTGGACGCCAATAATGCCATTGTTTCGATCAATGCCGGGGCCGGTGGCACCGATGCCCAGGATTGGGCCGACATCATGTTCCGCATGTACCTGCGATGGGCGGAACAGCGCGGCTTTAAAACCGAAATTATTGACCTGCAGCCCGGCGATGAAGCCGGTACCAAGAGCGCCACATTTACGGTCAAAGGGCAATATGCTTACGGTTATCTTAAAACCGAGATCGGCGTTCATCGCCTGGTGCGCATCTCGCCCTTTAATGCCAGCGGCAAGCGGCAGACCTCATTCGCTTCGGTCTTTGTCTATCCGGAAATCGACAACGAAATCATGATCAAGATTGAAGACAAGGATCTGCGCGTGGATACCTATCGGGCCAGCGGTGCCGGTGGCCAGCATGTGAACAAAACCTCCAGCGCGGTGCGGATCACTCATTTGCCCACCGGCATTGTGGTGCAGTGCCAGCAGGAAAAATCACAGCATCGCAATAAAGAGCTGGCCATGAAAGTGCTTCAGTCCAGGCTCTATCAGCATGAAAAACAAAAACAGGACCAGGAACTGCAGGAACTGCATGACAGCAAAGGTGAAATCGCCTGGGGTAACCAGATTCGCTCCTACGTCATGCATCCCTACCAGATGGTGAAGGATCACCGCATCAATCTGGAGGTCGGCAATATCAACAGCGTGCTTAACGGCGATTTGACACCATTTATCGAGGGGGTATTGCTGGCGGGTACGGCATGACGCCGCTGATATTCCATCATTGCAATTAGATGCTTTCCGACGACATCATATTCGAGCACTACAAAAAAGGCACCCACTTGGCCGAAATTCTCATCCGGCACAGCGAGCGGGTGCGGGACAAGGCCTTGGCCGTTGCCGGCACAATACCCCATTTGCAGCCGAAACTGGCGTTTATTGCCGAAGCCGCCATGCTCCACGATATCGGAATTTATGAAACGGCCGCCCCCAAAATCGGCTGCCGGGGATCGCAGCCTTACATCCGCCATGGCGTCATCGGGCGGCGTTTGCTCGAGCAATACGGGCTGACCGCCCACGCCCTGGTGTGCGAAAGGCATGTCGGCGTCGGCATCACCGTCGCGGATATCGAGACCCGGCACCTGCCGCTGCCCAAGCGCGACATGTCCCCGGTCACCATCGAAGAGCAGATCATTTGCTATGCGGATGAATTTTTTTCCAAAACCAACGGGGGAGCGGAGCATCCGCTGGAAGAGGTCATCGCGGCGCTGGCACGCCTTGGTGGGGATAAAGTTGATCGTTTCATGCGGTGGCATGCGCTGTTCGGGGTGTGAGATGGCGCAGGGGAGGAGGGATGAAATGCAAAAGCGTATCCATACGGCTTTGACCATTGCCGGGTCCGACAGTTCCGGCGGCGCGGGCATTCAGGCCGATATCAAGACATTTCAAGCCCTCGGGGTCTACGGCATGAGTGCCATAACGGCAATCACCGTGCAGAACACCAAGGCGGTGTATGCCATTCAAGAGATTGCGCCTGCAATGGTTCATGATCAGATCACTTGTTTATTTGATGACATCCCCATAGATGCAGTCAAAATCGGTATGGTCTCCAGCGTGAAGCTCATAGAGGCCATTGCCGATGCACTGGAACAGGTTCAACGCCCGCCGGTGGTGCTGGACCCGGTGATGATATCCAAGAGCGGTTATGCCTTGCTCAAGGAGGATGCACGCCAGGCACTGGTCAGGCGGCTCTTCCCCCTGGCTGAGGTGGTTACGCCCAATATCCATGAGGCCGAGGCGCTGGTGAGCCGCACCATCGCCGATGAGAACCAGATGGAATCGGCCGCCCAACAGATCGCAGCCTTGGGCGCTTCTAAAGTCGTGGTAAAAGGCGGGCACATGCATGGGCTGGAGGCCACGGACATTCTCTTCGACGGTCAATCGTTTCGGCGGTTGAGCAGCCCGCGCCTTTCGACCCGCAACACCCACGGCACCGGATGCACTTTCTCATCCGCCATCGCCGCTTACCTGGCCAGGGGCGAGGCCTTTTTCGATGCGGTGCACAAGGCTAAAGTCTATATCTCCGGCGCCATTGGCCATGCCTTGACTATCGGGCAGGGCCACGGCCCCACCCATCACTTCTTCGACCTTTATGCCCGGGCGGGGATGGATTGCTAGTTTTCCACGAACTTAACTTCCTTCCAATCCCCGCCGTAGTAATTGTCCGGCACATGCGCCAGCGGCTGCCCGTTCAGGTGTTTCATGTAGATTCGGCCCCGGATGATAAACAGCGTCGGTTTGGTCTTGTCCGCCGGAATGGCCGCCAGATCCACCAGGTTGCGGGCCGGTAGGGCCGTAAATGTCTGGCCGTTGTAAACATACGATCGGCCTTTGCGTTTGCGCAGCTGATCCAGTTTGGCCAGCAAACTCTGTGATTTGGGCAATACGCTGAAGTGGTAACCGTGATACGGCCGGGAGCGATAGCCGAAGCGGTCTTCGCCTTTGGGGTCTGACAGGGCCGCGGCCTTTTCCAGGGACGGTGCGGAAGTATTTGCGGCCAAGAAGTAAAATCCGGCCAGATCCTCACCATATTGCTTGGACGCCTTGCGACGGGCCGCATAAATTTGACGCAGGGTTTGGGCCACGATGCGGCGCTGGTCAATCTCCTGCTTGAAGGCCTTATAGGCTTTTTTATCGATGGGCCGCGGGCGCAGATCAAAGTCCAGGGTGCGCTCATGATGACCGGTGGCCACCTCCAACTCAACCCTGTCCGGAAGTCCCCAGAAATAGCGCACCTGGGTGCCTTTCTGGCTGCTGGCGTAGCTGTCCATTTTTAGGCGGCGATTGCGGACATCATAGGCCCGAATTTGGATGACTTCCGCCTCGCCGGGTCGAAAAGAGATCTCATTCTGGTTGAAGGTCAGTTCAACTTCCTGATCGGAGCCCGCCCGCTGGCGGACCGTGGCCGCGCCTTCCCGACGATCGAACCGCAGGCTTTCAATTTTTGCGGCTGCCTTGATATGGACTTTGCCGAACACGGCATGTGCGCCTTTCAGCTTTTCTTTATCCACCCAGTAGCCGACTTGGTCACCGGACGTAAATGGGGTGCCGTCCATGGACAGGGCGCTCTTTGGACCGAAGAAATGGGTTTCCCAATTCGTTCTTCCGCTGAAAGGGCCTTTGGGCAATTTTATGATCAAGCCCGGCTGGGACCATGATTTTGCGCCCCCATCGAACCAGGATACTCGCATGGCGGCGAGTTCCTCGGCGGTGAAGGTCTGGTATTTGTCGGTGGGCGACAAATCCAGGCGTATACGCGGCGGCACCTGGGGGGTGTGGGTCAACTCGATTTTACGGCCCTTGTTGAGATCGACATCCACCTGGAAAGTGTGGGCCAGCGTTTTAGCTGCCACCACGACCACCAGCTTGTGGATGATGCCGCTGAAGCGCACGAATTTGCTGTCGTCAGAACCCATGGATTCATTGGCGCTGATGGCCCGCCCGGTGTGATCAAAGGCATAGACCCAGAGGCCTTCGCCGCCCTGCGTGCTGACCTGGGCAATATCCTTTTCGATTCTTTCGACCACGGCTTGAATATGGCCGATCTTTTTTGTGTTTTGCGGCAAACCGGCAGTGAATTCAAAGCGGGCCAGGTCCGTGGGCACTGAAACTTTAAATTGCAGGCGCGCGGTTCCCAGGTCCTCCGCGCGCGTGCCTTGGGCCACATCCAGTTGGATACGACCGGCATATTGGCCGGCAAGGTTCAAGGGGGCTTTGAAGGGCTGATCCGTCGGGCGCTGAATATTGCGGCCGTCCGGCGATGTTATGCTCATCACATCATAATCCACATCAGCCAGTTCGGCATTGGCCAAGACGACCGGGTCCAGTTCCAGGGCCATGTTGGGTTCATCGCCGCTCTGCCAGTAATGGTCCGGGAACAGGGCCATGCCGATCTGCTGTGGCAGTTGTATTCTCAAGCGCTGTTGATCGATGTGGGTGACCAGTTGGGGTGCTTCGCGATAAATGGTTTTGACGGGCCCCTGGGTGGGTTCACCACCTTTCATCATGGCGCCGGCAAACAACTGGCCGATGGTGGCTTGGGATAACGCTTCAAGGACCGGTTTATCATCTTTTTGGTGCCAGCCGATATCCAGGCGCAGCCGGTTGTGGTTGAAATCCATGTCGGTTTGAAGATGCGGATCTTCCAACAGCCGGACCATGCTGTTGACAATACCGGGAGCAATCTCAACCTGCCGGCTTTGAAGTTTTTCATAGATTGCGGCGCCGTCGACCTCGGGACGGAACTGCTGTGCATAGCGCAATTGGCGTTGGCCGTTATTCTCCATGCGCAAACCCAGTGCGATGTACTCCAACCGTTTAAACGGTTCGGTGAATTGCTGGATGAGCATGGCGGCCAGGCCGGTCATCATCTTGGCCTGGGGAAGCTCCGCCATGACGGGATGCTGAGCTATCTTTGTTTCCCAGCCGGTGCTGAAATCTTTTGGCAGCCGTATGGCCAGCACGGCCACGTTGCCTTCGTGCTCAACTGCTTCGGCGAATCGAAGGGCGGGTGAATAGGCGATCGGATCTTGGCCGTCCGGCAGTCGGGCCAAAAGCGGTTCGGGTGCGATGATGCAATCATCGCCCACCAGGCGCAGCCGGTACAGTTCCACCGGAAAATCACCCCATTCTTTTTCCGTCAGGGCTTCATTTTTAAACCGGTATTGCCCGGGGCTGATTTTTTCAACATAAGGCGCCAGCAGGGTGTCGTCGGTCAAGATGTGTTCGATGGCAGAGTCCCCTCCACCGCGAAGCGCCACGGCCGCCAAGGCGCTATACTTGTTGTCGGGGAAGACCGCCGCTTCGAGTTTATCGAGACCTAATTTTTTTAGACGACCGATTTTGGCCTCCAGCTCCTCTGCATGGTCTGATGTTGCGGCCTGTTGATCCAGGATTTCGATCAGCCGGGGAACATTGATGCTCAAGCCGACCACGGGATTCATTGCTTCCGGCTGATCAGCGGTGGTGGTGGCGACAACCTTCGCCGCTTGATTGAAATAGCGCGGAACCAATTGATACGCGAGGATGGCCGCCACGAGCACCAATAAGACCGCAACAAGCGCGATGCGCATTCTTTGATGCTTTGGCGGCGGTGACGCTTGGGGCGCTTTGGCCCGAGGGGGTGCATCCACCGGAGGGGGTTCCGAGGCCTGTCTTTTTTCGGCAGGCGCCGGCCCTTGAGAGGAAGCAGGCGCCGTTGTTTTCAGAAAGGGCTGCAATTCCATGCTTGCCCCGCAAGCTCTACAGCGGGCGCGGTTCTTACCGGGCGGTATTTTAGATGCAGGGATGTGGTAGGTTTTGCTGCATTTGTGACATGCCACTTCGATGATGTTGTCGTCTGCCGTCGGCTGACCGGAAGCCTTTTGTGCCAGCGGAATTTGTCCGCCACAGGCCGGGCATTTTACGGATTTGGCTGTGCTGTGCGATGGGGGCCGCGAGATCTTCCAGCGCTTGCTGCATTGGGGGCAGGTCAAAATCATGATTTGCTCTCCTCCACTATTTCATCTCAGCTTCTTTATCGGCGGATCCAGGTTCAGGATAAACGATTCTCACCTTTTGGCAAACCGAATTCTAATGACATGGCGGACCATTTGCGATAAACACCAGACCTTGGGCGACAGCACCGGGTTTGGCGC
>Ga0210123_1000667_pt1 | contig 20339 bp, 18 predicted proteins | sample Muzzi_PWB_D2_FD_185535 | JGI IMG/M metagenome (GOLD analysis project Ga0210123, IMG submission 185535) | Wetland microbial communities from San Francisco Bay, California, USA, that impact long-term carbon sequestration - Muzzi_PWB_D2 (SPAdes) | ecosystem: Environmental > Aquatic > Marine >... | reverse complement strand
TCCCGTTCATCTAATGGGTCACCAAATTTCGCCTTGCGATCCGCGCAGTGTTGCCCGAACTCCACGTCTTCTCCACATAGCCTGGCTGCGTCTTCGAAGAGGGTCACTCTCAGATGAGGTCGCAAAACTCGACAATCGTCTGCCATGCCTAAGCGCGTCGCGTTCTCCCCAACAATTGTCCAGCCTAGGCTATGCATTGTACAGATTGTCAGTGGGTGCAATTCCGGTGGAAGCGTCACGTCCGGCATCCCCTCTTTTGCGGGCGGAGTAAGGCGCTCCTTCATGTTTCGTGCGGCTTCGACGGTAAAGGTAATCACGCAAATCTCCGCGGGGTCGGCTTTCCTATCCTCAACCAAATGTTTGATCCGACGGGCTAACCGCGTGGTCTTTCCACTACCAGGGCCTGCGACTAACGCAATTGGACCGGGAAAGATTAGTGCGGGGTCTTGGGTTAATTGATCAGTGTCCATTTTGATTGCCTCAGTACAAGATTATAAAAAATATGCTTCTCAGCCTGGGTGGCGACTTAATTCATCCGCTCGCCCTCTGCCGGCTCTTGCCTTAGAATTTCCTCCACCGCATTCAGGATGCGCTTCCACACGGCGCAGCCGTCCATGTCGCCTTTCTCTAGCATCGCATCGGCACGGGCGGCAGCCTCAAGCGGTGCGTCCTTGCCGTGCTGCTTGATTGAGTAGGTTTGCACTGCGCCAGATATCGATGTCGGGGATCATTTATCTACCAGAGGATAGATATTATCGATTAATGGCTAGCATGTCGTTCCGCGAAATGGATGCTGGGATACGTTTTGACAGATATTACTCATTGAGGCACGGGAACTAACAGTGTCATTCTCCTCATATCTTGTAGGTGTTCTTGCAGGCGATCGGACCGCGTTCGAATGCCGAAACTCGAATGGCTTGATACCTTTGAGCTAGGGGTGCCGGAAATCGACGGCGACCACAGGGCAATGCTCGACCTCATGAAGGCTGTCCAGTCAGCAATGGCGGCAGGTGATCGCAAGACTGGGGAACAACTTCTCGACCGGTTGCTCGCGTTCGCGGTAGGCCACTTTGACCGGGAACAAGCCTTGCTTGAGCGCTGGGGCTATCCCGAAGCTGAGACGCATGCCACGTATCACTGGAATCTATTGTCACGCGCGGTTGCGGTAAGGAAGGCATGCGCCGAGATTGAAAACCAGACATCCTTCAATGAATGCTCCGAGGAAATGTTGTCATTTTTGGTGAACGATGTTGTGCGCGGCGACATGAAGCTCAAATCATTCCTGGAGGAAGCTGGGCTGACCATCCGACTCTATAACTAGAGCCGCTTCAAGACCGCCAAACCAAGTTGGCCATTGCCAGCGCGCCCGGAGCGGTGATTTCGGGGTGTGCGGCGCGCACTGCCCGGACAGCGGCCTGGGCATCTGCGAGGGTGCGAAGGACAATGCGGTTTAGGTCTTCATCCATTGGACGATAGGGGCGCGGCACAGAGCGAAAGAGAATCCCTGCCTACCTGGCAGGGACGTTGCGGCCCGATTGGGGGTCTCGTCGAGGGCCGCATCTACAGGGAACTCATGCTGCTCTGTCTGTCTCCGGGTGACGGGAGTTCAGGCGGGCTTGGGCGTTCCGTATCGCAGCGGAGACGTGTTCGACCGTGATCCCGTCATAGCGCATCAAGAGGTCAACGATGGGATCGGCAAGCAGCTCCGCTACGGTTGGCTCCCCATCGAGCCACGCACCAAGTTTGTCTGTCACCTGCCGCCTCCCTCACCTAGACAGCTCCTCCGAATAACATAGTCCCGCAACGTGCACATTATCGCGGGATTAGCACCTTCCTTCTTCGGACCGTGTCCGCCGAAAGGCGGTACTCATTGGCGTCGTCCTTTATGCCGCGATATGCCGGATCGACCTGACACAGAGCGCGGTACCTAGGCGCTCCTCTTCCGGCCTGCGTGTTCCCACGCGGCTAGGCCCGCTACTGCTGCCAAATGGCCCACATCGTCTAAACCATGGTAATGTGCAGCATGTTCGATCTCTTCCAGTGCAACCACTAGCCTCGCGGCGATTCGCGCTGCGGGATGTGCATTGATTTCGACGTTCAATTCAGGCGGTAGGTCTTGATCTGGTGTCATTTGATTCTCTGTCCCGGGATGCCAAAGCGATGAATGCACTGACAAATTTGTCAGGGAGTTGCTGTGATTTTTCGCACAGTACCGGTGATCGGAAGGATTAGATTGTGCGAAATTTCAGTTTTTAAAGACCTGGGGGATCGGTGTCTTTAACACAAGTGTCCTGCTTCGCTTATCGCGTCATCGGTCGGATCGCCAATCGCGGGACGGAAATATTCAGTGGCGAACAGACAAGAAGCAAATGCGAACGGGGCGTTACGGGTCGAAGCTAACGCCGCTTCGACCAGCTCATCCCAATCGCAGCACTCGCGCTGGCAGATTTCCAACAAGGCGTCCAGAACTTCCGGGTCCATGCCGGGTGTGCTGCGAAGCGGTCGCCAGCCATGGCCACCTGAAACCGTCATAACAAAAATCATAGCACGAAAAGGCCCTCGCCAGTTTTCACTAGCAAGCGCTTGCGACCCGGCGTGAAGCCTGAGAGGCCCCGGGGCCGTGGCGCCGCCGTTGCCGCGAGGACGGCCATGCGTCGGCCTCATGACGGTGCCCCGAGGCATGCAAGAAATGCCGATGCGCGCGATACGGCCACGCACTAGCTAATTAGCAGTAACTCGAGACTCGCCGGAAACGCCGAGCGTCGGCGTCGAACCCACTGGCGGTGGCGATGACGCACCTTTCTCACTCGCTTCATGCAGGCCGGGCCTCGACCGATGCGGTCGCGCATTGGTCGGCGAAGCGGCTTTCCTGGCGCGCGGCGGTGAACGCCGTGCTCGGTGCCGTCATCCTCTTCGCCGTATCGGCGGCCCTGGGGCTCGCGATGGCCTGGAGCATCGTGAGCCTGCTGCGCCTGCCCGGCGTGTTCCTTGCCATTTTCGGCACCGCCGTCGTGGCCGCCTGCGCTTCGGCCGCGGTGTGGCTCTGCCGGACCGCCTATGCGGCGGAATTGAGGAACTGCGCGGAGCGGCGGCAAGCCTCCGCCGCCGGCTCGCCCGCGCAGGACGACTTTTCGTGGCGGCTCGAGGAATGACCGCCGTGACCGATGCCCTGCTGCTCGCGGTAACGGATTCCTCCTTCCGCTGAGCCCACTATGCATGCCGCCAAAATCGCCGGCCGCAGTCGAGCGGTCCGGAACCCGAAGCGCTGCCGCAAGACCGGCGGCGCCCGACACCCAGACATAGGATATAATACCTTGCTTTGGCGCAATGAGTTCGCGGTCCGTTAACCGTTGCCTAAAGCCCTCTGTGCGACCGTCGGCGGTACCGAAATTGGAGCGCGGAGCGGATGAAACGAGGGAGCGCCTATCGCCCGGTCGCGGTCGGCTGCGCCGCTCTCGCATTGCTGCTCGGCTTCGGCATCTGGCAGGCGCGGCGCGACTATCTCGAAAGCGAGCATGACATGCTGGCCGAGCTCGAGGCGCGCGCCCGCCTGACGATCGCGCAGCTCGACCGGACCCTGGAAGCGACCGAGATGGCGCTGCGTATCGCCGCCATGGATTTCGCGGAGCGCGACTGGTCGGAGGTCGGCGAATCGCGCGCCGCGTGGTCCCAGCTCAAGGCCGTGATCGCGCCGCTGCCGCAGGTCCGCTCGGCCTGGCTTTCCGATCAGAACGGCCGGATGCGGATCTACACCGACCGCTGGCCGACCCCGGAGCTGGATACCTTCGATCGCGACTACTTCGCGGCGCATGCGATCGACCGGACCCAGGGCCTGTTCATCGGCCGGCAGCTGGAGGCGCGCTATACCGCGCTCGGCGTCTTCTTTCCGGTCAGCCTGGCGATCTATGCCGGTGAGCACTCGTTCCGCGGCGTGGTCGTCGCGGCGATCGAGCCGTCCTACTACCTCGATACCATCGCGGAGCAGTCGGGCTGCGCCGGCTGCCAGACGAGCGTATACCGCTCGGACGGCGCGGTCCTGCTCGCGTCGACGGGCAAAGCCGGGACCCTGACCGTCGATGCGGCCCTGCTCGGCGGGCTTGCCGCGGGCGGCGGCGCAGTGCTGGAGGAGGGCAGCGGCGGCGACAAGCGCTTCGGCCGCGTCCTGCGCTCGCACAAATATCCCATCGTCGCGGTGATCGGCATGCCGGGCGGCGAGCTCGCGCGGCGCTGGCTCCATGAATCCGGCCCCAAGCTGGGCCTCTGTCTCCTGGCCTCGCTCGTGATCCTGTTCCTGCTGTGGCGCAGCTGGCTGGGCGCCCGCGCGCTGCTGGCGAGCCACGAATCCCTGGCGATGCGCTCCGAGGCCCTGCGGGAGGCGCAGCAGGAGGCGGAGCAGCGCAGCGAGCGCGAGGCCCGGCTCCGGCGCGAGGCCGCCGCCGCGAACAAGGCGAAGTCCAATTTCCTGGCCCTGATGAGCCACGAGCTCAGGACGCCGCTCAACGCGATCATCGGCTTCTCCGATCTCATGACCAGCGGCGTCGTCTCGCTCGACGCGGAGAAGGCCCAGGGCTACGCCAGGGACATCAACGAAAGCGGCCGCTATCTGCTCGAGCTCATCAACGACATCCTGGACCTCTCGAAGATCGAAGCCGGCGAGTACGAACTGCACGAGTCGGAAGTGGCGCTCGACGAGGTGGTGCAAGGCTGTCTTCGCCTCATCGACATGAAGGCCCGCACGAAGGGCGTCGCGCTGCGCTTCGCGCCGACCGGCGTACGGCTCTGGGGCGACCGCCGCGCGCTCAAGCAGGTCGTCATCAATCTTCTTTCCAACGCCGTCTGCCACACCGAGACCGGCGGCCTCGTCGAGGTCGCGGTGGCCGGTCCCGCACCGGACGCGGCCGACGCCGCCGGCGATGCGCGGGCCGACGGGCTGCGCCTGAGCGTGCGGGACGATGGCTGCGGCATGGACGAGTCCGAAATCGAGCGCGCGCTGCAGCCCTTCGGGCAGGCGCACAGCGGCTTGTCCCGCGAAGGCGAAGGCACCGGACTCGGGCTGACCGTCGTCAAGAGCCTGGTGGAACTGCACGGCGGCCGCCTCTCGCTCGAGTCGGCGCCCGGCGTCGGCACCACGGCGACGGTGTGCCTGCCCGCCGCGCGGGCGATCGTCGCCGAGGCCGGCAGCGCGGCCTGAGCGCTCGCCGGCGGCCGGTTTTCGCGCGCCTCCCCGCGTTGCTATAGTCGCCCCCGAAACGGCTACGGGAGGCACCCATGATTCGGACGTTGTTGCGGCTCGCGGCGGCCCTGCCGCTGGTCATTCTGGCGGCCACCGCCCAGGCGACCGAGGTGCAGTGGTTCGGCCAGTCCGCGTTCAAGATCGTCAGCCCCGGCGGCAAGGTGATCGTGATCGACCCCTTCATCACCAAGAATCCGAAGACGCCGGCGGAACACAAGGATCTCGCCAGGCTCGGCGGGGTCGACCTCATCCTGGTCACGCACGGCCACGGCGATCACGTCGGCGACACGGCCGCGCTGGCCGCCATGACCGGCGCCAAGGTGGCGCTCAACGCGGACATGGGCCACACCTTCCGCCTGCTCGGCCTGGTGCCGGCGGAGCAGCTGATCCGCTTCAACAAGAGCGGGCCGATCCGGCCGCTCGGCGAGGGCATCACCATCACCATGGTGCACGCCGAGCACAGCTCCGAAGTGCTGCACGACGGCGCGCTCTATCCGGGCGGCGAGCCGGCCGGCTACGTGATCGAGCTGGAGGACGGCACGACGCTCTACCACGCGGGCGACACCGGCGTGTTCGGCGACATGGCCTTCATCGGATCGTATTATCGGCCCGACGTCAGCTTCCTGCCGATCGGCGGGCACTACACCATGGATCCCGCGCACGCCGCCTATGCGATACGCAACCTGCTCAAGGTCAAGACGGTGGTGCCGATGCACTACGGCACCTTCCCGCCGCTCAAGGGGACGCCGGACGAATTGAAGGCGGCGCTCGGCGACGACGACGCCGAGGTGATCGTGATGCAGCCGGGCGAGACCCGGACGTTCTGAGGGCCGCGGCGGCATGGCGCCGAAGCACCTTCTGATCGTCGCCCATGTGCCCTCGCCGAACACGCGCAAGCTGCGCGACGCCGTGCTGCGCGGCGCCCGGCACGAGGACATCGAGGCCGTCGAGGTGCGCGCGCTCACGCCTTTCGAGGCCGGCCCCGACGACGTGCTGCTGGCGCAGGCGATCGTCCTGGGGACGACCGAGAACCTCGGCTACATGAGCGGCGCGCTGAAGGACTTCTTCGACCGCTGCTACTATCCCTGCCTGGAGAAGACCGAGGGGCTGCCCTACGCGCTCTATATCCGCGCCGGGCACGACGGCACCGGCACGCGGCGCGGCGTCGAGACGATCGTCACCGGCCTGCGCTGGCGCGCGGTGCGCGAGCCGCTGATCTGCCGCGGCGCGTGGCGCGAGGACTTCGTCGGCCAGTGCGAGGAGCTCGGCATGCTGGTGGCGGCCGGGCTGGACGCCGGGGTGTTCTAGTCGGCCGGCTGCGCTTGGAATGCCGTCGCCTGCATCCGCGGGCCGGGCGGCCCGGCCGGCGCGCCGGCGATCTCGAGCAGCAGCTTCTTGCGCACGGCCTCGGCGAAGCTCGTCTTGTCGTCCGCGGTGATCACGAAGGCGCCGGGCCCGGCAACGATGTCCTGGGCGAAGGCCGCCTCGAGGTCGTAGTCGATCGGCCGGCCGCTGCAGGAGCGGCACAGGACGGCCAGCCCGTTGATGGTGATGTCGGCGGCCAGCGCGGCCGCCCGCGCCTCCGGGACGGGGACGCCGCCCCAACTGTTGGCGCTGTCGGCGGAGAGGTCGATCACCCGGCGGTAGCCGTCGATGTCGTTGCCCTCGATCAGCGCCTGCGCCGCGGCCAGGGCGCTGCCGATGGCGTTCATGCCGGCCGCGCGGCGCGGCGCGCCGAGCAGCGCCCCGGCGAAGGCGGCGGCGCTCTCCGGCCCGTCGATCACGGTCCAGGGCACGACGATGTCCTGCGAGTCGGCCCGACCCCATTCGACGTAGGTCACGGCGATCCGTCCGTCGTGGCCCAGCGCGATCGCGCCCAGGATCCCGGGATCGGTGATGGCGGCGGCGTAGCCCCGGCGCTGGAAGCGGATCTCGCCGTCGTCGATGGAGCCCGAGGCGTCGGCCAGCAGCACCAGTTCCAGATCCACCGATTCGGCGGCCTGGGCCGGGGACGAGGTCCCGGCGGTTCCCTCCGCCGAGGCCCAGACCCCGGCGGTCGCGACGATGGCGGCGCGAACGATCCGTCTCATGCCGTGCCCCTCCGCTGTGCCCGGCGATGATAGGACACAATGGGGGATTGATGGGACGGCGGCGGCCCCGGGCGCCATTTTTTTGCCGGCGGCGCGTCCCCGCCCGGCGTCTTATGGTACTCTCCGGCGGCGAGCCGGGGCAGGGCAGCCTCCGGCCCCGTTCCATCGAGGCAAGCCGGGCGCGCGAAGAGGATTCGGTCGGTGTCGGCTAGAACACGCATTCGCCATATCGTCCCGACGGCCGCCCTGGCCCTGGGGCTGGCGCTGTGTCTGGCGCCGGCGGGCGGCGCGGCGGCGCAGGGCTACAACGTCTGGTACGCGCAGTGCCTGGGCGACGAGAGCTCGGGCGAGACGCCGCTCTGCACGGTCGAGATTCTGCTCGACCCCGACCAGGGCGAGTTCGTGCTCTATTTCGTGTACCGCGACGAAGGCGACATGCCGCTGGTCGCGTCCGGCGGCGATCTGGCGCTTGGCCGGGTGTCGATCAAGGCCGACAAGAAGGACCCGATCGAGACCGACGTCTGCGAGGTCGGGCTGTGCTATTTCGAGCCGCCGATCTCGACCAAGCTCAAGACCTATTTCCTGCGGGGCCGCTCGGCCGAGGTGCGGATCGACGACGCCGCCGGCGAAACCGTTCTGTCCCAGACCATTACGCTGAACGGCTTCCAGAAGGCGCTGTTCGAGGTCGAGGCGGCGGCGCGGGCCGCCCGTCAAGAGGGCCAGGGGAGTCCGGACGGCCCCGACAACCCGGACGGCGACGCCGCGGCGCAGTGACGCCGAGCACCGGGCTGCGGCGCCGCGCCCGGGCGCCGCCGCCTCGATTGTGCCCGCGCGCCGCCCGCCTCAGGAGGCCGGCGCGATATTCTGGTTCATGCGAAACAGGTTGCCCGAATCGTATTTCGCCTTGGCCCGGGCCAGTCGCGCGTAGTTCGGCCCGTAGACGCCCTCGCGCACCCGGTCCGCCTCGTCGTCCGGCATGAAGTTGACGTAGACGCTGCCGGTGGCGTAGGGCGCCGCCGCGTCGAACAGGGCGCGCGCCCAGCCGATGCAGGCTTTGTCCTGCGCCGCCTCGCGCCAGCGGGTGTGCACGTTCATGATGAAGTGCGAGCTGCGCTGCGGATAGGCGGTGGCGTCCGCCGCGACGCGGCTCATCTCACCGCCGACGTGGGCGATGAAGACCTCGCATTCCGGCCCCGGCAGCTTCCCGATCGCCTTCAGCAAGACCGCGATGGCGTCGTCGGAGAGGCCTTCGAAGTCGTGGCTCTTCCAGTAGTTCCGGGCGCCCGGCTCGAGCAGCGGATCGAAGGCGGCCTGCCATCCGACGAAGGGATGCGGCCCGACCACGTCGGCGATCGGATCGCCGAGCGTGCGCAATTCCGCGACGGCCTTTTCGCCCTTGGCCATGTCGCCGCAGTAGCAGAGCGCGAAGACGAGCACCTCGCGGCCGTGCCACGCCTCGGGCAGGAAGGGCAGGGGCGGCGCCTTGCGCATCACCACCCAGCAGGTCAGCTCGTCCGGCGCCTTCCTGGCGATCTCGCGATAGGCCTTGAGCAGGTCCGCCGCCTGATCGAGGGGATGCACGATGAGGCCGGAGAGGACCTCCGGGCCGACCGGGTGCAGCGCGAACTCGAAGCTGGTGACCACGCCGAAGTTGCCGCCGCCGCCGCGCAGCGCCCAGAACAGCTCCGGGTTCTCGTCCTTGGCGGCGCGCAGGAACTTGCCGTCGGCCGTGACCACGTCGGCCGACAGAAGGTTGTCGATCGTCATGCCGTACTTGCGCGTCAGCCAGCCGAAGCCGCCGCCGAGCGTCAGCCCGGCGACGCCGGTCGTCGAGTTGATGCCGGTCGGCAGTGCGAGGCCGTGCGCCTGAGTCTCCTTGTCCAGGTCGCCGAGGCTCGCCCCCGGCTCGACGCGCGCCCGCCGGTTCGCCGGGTCGACCCGCACCGACTTCATCGGGCTCAGGTCGAGCATCAGTCCCCCGTCGCAGACCGCGTTTCCGGCGATGTTGTGTCCGCCGCCGCGCACCGCGAGAAGCAGGCCATGGTCGCGCGCGAAGTTGACCGCGCGCTGCACGTCGGCGGCCCCCGCGGCGCGCAGGATCAGCGCCGGGCGACGGTCGACCATCGCATTCCAGAGGCTGCGCGCCGCGTCGTAATCCGGATCGCCGGGCTGGCTGAGCGAGCCGCGCAGGGCGGCACGCAGGGCGTCGATGTCTTCGGCAGGGACTTTCGCGGTCTTGCCGTCGAGTGTCTTGATCGTGAGTGCCGACATGAAATTTCCTCCATCCTTGAAACCGTATGGCACGCCGTGCCCCCAATCGCCCCGGACACCTGCCTGTTCTTGTAGGTTTTCGGTTGCGCGAATTGGACAAGCTTACGACCGCTTCGAAACGGCCTCAACTCCACGAACTGTACTAGGCGCGGATCGTCCCGCCGCGGTATGGTCGGTGTCCGGGTGCGGCAGGAGGAAGCGGAGGCGATGACTCATGGGTACGGCCAATTCTGTCCGGTGGCGATGGCGGCCGAGATCGTCTGCACGCGCTGGACGCTGCTTCTGCTGCGCGAGCTCTGCGCCGGCAGCACGCGGTTCAACGAGCTCCGCAAGGGCGTGCCGCGCATGTCGCCGACCCTACTGTCCAAACGGCTCAAGGAGCTCGAGCGCGCGGGGATCGTCGAGCGCACTCCGGGAAGCGGCAACGGCGGCGAATACCGGCTGACGAAGGCCGGCCAAGAACTGCAGCCCATCGTCTTCGCCATGGGGACCTGGGGCCAGCGCTGGATCCAGTCGCAGGCCTCGCTCGAGAATCTCGATCCGATTCTGCTCATGTGGGACATGCGGCGCAATCTCGACCCCAAGCCGCTGCCGCGGGCGCGGCGGGTCGTGCAGTTTCTCTATCCGGAACTGCCCGGCACGACGCGGACCTGGTGGCTGGTCCTGGAGGACGGCGAGACCGACCTGTGCAGTGTCGATCCCGGCTTCGAGGTCGACCTTTATGTCGTCACCGATCTGCGCACCATGACGGCGATCTGGACGGGGTTGACGACCGTGCGCCGGGAGGTCCAGGCGGGGCGGCTGGAGTTGACCGGCGACGCGGCGCTAAGCCGCTCCATGCAGACGTGGCTCGGTCTCAGCCCGTTCGCCGGTGAGCGCAAGCGCGTGGCCGGATGAGCTCTAGCCACCGCCGATCAGGGTGAAGGCCGGCACGTAGGTGATCAGCAGGACGACGATCAGCAGCAGCCCGAAGAACGGCAGGGCGCTGCGGCAGATCTCCATCATCCCGCGGTCGAAGCGATAGGCGGCGAGAAACAGGTTCATGCCGACCGGCGGCGTGAGGTAGCCGAGCTCGAGGTTGGCCAGGAAGATGATGCCGAGATGGGCCGGGTGGATGCCGAAGAGCTGACTGGTCGGCAGGATGAGCGTCGCGATCACGACGATTGCCGAGAAGATGTCCATCAGGCAGCCGACGATCAGCAGGAAGACGTTGAGACAGAGCAGAAAGACCACGCGCGAGTCGACGTGCGCGTTGACCCAGTCCGCGGCCGTGTCGGGGATGCCCGCGTCGACGAAGTAGTTGGCCAGGCCGAAGGCGACGGCGAGAATGGCGAACACGCCGCCGATCAGGCAGAGGCAGTCGACCAGGATGCGCGGCAGGTCCTCCGCCGGGTCGATGTCGCCGTGGATCGCCACTTCGACGACCAGGACGTAGAGCACCGCGATGGCCGCCGCCTCGGTCAGCGTGGCATAGCCGCCGAAGACTCCGACCAGGACGATGACGGGGATGAGCAGCTCCCAGCCGGCGGCCAGGGCGGCGCGGCCGGCCTCGCGCGGATCGAAGGCGGTGCGCTCTACGCCCGCGTGCCGCGCCTGCCATACGCCGAACAGGCAGACGGCGGCGACCATGATCGTGCCGGGAACGAGCCCGGCCAGGAACATGTCGGGGATCGGCACGTAGGTCATCGTCGCATAGATGATCACCGCGATGCTGGGCGGGAACAGCAGGCCGATCGAGCCCGAGGCGGTCAGCAGCCCGACCGCGAAGCGGTCGGGATAGCCGCGGCTCAGCAGCAGCGGCAGCAGCAGCCCGCCGACCGCCAGGATGATCACGCCGGAGGCGCCGGTGAAGGTCGTGAAGAAGGCGCACAGCAGCGTCGCGACGATGGCCTCGCCGCCCGGCATCCAGCCGAACCAGGCCTGGAACAGGCGCAGCAGCCGGCGCCGTGCGCCGCCCTCGGCCAGCAGGTAGCCGACCAGCGTGAACAGCGGGATGGTGGGAATGAGCGGCGAGACCGCGATGCGGTAGGACGACACCGCGACCGCCGCCGCCGGAACGCCTTCCGCGAAGAACAGCACCAGGGTGATGCCGCCGAGCATGACGAAGATCGGCGCGCGCAGCAGTGCCGCCAGGACCAGGAGCCCGATCGCCGGCGCCACGGCGGCTTCGGCGACGGGCTGCAGCACGAAGACCGCGGCGGCGATGGCCGCGACGCCGAGCACGACGGCAAGGCGGTCCGGCCAGCCGTCGACGCGCAGCACGAAGCGCAGGGCGATGACCAGGAAGCAGAGCGGCAGGATCGCTTCGGCGATCCAGACCGGAAGCCAGGGGCCGATCCGCTGGGCGGACAGCAGCTCGCTCTGCACGAACTTGAGGTTGGCCCACAGCAGGCCGACGGCGACGGCGGCCGAGATCGTGTGCACGGCGATCTCGACGGCGCGGGCCGCGGCGGGCGGCAGCGGGAGCCGCGCCACCGCCAGGTGCAGGTGGCGGTCCTCGCGGGCGGCGATCATCGCGCCGATGAAACCGACCCAAAGCGTCAGGTTCTGAACGTAGCCGGCGGTCCCCGGTATGCCGATGCCGGCGGTGGCGCGCAGCAGGATTTCGACGGCGGGCAGGGCGCTCATCGCGACCAGTGCGGCGATCCCGACGCCGTTCTCGAGCTTGCGTGCGAGGTCGGTCGCGGGCGGCAGGGTTGCGGCCATGACGCTCATGGCTTCGCTTGGAGGGCCCGAAACGCGTCCCGGTACCGTTCCGCCTCCGCGACCAGCTCGGCGGAGACCGCCGAGCCGACGATGGTCGGATAGGCGTCCCGCGTGCGCTTGGCCCAGACCCGATAGACGTCCTCCGGGACCTCGTGAACCGTCAGCCCGTGCTGCTGCATGACGGTCACGACCGTCGTGTCGGTGTGGCGCACCTCTTGCAGACGGCGGCCGGTCTCGGCCGCGGCCTCCAGCAGCTTGGGACGCAATCCCGGATCGATCTTCTGCCAGGTCGACTCGCGGATGACCAAGGCGCCGACCAGTGGGGCGAATCTCAGATCGGTCATGTGGTTCGCGATCCCGAACCACTGGAACGACAGCGCGGCGTAGGGCGGGACCGAGATGGCCTCGATCATTCCGGACGCCAGGCCCACGTGAATCTCGGTCGCCGCCAGCGGCACCGGGTGATAGCCGAGCGCCTTCCACGCTTCGACGAAGGTGGTGTTACCGACCCAGGTCAGGATCGGCAGCGGCTTGAGGTCGTCGGGATGCACGACGGGCTTGGTGGTGAAGAAATAGAGCCAGCCGGCGTCGCCCCAGGTCAGGATGCGGAATCCCTTGGCGGCGAAATCGGCGTCGAGGCGCGCGGCGATCTTGTCGCGAACGTAGTCGAGCTCCTCGTAGCTGCGGTACATCATCGGCATCTGCAATACGCGAATGTCGTCGGTGATGTCGGCCAGGCCGCCGCCGGTGATCGCCGCGGCCTGGAGCTGGCCGATGCGCATCTTCCGCACCATGTCGCTTTCGTCGCCGGCGATGCCGCCCGGATAGATGCGCAGCTCGATCTCGCCGTCGGAAAGCTCGCGCCAGCGCGCGCCCATGTCCTGCAGGATGTCGTAGTAGATCGTGCCCTCGGGGGCGAGCGTCGCGAGCTTGATGGTCCGGGCCCAGAGCGCGCGCGGCAGCGCGGCGAGGCAGGCGACGGCCAGCAAGGCGATCAGCATGCGCGTCATGACAGGCTCTCCGTGGTCTCGGCGTCGAGGAAGAGATCGGGAATGTGTTCTTCGAGCCAGTCGGCGCGCTCCGCGGCGATGGCGTTGAGCAGGCGGTATTCCGGGGCCGCGTCGCGGTCGACCCCGCGGGCCAGCGCGACCAGCCGGCGAAATTCCGCAAGGTCCTGCTCGTCGACCACGACGGCCTCGGCCAGCGCCAGGTACACCGAGCCGCGCTGCCCCCGCGAGAGCGCCAGGGCGCGCCGGTAGTGTTCGCGGGCGGCCGCCGGATCGCCGCCGGGACGGCCGCCCTCGTAGGCGATCATGAACTCGTGCGCGGCGCCGCCGTCGTAAGCCTCGTCGATCTCGAGCACCCGCTGCACCAGCGCGGCGGCCTGCGGCAGTTCGGCGACCAGCTCGAAGTCGCCCTTCGCGGTGCTGATGGCGCCGGCCCAGGCGGCGCCGGCCCAATAGAGGGCGGGAACGTCCGTCGCGTCGGTCGCCGCGAGGGCGGCCGGGCCCGCGCGCCGCAGGCGGTCCGGGAGGCCGGGGTGGCGCTCCGCCAGGGCGCGCAGCGCGAAGTCGCGGCCGCGCAGGAACAGCCGGCTGGCCCGCGCCCGCGCGCGTCGCGCCGCCGCGATGTCGCGGTCGCCCAGGCGGTCCGCTTGCTCGGCCGTGAGGTAGGCATAGCCGGCGAAGCCGCCCGCCGCGGCCAGCAGCAGGTCGCGGTTGTGCGGCGAGACATCGAGCAGCCCCTCGTAGGTCTTGAGCCCGAAGGGAATCGCCTCGTAGACGAGCTGGGGATCGTCGTCGCGCGCATAGACGCCGCCGCTCTCGGCGAGCGAATCGGCCAGGATGTCGACCGCGGCCCGCTTGACCGAGCAGGCGCCGAGCAGCGCGGGCAGCAGCAGGCACACCGCGATTCGGCGAAAATCTCTCGAAGCCGTCAGGATGGGCATGACGAGGTCTCGACGGTTGCAGGGCCTGTCGGACGTCTTGCGCCCCGCGCGCGGAAATGGAAAAGCTGATGCAGTGCCCGATGCGGCCGGTTGGCGGTCGCGGCGGCGGGCGGCGCGAAACGATCCCGGCAGGGAGAGCGAGGGACCATGCGGATTGCGGTGATCGGCGGGGCCGGGATGATGGGCTCCGGCACGGTGCGGGACCTGGTGTCGGAGCTCTCGCCCGGCGTGACGCAGGTGATCGTGGCGGACACCGAGCTCGCGCGGGTGCGCAGGCTGACCGACGCGCTGAACGATCCGCGCCTCGATCCGGTCGCGCTCGACGTGACCGATGCGGCGGCGCTCGACGCCGTGATCCGGCGCGCCGACCTCTGCGTCAACGCGGTGCCGACCATGGCCGGGCACCAGATGGCGATCTTCCACGCCTGCCTCGCCGCGCGGGTGCCCTACATCGACTACGGCGGGCTCGGCATCTACACCGTGAAGCAGAAGGCCGAGCACGCGGCCTGGGCCGAGGCCGGCGTCACCGCGGTGTTGAGCTGCGGGGCCGATCCCGGCATGTCGAACATGATCTGCCGCGCGGTGGCGGAGCGGCTCGACGGCATCGTGCGGATCGACCTCTACTGGGCGGCCACCCTGGTCGGGCCGGAGAGCCCGGTCCTGGTGCCGCCCTACGCGGTGAGCACCGTGCTGACCGAGTACGCCCGCCCGTCGCAGCAGTTCCTCGACGGCCGGCTCACCGAGGTGCCGCCGATGAGCGGCCGCCAGGTGCTCGACCTGCCGGAGCCCTGGGGCCGCACCGAGTTCATGCACTCGCCGCACTCCGAGCCGCTGACCGTGCCCTTCGCCACCGGCATCGCCGACAAGGGCATCCGCGACTTCACCTGGCGCCTGGCCCTGCCGCGCGCCGAGCACGCGGCCTGGAGCGCCCTGATGAAGGCGGGGTTCCGCGACTTCGACGAGCCCCTGGAGGTCGGCGGCACGCTGGTCCAGCCGGGCGACTTCCTGGCCCGGCTGATCGCGCGCAACATGGCGCGCCACGCCGATGAGATCCCGGCGCAGGACGGCCACGAGATCCACTTCGCCGTCGGCGAGGGGACGCGGGAGGGCACGCCGACCCGGGTCCGCTGCACGATCACCTCGGGCCCCGATCCGCTCTACGAGGGCTACGTCGACGCCTGCACCTCGATGAACGCATCGATCGCCGCGCGCCTCGTGCTCGCCGGCAACCGCAAGCCCGGCGTCTGGGCGCCGGAGGAATACTTCGCGGTCGAGCGCTACTTCGCCGAGCTCCAGACGCGCCGCTTCAAGATCGCGATCGAGAGCGCGCCGCTGTAGGCCGCGGCCCGGACCGCTCGGCCAGGAAGATCAGGAGGGCGGCGGCGCAGGCGCCGAGTCCGTTGAACACCAGGTCGAGCGCCGTGTTGTAGTAGCCGCCGACGTTGGTGTTCGGGAAGGAGACCACCGCGACGAACTCGATGATCTCGTTCAGGGCGCCGAGCCCCATGCTGCCGAGCACCGGGAAGACGTAGATCGTCCTGCTCCCGACGAGGCCGGGAAAATTCCGCCGCAGCAGGTGCCAGAGCACGAAGGTGGTGACGCCGAAGCCGTAGAAGTGCACCACCTGGTCGTACTTCAGCAGGGTGAACTCCCCGTCGCCGGCGATCGGGATCAGCCGGTAGGAATAGAGCACGCCGTCGCCCACCTGCAGGCCGCCGCCGGCCATGTGCGCCAGGCCCCAGACGGCGAGCGCCCAGAGGATCGCCGGCGGGAAGCGCGAGGTCTTCATGGTCGCGGCGATCAGCACCATGAAGAACACCAGCGTTGCGACGTACCACAGGAACTCGCTGTTGCCGATCCGCAGGAAGTAGACGGCGAAGCCGATCACGTAGGCCGAGGCGAAGGCGAGCACGCCCCATTCCGAGGGCTTCAGGCGCATGGCGGCCTCCGTGTCCCGGTTTTTTGCTTTCACAGCGGCAGCACGCGGCCGATGCCGAGCGCGCGCGCCCGCTCGAAGACCAGCGCGCCGACCGCGACGTCGGCCAGCCCGACGCCGGCGAACACCAGGGCCGTGCGCTCGTCCGGAGTCTCGCGGCCGGGCAGGCGGGCGGCCACCAGGTCCGCCACCTCGCCGTCGTAGGGCTTGGGATAGGCGAGCCGCTCGGTTTCGGCCTGCGCGATGTCGTCGGTGACCACCCGGTCGAGCCCGGCGAGCGTCTCGGAGATCCACGACACCCCGAGGTCGACCAGGGCGGCGAAGGCGCCGGGCGCGAGCCAGGCCGCGTCGAGGAAGGGCGGGGTGCGCGGCACGACCGGCGTGCTGGTGACGACGATGTCGGCCTCCGCGACGGCCTCGCGCGGCTCCGTCGCCGCCGCGGCATCGGCGATCCCGGCGCGCCGGGCCTCCTCGGCGAAGGCCTCGGCGGTCGCCGGCCGGCGGCTGTAGGCGCGCAGGCGCGCGAGCGGGAAATGCGGCCGCAGCGCCGCCAGGTGGGCCCGCGCCTGGACGCCGCAGGCGACGAAGCCGATGGCGGCGCTGTCGGGCCGGGCCAGGCGGCGGGCGGCGACCGCGGTGATCGCCGCCGTGCGCAGGCCGGTCACCCAGCGCGCGTCCATCGCCGCGACCGGCATGCCGCTGGCCGCGTCGTTGAGCAGGATCATGCCGGCGATGTGCGGCAGGCCGCGTTCGTGGTTGTCGGCCACGCCGACCCACTTGATGCCGGCGTAGGGCGGCGCGTCCATCACGCCGGGGCTGCCGAGGAACAGGGCGGTCTCCGGCGCGTGCAGCGAGAGCTTCGGCTTCATCGCCGCCGTGCCGGCCGCCTTGGCCGCGAACATGGCCTCGACGGCGGCCTCGACCTCGGCCGGCCCGAGTCCGCAGCGTTCGATGTCGGCGTTGCAGAGGTAGAGGATTTCCTGCCCGAGCTTCATGATACCCCGCTTGATGAGACCTTGATGGAAAGATGTACCGGCGCCGCACCGGGCGGCACGGCGAAACGCCCGTCTTGCGCCGCGACCTTGCGGTCGCCGATGGTGCCCTGCGTCGCCGCCGCCGCGGGGAAGGCGATCCAGCCGCCGTCGCGCGCGACGGGCGGCAGCAGGACGGCCGGCGCCGGCCCTGCCAGCTCGAGCCCTGCCAGATCGAGCCCGGCGAGCTCGACCTCGGCGAGCCGCCCGGCGAGGTTGCTGGCCAGCAGCACGGCGCCGTCGTCGCGCAGCAGGCGCCACTCGGCCGCGTCCGCTTCCAGGAAGCAGCGCCCCGCCGGCGTCAGCAGCGGCCCGAGGCGGCTGCCCGGCGGCGGGGCCTGCAGCGTGAGGCCGCTCCACGGCGTCGCGTCGAAGTGCTCGGCCACGCGCAGCGCCGGCAGCAGCGCGCCCCAGCTGTAGAAGCCGTCGGTGTCGGGCTGGTCGTCGATCGCGCCGCTCTCGGCGTTGTAGTTCTCGCCGCACTTGCGCTCGGCCCAGCCCTGGGCGAAGAGGCGCCAGCTCTTGGCCGCCAGCTCGCGCGCCTCGGCGTCGCGCCCGGCGCGCCGCAGGCCCTGGTAGACCCAATAGTTGAGCGGGGCCCAGATGCGGCCGCGCCAATAGACGTTGTCGCCGTAGGCCGGGTCGTCGCGCGTGATCGAAGGCAGCACGAAGCGCCCGCCGAACTTGCGCTCGGGCGTGAGATACCGGGCGATCAGGGCGGCGACCTGGGCCTCGCTGCCGATGCCGGCGGCCAGCGGGTAGAACGAGGTCGGCGCGATCGGCGCGATGAAGCGCCCGTCCTCCAGGCGGTTGGCGAAGACCTGGCGCTCGGCGTCCCACAGCGCCTCGGCGATGCGCACCTTGTGCGCTGCGCTGCGCGCCGCGAGCCGCGCGGCGGTCTCTGCCTCGTCCAGCGTCGCCGCCATGCGCGCCAGGATCTCGCCGTCCAGCGCGACCAGGCTGTTGATCCCGACGTCGGCGGCGCGCAGCAGGCCGCTCGCCGCGTCGAAGGGCGCCGGGTCGTGCAGCGGCGAGTTGTCCATGGTGGACTCGTCCTTGGCCGCCAGCTTGGTGCCCTTGTAGAGCCCGTCGCCGGCCTCGGGGCTGGTGCCGAAGGCGATCAGCCCACTGTCGCCGAGCTGGCGCCGCGCCCACCACCAGTCGTGATTGCGCAGCAGCGCGGGAAAGGCGCGCGCGAGCAGCTCGCGCCGGCCGCTGCGCAGGTAGAGCGACCAGACCACGAAGGCGGCGATCGGCGGCTGCGAGCGGTCGAGCCAGGCGTCGTTGCCGGTCACCAGGCAGGGGAAGTTGCCGGCCTCGGTCTGCCAGGCGAAGACCGCTTCCAGGTTGTCGAGGGCGCGCTCGCTCTCGAAATGGCCCCAGAGCAGCGCGTTGTAGAGCACGTCGTCGAGCCACACGCCGAAGCCGCCGAACTTCCGCGTATTCCAGAAGCGGCTGAGCGCGGTGTAGGGCCGGGCGTTGACCGCATCGTAGACATGGTTCCAGGCCATGACGTCGTGCACGGCCTCGAGCGCCGCCTGCGGCTCGGACCCGGCCGCCTTGTGCGGCGCCGGCAGCGCGACGGCGACGGGCGCCTGCTCCTCATTGGGATCAAGCGCGGCCACGACCTGCATCTCCGGCGCTTCCTCCAGGTTGAAGCGCAGCGCGGCGAAGCGCCCCTCGGTGCCGCGCGAGCCGAGATAGAAATAGCCCTGCTCCGCGAACTCGCGCTCGAGCGCGGCCAGGTCCTCGTGGAACGTGACCAGCAGCGGCGCCTTGGCGGCGCGCACCGCGATGCGCCGGCCGCGCGCCTCGCCGTGCAGGGTGCCGGCCGCGCGGTCGTAGCCGAGCCGCGCCCCGTCCTCGGCGTGGACGCAGAGCGTCACCCAGAACCGCAGGCCCCACTCGCCGAAGGCCTGCGTCCGCCAGGCGATGCCGAGCCGGCCCGGCGTCGCGATGTCGTAGCGCCAGGCGAGCCGCGTGCCGGCCAGCGACAGCTCGAGCGCGATCTCCGCGTCGCCGACCGGGCGGCGGCCGAACACGACCGCCTCGCCCGGCGGCAGGCGGCTCGCCCGGTTCGCGCTGGCGGCATAGAGGACCGGCGTGACGACGAAGCCGGACGGCAGGTGCCGCATCTCCGCCGGCAGGTCGGCGTTCCAGCTCCACCAGCGCTCCGCCTTTTGCCCGGGCGCGGTCATGCGGCCGTCCAGGCGGCGAGGATCTCGTCGACCGTCGCTAGCTCGATCTGCTGGTCGAAGCGCGGATAGATCCGCGCGAGGCAGGCCGCATGCGACTCCGGAACCGAGGAGGCGACCGCGTCGGTGGCGATCACCGTCCGGTAGCCGAGATCGACGGCGCTCAAGGCTGCGGCCAGGACGCAGACGTCGGTCTCGACGCCGCTGAACACCAGCGCGCTGGGCGCTTCGCGCGCGACGCGCTCGCGGAAGGCCTCGCTCAGGAAGGCGTCGTGCACCGCCTTGTCGTAGACGTCGCCCGGCGCGGCGAGCGGCGCGAGATCGCCGTGCAGCGCGAGCACCTCGGTCCCGGCCTCGGCCTGGGTGACCGCGCGCCAGCGGCGGTAGTAGCGCTGCCAGGCGCCGTGCGCCGTCTCCGGGCTGCGCGCGGTGATGAAGCGCGTGAACAGGCTGTGGCCGGGGGCGTGCGCGACCAGGCGGCGGATTTCCGGCAGCAGGGCGAGCCCGTCCGGGCAGTACCAGGGACCGGGCTCCAGGAAGAGGCGCTGCATGTCGATGCAGAGGTGCAGCGTGCCGCCGTCGAGCGGCCCGAAGGGCAGCGACGCCTCGGCGCCCGTCGCGGTGCCCGTCGCGGTACCGCCCGTCATGGCGCCACCAGCACGGTGTCGCGCGGCGCCCAGCTGAGGCACACGCTGGTGCCCTCGGGAATGACCTCGCCGCTGCGGTTCTGCACGAAGACCTTGAGCGTCTCGCCGCCCCAGTCGATCAGATAGGTCAGGCTGTTGCCGGCGAAAATGTGCCGCTGCACGCGGGCCGACAGCGCGTTGGCGTCACCCGCGGCCCCCGGCTCGTCGGCCTGCAGCAGGATCTTCTCGGCGCGCACCGCGCAGGTCACGGCGCTGCCGTCCGCCCCGGGGCTGCGCTCGCTC
>Ga0210123_1000666_pt1 | contig 20341 bp, 20 predicted proteins | sample Muzzi_PWB_D2_FD_185535 | JGI IMG/M metagenome (GOLD analysis project Ga0210123, IMG submission 185535) | Wetland microbial communities from San Francisco Bay, California, USA, that impact long-term carbon sequestration - Muzzi_PWB_D2 (SPAdes) | ecosystem: Environmental > Aquatic > Marine >... | reverse complement strand
CCCGGGCGAGGCATTCAGGACGCGTCTGCTTGAGCAACTACCTGGACTGAACCCGCACACAGAGGACAACAAGCCATTCCCCGGCGCACCTGGCAACAGGTAACAGGTAACAGGTAACAGGTAACAGCATTCAAGCCGGAATCCGTGAACATGTCATAATGACTCGTCATCCATCCGGAAAAATCCACTCGCGCAAAGGCGCGAAGGCGCGAAGCAAACCCAAAAGAACTTCTACCACACGACTACAGGAACGCAGGAGCAATTACCGGGAGTACGCAGAGACCTTAAGAACAATTTTCTTTCCTGGCGCCTTTGCGTCTTTGCGCGAGCAGATGTGGCGTTTATAAATGAATAGCCAGACAACAAAAAAGCCCGCTGATGCGGGCTTTTTCGTCGAATGGCTGGCGGACTAGGATTCGAACCTAGATTAGAGGTGTCAGAGACCTCTGTCCTACCATTAGACGATCCGCCAATAAACAGTAATTAGCGTTTCGAGAACTGCGGCGCGCGGCGGGCCTTGTGCAGACCAACCTTCTTGCGCTCTACCTGGCGGGCATCGCGGGTTACAAAACCGGCACGGCGCAACGTGGGACGCAACTCGCCTTCGTACTTGATCAACGCACGGGTAATCCCGTGGCGTATCGCGCCGGCCTGGCCGCTGTTACCACCACCCTTGACCGTCACGTTGATATCAAAGGTATCAGCCATGTTGGTCGTCTCCAGTGGCTGACGCACAATCATGCGGGATGTTTCGCGACCAAAATACTTGTCCAGCGGCTGGCGGTTCACCATGATATTCCCGGAACCCTTGCTCAAAAACACGCGCGCTGTCGATGTCTTGCGCCGTCCGGTACTGTAGTAAATGTCGCTCATGTTCTGAATATCCTGTTACGTAGTTTTCTGATCTATTCGATGGTTGTTCCGGAGCCTAGACTTCCAGCGTCTTCGGCTGCTGTGCAGCATGCTGGTGGTCGGGGCCACTATAGACTTTCAGCTTGCGAAACATGGCGCGGCCGAGGGGATTCTTCGGCAGCATACCCTTGACCGCGAGTTCAATCACCCGGCCCGGCGTCTTGGCCTGCAGCTTCTCAAAGCTTATGGATTTCAGGCTCCCGATATAACCGGTGTGGCGGTAGTAGATCTTGTCGGTCGCCTTGTTGCCGGTAACCTGCACCTTGTCGGCATTCACAACGATTATATAGTCGCCGGTATCGACATGCGGGGTATAGATCGGCTTGTGCTTGCCACGCAGGCGATGGGCAATTTCAGTCGCCATGCGCCCAAGCGTTTTACCTGTTGCGTCAATAACATACCAGTCATGATTGACATCATTAGGCTTCGCGGAAAATGTCTTCATTTGTCTTGACCTGAAATTCTGCAGAACTAAAGAGCGGGGATACTACAAAAGTCCCCCTGAACTTACAAGGACAAACAGCGAAAAGAAACCCGGGTTCCCACCGCTATCGTCCCTGCCCCGGACCCCCACTCGCGGATGAGGTCCGCTCCTACAGGTGTCGAAGTTTGTTTTGCAGGAGCGGATCTCATCCGCGCTTAACGCCAAGGGAGAACACGGAGGCAAAAAAAGACGCGGTCAGTGATGACCGCGTTAAAAGTACCTCCTTGGGGGGAGGTGGAGGAGCACTGACCGGCCAAAATAGGGGGGCAGGCCAATCAGTGTGTTAGTATTTTCTAATATACTTTCTTACTTGTCAAGCGCTGCATTGTACTTAAAGAACCCACCATCGGACGTAAGCCACTGATTATTGACATCAACTTATTAATATTATTGAAGAATAATTTTTTTCCTGAAATAGCACCCAATTCAGGTCCGCTATAAATGGACACTCAGATCCTCAGGCGCTCCACGACCCGCCCGTTTATCAGGTGCTCATCGATGATCTCGTCCAGATCCTCCTGATCAAGGTAGGTATACCAGACGGCCTCCGGGTACACGACCAGCACCGGACCTTCTTCACAACGGTCCAGGCAACCGGCCGTATTGATGCGGACACCGCCCGGACCGGCAATACCGAGTTCCTTGCTGCGCTGCTTGACATAATCGCGCATGGCCCTGGCATCAAAACGCTGGCAGCATGCACTGCCATCCGCGCGCAGGTTAGTACAAAAAAAGACGTGGTATCGATAATAGGACATAAACCAAACCATACCGCTGAAGCCACTCAGGCGAAAGCACTACAGGACGTCTTCCGGGAAGCGTGCTATCTTCAGAACATGAAAACACGTGAACAGACGTTTCTTGACCGCTGTATCGCGCATACCGACCGGGCCTTGCGAACCGTGTTCGGGGAGCCCATTGGCTCGGGCCGTGACAACCCGGCCAGCCCGGCGGAGGACAGGAAACTCTCATCCACTGATAAAGCGAAAAGCATCGGCATGATGCGCGTCAACCACACCGGCGAAGTATGCGCCCAGGCGCTTTACCAGGGCCAGGCACTGACGGCGCATCGCAAGGAAACCCGCGACCGGATGAAACAGGCTTCCGATGAAGAAAATGATCACCTCGCCTGGTGCCGGCAACGTCTCGAAGAACTCGGTGGACATACCAGTTTACTCAACCCGCTCTGGTACACCGGTTCCCTTGCCATCGGGGCCGTTTCGGGAATTATCGGTGACAAGTGGAGCCTCGGCTTTCTGGCGGAAACCGAAAACCAGGTTGTCAAACACCTTGAAGGTCACCTGCAAAAACTGCCGGCCGACGACAGCAAGTCCCGGCTTATCCTTGAACAGATGAAACTTGACGAAGCAAAGCACGAAATCATGGCACATGATGCCGGGGCAAGCGAACTGCCTGAACCCGCCAGGGAACTCATGAAACTGGCATCAAAAATCATGACGACAACGGCATACCGGATCTAGAAAAACAGGAACTAGCTGCCAACCGGGGGATGAAAGATAATCTGCACAATCGCCCCTTCCGGGTCACTGCAATAAAAACTGCGCGCACCGTCCCGATGTGTTTTCGGTGACGCCTTTATCGGCACACCGTTTTCTCTCAGGAAATCGTGCCAGTCATCCACCTCGCCCTCACTGGCAATAAAGAAACCGATATGATCGAGGCGTTGACCGGACCCGGGCGACTCTCCCCCGGCGGCACGGTGCAATGCGAGGTTATCATTTCCGGAGGACAGATAGACATTGTCCGCATCGGGCCGCCATTCCACGGCCATGCCCAGCAGACCGACATAAAAATGTTCGCAGGCAGCAATGTCACGGACATTGAGGGCGACGTGACGCATTCCCAGGGTGGCGGCAGGACGTTGCATCACCCGGCCTCACCGGCAGCGGCGATTTCATAGTCGTGACTGATGTCCACGACCTTGCCCAGCATGATAGACGCCGAGCAATATTTTTCCGCCGAGAGTTCAACGGCCCGCGCCACCTGCTTGTCCGACAGGCCGTCGCCACTGACGACAAAATGCACATGGATACGGGTAAACACCCTGGGCACCGAATCAGATCGCTCGGCCTCCACCTCAACGACACAATCACTGACCGGCTGGCGCGCCTTCTCAAGAATATGCACCACGTCGAACCCGGTGCAGCCGCCCAGACCCAGCAGGATCATTTCCATGGGCCGGATACCGAGGTCACGGCCGCCGCTTTCCGGCGGACCATCCATCACCACCGCATGGCCGCTGCCCGACTCGCCCATAAAAGTCTTGCCCTCGATCCACTTGATACGCGCTTTCATAATCACCTGTCCGTGCTGAAAAAGGTGAAGCCTATCACAGTTCTGAACACGGATTGACGATGTTGTAACGGCGCCTAAAGCTGGCGCAGGAACAACCGATAACGGGTATATGCAAGCACTTCCACTGACTTTTGAAGCCGACAACGGCGCCATTAACGGCAGGGTAAACCCCTGTGTGGAACGTTTCCTGGGACACTGCCACCGGCGTAAATATCCCAACAAGAGCATCATCATCTATGCCGGAGACCAGCCGGACGTTCTCTATTACATCATCAGCGGGTCGGTTACCGTCCTGATCGAAGATGAGAACGGCCATGAAATCGTGCTGGCCTACATCAATTCCGGCGGCTTCTTTGGGGAGATGGGGCTCTTCGGGGAACATCCGAACCGCAGCGCCTGGATTCGCACCCGCATCGAATGCGAAGTCGCCGAGATCAGCTACACGCGGTTTCGCGCCCTCGCCCGTGAAGACCCGGACATCCTGCTGGAACTGACCGCACAACTGGCCACCCGACTGCGCAAGACCAGCCGCAAGGTCAGCAACCTTGCCTTCCTGGACGTCACCGGCCGGATTGCACACACACTGCTGGAATTATGCAAGGAACCGGACGCCATGACGCACCCGGATGGCATGCAGATCAGGGTTACCCGGCAGGAGATCGGACGTATTGTCGGCTGTTCACGAGAGATGGCCGGACGCGTACTCAAGGCCCTCGGCGAACAGGGCCATATCGCGGTCAAGGGAAAAACAATCGTCGTTCACGGCACACGCTGAGCAGCGGCATCCGCGAATAGCTCCAGCCAGAAACACACCCCCTGCAGGAGCGGATCGCATCCGCGATGAAACGCCTGCATGAACCCTTATCGCGCCTGCGAGGCGCTCCTACAGCGATAACAGGCGGAATGAATAAAATCTGACCCTGCAGGAGCGCCTCGCAGGCGCGATTTGCTCCAACGCGCAGTAGACCACACCCGCAGGATCCGCAAACAGCTTAAGCGAACAGTTCCGCCAGCCTCTCGCCCGGCTCGGGGGCCTTCATAAAGGCCTCACCGACAAGGAAAACGTCCACCCCGTGCGAACGCATCAGGGCGACATCGGCGGATGTGTGTATACCACTCTCTGTTACGACAATGCGATTGTCCGGTATCTGCTCCAGGAAACCCAGCGTTGTCTCCAGGCTGGTCTCGAAAGAACGCAGGTCACGGTTATTGATACCGATCAGCCTTGCGGGCAAGTCAAGCGCACGCTCCAGTTCATCCGCATCATGCACTTCTACCAGGGCGTCCATGCCGAGTTGCCCGGCCAGTTGCAGCAACTCCAGCAACATGGCATCGTTGAGCGCGGCCACGATCAGCAGGATGCAGTCCGCACCCATGACACGCGCCTCGTACACCTGGTAGGGATCGAGAAAGAAGTCCTTGCGCAGTACCGGTAACGCACAGGCCGCACGCGCCTCCTGCAAATAGGCATCGGCACCCTGGAAAAAGTCGATATCCGTGAGCACCGACAGACAGGCCGCGCCACCCATTTCATAACTGGCAGCGATCTGCGCGGGATTAAAATCTTCACGCAACACACCCCGGCTCGGAGAGGCCTTCTTGATTTCCGCAATCACCGCGGCCTTCCCGACACCGGTTTTTCTCTCGAGGGCATCAATAAAACCGCGCGGCACACCTGCCGCTGCAACCCGCTGCTGCAATTCGTGCAGGCTGATGTTGCGGCTGCGCTCTGCAATCTCCCCGGCCTTGCGTGCAAGGATCTTTTTCAGGATATCGGGTGCGTCACTCATGGTTCAGGCCACGGTTTATCAGAATGAATTGGAAACCGTGACAAGCGACTCGAATACCTGTTTCGCCTTGCCCGCCTGTATCACGTAGGCAGCCCGGTTGACACCATCGGCCAGCGATGACACCAGACCGGCTGCGTAGATCGCCGCACCGGCGTTGAGTATCACGATGTCGTGCGCGGGCCCTGGCTGGCCGTCAAACACGGCACGGATCATCGCCAGGCTTTGTTGTGCATCCTCGACGGCAAGCACTGCCAGGTCGGCGCGTTGCAGGCCAAAATCCTCCGGGGAAATGGTATAGCAAGAAATTTTCCCGTCCTTCAGTTCAGCCACCCGGGTTGGCGCTGCAATACTGATTTCGTCCAGACCGTCTTCGGCATGCACGACCAGCACATGTTCGCTGCCGAGTTTCCTGAGCACCTGCGCCAGCGGCTCAACCCAGTCTGCGCTGAACACACCCAGCACCTGGTTCGGTGCGCCGGCCGGGTTGGTCAGGGGGCCAAGCAGGTTGAACAACGTGCGCACCCGCATTTCCTTGCGCGGACCGATGGCGTGCTTCATGGCACTGTGGTGCCGGGGCGCAAACAGAAAACCGACACCCAGTTGTTCGACACAGGCGGCCACCTGTTGCGGATCAAGGTCCAGCCGCACACCGGCAGCCTCCAGCACATCGGCACTGCCGGAACTGCTGGAGACCGAACGGTTTCCGTGCTTGGCAACCCGCCCGCCGGCGGCAGCCGTAACCAGCGCACTGGCCGTGGAAATATTAAAGGTGCTGGCGCCGTCGCCACCGGTACCGCAGGTATCGACCAGGTGCGGCCCGGCTATATCGACATGCGTGGCCAGCTCGCGCATCACGCCTGCCGCCGCCGCGATCTCGTCGACGCTCTCACCCTTCATACGCAGGCCGACAAGAAAACCACCGATCTGTGCAGCTGTCGCCTGGCCGGTCATGATCAGGCGCATCACGGCCTGCATGTCGGTTGCCGAGAGATCGTGGCGATCAATTACCGCAGCGATGGCTGATTGCATATCCATTAAATATTCTCCGAACCTTCTATCGAGTGCCTGCTCGAGATGTATATCTGGTTTCTATAAACAAACACTCTAATTTCCCGCGCAAAGACGAAAGGCGCCAAGAAAAAACATTTAAGGAAGCTCTGATTAACTGGACATCCGTCATTCCGGCAAAAGCCGGACAAAAGCGCGTAGCGCGTTGAACGCCCAAAGGGCGGCCCGCAGGGTGAGCGAAGCGAATAATCCAGCATCTCATTGATTCGCAACATATGGATTCCGGATCTCCGCTACGCTTCGTCCGGAATGACGAATTGATCAGTGTTTCCTTAATTGATTTTCTCTGTGTTCTCTGTGCCCTCTGTGGCAGAAAATTCTAGAATTTTCCTGGCGCCTTTGCGTTTTTGCGCGAGTATTTTTTCAACACTATTTACACGCCCGGCATGCAGCCACATTACTGTTCCAGAAAATTCCGCAGCAGCTCATGCCCGCAGCCGGTGAGGATGGATTCCGGGTGAAACTGTACACCTTCGACCGCCAGTGTCCTGTGGCGCACACCCATGATCTCGTCAGGTTCACCCTTCTCATCCTGTGTCCAGGCAGTGACCTCCAGACAATCCGGCAATGAATCCTGTTCAATCACCAGCGAGTGATAGCGTGTTGCCTCGAACGGGTTCGGCAACCCGAGAAAGACCCCGCTGTCATTGTGATGAATCATCGATGTCTTGCCATGCATGATGGCATGCGCGTGACCGATACGGCCGCCAAAGGCCTGCCCGATACTCTGGTGCCCGAGACAAACCCCGAGAATGGGAATACGGCCGGCAAACTGCCTGATCGTTTCGACCGAAACACCCGCCTCGTTTGGCGTACAGGGCCCGGGTGAAATAACAATCTTCTCCGGTGCCAGCGCTTCAATCTCCTGCACGCTGATCATGTCATTGCGGAACACCTGCACGTCCGCACCCAGCTCACCCAGGTACTGCACCAGGTTGTAGGTAAACGAATCGTAGTTATCAATCATCAACAGCATGGGTGTTATTGCTTCCTGACTTTTTATCTCTGGCAAGATACCTGGTATCAATGATACCCCTGGACCACCGGTCTAGGTAGTGGCGTCACCCGCCGCACCGTCTTTATGGATACGCACATCCAGCGGCTTCGAGGCATCGAGGTGCACATCGCGCTGTGGAAACGCAATACAGATCCCGGCATCGTTGAACTTCCTGTTGACCGCCTCATGCAGCTGGGTGATCGTTCTAATGCGGATATCCTGCGCCCCGACAAAACAGCGCAGCACCAGGTTGAGCGAATTATCGCCAAAGGCCTCGAAAATGATCGACGGCGAGGGCTCTGCAAGCACATTCCCGTTTTCCCTGGCTGCCTCATCCAGCAGAGACATCGCCAGTTGCACATCACTGCCATAGGCGATACCCACGGGTACCTTGACGCGGATCATCTGGTCCGACAACGACCAGTTAAGCAGCCGTCCGGTAATGAATTCCTTGTTGGGCACCAGCAGTTCCTGCCAGTCCCAGGTGCGTATAGTCGTCGCACGAATCTGGATACGGGTAACCACGCCATCGGTGTCACCGATGCTGACCACATCCCCTACCCTGATGGGACGCTCGAACAGGATAATCAGGCCGCTGATGAAATTGGCCACGATTTCCTGCAGACCGAAACCGATGCCCACGCTCAGCGCCGCAAACATCCACTGCAGCTTGGACCAGTCGGCACCGATGGTATTGAAAAAGGCCAGCAAACCAATACCGACAATCGTATAGGTCGTCAGTGTCGTGACGGTGTAGCGACTGCCCGAGGTCATATGGACACGCTGCAACAGGATTATCTCCAGCAAGGCAGGCAGACGCTTCATGGCGACCCAGGTCACGATCACGATAAGGATGGCAATGCCGATATTGGCGAGCGTTACGGGCGCAACGGTGGCTGCACCGGCCACCATCACCGTCTGATGCCAGAGCGTCACCTCATCAAGCACATGCAGTGCCGGCAGGACATCGGACCAGATCAGCCAGAAACCGATAATGCCGATAATGACAAGCAGCGTATTGAGCAGCTTGCGGCTTTCCTCACTCATGGCAACCAGGTCAATCTCGGGCTCCTCGAGCTCTGCCTGAATATCTCCCATCTCCGAATCAACCGGCGCCTTCTCTTCCCGGGCGGCCAGCAGACGCTCGCGTATCGCCTTCAGTGCCAGCCGGCGCTGCGCCAGCAACAGCCAGCGCACCACCACCTGATGCAGCACCACAAGGCCGAATACAAACCACAGGGTCTCGATCAGGCTGCCTCCCAGCTTGCCCGCCGTGTAAAAGTACCCGGTGGCTGCAAGTACCGCCAGCAGCAGCGGGGCCAACACGGTCAATGCCAGCCACAGGTAGCGCAGACGCACCAATGAAGCAATCGCCTGCTGGACCATCAGTTTTGACACGCGATAGAAGAAAACGGCAATTGCAACCAGTGCTACCACGATAAGCACGCGTTCCAGCCCAGCCAGCGACCCCTGCTGTTCATCATTGACGAGCAGCACGAGAAAAAATACCGTGGGAAGAAATACCAGCATCAGCCGCCTGAAGCCGCGGCGCAGTTGCCGCGGCACCGGGTCAGGCCAGCCAAAATGCCGCTCGGCCATGCCGCCCGACAGACACAGTACACTGAAAAATTGCAGGTAGAAAAGAGTGGGCGTAATTTTAAGCAGCGCCACAGAAACCCCCCTGGAGAACGGCGTTGCATCCTGCACAAGCACCAGTTCCCAGCCCAGCGTCCCCAGCAGCAACGGCCAGGTTGCTGCCAGCAGCAGGGTAAAACCAAGCGCCTTGAGCGTAAAAGAAAATTTATCCAGCGACGGCTTGCCGACGTGGTTGCCCGCCTCCCGGAGCAGCGTCCGGAACTGTCTTTCCTTCCAGAGCAGCGCCCCGAACAGACCAAGCAGCAATACAAACAGTGGCGACTGCGTTATCCGGGCAACGAGCATTCCGAAGACCTCATACCAGCGGCCCGGAGACAGCAGATCAACGGCCTGTCCGGGTATGGCCATCAAGGTCGCCAGGTTCGGGTTCGGGGCACTGCGTATCCAGAGTAATTTTTCGGCAAGAAAGTTATCGTATTCCGCAGCCGTCTTGAGCAGTCGTCGGTTACCCGTTTCCAGATCTGTCAGCGCCCTTGTATAGGATGTGTCGAGATCAAGCGCCGTATCGAGCAGTGTACGCCGGACACTGACGAGCTTCTCCAGATCCGCGCCAAGCAACGCGGCCTCGCCGGCATCCAGGCCGGCGGTAAGCTCTTTGATATAGGCATCCGGATTGCGCAGGCGCTTGTATTCTGAAGTATGTTGAATCTGCCGTAGTGCGGACTGGGCGTTTTCCTGCTCGAGCTGCCTGATTTTCCTCTGGAGCTTGCGCTGGTCCGGCAGTGTCCGGCGCTGCTGCAGCATCACCTCGCCGAGCACGTTACTTAAACCGGCAACCTCGAGCTTCTCCCGGGCAATACGCAAATCATCCTCGATTCGCCTGGCTTCCGTGTTGACTGCCTCGCCACTGCTGCCCACGTTCTTGAGGTCAGCCGCCATCGTGCTGATCTCCCTGGTCAACACTGCATTATCCTTGGCCAGTTCCTGAATCAGCGGGTGTTTTCCGGCTGCGTCAGAGACCGCAGCCGCGGCATCTGCCTCGGCCTTTTTGGCCTCTGCACTTCCCTGCCGCGCCAGCAACTTCTCGAGCATTGCGACACGGACAGCAATACGTTCAACAGTACGTGCGGCCTGGTCATGCTGCGCATCGAGTAGATCGGTTCGCATGGGCATGCTCAGTAATTCCTTGTCAAGCATGTCGCTCTCGCTGCGCAGTGCCTCGATCCTGGCTGTTTGTGACCAGCGGCGGGCCTCCGTCAACCAGGGCAACTCATCTGCAGGTGCCGGCAGTTTGAGTTGGGATTCCAGCTGCTCTTTATTCTGCTCCGCCACAAGCAGCTCTTGCTGGATACTTGCCGGCCTGGTATTCGCGGTTTCCAGCTGTGCTCCGAGGTCAGCCAGCCTGGCTTCCACGGCCGTACGATTTGCCTTTTCATGCAAAAGTTCCTGTTGTATCTCGTTGAAAGGGGAGGTCTTCGATGCAGTAACCGTTACGTCCCGCGGGTCCCGGGTGTCCTTGTCCAGCTGTGCACGGAGCTCCCTGGTCTGATGCGGCGCAGTTTTCACGGCCTGGATATAGGCCTCCGCGGCGGCCTTGTTGGCACGGACTTTCTCCAGGCTGCTCAGCGCATTGTTAAGCATTTCAGTCAGGGTGCCCCTGGTCGCCTCATCGAGCGAAGCGGCCGCCTCGACTTCCTTCAGCCTGGCATTCAGCATACTGTCGGTTACCGTGGAGGAAGTATCAGCCGCAACGGCCGGGGCCGCCGGCAGCAACAGGGCCAGCAGCATGATGAACCATACCGGGCAGGAAACAGGTCGCATGCGACATACCTCATTCATAATCTGACCTTACCACTGGCAGCCAAGCTTGTTCCGGCAGGTTGTGTCGGTCTTGTCGACACCATCCGGCGCACCGCCATCGTACTCTATTTCTGCCTCGGTGCTCGCCACGATACCCATGTACAGCGGGAAGCGGTCTTGCCTGCGGCGCATGCCCAGCTCCGCGTCGCCCTCGAATTCATCCTTGTCGGTATTGCCGCGCTGTGATTTCAGGTCGAAGTTCACCCGCCCCGTCCATTTTATACCCTCACCCGTGCGCCAGGGCACGGGGTTGATAAAGGCAAGCTCGCCCGGATCGACACTGCTTGCCGGTTCGTCCGCGTGCAACTCTTGAGAGCAACTACCTGGAGGCACTTGGAAATGTCACCAGGTACGGCTTCCTGGCCGGGAGTCTGGCACTTATGTGGCGCAAGGATGGCGTGACAAATACCATGCTGTTTGTTTCCCGTGAACGGCAGGGGCATTGACCGCAGTCTGACGTGTACCCGATAAACCGGCAATCCATCCTTGCAGAAGCAGGCTGCCGGGTTCTGTCTTTGCGAATCCTCAGCCACCTGACAGACGGCATGCCTGCGGCGGCCATGTCAGTGCTGACCCGCAACTGGCGATGTGTCTGTGCAATTATCAAAATTATATTCAGCGCCTTGCCTTCAGACCGCCGCAGGCCATGGCCACGGCACGGAAAATGGCGCGTCCCTTGTTCATGGTTTCTTCCCACTCATTCGCGGGCACCGAGTCTGCAACGATACCGGCACCGGCCTGGATGTGCAGGGTGCCGTCCTTGATCACGGCCGTGCGAATCGCAATCGCCGTGTCCATGTTTCCCGTCCATGAGAGGTAGCCCACCGCGCCGGCATAGACACCGCGCTTGACCGGCTCAAGTTCATCAATGATTTCCATGGCACGGATTTTCGGCGCGCCACTGACGGTGCCGGCCGGGAAGGTTGCGCGCAACACGTCGATCGCACTCATGCCCGCTCGAATTCTGCCAGTCACGTTGGAGACAATGTGCATGACATGGGAATAGCGTTCAATCACCATCTTCTCGGTCAGTTCTACACTGCCGATCTCGCTGACGCGGCCGGTATCATTACGGCCAAGGTCGATCAGCATTAAATGCTCCGCGAGTTCCTTCGGGTCGGCCAGCAGGTCGGCCTCCAGTGCCGCGTCCTCGGCCTCGTCCCTGCCGCGCGGCCGGGTCCCGGCAATCGGTCTCACGATCACCACATCCTCTTCCAGACGCACCAGTATCTCGGGCGAGGAACCCACGACATGAAAATCGCCGAGGTCCAGGTAATACATATAGGGTGATGGATTCAGGCTGCGCAGGGCGCGGTACAGGTCCAGGGGCGGTGCTGCAAACGGAATCGACATCCGCTGCGACAGCACCACCTGCATGGCGTCCCCTTCCACGATGTATTCCTTGATGCGGCCGACTGCGGCCTCGAAACCCTCGCGGGTAAAACCGGATACAAAATCGGACTCTTCAACCGGGCTCGCCGCGCACCCTGAAGAATGGTAATCCGAGGCCGTTTCCCGCAGCTGCCCGGCCAGTTCTGACAACCGCGACTGTCCGCGCTCCCAGGCATTGTCCTCTGCCGGGTCTACATGCACGATCAATTGCAGGGTACCGGCCAGGTTATCGAACACCAGCACTTCGTCGGATACCATCAGCAGTATATCCGGACAAGCAAGCAGGTCCGGTTTGTCGAATGCCCGCAGGCGCGGCTCGATATAGCGCACCGTGTCATAACCGAAATAGCCCACCAGGCCACCGCTGAAGCGCGGCAGCTCAATCAGCTCGGGCGCACGAAAACGAGTCTGGAATTCCTCGATCCACGTCAAGGGGTCATCCGTGGTCAGGGTCTCGACCACCTCGTCCCCGTGCAACAGGGTGACTGCATGCCCGCTGATACGCAGCACCCTGGCGCATGGCAAACCGATGATCGAATAGCGGCCCCACTTCTCGCCGCCATGCACGGACTCGAACAGGTAGGAATAGGGCCCCTGCGCGAGCTTGATGAATGTGCTCAGGGGCGTATCGAGGTCGGCAAGCACCTCGAGCGAAACGGGTATTCGATTGTACCCCTGGCTGGCCAGGTCCTGAAATTGTTCAGGTGTCATTACACTCACCCTTGAGAAGTCCGGTAGTTATACAAAGTAGATTACCCTTGCAGTGCCGAATTCATTCGGCCGGCAACCATTATTCCGGTCGAATGAATTCGACCCTACAGCTCAATGACAGTCGCCATCGCCCGCATGAACTTTGCCCTACCATTGTGTTCTCGCAAGTGAATTGCATGAACTGCTCTTTATGCCGCCTGTTTCAGCAGCGCGGGAATCTCCAGCATCGAGTCGACAACCGCATCCGGGTTTGCCGCGCGGATATCCACGCCGTGATTGTAACCGTAGCTCATGCAGACGATCTGGAAGCCTGCCGCGCGCGCGGCAGCCACGTCACTGACCGAGTCACCGATCATCATGGACTTCTCCGGATCACAGCCAAAAAACCGAGCGGCATGCAATAACGGCGCGGGGTCCGGTTTCTTCTGCGGCAATGTATCACCGCTGATAATAATTGAAAAATCATCGGCAACACCCAGGTCTTTCAACAAGGGCTCGGTAAACTGCGCCGCCTTGTTCGTCACGCAACCCATTTTATAACCTGCAGCCTTGAGCTGGTCGAGACCCTCGCGCACACCCGGGTATAAAAATGAACGTTTCGAGGTGTTCCCGGCATACAGTTCCATGAATACCGGGTAGGCACGTTCAAAATCGGCCTCATCCGGCTCGCCTTCCAGCGCACCGGTCAGGGCACGCCGCACCAGCCGTTCGACCCCGTTACCAACCCAGTCACGCACCCGCCGTTCACCCCGGGGCTTGCGCCCCAGCCTTTCCATCATCCGGTCCACGCACCAGGCCAGGTCCGGCACGCTGTCGACCAGCGTGCCGTCCACATCAATCAGGATCATCTCGGGCTTGCGCATGGAACGATCAGCCAACAGCTTTGGCGATTTCAGCACGCATGGCGTCAATGGTTGCCTTGTAGTCAGCCGCACCAAAGATGGCGGAACCGGCAACAAAGGTATCTGCACCGGCAGCCGCAATTTCACCGATATTATCGACCTTGACACCACCATCGATTTCAAGGCGGATAGCACGGCCACTCTCATCAATGATCCTGCGTGCCTCGCGCAGTTTGACCAGCGCTTCCGGAATAAAACTTTGCCCGCCAAAACCGGGGTTAACCGACATCAGCAAGATCATGTCGACCTTGTCAATGACGTGCTTCAGATAGTCCAGCGGTGTCGCCGGATTGAAAACCAGGCCTGATTTACAGCCGTTCTCGCGTACCAGCGAGAGGGAACGATCGATGTGTTCACTGGCCTCGGGATGAAAAGTGATATAGGTCGCACCGGCCTTGGCAAAATCAGGAATGATACGATCCACCGGCTTCACCATCAGGTGCACATCGATGTCTGCCGTTATGCCGTGATTACGCAATGCTTCACACACCAGCGGTCCAATGGTCAGGTTGGGCACATAATGGTTGTCCATTACATCGAAATGCACGATGTCCGCCCCGGATTCCAGAACGTGTACAACCTCTTCACCAAGGCGGGCAAAATCTGCCGACAGTATCGAAGGGGCAATTTTATAATCGGCCATGTTGTTGTCCTCACTCAGGATTTCGGTTTTGTATGTAAAAACGGAACGCGCACTTTACCCTATCAGGACGGGATTTTCAGCAAGCGGCTGTCCACAAGGATGCATTCACTGCAATCCGCAACCGGCATTGACCTGATAGGCGGGCAACACGAAATCAATCCTTTGATTTTATTATCATATTCCAGGGAAGTCCTGATTAACCGGACTTCCGTCATTCCAGTATCTCATTGATGCGCAGCGTATGGATTCCGGATCTCCGCTACGCCTCGTCCGGAATGGCGAATTGATCAACGCTCCCTTGAATTTTCAAGCCTGAAGCAGGCAACACTGCAGACAATGAAAGCGTGTCGCTCCGACCGCATGATCACATGCATGTCTTTGTTTTTACATAATTACACAGAGGCATGCTGCCCGGTGAAAACCATTCTCGATTCTTTACCGGCACTTGCCTGCTTGCCGGGCAAGCACCACCAGGCCGGCGTTGGAAGGGGTCCCCGGCATCCCGGAAACAGGCGGGCCTGGCATGCTTGCCATTCATTCCTGCAAGTCTTATAAAGGAACGGGGATTGCAAGAAATTATCGGGGCACGCACCTTAGTAAACCATCCTGCTGGCGGTGCACATACAGGGGAGATAAACGAAATGACAAATAATTTCAACCCACAGGTCGGCGACTGGTACAAATCCATTAACGGCGACCAGTTTGAAATCGTTGCAACAGAAGAGGAGGGATTGATGCTGGAAATCCAGCACTTCGACGGCGCCGTCGAGGAAATCGATATTGATTCATGGAGTGAGATGGAGGTTCTCCCCATCGAAGCACCCGAGGACTGGTCAGGTTCGCTGGATATTGAACGCGATGACTATGGTGTCGACCTGGAATTGACCTCACCCAACGATGACATCAACCCGCTCGACAGTCTCGAGTAATACGCCGCCCGGTTGCCGGATTAGTACGCCGAATCACAATGATATGGCGTACTCGCACTCTCAATAAGCCCCTGCTACTGCCGATAACCAGTATACAGGCCATCCAGGCCCACAACGGCAAGAGGTGTACCATGGCTATCGTATACGACATGTCATCCGGCAAGATCCAGTCAGAGAATACGGGTGTCTCCCGCGTCAGCGAGTATTTTGATCTCCCGGAAAACGGCCCTGCCCTGCAAGAGGTCTGCGAAACAGCTGCGGAACCGACACAGGCTGATGCCTACCTGAACCACATCAGGGAACTACTCAAGAAACTCTGAGCCTCCACGGGCCTCGTTATGCAGGGTTCGCCTGCTCCAGTAACCCGCCAGCATTGAACCGGACAGGTTGTGCCAGATACTGAACAGCGCACCCGGCAAGGCGGCGCTTGCTGAAAAATATTTCACGGCCAGCGCAACCGCAAGACCCGAGTTCTGCATACCCACTTCGATGGCAAGGGTCCGGCACTCCCGTTCATCGCGGCCCAGGCTACGTGCTATCCAGTAACCTCCCAGCAGACCAAGCATATTGTGCAGCATCACTGTTGCCGTCAGCCCTGCCGCCAGCTTTGCCAGCTGCGCATGATTCAAGGCAACGATAATCGCAATAATCAGGACAATGGCAAATACGGATATCAGTGGGAACAGCTTGCGTGTACGTGCCAGTGGCTTGTGCAGAAAATGATTGGCCAGCACACCCAGCGTCACCGGCAAGAGAATAATCCTGACGATACTGAGTAGCATATCCAGCGCCGGTACCGGCACGGTCTGGCCGGCGTACACGAGGGTCAGTAACGGCGTCGCAATCACGGCCACCAGCGTTGCCGCTGCTGTCAGGGTAATGGACAGGGCAACATCACCCCGCGCCAGGTAACAGATCACGTTCGATGCCGTGCCACCCGGACAGCAACCGAGCAGGATCAAACCGACAGCCAGTTGCGGCGGCAGACCTGCGACCACCGACAATACCCATCCGATCAGCGGCATTAAAAGGAATTGCATGGCAAGACCCAGGGCCACGGGAAACGGCCGCCGCAAGACTGCGAGGAAATCAGCGGCACTCAGGGTAATACCCATGCCGAACATCACCAGCCCGAGCAAGGGGACAATGGCTGGCTTGAGTACGGCAAAGCTGTCAGGGAACAGCCAGGCAATCAACGAGCCCGCCAGCGCCCACAGGGGGAACAATTGCGTGAGTCGTGTCAGCAACAAGGTCTAAAGCCTGTCGGTTAACAAATACACGTTACCGGATTCAAGCTGCAGCGGGGCGGCCGTCAACCGGTCACCGGCACAGGGGCCGGCCACGCAGGTACCGTCATCGAGGCGAAACAGGGCATCGTGCGTGGCACATTGTATGTGGGATTTATCAAGACTCAGAAACTGGTCCGGCATCCAGTCGAGCGGTCCACCGGTATGCGGGCAGCTGTTGATATAGCCATACACGCGGTTTTTTCTGCGTACTACAAATACACTATGAACAGCATCCCCGAGGGTCAGGATACTACCCCTGCTACCCGGGTCGGCCAGCTCATCCAGGTGACAGAGGAGATAACGACCATTGTCATTCACAGGACGGCCTTTAATGCAGCGCCCAGGTTATCAAACCCGGACTGGCCACACTTTTTTCCGGCCAGGCGGCAGGCCCGTGCGAGGCTTGCCTCTGCATCCAGACCGTCCAGGCAGGCACTGATAATACCGGCATTGAAGGTATCGCCTGCACCCAGCGTATCGACCACCACGTCCGGAACAACGGCATCATGCAGACTGGCCCTTCCCTGCCTGTCGAGGGCCGCCGCGCCGGCCTCTCCCCAGGCACAAAACAGCAATGCCTGCGGACACTGCGCCCGGACAGCCTGCAGCAGTGACAACGGTTCGCGGTAACCGAGCGCCTCACCGTACGCCCTGGAGAACAGCAATACATCGGCACAGGCAAACAGGGAATCGATCCCGTCACGCGGTTTTTCGATTTCAATCGAGCGCGGCGCTGCCGGGCGAAGCCTGCGTGCCCGTTCCAGCATCAACCGGGTATCACCCACGTTGCGTCCCTCAAAGTGCAACCAGTCGAACAGTTCAAGCCCAACAGACTCAAAATCACGTGCCGTGTATTCCGGCATGTCACGGTAGTGAATAATGGTACGCGAACCGGTGCGTGCATTTACCAGGATCGATGAAACCGGCACGCTGCCGTGCTCAACATAGTGACAAAGACCGGCATCAACGCCGTGCGACAACAGGTCGTTGCGAATCAGTGCAGCGTCCTCATTGTCAACCAGCGTGCCAGCCCAGCTGCAGGCAACACCCTGCTGGCTGAGCACCACCAGCGTATTGGCCGTATTACCGCCACGGCGCACATAGCGTTCGCGACAGCGCATTTCATCATTTTCATTCGGGTAGCCATCGACAATATGAATAATGTCGAGCGTTGCATTACCGATGCCCAATAAGTTCGCCATATCGGCAGACTACGGTGACATACCGGTTTGTCAACACCCCGGCCGGGGCGAACTGGCTACCGCCCGTCAATAACTGCGAACAATACGGAAACCGAGGTTATCGAGGCGGGTATCCTGGTCGTATTGTCCACGACGGGTACTGCGCAGGGCGTTGCTTGGACTGGTATAGCCACCTCCGCGAACCGCGCGCTGGGTACAGCCGAATGCCATTCGTGCGCTGCCATCGCCCGGCGCACCCTCATATCCCGCACGATAGCAGTCCTCCGTCCATTCCTGGACATTTCCGCCCATGTCATACAAACCAAAATAATTACCTGAAAAACTGCCCACCGGCGCCGTGCTGTTTCTATCCCATTCGCTGCCGCAATCAAAGCAATTGGCATGGACAACATCAGTGCCGAATTCCCAGGGAAATGGTGTCGTAGCATCTGCGTGGGCCGCAAACTCCCACTCTGCCTCTGTAGGCAGGCGATAGGTATGCCCGGTTTGCGCCGACAGCCATTTCACATAGGCCTGCGCATCTTTCCAGGAAACATTAATGACCGGACGTTTACCGCGTCCCCAGGTCTCATCGTGCGGCAAATGAGCCCCGGTGACACGTGCAAACCGGTCATAGTCAGCAAACGTAACCTCATACTTGCTGATTGCAAAACGGGACAGACTGACTTCGTGCTGCGGCCCTTCATCGCCATTCAGTGACTTGCCCGGGCTACCCATAATAAAATCTGCAGCTGGCAGTTTCACCATCAGGGGCGCAACACCACCACCCCGCAAACGCTCCTGGAATGAACCCGCAGCAGCCAGGCGTTGCGGCCGCGTGGCCGCTTCCGTGACGGGCTTCGACGGCTCATTTGTCTGTGCCGCCTGTGCCCGCGGGTCCTGCATAACAGGCTTCGCTGACTCAACGACCGGCACGGCCTCCTGCCCGGACACCAGGTCCTGACTAACCGCAACCGGCCCCGAATCACCCTTTCCATCCGAAACCGGAGTCGCAGGCATGACAAGCTCGCCGACATCCTGCCCCGGCGTGACAATCTCCACGGGTAAGTCGACGTGCGTCTTCAGCGCATACAGAATGCCTGCAAATACAACCACGCCAAGGCCGGTCATTCTGGCCAATCGACCCCACCTGTACGCACCAGCGCCTGATGGTTTCCGTAACTCTTTCCCGGCCGCGGGCGTCACCGGCTGTTTCTTTACTGGCTTCGCGGGATAATCAGGGTGATCGACCTGTTTCGGATCCTGGTCAAGGGACGGTATATTAAGCGGCTTCCCCAGGTTCAGTGCGTTACCCACCTGCTTTTGCAACGCGTCCCTTTCTTCTTTCAGGCTGGCACATGCAGCCTCCGCCCCGGCACGCAGACGAACGGCAATCTCGACATTCTTCCTGGCCTCGTCCAGCTCATGACGCAATTTCAATGGATCCTCAGCCTGTCCCTGCCCGCTGCCTATGAGACCCCGCGCCACCTCGACCTCGGCACGTAAACCGTTCATCTTCTCACGCAAGGCATGCTGCTCCTTGAGCGCCGCATCACGCTCCTGCACCAATTGCTCCGTTTGAGTACGGAGCTGGTTCAGGGTGGACTCGGACTGTTCCTTGCGATCTTCAATCAGGTCATGATCTTCATCACGCCGGATTTTCTCGCGCTCTAGAAGTGCAGCGATTTCATCATGCGCCTGGTTTAATTCACTCTGCAGCAGCTCAATATGGTCCTCGGCTTCCAGCTGAATTTCGCGCATTTGCTGTACACGCGCCTGTTCTTCTTCACGGGCTGTAATCTGTGCCTGCTCAATAGCACCGCTATGGTTAGTAAGGTTTTCCTCATGTTCCGTCGCAACGGACATCAGTTGCTCTTTCAGTTCGCGCTGACGCGCCGCCATCTCGGCACGCTCCGCGGAACGCGCACTGCGTTCCTTGTGCAGTTCTTCCCGAATACTGTCAATATCAGTCTGGGCAGTCGCACGCACATCCTGAAGCGCTGATGTTGTCTGCTCCAGCTTTTTGCGCAACCGGTCTACCTGCCCCTGGAGTTCCCGTTCAGATTCATTCTTGCGGACCAGGTCATCATGGGCCTGCTCAAGCAGCTGTTCGTGTTCCAGCTGCCGGGCGCTCTCCTGCTCATACTGCTGCTTCAGCTCATCCAGCTGGCCTGCAAGCAAGGCCTGTTGTTCAACGGCACCGGACAGATCGGCTTCCAGCTGCTGCTTCTGGCCCTGCAGTTCCGCTGTTGTCTGCTCCAGCTCCCGGTT
>Ga0210123_1000665_pt1 | contig 20371 bp, 14 predicted proteins | sample Muzzi_PWB_D2_FD_185535 | JGI IMG/M metagenome (GOLD analysis project Ga0210123, IMG submission 185535) | Wetland microbial communities from San Francisco Bay, California, USA, that impact long-term carbon sequestration - Muzzi_PWB_D2 (SPAdes) | ecosystem: Environmental > Aquatic > Marine >... | reverse complement strand
GCCGGACCCTGGTTGCTCGAGCACCCCACGACACCGAGCACCGCGAGCGCATACATGGCGCCCCATCGCCCGATTCCCATCGCCTCGGTCTTCATCCTGCCTCCCGCCCCGTTCGTGTTCGTCCGCACGATTCCCCTGTACCCGCCTCAGCGGGAAGGGGTCGATCTGTTGGCGTCCACCTTGCAACACCCTTGGGGTGTGATGCGCGGGTCGCACCGGACCCGCGATCTTCGACAATGCCGGATCCAGTGCGCCGAACCTGCGTTTCGGGACTGCAGGGACCGTTGGTCCCGACCCCGGCGACGCACGGGCGCACGATTCGCTATGGCAGAACACGCAGGTACATGACGGAAAGCACGAACGGCACCGCCACCTGTAGGGTGTGGTCGGACGACGCGACGATCGAAGAGATCTCTCACCTCGGCGACGACGGTCGATCGCTGGTGGAGGCCCTCGCGCCGGCGCTTCGATTGGCCTGCGCCCTGCCGGACTGGCACCGGGCGAGCGTGCGTCTGCTCGAGACCGGCGCGAAGGCAGCCCGGGTTGATCCGTCGCTCCGCGTCGAGCTCCTGGACCCCGACTCCCCCTCGCCGGCTCATCGAGCCGCCTACGCCGAAGGGCTGCGAACCGTCGCCCGGCTCGTCGCCCATGCCGAGAACCGGCCCGTGGCCGAGTTCGAGGTGTTCGGACAGGATCGCGTCGACAGCCGCGGCCTCCGGTTGCTGCTCGCCCGGCTCGAGTTGATCGCGGCCCGTGACCGCAGCCGAAACGCCGTGCAGCGTGCCGCCGCCCACGTCAGATCGCGATCGCCCGTCCCCACCCCGGAGGTGTGGAAACATCCGACAACCGGGTTGCTACAGGGCAGGTTGCTCGACGACCGCCTGCAAACGGCGATCCGACGGCGCCGACGCGGCGACTACGGGCTGCTCGCGATCCTCTACGTGAATCCGGGCCTGGACGACGCTGCCGGGGCGGATCCCGTGATCCATGCGGCCATCGCCCGCCGCCTCGTCACGGCCGTCCGAGACACCGATACGGTTGGCCATCTGCCGGGGCATGGATTTCTCGTCGTCGCCGAGGGCATGCGAAATCTCGAGGAAGCCGAAGCGCTCGCCGGACGGCTCGTGAAGGCGGGGCGTCTTCCGCTCGCTCGCGGGGTCCAGGCCGGACCGGACTGCCGGGTGGGGCTCGTGATCGGAGGTCCCGGGCACGACGATCCGCTCGACCTGATTCACGACGCGGAGCTCGCGATGCGAGGTGCGTCGAAGGACGAGCGCGTGAAGGTGTTCGATCCCATCGTGCGAGAGGCAGAGGACAACCGCGAGCTCATCGAAGCGGAGCTGCACCGCGCCCTCGAAAGTCGCGAGCTGTTCCTCGAGTACCAGCCGATCGTGGCTCTCGACGACGGTCGGATCGTGGGCCTCGAGGCTTACACCCGCTGGCGCCATCCGCGTGTGGGCCTGATTCCGCCCGCCGAGTTTCTCGAAGTCGCCGAGTTCTCGCCCCTGATCCACGAGCTCGGCCTCTGGGTGCTCGACGAGGTGTGCCAGCAGATCCACCGATGGAGCAGCCACGTGCGGCTCAGCCGCATGCCGCCCGTGGATCTCAACTTCACCCGCCTGCAGCTGACGGAGTCCGATTTCGTCGATCGGTTCGTCGCGACGATGCGCCGGCATGACCTGCCCGGCGAGTGTTTCCGGCTCGACGTCGGCGAGGGCGACCTGATGGAGGAATCCGATCGGCTGGCCGGCGTCCTGACCCGTCTTCGCGGACATGGCGTGCAGGCCGTGGTGGACGACTTCGGCACGGGGTTCTCATCGTTGCAAGTGCTGCACGGCCTGCCCGTCAGCGCCCTGAAGATCGACGGATCGTTCATCCCCGGCCCCGAATCGGGCATCGACGCCTGGGTGATCGCCCGCACGATCGTCGAGCTCGGAAAGGTGCTCGACCTCGACGTCGTCGCGGAAGGCGTGGAAACCCGGGAGCAGCTGCGGACACTGCGGCAGGTTGGATGCCGGCACGGCCAGGGGTACGTCTTCGCCGGACCCGTAGGCCCGGCGAAGATGCTGGCACTGATCCAGGACGGCTACCCGCTGGACCTCGAACCGATCACGGATCCGTCGACTACCCGAAGCTGATGCCCTGGGCGAGCGGCAGGTCGGTGCTCCAGTTGATCGTGTTCGTCTGGCGGCGCATGTAGGCCTTCCAGGCATCAGACCCCGATTCGCGCCCGCCCCCGGTCTCCTTCTCGCCCCCGAACGCTCCGCCGATCTCCGCCCCGCTGGTGCCGATGTTCACGTTGGCGATGCCGCAGTCGCTGCCGCGCTGCGACAGGAAGTACTCCGCTTCTCGCAGGTTCTCTGTAAAGATCGCCGACGACAGGCCCTGCGGGACGTCGTTGTGGATTCGCACCGCTTCGGTGATCTCGTCGACCGCCTCGCGGGGACCGGCGTCCGCGCTGCCGTACTCGATGATGTACAGAAGCGGCGCAAATGTCTCCTCCTGCACGATATCTAACTCATTACGTACTAAGGCAATGCATGGCTTTACATAATGTCCCCCCGGATATTCGTCGCCGCTCAGGGGCTCGCCTCCGCACAAGACCTCGCCGCCGGCGGCGCGTACCCTCTCGATCGCCTGCTGCATGTCCTCCACCGCCCCGTGGCTGACCACCGGCCCGACCAGCGTGTCGCCATCCAGGGGATTTCCGATCCGCACGTGACCGTACGCCCGCGTAAGGCGTTCGACGAGTTCTTCGCGGATCGAGGCGTGGGCGATGATCCGGCGGGTCGAGGTGCAGCGCTGCCCCGCCGTGCCGCAGGCGCCGAACAGGATCGCCGGCAGCACGAGGTCGAGGTTAGCGCTCGGCGTCACGATGATCGCGTTGTTGCCGCCGAGCTCCAGGATCGTCCGGCCGAGCCGCTTCGCGACCGTCTCCGATACGTGCCGACCCATGTTCGTGCTCCCGGTGAACGAAATCAGGGGGAGTCGCGGATCGTTGATCATCCGCTCGCCGATCTTCGAACCGGGTCCGGCGGCGAGCGAGAAGATCGCCGGATCGACGTCGTTCTCGCGGCACACCCGCTCGGCGATCTTCGTGACCGCGATCCCGCACAGATTGACGTTGCCGGACGGCTTCCACAGCGTCGCGTCACCGCAGACGGCGGCCAGCGCGGCGTTCCAGCTCCACACGGCCACCGGGAAGTTGAAGGCGGTGATCACGCCCACGACACCCAGCGGGTGCCACTGCTCGAACATCCGGTGGTCCGGCCGCTCGGAGTGCATCGAGTTGCCGTACAGCATGCGCGACTGACCGACGGCGAAGTCGCAGATGTCGATCATCTCCTGTACCTCTCCCTCGCCCTCGGCCCGGATCTTCCCCATCTCGAGCGTGACGAGCTGGCCGAGCTCCGACTTCAGCGCTCGGAGCCGGTTACCGAGCTGGCGGACCACCTCTCCGCGCCTCGGCGCCGGGACGCGGCGCCACGCGAGGAACGCCTCGTGGGCGCGGTCCGCGATTCGGTCGTACTCCTCGGGCGTGACTTCGCGGACCGAGGCGATCACTTCCCCGTCGATCGGAGAGATCGATTCGACGAGATTGCCGGAGCCGATCCACTCGCCGTCGAATCCGCCGGGGTTCTCGTCCTGGATACCGAGTGCTTCTAGAAAATCACGCATGTCTCATTCACCATGAACATTGCTGGTTTGTCTCGGAGCCGTCCGATCCGCCGGCCGCACGGGACCGCCGGTCGCGGGCAAACTACGCGACCGCGCCGCCGAAGCGAATGGCGGCCCGGATCCCCCATCAGCCGTCGAGTCGAACGACCTCAGTGAAGCCGTCACCCGGATTGTGCCGACAACCGAGAGAGTTGCGAAGCTCGGGATCTTCGACGACGAACCTCGCCTCCCAGTACCCGGGGGTGACCTCGCGAACGTCCGTCACCTCGATCACCGTCCTCCCCTCCGCCTCGGCGGCCGCCCGACACGCAGCGGCCGGTGAGCGGAGCGCCGCGGGCTGTTCCTCGAACGCCACGGACTTCGTATTGAGACAGCCCGCCGCGACCAGGACGACCAGAGGCCAGAGCGCCAGCTTGCCGTAGTACCTCAACTTTGCACCTCGTTTTCATGGGGAGATCCGGGTATCGTAACGTCAATCTCCGTCCGGGCGGATACCTGCGCGAGAAGGAGGCACATGCGAGCCATGATCCTGAGGAGGGTGGCCGCGCTCGACGAGCAGCCCGAGCCGCTCGAGCTCGTCGACCTGCCACGGCCTCGACCGGACGCCGACGAGGTGCTCGTGCAGATCACCGCCTGCGGTGTCTGCCACACGGAGCTCGACGAGATCGAGGGGCGTACGGCGCCGCCCGAGCTTCCCGTCGTGCCCGGGCACGAGATCGTGGGTCGCGTCGTCGAGCGGGGCGACCGCGCGGAGCGCCACGCCGTCGGCGACCGGCTCGGCATCGGCTGGATCCACTCTTCCGACGGAACCGAGGACGAGAACCTCAGCGCCGCGTTCGTGGCCACCGGCCGGGACGTGAACGGCGGGTACGCGGAATACGTCACCGTCCCCCAGGACTATGCCTATCCGATCCCCGAGACGTTCACCGACGCCCAGGCGGCGCCCCTCCTGTGCGCGGGAGCCATCGGCTACCGGTCGCTTCGCCTGACGGGGCTCTCGGACGGCCAGCGACTGGGCCTCACCGGCTTCGGCGCGTCGGGTCACCTCGTCCTGCAGCTGGCTCGACACCTGTACCCGAGCTCCGAGGTGTTCGTCTTCGCCCGGGACGCCGACGCCCGTCTCTTCGCCCGGGAGCTGGGCGCCGCCTGGACCGGCGAAACGCAAGCCCGGGCGCCCGAGCCCCTGGACGCCATCATCGACACGACACCCGCCTGGAAGCCGGTAGTGGAGGCGCTCGCCAACCTCGCGCCCGGCGGCCGTCTCGTGATCAACGCGATCCGCAAGGAGGCGGGCGACCAGGACTACCTGGGGCGCCTCGTCTACCACGAGCACCTGTGGATGGAGCGGGAGATCAAGTCCGTGGCGAACATCACCGGCCGCGACATCCGCGAGTTCCTCCCGATCGCGGCCGAGGTCCCGATCGCACCGACCGTCGAGACCTATCCCCTGGAGGAGGCGAATCGGGCGCTCCGTGAGCTGCGGGCCGGAGGGAACCGCGGCGCGAAGGTCCTGCTGCCGTGAGGAGCGCGGCCGCCGCGCGGGCGATGAGCGCGGATCAGCGGAACGAGACGGCGAACCCCGTCTTCAGCGAATAATCGTCCGCTTCCACACCTCTCGGAGGGCGGCTGTCGTGCCGCCACTCGTTCTGGATCGTGAGATCGAGATTCTGCGTCAGCGCGATGCGAAGGGAGAGATCGACCAGCGTACGGAAGTCGGCGAAATCCGACAGGTCCGGCTGAACGTAGGACACGCCGATCAGCGTGACCGACTCCGTCAGCGCCCGGGTCAGGACGACCAGGTTCGCCATCCGCCAGACCCGCGCTTCCACTGGATGATCGCCGATGTCCTCCTCCGGATCGAGGCTCTCGGACTCGTACATCAACCCCGTGCCCACGTCGAGCGTCGTGCGGCCCTCGATCAGGTTGCGGCGCAGGCCGCTCCCGACGAGGAACCGGCTTCGGAGCAGGCTCGCGTAGCGCGACTGGACCTGCACGAAATGGAAGGTCTGCCAGCGATCCGTGAGCCGATGGTTGAACCGGACGTGCAGATAGCGATCGTTGTCGACCTTCGCCCCGTCCTCCGAGAGGTAGTCCAGCCCGCCGAACAGGCGCAGCCAGTCGCGGGTCCAGCGGTAGCCGAGCACCGCTCCGATCCCGACGTCGACCTTGTCGGTGTTGCCGCGTGACAGGCTGAAGCCTCCCTCGACGCCCCAGTGCCAACCGGCGACGTCGCCCGGCTGCAGGCGCTCGACGTTCAGGATCGTCTGCGACCGCGCCGGCGACGACATGACGCCCAGGAGGAGCAGCGTCGCGACCAGCGCCTCGAACGGAAGACGGCCCGGGATCTTCATTCGCGCAACGCCGCCACCGGATCGAGCCTCACGGCCCGTCGGGCCGCGGCCGTCGTGGCCGCGAACCCGAGTGCGACGAGCAGCAGCGCGAAGGCGGCGAGCGCAGGCACGCTGAGGGGATCGACGTTCTCGACCAGCATCGGAACGGCCCGGTTGAAGCTGAGTCCCACTGCCAGCCCGACCAGTACACCGGCTCCGATGAGCCCGGCGGCGTCGGTCAGCACGAGCCGAATAATCGCGCGGCGCCGCGCCCCAACGGCGCGTCGCAACCCGATCTCCGCGGTTCGTCCGCGCACCCGCTCGATAACCGCGTCGTTGCTGCCGAGGAGGGCCAGGACGAAGGCGACGACACCCAGGAGCATCGTCACCCGGGCCACTAGCCGCACGGCCGCTGTCTGCGCCTCGAGCATCTCCGAAAGCGGCCCGAGGATTTCGACCTCAGCGCCGGGCGCGGTGGATTGGACCACGGAGGTGACTCGCCGCGCGGCGGCGTCTCCGGGCGCCCGCATCCTGACGGCCACGTCGGCCTCACCGGGCGGATGCTCGGCCAGCGACGCGTAGACGACGGGGAGCAAGTGCCGCCGCGCCGAGAACCCTCCGGTCGCCGGCACCTCGGCCACGCCGCGTACCCGGAATCCGGGCTCGCGCAGCGGGAGGGCGCCCCGCAGCCAGACCTGCCGTCCCCACGGCTCGACGCCCTGGAACAGGCGACGCCGGAAGGTGCGGTCGATGACGACGCCGTGGCCTTCGTCGTTCGCCTCGCCTTCTCCGTCGGATCCCGATATCGCCTCGCCATCGAGGACGGGCACGGCGAGCATCTCGAAGAAGTCGTCGTCCACGGCCGCGTGACGCGCGAGACCCACGGTGATCGGCGCGCCGAGTCCCCCGCCTCCGCACCCGGGACAGTCGACTCCGACCCGATCCAGACTTCCCAGGCCCAGCAGAGCACCCGGCGTGGAGACGGAGGCAAGGCGTACGCCGGGCGATCGAGAAACAGCGTCGTCGATCTCCGCCCAGAGCCCGGCCCGATCGCCGCCCTCGGGCAGCGTCACGCGCAGGACGAGCGTGTCGCGGGCATACGGAAATGACGCCGCCGTGCCCGAGGGCTGGGACGCGCCCCGCACGAGGAACGCCGCGCTCACGATGATCGCGAGGCCGGCCCCCACCTGGCAGACCGCCAGCCACCATGCCAGCTCGCCGGCCCATGCGACCCTCCCGTCGGAGCGGCGTACCCGATCCTCGCCGGCCTTGCGGCCGATCCCGAGCAGCCGGGCCGGGCGCCGCAACTGGTCCGCGGACGGCAGAAGGAGCAGCGGAAGCCCGGTGGCGGTCAACAGCGTCACGACCAGAACCGCCGGCACGAGAGGAGCTCCGACGAGCATGGCCGCGCCCGAGGGCGCCGCGAGTGTCAGGGACGAGGGAAGCATCCGGCCGAGGAGTTCACACGCGCCCGCCGCGCCCGCCACGCCGAGCACGCACGCGATGCCGCTCGACCGCAACCGGTGGAGGGCCACCTCCCGCCGCAGCTGCCGGCGGGAGGCGCCTATGGCGGACTTCACGGCCCAGCGGTGTCGATCCCCGACGACCGAACGCAGCGATCCGAGGACACCGTCGCCGAGCGCGGCCAACCACACGAGCAAGGCGAGAACCGCGAGCACGGTCAGGGCTGCACCCAGCGCTTCCATCTGCTGCTCCGCTGCCGTCCGTGCCACCGGGCTCCAGGATCCGGGCCAGTTCCCGTCGGGCGGGCCTGCGGGGCGCAGGGCCCAGCCGACATGCCAGGTCGCCGGATCCAGCCGAACGAGCGCCGCCACCGGCAGGCCGATCGCGAGCGCCGCGCCGAGCCCGAGAGCGCGGCGAAGCTCCTGCATCCGGCGGTAGCCGACGGACTCTCCTGTCTTCGGTACCGTTCCCATAGCCCAATTCCTCGGTCCCTGCACCAGTGGGGTTCGCGGTCGAGCCCGGCGAGACCCTGAGCGCGCAGCGCGAAGATACCCACAAGCCCTTGCGGGCGCCGGTTTTCAAGACCGAAAAGGCGCTTTCCCGCCGAGTCCGCCCGATTCCGTATAGTCCTGCGGAGTCAGCAGTTAGGAGCCGTGCCCCCTCTCCGCGTTTTCCCGCCGAGTCCGGCAATCGCTCAATAGCCGTATGCTCTGACCAGGCAAACCAAGGTAACTCGCCGGAGCTTCACCATCACGGAGGTCGTCCAACCGCTCGAACCGCAGGCGTTCCCGCGCGCCCCGTCTGCCACGGGCGTTACCGTGGAAACAGCAAGAGGCAACCGGGGTAGGTGACTCCTGGCCCCCAGCCGCGGGTGAGAGCGCCCTCTCCTCACCCATTCGCCGTACCATTGTGAACGGGGACCGATATGTCGCTGTCAAAGATTTTCCACGCATTCCGTCATGCCGGACCCGCCCTCCTCGCCCTGTTCCTGCTGCCATCCGGGGCGCTCGCCCAATCTGGCGGCCGGGCCCGTGCGCTTGTCGCTCCGTTCGCGGCCGGCCATGGCGTGGACGAGGACTTCGGCCGGGACGTCGCCTCCGAGGTACGGGACCGGTTGACGAACCACGCAACGCTGGCGGCTCTCGACGAGGACGACGTGGAGCGCGAGCTCCAGCGGCTCGAGCTGGAGCCGGGCGACCTCTCGCCCCTGCAGTGGCGGCAGCTCGCCGGCCAGATGGATGCCGACCTGCTCATCGCGGGCACGATCAAGCGGGACGACCGAGGCTACGACTTCGAGGTCCATTTCATCGACGTGCGAGGCGGCGACACCACGGCGATCCAGTTCACGACGCAGGACGACCGCCAGGGCGACGTACGGGAGGCGACCGGGCGCATCATGGACGCTCTGCAGACCCAGATCGAGTACCAGCGCGCGCTCCTGATATGCGCGGAATACGTATCGAGCGAGCAGTGGGATGACGCCGCCCGCAACTGCGACCGTGCCATGGCGCTGAACCCGGGAAGCCTGTCCGGCCGCTACCTGCGGGCCCGAATCGCGATGGGGCAGGAGCGGTGGGCCGACGCGAAGGAGGACCTGGATGCCGTCGTCGAGGCGAACCCCGCGCACGTCGAGGCCTTGAACTCGCTCGCCTACACGGAGGCGACGCTCGGTCACACGGACCGGGCCCGGGAGCTCTACCAGACCTACCTGAGCTTCAACCCGGACGCCGCCGACGTCCGAATGCAGGTCGCCTACGATCTCGCCCGTACCGGGGACTCCACGAACGCGGAAATGTGGAAGTTCCTCGGCGACGTGCTGGTGAACAAAGGGACGGCTTCCGATTCAGTCGGCGGCGACGGCCCGCGGACGACGGCGATGTCCGCGGAACGGGAAGAGGCCCTGAGGCTCGCGATCAGTGCCTACGAGCGGGTGATGGAGATCCGCGGAGGGGGGACCGAGCCGGGCATCCTACGGAACCTGATCGCCGTCCACCTGCAACTCGACGAGGTCGCCGAGGCGGAACGGTTCGTGAAGCGTGCCGAGGCCGAGTTTCCGGACGATGCATCACTGCGATCGCTGGAAGCCGACATCCTGGCCCGGCAGAAACGATTCACGGACGCGGTCCGTGCGATGGACGCGGCGCTTGCCATCGACCCCGACCTGCCACGCGGCCTGTTCAAGCGCGGTTTCCTGAAGCTCCAGGCAGGCAACGAGGAGGGGGCGCTCGCCGACCTGGACGCGGCTATGGGTGCTGGCACCGACCCGAACATGATCGCCACGCAGCTCCTGAGCCGGGCGTACAACGACCGCTACCTGGCCGGCCGCTACAACCAGGCGGCCGACCTGCTCGAGGCGGCGCTCCGGTTCGCACAGGCGCCGGCGATGAAGCACCAGATCGAGTTCTTCCTCGCGTTCAGCTACTATCAGTCGGGCACGTCGATCGACACCGCGAACCAAGCCGAGGCCTGTCAGCCCGCGGATCGTGCGCTCGGGAGGTTCCGACAGGTGTTGCCGCACTTGGACCGCGCCGGCGACTACCAGGCGGACCGGCAGGCGGAGATACGGTCGGCCGTCGACGCGCAGGTCTATCGCCAGAACGCGATCCTGAAGAAGTCGGCCTGCCGGTGACTACCCGCCTCGCGCGCGGTAGAACACAAGCTTCCCGCCACACCCGCGCCCATGCTGGCGCGATTCGGCGAGAGCGAGAGCGAAATCGGCACCGAATGAAGGCGGACGTTTGGGGCAGCCTTCTCGCCGCGCTCGCCATGGCCTGCTCGCCGGGAGCCGAGACCACGGAGTCAGCGAAACAACCCGCCCCTGTCCTTTTTTCCATCGGGGACCACCTCGAGGGAAAGTCCGAGGAAATCTTCACGGACGTCATGGACGCTCGGCTCACGCCGAATGGCCACCATATCGTTATCCTCGACGCGTCGCCTCCATATGTGCGGATCTTCGATCGCGAGGGAGTCCTCGAGCGAGCGCTGGTGCCGGAGGGCGACGGCCCGGCGGAGGCGAGGAGCCCCCACTCTATCGCCGTGACTGATTCATCCTTCGCCCTGGCGGAGCCCGGCCGGATCTCGGTCCACCGGCTCGAAGGCGGGCTCGAAGCTGACTTCCGGGCTCTGCCGTTCATCCCGCAGAACCTCACAAGGGGGTGCGGAGCCGACTGGATCATCTACGGCCCGGGGCCCGATGGGGACCAGACCATTTGGCTGCGCGCTGTATCCGCGGTCGGCGACTCGGCCGCCCTTCGGACGATCATGGAGGATGACGTCGCGGGGTCTGGCGTGATCTCTCGCCTGGCCCGCCCGGTCGCCCGCGGCCCCAGCCGTATCCTCGTCTACCATGACGCGCCATCGACGCCCGAGATTCTCTCATTCGCCTGCCCGGACTACAGGCCCGCCGGACGCCATCTCGCGACGAGCGCGACCCGCTCCGGTCGGGACGCGAAGGAGAGGGGCAGCATGACGGTTATCCAGCCCGAAGAGCGGCAACTGTCCGCGACGGTGTTCATCGACTCACTGGCGTACATCGTTCGATCGATGTTGCACGATGGCGGTCGGTGGCAGGAACTCATCAACGTGAAGGACGAGGTCCTGGCGAGCGGACCCGGCGCCTACCGGATACTGGACGTCGAGCGCGGTCTCGCGCTGCTGGCCGTCGACGAGCCGATTCCCCACGTCGTGCTGACGGATGCGGGCGCGGTGGTGAAATTCGCGCCACTGGCGGAAGGCCACCCAAGCAGCTCAGAAACAGTATCACACCAGCCGTAGTCTGGTTGGCGGGCAGAAACAACCACAGCGGAGGGGGTGGCATTCGCGGTCGAGCCCGGCGAGACCCCGAGCGCGCAGCGCGAAGATACCCACGGGGTGAGAATAGCACCCCCTCTCGACCATCCAGCGGAGGGGGTGGGATTCGAACCCACAAGCCCTTGCGGGCGCCGGTTTTCAAGACCGGTGCATTCGCCGTTCTGCCACCCCTCCGGACGGGCCCAAACTACATGCCGTCGTCCCGGGCGGCGAAACCCGCGTCGACATAATGACGTACGTGGGGTAGAGACTGGCCAGAGGATGACCCTGACGGGATGGCGAGATGCGGAAAGTGCTGCTGGTCGTGGGACTCGAGGTCGCACGCCGGATTCTGGTGAAGGTGCTGCGGGTCTGACGTCCGTTGGCCGCGACGAAGCGCGGCGGCAGGTCTCAGACTCCGGGCGCGATTTCGATCTCGGTATCGACGGCGAGATCCATGCGCAGTGAGTGGAAGACGCTGCAGTACTTCTCGAGCGAGAGGTCGACGGCACGCTGCGCCTTGGCCTGCTCGACGTCACCCGTCATCCGGAAATGCAGGCGGACTCGCTTCACGTAGCGCGGCGCCTCGTCGCGGCGATCCCCTTCGACCCGCACGGTCATGCTCTGAAGGTCCTGGCGACCCTTCTTGAGGATGTCGACCACGTCAGCGGCCGTGCAGGAGGCCACCGATTCGAGTAGCAGATCGACCGGCGACGTCCCCTGCCTTCCGTCTCCGTCGATCGCAACGACGGCGTCGTCCGCCCTGCCCTCGAATCGCAGGTCTTCGATCCACGTCAGGCTCACGTTCTTGGCCATGATGCCTGCTTCACTCCGTTGAGGTTTCCGATTCCACTCTCTCATCGATCTCAGGGATGCGAAAGATACGCCAACCGGCCCGGACCGCTCAAGCGGTGGCGCGACCGCGTCCCCAGGCCTCGGCCAGGCGGATCCTCGGATGCGCTCGACGGGTAGTTCGATACCGGGCCTGACATGCCGCATACGGGAATCGCAATCGATCTACGGGGTGACACACGATATGAGAAGCTCGCGCAGTACTCTCCACTTTTCGCCGGCCATTGCGCTCGCCACGCTGGCGGCGGCCGTATCGTGGGCGACGCCCGCCCCGGCGCAGGACCTGGACGCGGCGTGTGAAGCCATCGCCGGCTCCTCGATTGGGGCGTGGACCGAACACACGATCTCGAGTCCGAACGGTCCGCTCGACATTCGCTTCTCCCTGATCCGAAGCCGTGGAGCGACGTGGTACGAGGTCAAGTCGCAGACACCGGTCGGCGCCTCGATCCTCCAGCTTCGCGTCCCCGGCTTCCCGTTCACGCCGTCCGAGATCGAAGAGGCGGTGACGAAGACGGGTAGCTCGCCCGCCGTTCGGGTACCGGACGGTGTCGTGAAACAGTTCGTGTCTTCGGCCCAGTCAGGCCCCCTGACAGACCTTCGCAAGCAGTGCCGGACGGCCGAAATCGTCGGTCGTGAGCAAGTCTCGGTGCCCGCCGGGACCTTTCAGACCACGCATTTGCGCTTCCCCGACACCGGTGGCGAGGTGTGGGTCAGCGCCGCGGTCCCATTCGGCATCGTGCGCGGCGACATGCCCGGCCAGGGAACCACCGAGTTGAAGGCGCACGGCACGGACGCAACGTCTTCGATCACCGAGACGCCGCTGTCGCTTTCTGGCAACGGTGAAGCGAGCTCGGACTCCGGCCCCTAAGTTGGATGGCGGCCCGCCGCCGGCGGGATCAGCCTCGTTCCAACAAGCTGGAGGTCGTCTTGATCAGCCGCCGCCGTTTCGTCGGCGCCGTCGGCCTGCCCGCGGTCGCCGCCGCTTCCGGGATCTCGTTCACGCCCCGTCTCGGCGGAGCCGCCCCGGTCCTGAACCCTCCTACCGACGTTTCACCCCGCGATCTGGCGGCTGACGAGGACTACTGGGAAGAGGTGGCCCGCGCCTTCACGGTCGACCGTTCGCTCATCAACCTGAACAACGGCGGCGTTAGTCCGGCGCCGGCCTACGTGCAAGAGGCGATGAAGCGCCACCTCGACTACTCGAACGAAGCGCCGGCCTACACGATGTGGCGGATCCTCGAGCCGCAGCGCGAGGCCGTGCGGGAACGGATGGCTCGCGAGTGGGACGTCGATCTGGAAGAGGTCGCGTTCACGCGGAACGCGTCCGAAGGCCTGCAGATTTGCCAGTTCGGCATCGACCTCGAGCCCGGCGACGAGGTACTCACGACGACGCAGGACTATCCCCGCATGCTCACGACGTTCGAACAGCGTGAGCGGCGCGAGGGGATCGTGCTGAAGAAGATCCGGATCCCCGTTCCCGCCGAGGATCCGGCGGAAGTCGTGCGACGCTACGAGGCGGCGATCACACCGCGGACGAAGCTCATCCTGGTCTGCCACATGATCAACCTCACGGGCCAGATCCTGCCGGTGCGCGAGGTGACGCGGCTCGGCCGCGACCGGGGGATCCCGGTGATCGTCGACGGGGCCCACGCCCTCGCCCACTTCGACTTCACGCTCGGCGAGCTCGACCTCGACTACTACGCGACCAGCCTCCACAAGTGGCTGTTCGCGCCGCACGGCACAGGGCTGCTCTACGTGAAGCGTGACCGGATCCCGCATACGTGGCCCCTGCAGGCGGCGCCCGACGCGATGGACGACGACATACGGAAGTTCGAGGAGATCGGCACCCACCCGGCCGCCAACTACCTGGCGATCGCCGAGGCCCTGACCTTCCACCAGGGCATCGGAGGGGCCCGGAAGGACGCGCGGCTGGTGTATCTCCGCGACTACTGGGCGAATCGACTGCTGGAGAACGACCGGGTGCACCTCCACACGAGCCAGAAGCCCGGCTTCGCCTGCGGGATCGCGAACATGTACGTGGACGGCCTCGACTCCGGCGCGCTGGGGAGCTGGCTCTGGAGAAAGCACCGGATCATCGTCACGCCGATCGGACACGAGGAGTGCCCCGGGGTTCGGGTTTCACCCAGCGTGTATACGACCCTCGAGGAGCTCGACCGCTTCTGTGATGCCGTGGAGAACGCGATTAGGAACGGTCTCCCCGCTTGAACCCGCAGGTGGCGGCGGGGCCGGACGGCGCTGAGCGGTGACCCCGGCGCAGCGACTCGGCGAATGGCTCGGCGTCCGGGCCTCCGAGGTCCGCGTCGTCGGGCTGTCGTTCACGGGCGCGTTCCTGGTCATGTCGTTCCTCGTGCTCGCGCGGGCGTTGCGCGAGGCCGCCTACCTGGCCGCATTCGACGCCACGACGCTCCCCTATGTCATGGGCGGCGTCGTCGCCCTGGGAATTCCGGCCGCGGCCCTGTTCAGCCGGGGCCTCGAGCGCGTCAATCCGCGGCGGGCGCAGCGCGCCCTCACTCTTCTGCTCGCCGTTCTCGTCGCGGCAGTCTGGCCCTTCCTCCCGGGCTCGTCCGTGGCCGTCGTCGTCTTCTACCTGGTAACGGCCGTCGGAACGGTGCTGCTGACCTCAGGCTTCTGGCTGGTCGTCTCGGAGATGCTGGTCGTGCGTGAAGCCAAGCGCCTGTTCGGCTTGATCAGCGCCGGCGGCACGGTCGGCATCCTCGTCACCGGCCTGGCCGTGGGCGAGGCCGTCCGATCCTGGGAACCCTCGCTGCTCGTGCCAGGGCTCGTCCTCCTGCTGCTCGCCTCGGCCGCTCTCAACGAATTCGTGCCGTCGGATCGCATGTCCGCCAATCCGACAGGCCCGGCCGTGCCATGGACGCGCAGCGTGCGTGACATTGTCCAGACCCGGCACGTCCGGACGCTGACGCTCGTCGTCCTCGTGGTGGCGGCCGTCGGTACCATCGTCGACTTCCAGTTCAAGGAGGCGGCCCAGGAGGCGCTGTCGGGGGAGCGCGCCCTCGCCGGCTTCTTCGGCGCCTTCTACGGCTGGACGGGCGCGCTGGCGCTCGGGGTGCAGCTCCTGCTCACGACGCGCGTCATGACGCGGGCCGGCGTGGCGTGGAGCATCGCCGTGCTCCCGCTCGCCCTGTTGGCGCTCTCGGCGGGCATGCTGATCGCCCCCGGCCTGCTGCTGGCCACCGGAATGCGCGGCGCCGACGCGACGTTCAAGAAATCGCTGTTTCGATCGGTGATCGAGTTTCTGTGGGTGCCCGTGCCGGGCGACGTGCGGCGCCGCGCCAAGACCTTCGTCGACACGATGGCCGAAAACGCCGGTGACGGACTCGGCGCGTTGATCGTGCTGGGACTCGTGACCTTCGCAGGGCTGTCCTCGGTCACTCTTTCGTGGGTCGTGATCGCGATGAGCCTCTGGCTGCTCTGGCTGGCACGCCGGATGGGTGCCGAGTACTTCGCGACGCTGCGCAGCCGCCTGGCGGAGGGGCTCACCGGCGAGACGCTGGCCGGACGCCGTCCCCGGCGAGACATCGAGCCCCGCACGCTCAGCCGGCTGGATGTGAGCCGCCTGCTCACCTCGCTGGGCGACGCCGCCGGACGGCGCGAGGGCCCGACGGAGGCGCCCAGCGAAACTGGGAGGGCCGGACCCGCGCCGATGTCCGATGTGTGGACGATGCTGCCGGCACAGCCCGACGAGGCGCTCATCGCTGATCTGGAGCAGCGGCCGCCGGTCGTCGACGACGCGCCACGCCTCGCCCTCCTGCTCGCCCGCGACGGAGTCCATGACACGGCGGCCCACCGCCTCGGCGAGCTCGGCGAAGCCGCTGCTCCGGCCCTGGCCCGACTGATCACTGACGAGACGGCCGACTTCGTGGTCCGGCGGCGGTTGGCGCAGGTGCTGGCGTTCATCCCGGGCGAAGAGGCCCGCCGGGCCCTGCTCGAGGCGCTCTCCGCCAACCGGTTCGAGGTCCGCTACCGGGCGGCACGGGCGCTTGCGCAACGGCGGCGAGGCGGCGAGGCGATGACCGAGGCCGATGTCGTCTGGGCCGCGATCCGCCGCGAGCTATCGCGGGGCCGGGCTGTCTGGGAGCTGGCCCGCCTGCTCGATCCGAAGGAGCACGACGAGCTGGCGGGCGGGCGCGCGGCGGAGCGTGGAGAGCTCAGCCTGGAGCATGTCTTCCGCCTCTTGTCGCTGGTACTGGACGCCGAGGCGATCCGGGCCGCGTGGCGCGGCATCAAGGGGGGCCACGAGGAGCTCGGCAGCCTGGCGCTCGAATACCTCGAGCAGGCGCTGCCCGACGACGTGCGTCGCAAGCTGTGGCCGTTCATCGGCGACCTCAGCGCCGAGCAGTCGCGCCGCGCGCTGCGGCCGCTGGACGCCGTGATCCACGACCTGCTGGAGACGGGAGCTACCCTGTTCGTGGGCGACGAACGGGACCGCCTGCAGGACTACCTGCGCGCCCCGAACGAGGCGCCGCCCCGGGGGCCGCGACCCGACTAGCGGTCCAGCATCGGGATCCGGATATCCTGCGCGCGCGCGACCTGGATCGCCTCGTCGTACCCGGCGTCGGCATGCCGGGCGACACCCAGGCCCGGATCGCCGGTCAGCACGCGCTCCAGGCGCCGAGCCGCCGCTTCCGTGCCGTCAGCGACGATCACCTGCCCGGCATGCTGCGAATATCCGATTCCCACCCCGCCCCCGTGGTGGAACGACACCCAACTAGCGCCGGCGGCGGTATTGACGAGCGCGTTGAGGATCGGCCAGTCGGAGACGGCGTCGGTGCCGTCGCGCATCCCTTCGGTCTCCCGATTGGGACTCGCCACCGACCCGCAGTCCAGGTGGTCGCGGCCGATGACGATGGGCGCCGAGACCGCGCCGCTCGCCACGAGCTGGTTGAACGCGAGGCCAGCCTTCGCCCGGGCGCCATAGCCCAGCCAGCAAATCCGCGACGGCAGCCCCTGGAAGTGGACGCGCTCGCGGGCCATCTCCAGCCAGCGCAGCAGGTGTTCGTCCTCCGGAAACAGCTCCGCGACGGCCCGGTCCGTGGCATGGATGTCCGCGGGCTCACCCGAGAGGGCTACCCAGCGGAAGGGCCCCTTCCCCTCGCAGAACAGAGGTCGGATGTAGGCCGGCACGAATCCGGGATAGTCGAACGCTCGCTCGACACCGGCGTCGAGCGCCCGTTGCCGGAGATTGTTCCCGTAGTCGAATACTTCGGCGCCCGCGTCCATGAATCCCAGCATCGCCTCGACGTGGCGGCCCATCGAAGCCATGGAGTGGCGCGCATAGTCCTCGCGATCCGTCTCCCGCAGACGATCCGCTTCTTCGACCGAATAGCCTTCGGGAACGTAGTTGAGGACGTCGTGCGCCGACGTCTGATCGGTCACGATGTCCGGCGCAAAGCCGCGCTCGAGCAGCGCGGGCAAAACGGCCGCCGCGTTGCCGATCAGTCCGACCGACAGCGCCCGACCCTCCGTCCGGGCGGCCTCGCACAGCGCCACGGCATCGTCGAGGTCGCCCGTGACCTCGTCCACGTATCGGTGCTCCTTGCGGCGTTCCGCCCGGGCCGGGTCGACCTCTACGACGAGGGCCACGCCCCCGTTCATCGTGACGGCCAGCGGCTGGGCGCCACCCATGCCTCCGAGGCCCGCCGTCAGCACGATCCGACCCGCGAGGCCGTCCCAGCCGCGCTGGCTCGCGAGGGCGCCGAGCGTCTCATACGTCCCCTGCAGGATCCCCTGGGTACCGATGTAGATCCAGCTGCCCGCCGTCATCTGTCCGAACATGATGAGCCCGCGAGCCGCCAGCTCGTCGAAGTGCTCCTGCGTGGCCCAGTGCGGCACCAGGTTCGAGTTCGCGATGAGAACCCGTGGTGCATCCTCGTGCGTGCGAAACACGGCCACCGGCTTGCCAGACTGCACGAGCAGCGTCTCATCGTTCTCCAGCTCGCGCAGGGAGCGCACGATCGCATCGAACGCCTCCCAGCTGCGGGCCGCCTGCCCGCGACCGCCGTATACGATCAGATGCTCCGGGTCTTCGGCCACCTCCGGATCCAGGTTGTTCATCAGCATCCGCAGGGCAGCTTCCTGCAGCCAGCCCTTGCAGCTCAACTCCGTGCCGCGGGCCGCGCGCACGGGACCACGCGACGGTGACGGTCCGGCCATCGAATCCTCCGATCGAGTTTGCCAGCGATGATGTTTCGATGTTCACCGCCTCGCGCGACGCGCGCAACTCGCCGATACTTTCCGGCGGGGTCAGTGTGGCATTCACCTCAGCGCGAGGCCCGAACATGCCTGATGGAGTACTCTGGCGACGCACGAGTCGCCGCATTCTCCCCTTGCTCCTGGTCCTCGCCGCCGGTGGCGGTCCCTCACGGCTGGCCGGGCAGGAAGCGGCGGCGGACTCCGGCGACTACGTCACGATTCGCTGGTGGCATCCCCTCGCCGCCGGCGGGGCGATCGCGACGATATTCCTGCTCGACGAGCCGGTCCAGGAATTCCTGCAGGACCATCAATCGCCATTCCAGTCGGACCTGGCGGACGTCGCGAAGGAGTTCCACGCCCCGGAGGTCTTCCTGGTCGGCAGTGTCGGCGCGATGTCGCTCGGGCTCGTCGCACACGAATACCGGCTGGCCGAGACGGGTGTGCAGATCCTCGCGTCCTACGGGCTGTCCTCGGGGATGATGATCACGACGAAGTGGGCGTTCGGACGGTCGCGGCCCAGCGAGACGCCGGACGACGTCACCAGCTTCGACGCCTTCGGTGGAGGTTCCAGCAGCTCGTTTCCCTCCGGCGCGGCCGCCGTGACCTTCGCGCTCGCCACGACGCTGGCCGATGCGATCGATCGGACGCCGGTCACGATCATCCTCTACACGGGCGCCGCCCTGAACTCCTGGTCACGCATGTACACGAACCGGCACTGGCTGAGCGACGTGACGCTCGGCGCTCTATACGGTGTGACGGCGGCAAAGCTGGTCAACGGACGATGGCGCGTGTTCGGACTCAAGCCGCCGACGGTCGGCGTGGCGCCGGACGGTTCGATGACGGTGGGGTTCCGCGTCGGTCATTGAGCGGCGGTCGGTGGCGAACGGGGTTCACATCACACCACGACGCGGCCGCTCTTGACGACGCGGCGCACCGGGGCGTGTCCGATCCTGTAGATCAACTCGTCCAGGCTCGGAACGTCGATCACCACGGCATCTGCGACGTGGCCCGCCTCGAGGGCCCCGCGGTCGGCCCGGCCGACCGCCCTGGCTCCGCCGGCCGTCGCCGCCCAGAGGGCCTGTTCGGGCGACAGCGCGCTCACCCGGCAGGCGAACTGCATGGCGAGCGGCATCGACACGGCCCAACCGCCGGGACAGAGGTCCGTCGCCAGGCCGATCGCGAGGCCGGCGCGTACCCAGCGACGCGCATCGACGGGATGGGGATGGGCGACCGCGAAGTCGATCAAGGGCATGAGAACGCCCACGACGCCGGCCTCGGCGAGCGCGGCCAGGTCCGCGTCGCTCGTCACGTTCAGGTGATCGGCCGAGACGACCTCGAGCTCGGCGGCCAGCGCGGCGCCCCCGAGCGCGGCGTACTGGTCGGCGTGGATCTTGGGGGCCAGCCCGGCGGCGAGACCGGCTTCCAGCACCCGCCGGGCCTGCTCGACCGAGTAATACCCGTCGTCGCAGAATACGTCGTTGAACTCCGCGCCCAGGTCATGCGCCGCCGGGACGATCTCCGCGACGATCGTCTCGACCCAGCGCTCGCGTCCCGTCTCGCTCGCCTCGTCCCCGGGCGGGAAAGCATGGGCCGCCATGAGCGTCGACACGAGATCTATGGCATGGTCCTCGGCCAGGCGCCGGTTGAGCCGGAGCATCCGCAACTCCTGGTCGACCGTGAGCCCATAGCCCGTCTTGCTCTCCGCCGTCGTCGTTCCCTGGGCGAGCATGGCGTCGAGCCGAGCGCTCGCCGCGGCGAGCAGCTCCTCGTCGGACGCGGAACGTGTCATCGCGACGGAGGCGGCGATGCCGGTGGGCCCGCCTTCCTCCAGCGCGGCCACCGCCTCGGGATCCCGGGAAAGCCGTGCGACGTACTCCCGCGAACGGGAGCTGCCGAACAGAAGATGTGTGTGACAATCGACGAACCCGGGCACGAGGAGGCCGCCCGCAGCATCGACCGTCTTCGCACCGGACAGGTCCACGACGGCCTCGACATCCTCGAGCGAGCCCGCCACCAACACCCGC